>Ga0136653_10002365_pt1 | contig 10343 bp, 5 predicted proteins | sample LakKivw275mmetaG_FD_94866 | JGI IMG/M metagenome (GOLD analysis project Ga0136653, IMG submission 94866) | Anoxic lake water microbial communities from Lake Kivu, Rwanda to study Microbial Dark Matter (Phase II) - Lake Kivu water 275m metaG... | ecosystem: Environmental > Aquatic > Freshwater >... | reverse complement strand
ATCCAGATGTCGAAGTCTTTCGGAGGGCCGCTTTGCCCTTCCAAAGGACGGTTGGAGCAGAAGTAGAGCCGGCGACCGTCGGCGGTTATAAACAAATCGACGTCGCTCCAGCGGCCGGAAAAGGAAGCCGGCCGGGGCGAACTCCAAAACCCGTTTTCGAGCTTCATCATCATAATGGTCCACTGGCCGGATCCGCCACGGATCGTGAAATAAAATTCTTTCCCGTCCGGCGTGAAGACCGAATTGAGTTCGTCTTTTTCCGTAGAAACGATCCCCGGGGCGAACATTCGGGGCGATAAACCCGGCGGCGTCTGGTCGAGATAGGGCCCGGCTAGGGAGGGGAATTTCGCAGCCGGCGCCTTCCCGGTCGGCGACAGAAGGTCGGCGATTTCAGTCAAACCCTGGCGGACGGCAATATCGAGGGGAGTGTTTCCGTACACGTTACGGACGCGGGCGTCGACCTTTTTGGCGAGCAGGAGTTTGACGATCTCTTGGTCGGCTGCCAGGACAGCCCGATGGAGGGGGGTGCAACCCATATCGTCCAATGTTTCGGCGGCCGCCCCGCGCCCAAGAAGGGCTTCCACGCACTCCCGCTTTCCGTTTTCAACGGCCATGGCCAGGGGCGTCCTTCCATTTGTCGAGCGCGGATCCAGCCGGGCGCCTTTATCGACCAGAAGCCGGACGACGGCGGCGTGACCTCCTAGGGCCGCGACGTGGAGGGGGGTATATCCCAGAATGGAGTCCGCACCATCAATTAATGCCTTATGGTCGATGAGCAGAGCTGCCGTCGTCAGGTCCCCCCCGACGCAGGCAATCGCCAATGGAGAGATGCCCTCTGCGTCCTTCCAGTTTACGTCCGCCCCGGCTTCGACGAGAAATCTGGCCGCTTCGCCCTGCTTTGCCCAGAGGGCTTCTTCGAGAGGCGAGCGGCCGTATTCGCCGGGTGCGTTTATCTGTTCCGGATTCCGGTCGAGGATTGTCTTGAGAGCCGGGATATCTCCCTTTTTTGCCGCTTCGTGAATTCCCTCGGGCGGCGGGAAAGGGGATATGTTTTTATTTTTGACTTTAAAAATATAGATATCGTCTTCGGGGAGAAAGGTCTCGAGCTTGGCCAGCGTGTATCCGGCGAGGCCGGCGTTTTTTATGATCTCGTTCTTCGCAGACTCCCGGTTGTAACTCTTCGATTCGATGACCGCCAGGACGCCGCCGGGCTTCAGGGCGGGGGCAATGTTCCTGAAGATGTCGACCGGTCTGCCGAGATGGCGGTAAGTGAAGGTGAGGTAGACCGCATCGAGTTTCCCTGGCGGGAATCGGGGATCCGTCAAGGTTCCCTGGATGACTTCCATATTCTGGATTTTCTCCCGGACGCAGCGCTCTCGCATATAGGCTAGGGCGGATTCGCTGATGTCGTTGGCGAAAACCCGCCCCGCGTCTCCAACCCTGCGGGCGACCTTGACGGCCACTCGGCCGCCTCCCGCGCCCACTTCTCCGACATACATGCCGGCCTTAATGCCTATGACATCCATGATCTTTTCGGTTGGCTGGTTCTTCTCAAAAGCCTCCTCATCGATCTTGGCCCAATTGTATTCCTGTGGTCGCGGAAGAAGAGGAAGAACGAGAAAGCCGAAGGCGAAGAGAGACGGAAGCCGTCTATTTATGCGGATCATGGTCGAGCTCCTTTTGCCAATCATTGGAATTCCCGGCCGGCTTATCCCCTGCTTCCCGGGCGCGGTTCTCGACGAGGCGGGCCAGCTCGAAACGGTTCTTGACTCCGAACTTATGGAATAGGTTATAGACGTGGTTTTTGACAGTGTGGTAGGAAATGAAGAGTTCCCGTTCGATATCCCGGTTGCTTTTCCCGGCCAGGATAAGACCCAAAATGTCCCGCTCGCGTTTTGAGACGTCAAACGTCCGGCAAACCGTATCGAGATCGGCCGCTCCGACGGCGGGCCGGCCGGCCTTCGCAAGCCCAAGGCGCTCCTCATAAGCCCGGAAAAAGATCCGGAGCCAAACGACGGGAACTGCGTTCAGAAAGAGAATAAAAAAGAAGGCCCGGACGACGGGGGGGACCAGAAGGAATAGAGGAATGATCAGATAACGGGCTAGGTAGAAGGCCGCGAACGATTTTCCCAGCCGGGCCCTGACAGAATCGGCGACGCCCGCGCTTTTGCGCCAGAGACGCACGAGCAGGACGATTTCCAGAATTATAAAGACCACCGCGAAGCTGTCGTAAACCTCGTAATGGACCTTTGACAAGAATCCTTTTTCGGGAACCAGCCATTTGATGCCATAGCCGGCGATCAAAACCGTCACCCCGGCCAAGTAGCATTTAACCAGGAACCGCGAGGCGGGCCTCTCCAGGATCCCGGACACGACCCATAAAACTGCGAGGACCATGCCGGCGCAGATGATATAGGCGAGAATCATCCAGACGTCGTCGAGGAGTTCCCATGGCGGCGTTTTCCATGCGGGCGGCAAATTGAGTGCCGAGTACCTGTTGAGGAAAAGCAGCCAGATAGCGACGTTCATCAAAATGACGTGAAGGGCAAGGGGTTTGAGGAACTCAACCGCTGTCGACCGGGCTTTCTGAAAGATGTGGAAGGCCACGCGGGCGCCGATGACAAGGTTGATGACCAGGCCCAGCAGCTTCAGATGATCGATCATGAATTCGTCCGCTTCGTCCCCCATCTTACGGCTGTCGAAATCGCCCGTCAAGACGGGAAACGGGTTCAAATTAGGCCAAAGGCCGCTAGTAAACTGGTCTCATTTTTTAAGATTAGCACCGGTTCCTCATATAACTCGCTGCTTTTTTTCGTTAAGAAGAGTGTCCCGTATGCGCGTCCTCCCCTTGCGAGGGACGAAGTAAAGGAGAATGATATGGAGCTAAGCATCAATAATCTTTCCAAGACCTACCCGAACGGTGTCCAGGCCCTGCGGGAGGTCGGCCTCACGCTCGGCGATGGAATGTTCGGTTTGCTGGGGCCCAACGGCGCCGGGAAGACGACTCTCATGCGCATCATCGCCACCCTCCAGTCGCCAGACGCAGGAGCTGTCTCCCTGGACGGCCTGGACGTCCTTCGCCGCAAGCTCGACGTCCGAAAAATCCTTGGTTATCTACCCCAGGATTTCGGCGTCCATCCCGAAGTCACGGCTGAGCGGATGCTGGATCACATTGCCATGCTCAAAGGCCTCTCGGATCGTCGGGCCCGTCGCGAAGAGGTCCGCTCGATCCTCCACCTGACCAACCTCCAAGACGTCCGCCGGCGGAAGCTGGGCAGTTTTTCAGGCGGCATGAAGCAGCGCTTCGGGATCGCCCAGGCGCTCCTGGGATCGCCCCGCCTCCTCATCGTGGACGAGCCGACCGCCGGCCTCGACCCCGAGGAGCGGCTTCGCTTCCATAACATCTTGAGCGAGATCAGCGCGGACCGGATCGTCATCCTCTCGACCCATATCGTGGACGACGTCCGGCAGCTCTGCAGTCGGATGGCCGTGTTGCACAAGGGGCGAATCCTTCTGGCCGGCCGAACCGAAGACGCCATCCATCGTTTTTCCGGCAGGATCTGGCGCAGGATCATCCGCAGGGAGGAAGCGGCCGATTTCGACGGCCGCTTCAACATCCTGGTCAGCCGGATGTTCGCCGGAAACCTGGAGATCGAGGTCCTTTCCGATCAAAGGCCCGAGGGCTTCGAGCCGGCCGAAGCGGACCTTGAGCACGTCTATTTCGCTGCGGTCAAAGGCGTGGCCGAGCGCCCAGCCTCCTGAGGTCCGAAAGGAGACTTCCGATGTTTTATCGCATTTTTTCATTCGAATTCAGGCTCCGGGCGCGGCGAATTTCGACGGCCCTCTTTTTCGTCCTCTTCCTCATCATCGGATATATGGCCATCGTCCGAGGGAGCGGGCCGATCAAATTGATGAGCGGCCTTTCTTCCGGTATCACCGATACGAGTGCTCCCTACGTCCTCCACTTCCTGATTAACATCATGGGCTATGCGGGAACGCTCATCTCCAGCGCCGTCTTCGGCCAGGCCGGGCTCCGAGATTTCCGGGACCGAACCCAGGGCCTGGTCTTTTCCTATCCCATCCGAAAGACCGAATACCTGGCCGGACGGTTCGCGGCCGCTTTTACCGCGGCGACAGCGATATTCGCCGGGACAGGACTCGGGGCATGGCTGGGAGGCGCGGCGCCGCTCTTTAAATCAGCTACGAACGGACCGGCTCGGCCGGCCGCCTACCTCCTCCCCTATCTCGCCGGCCTCTTGCCGACGCTCCTCATCATGGGCGCGCTCTTTTTTACCCTAGCCCTGCTCACTAGAAGAATGCTTCCCGTCTATGCGGGCGGCGTCGCAATCATGGTCCTCCATCTCATGGGAGGCACGTTGGCTATGAGGACGGGAACCCGGCTGGCCGGTGCGCTCATCGATCCCTTCGGTGAGTTCGCCGCCAGGAATATCTATGGAATGTGGAGCCTGGCCGAGCGGAACGAACGGCTGGTTTCTCTGTCGGGGCCGTACCTTCTTAACCGGCTGATCTGGTCGGCCGCCGCCGTATTGATCCTGGCCGTTCTCTGGCACCGGTTCCAGTTCCGCGAGATCGAAGAGTCTAGAGGCGCTCGCGAAGAACGCTCTCTCGACAGGGCTGACGATGAAGTCGTCCGGGATGAGGTCGTTCCGGTCGTCCTCCGTTTCGATTTTTTAACCCGGATCCGGCAGACGCTCGCCGGTGCGGCCTTCGAGTTCGGGGGCATTGTCCGGAGTACGGCCTTCCTGGTTATCCTTCTTCTCATCTCGATCCTGCAGTTTATCGTAAGCTTCCGCAACATCGGGCTCGTCCGCGAGACGACCGCCTATCCGCTCACCTCCCAGGTCCTCGATACGGGATTCGCCATGCTCCATCCAGCCCTTCTCCTGGTGATCCTTTTCTGCTCGGGCGAGCTAATCCGGCGAGATAGGGCCCGCAAGGTCAACGCCCTCCTCGATGCCGCACCGGTCCCCGAAGGCGTCTTCTTTTTAGGGAAAGCCGCAGCCCTCGTCGCCGTGACGGGCGTTATCATCGCCATAGCCATGGCGAACGGCATGGTCGTCCAGGTTATCCAGGGCTGGACCCGATTCCAACCCGGACTCTACCTGACCGAGCTCTTCGGCGTGCGATTCGTCTATTTCTCCCTCATCGCGATCTTCGCGTTGTTCGCCCAGGTCGTGGCCGGCAATCGCGCCTTGGGATACCTCATCGTGCTGCTGTTTACGGACGACTTGCCGGCCATTATTGGGCTGGAACACCGGCTCTGGACATTCGGCCTGACGCCGCCCTATATCTATTCCGACCTGAACGGCTATGGACCGTTCGCCAGAGCCATCTTTTTCTACAACCTCTATTGGCTGTTTGCGGCCGTCCTGGTCATCGTAGCGGCCCTCCTCTTTTATGCCCGGGGAGAGGACGCAGGATTGAAATCCCGCCTCCGAGACATTCGGTCGAGGTGGACGCCTCTGAAACGGGCAGCCGTGGGCGCAGGAGCAATCGGCTGCGCGGTCTTCGGCGGATGGATCGTCTACAACACGACCGTGCTCAACCGGTTTGAGTCTGCGGCCTGGGAAGAGAGACGTTCGGCGGATTATGAAAAAACATTCAAAGCCTACGAGCACCAGCCGCAGCCGCGGGCGACCGACCTCTCCTGGAACGTGGATCTCTATCCCGAGGAACGCCGGGTTGTCTCGCGCGGCGTCATGACCTTTGCCAACAAAACGGATGGCCCGATTGAGGAGGTCTTCGTGCAGACGCCGCGCAATGCACGGGTCAAAGGGCTCGACCTCGGCCGTCCGGCTGTCGTCCGTGTGGAGCCTTCTCTTCAGGGCGTTAGGATTCTGAAGCTGGCCGAGCCGATCGGACCGGGAGAACCGGTGCGGATTGCGTTCGACCTCGAAGTCGTGGAGAAAGGCTTCAAGGACCACGGAGTCAACACCGGCCTGGTTCGGAACGGGACGTTCCTGGATAATCGGCACCTGCTCCCCTCGCTCGGCTACAGCCGGTTCGGAGAACTCGAGGGCAACTCGGCCCGAAAAAGGCAGGGGCTTGCGCCTCGCCGCAGGCTTCCGGCTGCCGACGAGCCGGGAGCGCAAATGTCAACGATCATCGGTCCGGACTTGGATTGGATCCGGTTCCAGGCGGTCTTGAGCACGAGCAAAGATCAAATTGCTTTGACGTCCGGAGACCTCGTCGAAACCTGGGAGAAGGACGGGCGGCGCTATTTCAGGTATGAAGCCCGGGATCGAATCCTCAAGTACCTGCCGTTCTTATCGGCTTCCTATGTAGTCCGAAAAGACCGCTGGGGAAAGGTCGCGATCGAAATCTATTATCATCCTGGGCATGACTTTAATGTCGCGCGCATGATCGAGACGGCCAAAACGTCGCTCCGGGTGTTTTCGGAAAAGTTCGGCCCCTACCCCTTCGATGCGGTCCGTATCGTCGAGTTCCCCAGATACGAGCTTTCCGCCGAGGCCTTCCCCGGAGTCGTTCCCGTCTCTGAGGGCTACGGCTTTATCGCCAGGCATAGGGGACCCGGCGTAGAGGAATTGGTCCGGGTCATCGCCCATGAAATCGCCCACCAGTGGTGGGGAATGCAAATGATCGGCGCCGGGGTCGAGGGTGAATTCTTCATCTGCGAAACATTGGCCCAGCATTCCGCCTTGATGGTCCTCCGCGGCGGGTATAGCGAGGCGACGCTGGCCGATTACATGAATACGAGGATCGACCGTTATCTGCGGGGTCGGGCCAGGGAATCGTCGGCAGAAAAACCGCTGGCCCGGACGAACTTCGAAACCTCTTATGTCCACTACGACAAGGGGATGGTCGTCATGAACGCCCTGCGGGAGATCATGGGCGAGGAAGCGCTGAACGGGGCCGTTCGGTCGTTTTTCGAGAAAGCGGCCCTCCGAACGGTCCCCTTTCCGATCGCTGAAGAGTTTATCGACGAATTGTTGAAGGCGGCGCCGGAAGCCACCCGGGACGCGATCCGGGAGACGATCGAGAAGATCATTCTTTACGACAATCGGGCCCTGGGCGCTGAGGCGGAGGAAATCGAGGGCGGAAGATACAAAGTCACCTTGAGGGTTGAGGCCGTAAAAAGCCGTTCGGACGAAAGCGGCAAGGAGACGTCCGCGCCGTTTCTGAACGAGCTGGAGTTCGCCGTTTTCGGCGAAGGGGGGAAGATTCTTTATCGAGGACGGCGCCCGGTCGAGCCCGGTCCCCAGGTCCTGGAGTTCATCGTGGATTCCGTCCCGGCGCGGGCCGGGATCGATCCCTTCCATCTCCTCATCGACCGGAACCCTGACGACAACTTGGCGGCCGTCATGATAAAGAACGAAAAGCAACAAGCGCTCTTTCGGAAGTAGGCCCGATCGTTTCGGCTCTGCCTTCTTCTGGGATCCGAATTCCTACCCGATTTTCTGCCTTTAGCAGGTCAAAAGCAAAAATTTGGCAACCTTTTCTTGGCAACCTCGGTCTTTAATAAATGAATACTAAGAAACGAATACTATGAATGAAAATAAACGTTATCCAAGGAGGCATCAATGACGAAAAAACGGATCATTATTGGCGTCGCATTGGCCATATTCGTTGCCCCGCATCTCTTGCCCTCAGACACGCAACAGGAAATGATTCGAAAGGTCGAAAACGGCCTTCTACGCAAGATTCAGATTGGTGCGCCATCGCCCATGAACCTCCAGGAACGGATGAAATCCCTTAAAGTGCCTGGACTGAGCATTGCCGTGGTCAAGGACTTCGAGCTGCAATGGGCGAAGGGATATGGCGTCCGGGCTTCCCGGACCGGGGCCCTGGTTACGGAAGATACCCTTTTCCAGGTCGCCTCCATCACGAAGAGCATCAGTGCGGTTATCGCGCTTCGTCTCGTTCAGGACGGAATCCTGGATCTGGACAAAGACGTGAATGGCTACCTCAAGCGCTGGAAAGTGCCGGAAAACGAATTCACTAGGGTTGAAAAGGTAACCCTGCGCCGGTTGCTATCCCATACGGCCGGCCTGACTGTGCGGGGATTCCGCGGGTATGCCGAAGGGGAGGCCGTGCCAACCATCCTGCAGCTGCTGGACGGCCTTCCTCCGGCCAACAACGCTCCTGTTCGAGTCGATCGGGTCCCCGGCACCGAGATTCGGTATTCGGGAGGGGGGTACACCGTCCTCCAGTGTCTCCTGGAGGATGTTATGGGCCGCCCCTACCCTGAACTTGCGGCCGAGTTCGTGTTCGCGCCGGCCGGAATGACCCGCAGCACCTTCTGCCCACCCTGCGAGGATTCTCTGAAGGGGCAGACTTCCATGGGTCACTCTGTGGATGACTCGGGAAACGTCACCAGCTTCAAGGGGTATGCCTTTCTGGATAAGGGTTCTGGTTGTTGCGAACTCTGGACGACATCCTCTGATTTGGCCCGCTTCATCATCGCCATTCAACGGGCCCTCAGAGGGGATCCCGGGTCCATCCTCTCCCTCGAAATGGCCCGGGCCATGATCTCTCCCCAAAAGAACGTCCCCAAGGGGTCCGGCGTTTTTGACAAAGGACTCGGGTGCGATCTCCCGCGTTTCGGCGACGCTGTTTACTTCAATCATGACGGAGGGAACATAGGGTTTTCGGCCCGCTACCTCGGCCACCCCGAAGGGGGGTATGGATTCGCCTTGATGATAAATTCAGACAGCGCGTCCACTTTAGTTGAGGAACTTACGATGGCGGTGGCCGGGGCCTACGGGTGGGAAGGCATCAAGCCCGTTTTTTACAAGGAGAGGTGATCGAGATGAAATATCTCACTCGAATCGAAGAAATTCTGCTCTTGGCCATTTGGAAGCTCCGGGACAATGCCTATGGTATTTCGATCCGGGAGCAGGTCGAGAAAGATACGGGCGTCGGATGGCTTTCGGGCGCGATCTATGCCCCTCTCAACAGGCTAAAGAAGAATGGGTACGTCGCCGCCCGCACGGCCAAAGGACAGGGGGAATGCGGAGGGCGTCCGCGAATCTACTATACGCTGACTCCCCGCGGAAAGGATGAGTTGTGCGCTATCCAGGCGATGACTCGCGATCTTTGGGCCGGCGTTCCCGTACTGCAAAACGAAGCCGGCGGGGAATAACATGCCGGACCGAAAAACCGTCTTCGTCCGCAAGGGGCTTTTGTCCCTGCTTGTGGATGAAGAAATGGCCTCTTCGATCTGCGAAGACCTCGAATTCCAGCGGTCCAGCGATCAGCGGGAAAAGGGCCCCTTGATTGCGGCCCTCTTTCATTCGATTCGGCTCGCAGTTACTTTCGGCCCGCTAATCTTTGATTCCGTACGAGGAGGACTTTTTATGATCCGTAATTCCATCAGGATGGCCAGCCGGAATCTGGCCAAGTCCAAGGGATTTTCTTTTATCAACATCTTCGGCCTGGCCATGGGAATGGCCGCCTGCCTGTTTCTTGTCCTATGGGTCCAGGATGAACGGAGCTTCGATCTCTTTCACGAAAAGGCGGCGGCCATTTTTAGGGTGGACGCTAACTGGCCCACGGTTCGGAGCGCACTGACGCCCTACCCCCTGGGGCCGGCCATCGAGAAGGATATTCCGGAGGTCAGGAAGACTGCCCGCCAGGCATCGCTCGGAACAGTGGTCCTGCGGGCCGGAGAGAAAACCTTTTATGAAAGCTCCATACAGGCCGTGGACCCGTCCTTTCTTCAGATCTTTTCTTTTCCCCTCCTGCGGGGGGACCCCGAGTCGGCGTTGAGTCAGCCTCATTCCTTGATCATGACAGAAACTTTGGCCAAAAAGTATTTCGGAAGCGAAAATCCGATGGGCAGGACCGTGACCATGGACGGGCAGTTTGATTTCACAATCTCCGGGGTTACGAAGGACGTCCCGGCGAATTCCACCCTTCGGTATGATTCGCTCGTCCCCGTGGAGTTTATGAGGGAATTCGGCTGGTACATCGACCGCTGGGAAAGCGTCAACGTCACGACTTGGGCGGAGCTGGGGGGTCGGGATCAGGCAAAAGCGGTCAAGGAAAAAATTTCCAGATTATATCGGACCCAAATGCCTTCCTCTGCCCCGGAGCCGGAGTTGATCCCTTTGACCGCGATCAATTTGTACGCCTCCGCCCAGCCCGGCCAAACATCGCAAAAAATCCAAACCGTCTACCTGTTCAGCGGACTGGCGGCCGCAATCCTGCTCGTCGCCTGCATCAATTTCATGAATCTCTCCACGGCCCGGTCCTCGAAACGGGCCCTGGAAGTCGGATTGCGGAAGGTCGTCGGCGCCAGCCGGAGGAATCTTATCGGACAGTTCTACCGTGAATCCCTCCTCGTCTCCGGGATTGCCCTT
>Ga0136653_10002363_pt1 | contig 10347 bp, 8 predicted proteins | sample LakKivw275mmetaG_FD_94866 | JGI IMG/M metagenome (GOLD analysis project Ga0136653, IMG submission 94866) | Anoxic lake water microbial communities from Lake Kivu, Rwanda to study Microbial Dark Matter (Phase II) - Lake Kivu water 275m metaG... | ecosystem: Environmental > Aquatic > Freshwater >... | reverse complement strand
CAATGCCGACCGACTACTGTTTCCCATTCCGGCACGAGGAACTGCGGGCGCTTTCGACCGCGACGGAGTTGTGTCCGTCCGACGCCAACACGTGGTACTACCTTGGCGACCTTTGTTACTACTTGGAGCAGCGCGAACGCGGCATTGCGGCGTGGGAGAAAGCCGTCGCGCTCGATCCGTCGCACGGATTGGCATTGCGCAACCTGGGTTTCGCATACGGACGGATCCCAGAGAAACGCGAGACCGCCGTGGCTCGATACGAAAGAGCGATCAAGGCCGACCCGCAGAATGTCGCGTGTGTGCTGGAACTGGACAAGCTGTTCGAGAAGATCGGGCGCGATGCTGCCGGGCGCTTGGCGTTTTTGGAAAGCCACATGACAACGGTAGAAAGAAGCGATCCGACCGTGCTCCGTCTCGCTTACCTCTACAACGAGACCGGGCAATACGACAAAGCACTGGCCATTTTGACCACGCGCCGATTCCATGTCTGGGAAGGCGCGGCGGCCTTGCACCAGCCGTTTGTGGACGCCTGCCTGTTGCGCGGCTTGGCGAAACTGGCATCCGGGAACAATGCAGATGCGCTGCGAGATTTCCAAGTGGCCGACACCTATCCCGAGAACCTGCAGGCGGGTCGCCCCGGCGATGCGGGACAAGGACCGAAGATTCATTACTACACAGCGCAGGCATACCGCGCGCTTGGCGAGGCCGACAAAGATCGGGTCGAGCTGCGCAAGTCACTCGAAGGGCGCGTTGCCGACGGCGAGATGAATTACTATCGCTTGCTCGCATACCGGGAATTGGGTGACGCCAAAGGCGAAGCCGAACAGAAGCAACGACTCCAAGCGGCCATTGGTGCGCTTGAACAACCCGAGAGCATTGATGCCTACGCCAAGTTCGGCGGCGAAAACACCCCGAATGAGCGATTAGGTCACCGCTCAGCCGAGGCCGCTTATCTCAAGGGCCTCGCCGCGCTGGCCGAGAAGAAACCCGATGAAGCTAGGAATTGGTTTGCGCGGGCTGTGAAAGAACGGCCGAGTTTGATCTGGGCGAAGCAGTTGTTGGCACTCCGTCGTGTTTGACAGGCGGACGCGGCGCTGTTAGTCTGGAGTCGTTTGGGGAGCCTTGCGAGGCTGAGATTCCGGCTGGCGGAAAACCCATTGAACCTGAACCAGATAATGCTGGCGTAGGGAACAAGAATGAATAAACCACAACCGCATCGAGTGTACGTTCCGGGCAAACTCCACCCGGACATCCGTGTTCCCTTCCGCGAAATCCCGCTGGAGTCGAATCCACCGCTCCGCGTTTATGACACCTGCGGCCCAGAAAACACCGATCTGAAGCGGGGTCTGCCGAAATGGCGACCGAAGTCCTCACCGGTCCGCACGCAACTCCAATTCGCGCGGGATGGCGTCATCACGCCGGAGATGGAATTCTGCGCGATTCGCGAAGGTTTCCAGCCGGAACAAATCCGGAACACAGTCGCACGAGGGCACGCCATCATCCCGGCCAACGTCAATCATCCGGAACTTGAGCCGATGATCATCGGACGCGACTTTTACGCGAAGATCAACGCCAACATCGGCAACAGCGAAGTCGCTTCCGACGTTGCCCATGAAGTCGAGAAGATGCGCTGGGCGATCCGTTGGGGTGCGGACACCGTGATGGACCTCTCGACGGGGCCGAACATCCACGAGACGCGCGAGTGGATCATCCGCAACTCGCCGGTCCCGATTGGCACGGTGCCGATTTATCAGGCGCTCGAAAACGCGGGTGGCAAGCCGGAGGATCTCACATGGGAAATCTACCGCGACGTTCTCATTGAGCAGTGCGAACAAGGCGTTGACTACTTCACCGTTCACGCCGCCGTGTTGCTCCGCTACGTTCCGCTCACGGTGAACCGGCTCGCCGGCATCGTCAGCCGCGGCGGAGCGATTCTTGCGAAGTGGTGTTTGGCGCATCACGAGGAAAACTTCCTCTACACTCACTTCCGCGAGATTTGCGAGATCCTAGCGACCTACGATGTCGCGTTCAGTCTTGGCGACGGCTTGCGCCCCGGGGCGACTGCCGACGCCAACGACGAGGCGCAGTTCGCCGAGCTTCGCACGCAAGGGGAGTTGACGAAGATCGCGTGGGAACACGGTTGCCAAGTGATGAACGAAGGCCCCGGCCACGTCCCGATGCATCTCATCAAGGAGAACATGGACAAACAGCGCGAATGGTGTCATGGAGCGCCGTTTTACACGCTTGGCCCGGTTGTCACCGACATCGCCGCTGGACACGACCATCTTGCCAGCGCCATCGGCGCGGCGATGATTGGCTGGTATGGTTGCGCGTTGCTCTGTTACGTGACGCCGAAGGAACATCTCGGCTTGCCGGACCGCGACGACGTGAAGGCGGGCGTCATCGCGTACAAGATCGCGGCACACGCGGCTGACTTGGCAAAAGGCCATCCCGGCGCACGAGCGCGCGACGACGCGTTGAGCAAAGCGCGGTTCGAGTTCCGTTGGGAAGACCAGTTCAACCTCGCGCTCGACCCGGAGACGGCGCGTGAGTTTCATGACCAGACATTGCCGCAGGAGAGCGCAAAGCTGGCGCACTTCTGCTCGATGTGCGGCCCGCACTTCTGCGCGATGAAGCTGACCGAGGAGGTCCGCGAAGCCGCGATGAAACAGAAGAGCAAGGAGTTCAAACAATCCGGCGGCGAGATTTATCGGAAGGCATGACCTACGAGTGTCAGCGGTGCGGGGAGTGTTGCCGGTGGGCGGGACAAGTGAAGGTGTCGGACGTGGAAATCACCGCAATGGCGACACACCTTGGCGTCAGCATGGATGAGTTCATCGAGCGCTACACGCGGCTGCGGCCGGATCGGCTGGGGCTGACGCTGCTGGAGAAGGAGAACGGAGAGTGCATCTTCCTCAGCGCCGTGGATTGTCTTGTGCAGCCGGTGAAACCGCAGCAGTGCCGCACGTTTCCGAACGACTGGAACGTTCCCGAATACGCAGAACGCTGCCGGGCCGTCAGACGTCAATCCCCAGAACCCGTCGCACCACGAAGCCAACAAGAAAACTGAACCCAGCAACACCGAAGCTCAAGCCCGCCATCTCCAAGAAACGGTGTCGGAACAGCAGGTCGCGAGCGATGCAGATGTAGTAGTTGAATCCGGCGATGATCAGGACGGCGACCGACAGTGTACAGGCTAGGCAAAGGTAGTAGTTCGCGAAGATCAGATACGGAGTGATCAGCAACGCCACGGTGATCAGGTAGGCGATGCCAGTGTACACGGAGGCCTTGAGAGGATTCTTGTTGTGACCTTCCTCGGAGCGGGCGGAGAGATACGATGATGACGCCATGGACAGTGCGGCCGCGATGCCCGTGATGAGGCCGGTCATGGCGATGAGGCGCGTGTTCTGCAATGCAAGCGTCAGGCCCGCCAGCGCGCCGGTGAGTTCAACAAGGGCGTCGTTGAGGCCGAGGACCATCGAGCCGGTGTATTGGAGGCGTTCTTCATCCAACATGCCGATAAGCGTTTGCTCGTGGCGGTCTTCCTCGCGGGCAATTTCTCCGGCTTCGGGAATGGTGGCCGACAATTGCTCGTAGATTGCTTCGGCTCCTTGCTCGCCGCGTTCCATCAGCTTGATGCTGAAAGTGAGTCCCAACAGTCGTCCCATCCAATAGTAGAGCCACACGATGATGTGGCGTGGCGGCACTTGCTGTCCCGTGTATTTGGCCCAGAGTTGGGCATGGCGAAGCTCGTCGCGCGCGATGTTCTCCAAGATCCGCCGATTTTCACCTTCGGACAATGTCGCGGCCAGACGGTGATAGACATGATGCTCAGTGATCTCGGTCTGTTGGAGTGCCAGCAGTTGGCGCTGAATGTCAGATGTGAGGTTCATGCTCTCCTTGTAGCGAAGCAGTCAATGCTTGTCGAGCCGTCTCAGCCCGTTTCCTTATGTGGAACGCACGGCTTCGCAGCACTTGCCGGCCGCGACATGATACACGAAAAGGACCGCGAGAAGAAAAGTTGACACGATACGTTGTGTCCGCGTATCGTGCGGCGCATTGCGAGTCGCATGAGATGCACGGTGAAGACAGAGATGTACCGAGTCGCTTGTTTCTGGGATCATCGCAGCGGACTATATCCACCCCCCACACACTTTAGGCTGTTGCCCGCTTGTCAGCAACAGCGGGTTGCATTTCCAACGGACTGATTGATTACCCCGAACACTTATGCCTTCTTCCTCATCCAGTTCATCGGCGTCATCGTCCAGTAGCGGTCAAGAGTCAAGAGGGTCAAGAGGGTCAACGCCTGACCACTCACAGATGAAAAGCACTGAACAAAGGAGAATCCAATGTGGACGCCCAACTTGCGGAGGTGCAATTTGCGAAGACGTCAAGAATCCAGAGCTGACCCCGGTTACTATGCCTTTGTTCGCGCGCCAGTATGCAACCCAAGTACTCTAATAATCTGACCGGCTTGACCTTGATGAGCCTCACAATGGCCGTTGTGCTGGCGTGCGGATGTGCCTCAATGCCCGTCTACACAGGAACTTTCATAGGAAGGACAGACAGAGCAGAAACTCGGTCGCGCAATGGTGAGCGCTTCTCAGTGACTGTGTTCACGGTGGAGACGACAAAAGGAGAAATAGAACTATCAGGATTTGGCCGGGGCCTTGGCCCGCATCAGATCTGGAGAAGGGTTTTTTTGGTTGACCGACACTACATCGCCTATCCGCCGGAGAAGTTCGCTGGGAAGCGGCTGGAGATAGAGGGCAGAGCAGATCTCCATACATTTCGTCCATTTCGCGGAGGCCCGGAGTTGTCCGAGGTCCCAGACCGCCGCCACGTAGATGTAGTTATATACAATGTTCTTATTGTCTGCAAGATGCGGATTGACGATGTCCCGGTGGTGGAACCAACCAGATCGTTGAAGTGATCGAACCAGTGCAATCGGAGAAAGCGAATACAATCATCCAACGGCGTCCGTTGCCGACTCCCGCGCAAGTGAAGACGTTCGCGCAGGCGATGTTCACCGCGAAGCGGGTGGCACCGGGGATTGTCGAGCAACGGATTGCCATTTGCCGTCAGTGCGACAAACGGCGGGTGACGCCGCAAGGCGTCGAGTGGTGCCGGAACTGCGGGTGCAAGGTCAGCAGCAAGAGCAAAGAGATCATGAACCTCGCCGCCTACGAGGAGAACCTGCCGAAATGGGGCTGCAAGCATCCGCAGCGCAAAAACGGCGAAGGTTGGGAGGTTCAGGGTTCAGCGTTCGGTGTTGCCGGAGGTTCCGGACAAACGACCGGGAGTTTCAGCCAAACCGCCGGAAGTTCCGGACAATTGGCCAAAGGTTTCGTACAAACGCACGGAAGTTCCGTGCAAACGTTCAACTTTTCCGGCCAATTGGCCGGAAGTTTTGTGCAAACGTCCGGAACTTCCGGACAAACCGCCGGAAGTTCCGGACAATTGTCCGGAAGTTCTATACAAACGCCCGAAGGTTCGGGGCAAGTGTCCGGAAGGTCCGGACAACCAGCAGTAAAAACAGGCTAACACCCTAGAAAGGAGTAGGTTATGGCAAAAGGCGCGTTTCTGCCAAGAAACGATGAACTATTGGTCGGCTGGCACGACCGTTTCAAAGCCGCCGCCACCGATATCGGGGCCACCTTGGGAATCGTCGCTGATGACCTCACGGAAATCGGCGCCGATAACACGGCACTTCACACCGATGTCGGTGCTGCCGCGACGGCGTCTGCGGCGGCCAAACAAGCCAACAAGGACAAGGACGACACCCGGCGCGAGGTCGAAGGGCATATTCGGAAGTTCGCCAAGCGGGTCAAAGGCCATCGGAACTACACCGAAGCGCTCGGCATCCAACTCGGCATCGTCGGCGCGGAAGACACCACCGACATGACGGTGGCGCAGCCGACGCTGGTCGCCAATCCGCTGCCGCATGGAGCGGTGGAGATTGCCTTCAACAAGAGCAAGGCCGACGGCGTGAACCTCTACAGCCAGCGCGAAGGCGATGCTGGTTTTGCGTTTTTGGCGCGCGACACCGCCTCGCCCTATGTGGACAACCGTGCGCTCCTACAAGCCGGAAAGCCCGAAGTCCGCAAGTATCGGGGCATCTATGTCGTCAACGACAACGAAGTCGGCCTGACCAGCGATGATGTGACGGCAGTTTGTCAGCCGTGAGGCGCGCCTGCGACGACATACCGTAGGGGCGAGGCATGCCTCGCCCCTACAGGCCGACACCGTCATCCAGTGTGAATATCCGCTGATTCACCGCAGCAACACCGAGCCGCGCCAACATCAGCCCGGACTTCTGCATGGACGGCGGGATAGCCGCCGAATAGAATGGCGGTCATGCGAAAGGTTTTCTCGCCTTGGTGTCTGGTGGCGGCGCTGCTGGCGGTGATGGCGGCGTTGATGCTGGGACCGCTGCGCGAGGAGAGCGCGACGACGGACGAACCTGTGGACTTGGCCGCGGGCTATCTTTACTGCACCGGCCACGGCCACCACTACAATCCTGAACACCCGCCGCTCGGCCAGATTCTGCCGGCGTTGCCGTTGTTGTTCTTGGACGTGAACGTGCCGGAGTTCTTGGAGCAGTTGGGCAAACTGCGTCTCGGCGCGCCGCAGGCGAGACCGTGGAGAGGTTGGGAAAGCGGCAAGGCGGAGCAATACTATCCCGGCGGACGCTCAAGCTGGTATTACTGGCCGTTCTGGGAGGCCGGCATCTACGGACAGGAGTTGTTGTATGGCGGTTGGAACGATCCAGATGTCTTGTTGTGGGCGAGCCGCAGCGTGCAGGTGGTGTTGACGTTGCTGACGGGACTGGTGGTCGCGCTCTGGTTGCGGAAAGCGGCGGGAATGGAGGCGGCGGCGCTCGGCACTGTGTTGTGGGTGTTCAATCCCGTCGCGTTGGCTTACGGTCACTTGGTCGTGACGGACATCAGCGTCACGCTCGGCATGACGTTGGCAATCTGGGCATTCGTTTCATTTCTGGAAGCGCCGTCATGGAAGACGGCGTGTCTGACCGGTGGGGCGACAGGGTTGGCGCTGGCGATGAAATTCTCCGCGGTGTTGTTGGCGCCAATCTTTGCAGTGCTCTTGTTGGCGAGGTGGCGCGAGGCGCGAACGGCATGGAAATGGCTGCCGCTGGTCGCGATTGCAGCGTGGGTCGTTGTATTGCTGGTGTACGCGCCGTATTGGAAACCGGCGCCGGCGTTGACCGCAGCCGAGGCGCAACGAATCGGTGTGCCGGGATGGTTCCAGAGACTCCGGCCGGTGCTGGCGCCGCCCGGGTTCTTCAAAGGAATCGCGATGCAGGCGGAACACGCCGCATTCGGGCACGAGGCGTTTCTGTGCGGACAATGGGGAGAGAAAGGCTGGTGGTACTATTTCCCGTTGGCGCTTGTGTGGAAACTGCCGGTGCCGTTGCTGATATTGACGCTGGCGGCGCTAAGCCTGTGGCTGGCGCGACTGCGTCGGTGGAACTTTGCGGAAGCGGCTCCGTGGATGGCAGCACTGGTTTTCTCCGCGTTAGCTATGACGAGCACGATCAATATCGGGATCCGCTATGTGTTGCCGATGATGCCGTGGCTGGCGGTGGGGACGGCGCAACAACTCTGCAAACTGTCACGGAACTGGCGCGTGGCGGCGTGGGCTGTGTGCGGTTGGCTCGTGGTCACGACAGCGTTCGCCTATCCGTTTTACATCGAATACTTCAACGAGTTCGGCGGCGGAACGCGCTACGGATATCGGCGCTTGGTGGACTCGAACTACGATTGGGGACAGGACGCGAAACGATTAGGGGCATGGTTGTCGGAGCACGGCAACCCGAAAGTGTATTTGCGGTTTGTGGGTTCGAGCAAGGCGATCCAATACTATGGGGTTCGCTATGTCGCAGCGTCGCCAAACACAGCGCGGCTGGCGAAGGAGGGATTGTTGGTGATTTCCGCCTCGGCGTTGATGAAGCCGGACTGGCGGTGGCTCGATGAGCAACGCCGACCGGTCGCGCGGATTGGGAAGAGCCTCTTCGTATACGAACTGGGTCGCTAAGCGATGCCGGCTTCGGCTTCCGCGATGATGCGGATGAAACTGGCTGCGTCAGGGGCTTGGAGAAGTTGCTCGCGGATGTCGTCGCGGCGCAACAGGCGGGCGAGGTTGCCGACGACGCGAAGATACTCGGTCACCATCTGCTTAGGCGTGCCGATGAGGAACACAAGCCGGACAAGGCCGTTCTCACGCGACTCAAAATCTATGCCGGCAAGATTCCGCCCAATGGCGACCAGGATCTCGGTGCATTGTTCGGTGCGGGCGTGCGGGATCGCGACGCCGTGGCCGAGCGCGGTGTTGCTGATGTGTTCGCGCTCGATGATCTCGTGGAAAAAAGCGTCAAAGTTGGTCACGGACTTGTTCTGAAGCAGCAAGGACGCCACCTCCCGGAGCGCGGCGGTTTTCTGCCGCGCCTGGATATTCAGGTTGATGGCTTCCGGCTTCAGCAGGTCAGCTAGGCTGACCGGTTTCGTTGGCTTAGACATGCGAACCGCTCCATTTCAATTTCTGGCGCAACACTTCAAAATACTCATGACCTTTGGGCGTTACCAAGCGCACTACGCGCATTCCCGCACACACTTCCATTTCGTCGCCGACCCGCATCGAACGCCGGACTTGGCCGTCCACGGTAAACAACAACTCACCCGCCGCGCTGGCCACTTGGCACCGCAGCACGGCTTGTTCGACAGTGATCAGCGAGCGGTTGCTCAGCACATGCGGACAAATCGGCGTCAACACGCACGCCCGCGCAGTCGGCAACAGAATCGGCCCGCCGGCGCTCAACGAATACGCAGTCGAACCGGTGGCCGTCGCACAGATGATGCCGTCGCAGATGTATTCTGTCAACCACGCATCGTCAATGAATACGTTCAGGCGCACAATGCGCGAGGACGCGACGCGCGAAATCACGGCGTCGTTGAGGGCGTGGTGTGACTCCAATCGGCGTCCGCGCCGATAAAGGGTCGCCTTCAGGGTGTGGCGCGAACTGAGGTTGTAGTCGCCGCGCAGGACCTTGCTGATGACGACTTCGATCTCGTCGCTCCGCACGCTGGTGAGGAATCCAAGCAGGCCGAGATTAATGCCGAGGATGGGCGTGGGCGCGCCTTCCAGTTCGCGCGCGACGCGCAAGATGGTGCCGTCGCCGCCGAGCACGATAAGCATGTCGGCTTTGGCGGCCATTCGTCGAACCGTCATCCTGCGGGACCGCTCCAGCAACACGCGCACACCGTGTTGCTCCAGCAGCCGCACCAACTCGGCGCGCCGCATGTTTGCCTGCGGCTTGTCGAGATTGGCGGCGACGCCGATGGTTTTGGGCGGCTTCATGATTTGCGCCATGCCGCTAGAAATTCCTTGTTGCCGGCAGGACCGCGCAGGGGCGACTCGACGGTCGCGCCCAACGGCTGCAAGCCAAGCATCGCAGTGGCAAAATTGGTGATCTCCTCTTTCACACGTTCGTGCACCGCAGAGTCTCGCACAACTCCGCCTTTTTTCACGTCTTTTTTGCCGGCTTCGAACTGTGGCTTGATTAACGCGATGAGAACGCCGCCGGGTTTCAACAGGGCGACGACGGCAGGGAGCACCTTGGTCAGGGAGATGAAAGAGACGTCCACCGTTATGATGTCGGCAAGCTCGCCGATATCGGCAGGCGTGATGTGGCGCGCGTTGAATTCGTCGTGGATGACAACCCGCGCGTCGTTGCGAAGTTTCCAGTCGAGTTGGCCTTTGCCGACGTCAACAGCATGGACGCGGGCCGCGCCGCGTTGAAGGAGGCAGTCGGTGAACCCGCCGGTGGAAGCGCCGATGTCAACGCAAACGGCTCTGGAGCATGGGATCGAGAAGACAGCAAGGGCGGCTTCGAGTTTGTGGCCGCCGCGGCCGACAAATTTCTCACCGGTCTCGACGGTGATCGCTGCAGCATCGTCAACCGTGTCGCTGGGTTTGCGCGCGGTCTGGCCGTTGACGCGAACGGCGCCGGCGAGGATGAGGCGTTGGGCTTTTTCTCGGCTGGTGGCGAGGCCGAGGAGGACGAGGCGACTGTCAAGGCGTCCGCGCATGGCCGAGGAGTTCCTTGACCTTGGCCACGGCGGTGGCGGCGTTGAGTCCGTACTTGTCCTGCAGGTCTTTGTTGGAACTTGCGTGTTCCAGGAACTGGTCGGGCCAGCCAACGCGGGCGACGGGGGTCTGAATGTGGAGGTCGGACAGCGCTTCAAGGACAGCACTGCCGAAGCCACCTTGAAGGGAATGGTCTTCGATGGTGCAGAATACCTTCGTGGCGCGTCCAAACTGTTCGAGCAT
>Ga0136653_10002361_pt1 | contig 10349 bp, 8 predicted proteins | sample LakKivw275mmetaG_FD_94866 | JGI IMG/M metagenome (GOLD analysis project Ga0136653, IMG submission 94866) | Anoxic lake water microbial communities from Lake Kivu, Rwanda to study Microbial Dark Matter (Phase II) - Lake Kivu water 275m metaG... | ecosystem: Environmental > Aquatic > Freshwater >... | reverse complement strand
CTACTCCAGGAATCTGTTGGACACGTTAAAAAACAGGAGAAAGAGGGCTGAAATAGCTGGGCAGATCGCGAGTAGACTCGAGTTGGTTACGGAGGACGTGAGGAAAAGGAAACTTAAACGATTGGAGAACCAGGCACTCAGAGTATACGATCAGTTGACGGATCAACGGCTTTACCAAGCCGTAAGCATAGACGAGGACACCTACCAGGTCAACGTGCACCCAATCGGAGCCAAGGGGGGTATACCTGCCACGCGGACTGGTGGGGGCCACCAGACCCTGCTTTCATTAGCGCTACGCTTGGCTATTCTTCGTGAGGGAGGCTACACACACTTGCTGATTCTTGATGAACCTACTTACGGAGTGGATAGTGAAAACCTTCCACAGCTTATGAGCTACATTACCGAGGCAGCTAAACAGGTAAGTCAGGTACTATTAGTTACGCATCACGGCATTGGTGAGGAAGATGCTACCAACATCATTAATGTAGAGTTAAATGTAGAGGGGTTCTCACAGATAACAACATAAAGTTTACTTGAAGTCCGCGTTCCCATAGAGAATACCGAAGACTTAAAAATGGAGAAATTTAACGAAGCTCAAGAAAAACTCGATGACTTGAATGAAAGGAAAGAAAACCAGATCGAGATTCACCTATTAAAAGAAGAGGTGAAATCGTAAATGAGCCGAGAATTTTTGAAAGTAGATCTACAGAACCTAATAAACGCTATGCTTCGACAATACAAAAACAAACATGTAGTGATAAGAGAGGCAATTCAAAACTCGATAGATGCCGGAGCCAAGCACATTGATGTAACAATTGAAAACAACTGCATAAAGGTTGATGATGATGGAGTTGGTATGGACCTTGTAGACATCGACCAGTACTGGAATACGCTATGCCGAACCAGTAAAAGAAGAGACAAGGGCGCAATCGGTGAGTTCGGTCTTGGTAGGCTCACCTTGCTTCTGATGTCAGACAAAATGTTCATGGAGACAATGAAGAAAGAAAAATCTTATCGTGTCACCACCGATAGGGAGGGCAGCATACAGATTGAAGAAGGAAATGGAGGGAGCCCCGGAACTTCTGTGTGGGTAACTGACGATTTTTCTCAAGTCAAGGGAGAACTCATCGAATATGCGAGAATTGTTGCAAAGGCGAGACCTGAAGATATCAAACTGAACGGAGTGAAGATGTCGCAACAAAGTTACGCTCCGAAAGGGGAAACGATTTTCCGCATGAGCGTTAGTGAGAAGGAAATAAAAGGTTGTATCTGGATTCCCTCTGAAGTCGCTGAAGGAAAAAGAACAAAGAAAGAGAGGGAAGCAACTATAAGCATTTATGTTAACGACCTCTTCGTGAAGAATTTGGCAACGGACTACTACGTTTTCGGAGAGGTTAACTGCGACAAACTCTGGTTAGTAACCTCAAGGGACGATATTGCCTACGACGAGTATTATGAACAATTTTACAACAGATTAATGAATTTCATCGAAACAAAGTTCTATCCTCAAATAGCTTCAAACAGCGTCCTTGTTAATGACGCTAGGATAAAAAATGACATTCTGTTAGCTTCATCCAAAATAGGAGACAAGAGACTGATTGAGAGAATGATGTTCGAGACGACTTCTGGCGAAAAGGTCATGGGCAAAGAAATATTAGCAAGGCCTAAGGTTTTCGTGGTGTCCGAGGCGAATCCAAAAGATATGGAACTTGGCGATAAGTTTCATCATCTTGACATAGGTATGAGCATCATCGCACCGACTGGCCTGAAAAGGATACTCGATAAGACAATAAAAACAATTGACAGATCAGAGGTTACGGTTATCGTCAGACAGAAATTAAGTGGAAAAACCATCAGCGAAAAGGAAAGAGCCGAGTTCCTCGAAGTTGGAGAATTGATTACCTCTATCTCTGGCCGTTCAGTAGAATACAGAAAGGGGATGGAAGCGGTGGCACAATATGACCAAGTTACGGGGAGGATAACGATTAACATTGAAGCAGGCATTTTTCGCGAAGTAAAGATGTACATTGAAAACGGTAAAAGTGATCTAGCCATGATTCGATTGATTGGCACTATTGCTCATGAGCTAGCTCACAGCAAATGCGAGCGGGACGCCGAGGTTCACGATGTCCAGTTCTATAAAATATTCGAAGAAACAGTTGATGAGATCGAAAGAAAAATAGTCACAATGTTAAAAAAGAAGAGGGGGTTGGAAATTGATCATCAGATCCATTCAAGTGAAGAATTTTCGTTCCATTCGAGACGAAACCCTACTTTGCGAAAACTTAACAGTTCTTGTCGGACCTAATGGCTCCGGGAAATCTTCATTTCTACAGGCACTTGACATATTTTACAGTCCCAACGCGAGATATACTGAAGACGATTTCTATGCGCGAGACACTTCACAGAGCATTCTAATAACGGTAAATTTCGCTAGCTTGACTGATGAAGAAAAGAAACTCTTCCAGAAATATGTTGAAGGAGAAGAGATAACTGTAGAAAAGGAGTTGAGGTGGCCTCCTGGTAAGGGTAGCCAAAGATATTGTGGAACAAGCCTTCAGAATCCTGAGTTCCAAGATTTTCGGTCAGCGAAAGGGGCCGACCTTAGAAAACAATATGATCAGCTACGCAGCACGGACAAGTATTCTACTTTCCCACCTTACACTAATCAGTATGATGCAGAGAAGATATTGAGCAACTGGGAACAAGCTAATTCTGATCAGTGCAAACGCCAAAGGGACGACGGGCAATTCTTCGGTTTCAAGGAAGTAGGCGAAGCGCATCTCGAGCGATACACGAAATTTTTATTTGTTCCTGCTGTTCGCGACGCGTCTGAAGATGCAATAGAGAGCAGGGGATCAGTAATTTCTGAAATAATGGATATAGTTGTGCGAAGTACCTTAGCGCAACGCAAGGAAATAATGGAATTTAAGGAGGATGCTCAACGACGTTACAAAGAGATCTTCGAGCCTTCTAAGCTGAGGGAGCTACAAAGCCTTGAAAAGGATCTTAGTAGCACACTTCAGATGTATGTTCCTGATTCGAATGTCAACTTAAGCTGGAAAGAAGCGACCGGATTTGACATTCCAATGCCTGTAGCCGACATTAGGCTGGTGGAAGACGACTATTCTTCACCAGTCGGTTACACGGGTCATGGCCTGCAACGATCTTTCATTTTAACAATGTTGCAATATCTTGCTCTTGCAGAATCTTCTAGTGAAATAGAAGCTGAAAGTGCCGAAACGCCCATTACGATACCTAATCTCATCATTGGGATCGAAGAACCCGAATTATATCAACACCCTAATCGACAACGCCATTTATCTAAGGTTCTTATGAAACTAAGTGCAGAAGGTATTCGCGGTGTAGTAACGAAGATACAGGTAATATATAGCACGCACTCTCCGTTGTTTGTAGATTTAGAACGTTTTGAACAAGTCAGGCTATTTAAAAAAGAAAAGAGGGAGAAAGGCATGCCCAGGCAAACAAGGATTTTCTATACGACTTTTGAAGAGATTGCAAGGCTCATCGAAAAGGCTGACAACAAACCAAAAGGAACTTACACTGGTGAGACCCTAAGACCCCGCCTCAGATCACTTATGACACCATGGTTAAACGAAGGGTTCTTCGCTAATCTTGTAGTTCTCGTCGAAGGAACAGAGGATGCGGCGGCAATAATTGGAACCGCAATCTCTATGGGGCTCAACTTAGAGAGCAAGGGGATTTCCGTTATACCTTGTATGGGTAAATCCTGCCTTGACAGACCAATTGCTATCTTTAAGAGCCTACAAATTCCCATTTTTGCAGTCTGGGATAGCGACTATAAGGAAAAAGATGCCACACCGGAAGATAACCATCGATTGTTAAGACTCTTCAATAATGAGATAGAAGATTGGCCTGAGATGGTGACGGATAGATTTGCATGTTTTAAGAGCAACCTAATGGATAGATTCCGGGAGGAGATCGGAGAGGAATTCTTTGATAAGGCACTCAGCGATTGCTGTACACATTTTGGCATTAGCAAAAAAACATACGCTATTAAGGATCCCAGGGTCATTCCTTACATAATTCAAGAAGCTAAGAAGCAAGGGAAAGCAAATACTACTCTAGAAGGAATAGTCTCTCGGATTGTTTCTTAGTTTTTCTGCGCTTATCTAAGTTTCGCCAACCTTTTGCATTTTTTCCTTGCAACGTTTAGTACTTCCCGCAAGGCTTCTAGAGTTCTTTGGTTTTTCCCACTCAAATGCACAGCCGATGTGTGAATTAAGCGAATTAAGATCCCTCCCTAATATTAGACACAAGTGAGAATTATCTGCTTGCTAATATGAGAGTTTGGGCTGGCTTGGATTACATTCTCATCCCCGAACAATCATTTTAGTTTGGAACTAGGCTTTTCCCTAATCTCTATGCATCATCGGCTTTTAACCATATTTCATCAACGCCATGTCTATCTGTCTCGGTTTATTTCACGCTTTTTAATTCTAAAGTGGGATTCCTTACCAGCCGAGATGTATTCGCCCCTCAACTCATCTCTGACAATAGAAGCAATCTTACCGAAGTTTTCAGTACCCAAGTAACCTTTAGGTCGAATAATGAAGTATTGATCAGTTTCTTCAAAGATTAGTTGTTTACGAAGATCCTCTGAGAACAGTTTCTTCAACTCTTTAATCTTGATTTCAACGGGTTTAACAGCTTCCAAATAGCGGTCTATTGAAGCCACAATATCCTTGAGCTTTTTAGAAATTTCCGCTAGCAACTCAGCAAGTTGCTTGTCGGTCGGGCTCATCTCTTCTAACCCCACTTTTCAAACTGACGATTTCTATCATATATTTTTGCATCTCATCTTAAATAAACCGCCATGTCGATTTGCCATAAGTGTGACTTGAAAGGTTGCTGACGGCCTCTGTGGCGACGAAAGCTTTTCTACCTCTATTTCATCGGACATGTTTACTAATCCGCTCATTCCTATTCATTCGACATCTCCGTAAACCGAATATGGTACTTTAGCCACCATTCCGGCTTCCTCCAGCGCTCAACCATGATCTTCGGAATGTAGACGTAACCTCGTGTCGCCAGCTTTGCATGGAACTCAACCCTCTCCGGCATTTCCTTCAGATTCCAGTGGATTCCAGTAAAATCCAGCGAGATTTTTAGTTTCCACTACCCTTTCTTGAAAAGAGTCGTTTTCCGAAGACTTCAGAAAATAAAAAAATATTTGGAGAGGGTTACATGTCCGAATCAGAAGGCATGTCTGTACGCAGTTCTTCTGAGTTCTCCTATAGCCCTCGGTATACACCTTCCAACATGAGTGTCCGCGAATATTCCAATCTTCATTTGATTCGACCCTGTCCTGTAAATGTGCGCACGCTAAAACCTTGAGGAATCGATTTGAGAAAGTTCACTTTATTCAAATCTCGCCAGCTCAATCTATCCAACACTCAGCGTTTGCGGCGGGATCTTCTGACTTTAACAATTACTAGGAAGGCAACGAGGGCTGTCGCAATGATTCCGAGGAAGAAGACGATCGGGCCAACGGACTCGACTCTAAACGAAATCTGCTGGCTGACGGCACCTTCGTAGAAATCGCTCCCGCTCCAATTAGCCACGACCAGCCACTCACCGGCCCTATCAGGAACGAAGGTGTCGTTGAACCGGCCCTCAGGGTCTGAAACCACGGTTCTAACCTCCTCCCTGCTAGGACCAATGTAGGTCAACATTACCTCAACCGTACCCGGGCTAGGTTCTATCGAGCCGAAGACTGTCAAATTACTGACCAAGGGGACTACATCACGCGAAACGGAGCAGGAGATCGACGTAGACCCCTTACTGGTGCTGACCGTCAACTTCGGTCCATACTCCTTACCCTGCTGATAGTCCTTTGAGTAGAAAGCAGCCATGAAGATACCATCTTGTGGTTCTCCATCGAGTTCTAGCACCAAAGTCAGAAGCTTGTCCCCATTTGACACCGCGCTCCTCAGCCTGTTCGTCAGAGTCCAGTTATACCACATGTTAGTCTTTGATATCTTGACCGAGCAGTCGGGTTCAGGAGCGAATGATGGTATGGAATTCCAGGTGATCTCAGTCTCGTTCCACCCGTTGTCTGGGCAGTAATGTGCGCTGACGTTCAATTCCGACGGGAAGGCATCTACGTTGTAAAGTTGTAGCGAGGCATTGGCTATAGCTGTGCCGCTTGGAATCTTAGATAAGTCGAACATGGATTCGTGCTCTCGGTAGTCTATGGTCAAATATTCCATGGTCCCATAGTTGCGGTCTGGTTCAAGAGAAGAAACGATGGAGTCGGCAACAGGAGTGAAGGTGAATGTGCCTAACACACTGGATGATGCTACCCTTTGGAAGGGAACCATCGTGGCAGTAAGAAGTAGTACAAGAAGGAAGACTGCCTGAGTAATCCTACTCTTAGAGCTGGGCGATTTATCCAACTCAAGGTTCTCCACAATGTCAAATTTGAACTAGACTACTTGTGCACGCGATCAATCGATTTACTGCAACAAAGTACTAAAGATCACTTGGACAAATTCGAGATTACGTCCTTAATGTTTCGAATGTTTTCTTCTATTCTTCTTTCCCTAAATACTATTGAGCCAAGCACCAGAACATCTGCTCCTGCACGTATAACCCTTGGCAGAAATTCCAAGTCTATACCGCCATCTACAGCGATTCTGACACTTAAGTTCTCTTTCTTAATAGAATCACTAGTCTCCTTTATTTTATCCAGAGTAAATGAAAGAACCCTTCTTCCCACATAAGTTGGATCGCACGTCATAATCAGCACTTCATCGACGTAAGGTAACAAAGGCCTGACATAAGAAACAGGAGTTATCGGTAGTATTACAACACCAGGCCTGAAGCCAGCATTCCTCACATTTTCTGCAACTGAAAAAGGACTGAGGCAAGTTTCCAATGGAAAGTATACGGTTCTTATTATTTTGTTGTCCATGATCTCAAGATAGTCATTTATTTGTAACTCTGGTTTTTCCAGCCAAAAATGCAGATCAACGTTTTGGGATTCAATTTTCGATAGGGCCTCCAGTATTATGGGCCCGAATATTGTGGGACGAATCAGTCTGCCATCAGAAATGTCGCAATGAATTCTGTCGGATCCAGCCTTTATCAAGCGATCTACATCATCCTTTAAGTGCAAGAGATCGGCTGACAGTAAGGACGCAGATATTTCCACCTTTCTGTTCAATCGAACCACACACTAATTTACCGGTGAAATCGATCCACAATCTTTATTTTTCCATTTGGCTAGGGTCATAAGTGAACTAGAAATATGCGTCACAATATTTAAGCGTCACGAGGTAATTGCTTTACAGACTATGAAATGGTGATTTAGCTTTGTATTCAGGATGGAAAATAAAACTACCATTCTTTGTCGTCAATTTCAAGGCATACATTTACGGAAAGGAGGCTTTGAAGTTTTCGAAGGCTGCGGAGGGGATTAGTAACAAATACGATGTCCCAGTGATCGTTATACCACAAGTTGTGGACATTAGAAAAATAGCGCAAGAAACTAAACTATCGGTGTTCGCGCCATACATCGACCCCGTCAGAATAGGGAGAGGCACAGGAAGCGTACTGCCAGAGGCTGTTAAGGAGGCAGGGGCTGCGGGAGCTATGCTCAATCACGCAGAACGAAAGCTTTCATTGAGCGAAATTAAAGAAGCAGTAAGAAGAGCAGATGAGGTTGGTTTAGCATCTATGGTCGGCGCGGACAGGCTTGAGGATGTGGCTGCCATTGCAAGTCTAAACCCAAACATAATAGGAACAGAGCCTCCGGCTCTAATCGGAACGGGAAAATCGGTTGCAAGAATGAACAAGAAAATCATAACCGACTCAGTCGAAATTGTGAAGAAAATCAATCCAAAGATCATAGTGGCAGCAGGGGCAGGTAACGTCACTGGCGATGACACAGCTGAAATAATAAGGTTAGGGGCTGAGGGTACAGGAGCTACAAGCGGAATCTTAAAGGCTGAAGACCCAGTGAAAGTGTTGGAAGAGATGGTTAGTGCAGTAAAGCAAGCATGGATTCAGAAACATGGATGACGCATTAATCTTGGCTGTAGAAGGAGAGAGGTGATTCAGAATTGGAAACATCGGGCAAGATCATTAGGGCGAAAAGCATCTTTAGAGACGATGGGAAGACTGTCATCGTGGCCATGGATCACAGCTTTGTCTTTGGTGATGTTTCAGGACTTGAAGACTATCTAAAGGCATTGCAGAAGGTGGCCAAAGGCGGGGCGGACGCCGTCTTAATCGGCTATGGGATGATTCTGAAGTACTGCCGGGAAATACCTAGGAATCTCGGTCTACTGATGAGTCTACCGATGCCCCAAGATCCAAGCTATGTACAGATGGCTGCTAGTGTGGGCGCGCATGGCATTAAGTTTACGCATTTTGGATCCTTAAGTGACACGGAGAAGCTTAAGGTTCTCGTACCCTTGGGCGAAGAGTGTAGAAAGTATGGTTTAGTCTACCTCGCGGAGATCGTTCCGACGGACGAGAAAGGGAAGAACATCCTTGAAGATGTACCATCGGCAGCGCGGATAGGCGCGGAGGCTGGAGCTGACTTTATCAAGACAGCTTATACTGGAAGCGTAGAGACGTTCAAAAGGGTTACGGAGATCTGCCCAGTCCCAGTAGTGATCTTGGGCGGACCTAAGATGGACTCTGATAGGGCCATTCTGGAGACGGTGAGGGGTATGATAGATGCTGGAGGGGCCGGAGTAGCCTTCGGCAGAAACATATTTCAGCACCGCGACCCCACAGCGATCACGAGGGCCATTTGCAAAATCGTCCACGAAGATGCAAGCGTCGATGCTGCTATGAGAGAGTTGACTTAATCCCCAAAAAAAACTTAACTAGCTAATCGCCATGTGACTACAAGAACGAGGTTAGCTCCTCTATCGAATGGATGGTATAGTCAGGCTCAATATCCAGAACTCCATTATCATTTTTGAGCCACACCGTTTTCATTCCAGCATTCCTCGCTCCTTTGACATCATGCTCCAAAGAGTCCCCTACATGAATAGCTTCATCATTCTCCACGTCTAATCTGTTCAGCGCGAAATTGAAGATCTCTGGATCAGGCTTTCTTATTCCCAAATCTCTTGATATGACTACGGCTACGAAATACCTCTCGAGACCAGACTTCTTCAGCGCACACCTCGGCACATCACTCATGGCATTTGAAATGACAGCCAACTTATACCTCTCGCTGAGAACCTTAAGGACCTCTTCTACGCCTTCAATCATCTTTGTTTGAAATGAATCTCTGTAAAGCTGATTGATGTGACCAATGACTTCTCTTTCTGGGTGTAATCCAAGCTCGAATAACATATCTTGATACAGATCCTCGAGCCTAATCTCCCTATCGTGGCTCCTAGCCCTCCCGAGCCTCTCAAGCATCCTGTCTCTAGCCTTATTTAACTGGGCTTCTCTATCTGAAAAACCGAGGCTCCGAAGGTAATCTAGAAACTTATTCCTGAAGGCGTCTCGATCAAAAGCGCCTTGAGCAAGGGTTCCCCCAAAATCAAAAGTCACCCCTCTAATCATGAGAACTCCACCCAATGTTGCATGCGCGCTCGATCAATTAGTGCAAAGGTTAATCCCGCACGCTCTTTCTCTGTTCTCCCTCGATGAACCGCATCAAATCATCCACCTTGTGGATCTCAATCAGGTTGCTCTCATGGCTTGTGTACGTCCTGAAGCCAGCCGAGAAAAGGATACGCTCATCACTCTTTATCAGCCCCTTGGAGAGCAGCATCGCAGCAGTCGAAAGTATGTGGTCCTTCTCACCCATGTAATCAAATCTTGTCGGGTATACCCCGTAGCTGAGGGAAAGCCTATTCGCAGAGGACCGGCTGGGCGTAACAGCCAGTATTGGCTGCTTAAGCCTGAACCTAGATATCATCCTAGCGGTGTATCCAGACCTAGTTAAAGCCACCACCTTATCTATCGGCATAGACTCCGAGATCTGCCAAATTGATCTGCTTATGCTCCTAGATATGTCTTGGAACTCCTCCTCCTTCACGTTCCCAACGACAGCCGCCTCGGTCTGTTCAGCTATCTTTGCCGCCATCATCACCGTCTCCACAGGGTACTGGCCTATGGAAGTCTCTTCCGAGAACATTATGACATCTGTCCCATCCAGTATGGCATTGGCGACATCGCTAACCTCTGCCCTCGTGGGCCTAGGGTTTTTGACCATAGACTCAAGCATCTCAGTCGCGGTGATCACCAGCTTCCCAAACTGGTTGCACTGGCGGATCATACGCTTCTGTATCAGAGGCAACTCTTCCAGTGACAGCTCAACTCCGAGGTCGCCT
>Ga0136653_10002360_pt1 | contig 10350 bp, 11 predicted proteins | sample LakKivw275mmetaG_FD_94866 | JGI IMG/M metagenome (GOLD analysis project Ga0136653, IMG submission 94866) | Anoxic lake water microbial communities from Lake Kivu, Rwanda to study Microbial Dark Matter (Phase II) - Lake Kivu water 275m metaG... | ecosystem: Environmental > Aquatic > Freshwater >... | reverse complement strand
TCAGCGTAGCCGGAGTAATTGTGTCCGCCGGCTTTACAATGGCCATGTGGGGCGAATCCGGCACAGCCATTTTCGGCCGGATGCTGGCTGTAGACAATTTCGCCCTGTTCTTCAAGCTACTGACGTTAGCGGCCGCGGGGCTGGTCATACTGGCATCGCAAGACTACGTTAGCAAATTCCGACGGTTTCAGGGCGAATATTACGCGCTGGTTCTGATTTCAGCGGCCGGTATGATGCTGCTGGCCGCCGCAACCGACCTGATTTCGATTTATGTTTCTCTGGAATTGACGGGCATTTCCCTGTATGTGCTGACAGCTTTCCTGAAGGACAATAAGTCCTCCGAGGCCGGACTGAAGTACCTGCTTCTGGGCGCTGTAGCCTCAGCCGTTCTTTTGTACGGCATGGCTCTGACCTTCGGATTCACCGGAAAGACCTGTCTCATGTGCATCGCTGAGTATGTTCAGGGCATGCCGGGCGCCAGCCTGCTGAGCCATCCGGCGCTTATTCTAGCCATGGTGCTACTGGCTGCCGGCTTCGGTTTCAAAATCGCTTCTTTTCCGTTCCAGATGTGGGTACCCGACGTCTATGAGGGCGCGCCAACGCCGGTTACCGCCTATCTTTCGGTAGCCAGCAAGGCTGCCGGCTTCGCGGTTATACTTCGTATTTTCTTCGTGGCTCTGGGTTCACCGGAATGGCTAAGCCTTAACTGGGGTTGGATGTTCGCGGTTTTAAGTGCCATTACCATGACGGTAGGGAACGTGGTGGCCTTACTTCAAAGCAACATAAAGCGCCTGCTCGGTTATTCCAGCATCGCTCAGGCCGGATACCTTATGGTGGGTCTGGCTACGGTAGGTATGGCGTCGGGCAGCGACGCACTGGGGCAGAGCGGCCTGATTTTCTTCCTGATGAGCTATGCAGTCACCAATCTGGGAGCCTTTATCGCCATAATTGCCATAACTAACAAGATCAACAGCGATGAAATAAATAAATTTGCCGGTATGGGCAAGCGCGCCCCGCTTCTGGCTGCAGCCCTAACACTGTGTTTGATTTCCCTGATTGGCCTGCCTCCAACTGCCGGCCTTATCGCCAAAGTGTACATATTCAGTGGAGCGGTGCAGAACGGCTTGCTCTGGCTGGTTATCGTGGCAGTGATAAACAGCGCTATCTCTGCCTTCTACTACCTAAAGGTGGTGAAAGTGATGTGGACCGGTGCACCGGCATCGGAGGAGAAGGTGCCATCGACCTGGGCACTGCGTTTTGCTCTGGGCTTTTGCTGTTTCTTTGTTCTGCTCTTAGGCCTCATACCTGGCGGGTTTGTCGGCATCGCACAGACTGCAGCTCAAATCCTGGCCGCGCTATAGACGGCAGTGTTTAATCGCGGTCTTCGACATCGTTTAAACCGCATTTGACACTCTCTCGCTACGGATGATAGACTCACATTCATTGTGAAACGGGTCGGCATTCTATATCATCCAAAGATTGAGAAAGCCAAGGCTTTTAGCCTGGAACTAGAGAAATTTCTGAAAAAACAGAACATCTCATTCTGGACTTGTTCTGCCTGGCAGGAGTCTGAGGCTAAACCGCAGATAGGCGGGTCAGATTTAATCCTGAGCATCGGCGGCGACGGTACCATTCTCCGCGCTTTACGTGCTATCGTACCCGATAAAGTGCCGGTGGTTGGCATTAACCTGGGTAATCTGGGGTTCATGACCGAGCTTAAGGCTGAAGAGGCTTTTGAGAAGCTGCCCCGATTACTGGGGGGCGAAGGCTGGATTGAAGAAAGGGCAATGCTGCAAGCCGAATTACCCGCGCAGGGTAAGGTTTTCCATGCGGTGAACGATGTTTTTGTCGGGCGGAGGAGTCTGGCCAGGCTGGTGCAGATTGAGACGAGAGTCGACGGTGAGATTCTGGCGATACATCGCGCAGACGGCGTTATAGTATCGACGGCTACCGGTAGCACCGGCTATTTGATGGCAGCCGGCGGCCCCATTCTTTATCCGGAGTCAAAGCAAATCGTGTTTAAGCCAGTTTGCCCGCACCTGTCGCCGGATAATACCGTGGTTTTACCTCAGGAAGCCGAAATACATTTGAAGGTAACTACAACACACGAGGCCATGTTGAGCATCGATGCGCAGGTGGAGATGCAGCTAGCCAGTGGTGACGAGGTTAAAGTTAAGCAGAGCCATCACGTGGGGCGGTTTTTAAGGATTCGCCCCAGGGGTTATTTTTATAGTTATCTGGAGTCGAGGCTTAAAGGGAAGAAACCATGAAGGTAGAGAAAGCTAAAATCAATGATGCCCAGCGCATACATGAACTGGTCAACAGTTTTGCCGATAAGGGAGAGATGCTGCCAAGAGCGCTGAGCGAAGTGTATGAAAACCTGCGCGACTTTTTTGTTGTCAGGGATAAAAACGATGAGTTAGTAGGCTGCGTGGCGCTTCATATTAACTGGGCTGACCTGGCTGAGATTAAGTCGCTTGCCGTAAGCGAGGATGAACAGGCAAAGGGGTTGGGCTCCGTGCTTATTAAGGCATGCCTGGACGAAGCCAAAGAACTGGGCATTCCCACCATATTTTGTCTCAGCTACAAACCGACTTTCTTCGAAAAGTACAATTTCCGTCGGGTTGACAAGATGGAACTGCCGCGGAAAGTCTGGTCGGAGTGCTATCGCTGCCCCAAGTTTCCCGATTGCGACGAGGTAGCTTTGGTCTTCGAGTTTAAGAAGAGTAAAAGTTAAAACTGTGCCAGGCGCTTGATATAAGCATGCCTAAAAATCTTAAACTCAAAATCCCAAATTCCAGGTCAGGAATTAAATTAAACACAATTTAGAGGGTAGATATCCGTATGTAATCGGGCCCACATAAATGGGGAGGGAGTCACCGATGGAAAGAACGTTATCCAGCCAGCGGGTCTATGAAGGTCGAGCGGTAAAACTCAGGGTCGATACGGTACGGAAGCCAAACGGTAAGGTAACAACCAGAGAAATTGTTGAGCATGCCGATGCAGTGGCGGTAGTGGTCCTCGATTCCAGGGATAGAGTTATTCTTGTCCGGCAGTATCGCAAAGCGGTGGGCAAGCAGCTTCTCGAAGTTCCAGCCGGCGGCGTTGACCCAGGTGAGCAGCCGATAAACACCGTTCGCCGTGAATTACAGGAAGAAATTGGTTACCTACCTAATAAGATAGACAGGCTGGGAGGGTTCTATTCAGCTCCCGGTTATTGCACCGAGTATCTTCACCTGTATCTGGCCACGTACCTGATACCGAGTCGATTGGAGGCTGAGGATACCGATGAAATCGAGGTGGTTCGGGTGCCCCTTACCAAAGTTCCTGATCTAATTGCTTCGGGTGAGATAGCTGATGCTAAGAGTGTGGCCGGCCTGCTCAGGGTTATGTCGTTGGGGATGAAGGGTGGCTAATCATTCGCTCGGTTATCCCTTAATTTGATATTTGGCCTTGCCCTGCTCGTACAAGTCGCCACCATAAATGTCGTTGATAACTGTAGCGGGGAAATTTTCTACCTCGAGTCGCCGTATGGCCTCAGCACCTAACTCTTCGTAAGCGATTACCTCTGCCTTTTTGATGCTCTTGGAGATAAGTGCGCCGGCGCCGCCGATGGCAGCAAAATAAACCGCCTTGTATTTTTTTATGGCATCTTTGACCGCCTGTGAACGGTTGCCCTTGCCGATCATCCCTTTAAGGCCGGCAGCCATAAGGCGTGGTGCATAGCTGTCCATCCTGCCGCTCGTTGTCGGTCCAGCCGAACCTATGACCTGTCCCGGCTTGGCCGGGGACGGCCCCATGTAGTAGACGGTCTGGTTGGTCAGGTCGAAAGGCAGCTTCTTTGCCTTATCCAGAGCTTCGATTAGGCGCTTGTGGGCGGCGTCCCGGGCGGTGTAAATTACTCCGGTAATAAAAACCTGGTCACCGGCTTTTAATTTCTTAATGGTCTTTTCGTCCAGCGGTGTTTTTATATTTAAAGTGGCCATTGTCGTTCCTCCGTAGCCGAATTCACTTATCCTGCTGCACAGTGAACTCGGGATAAGGTACTTTTGGCTTGGATTGCGTTGGCGGCTGTGCCGTAGTTGCTTTCGGCCTCCCTTTACTGCCCAGACCTCTCGATACCAGTCTCCTCTTCAGCAGCTGGATAGCCAGCGCCGGGTCCACGCCTTTGGGGCAGGACTCGGAACAGGCACCGGCTAGATGGCAGTGCCATACACCGTGGTCGGTGCCCACCACGGGGAATCTTTCCGGTTCTCCATCGTCACGGTTGTCGGCGCAATATCGGTAACACTGGGCCAATGCCTGGGGGCCGTGAAACTGCTTGTCGCTGGCTGACGTGGGACAGGCCGAGACGCAGATGCCGCACTTTATACAGTAGGTGAACTGCAGGAAGCTTTCCATCACCTCGTGTGACTGACAAAATTCGGCAGTCGGATTTTCCATCTCTTCAGAATCGTGGCGCAGAATATAAGGCTTTATCGATTTATGTGTCTCGAAGAAGGGAACTAAATTGACCACGAGGTCTTTTATTATGGGGAAGTTCGGCAACGGTTTTATGGTCAACTTCTTAGCACAGAACTCCTCTATCTGAGTGTGACAGGCCAGGTGGGGATAGTTATTTATGAGCATTCCGCAGGAGCCACATATGGCCATGCGGCAGGAGGTCCGGAAGGCCAGTGTGCTGTCCAGGTTCTCTTTTATGTAGATAAGGCCATCGAGCACCGTTATACCTCGGCTGCAGGGCACCAAGAATTCCTGAAAATGGGGATTATCACCCTTTTCCGGGTTGTATCTCTGTACTCTGAACTTTATTTGCTCCATTTTTTCCTTCACGATGTCTCCTAATGGTATAAAAGTGCAATCGGTACGTAGCTGGCCCAGAAGAAGATTATTATGCCCAGACCGAGTGTAGATCCGGTTACCACGCGTTGCGTCCGTGCCGATGGTGTCAGCTCGAGTATGACGTTCCTCAGCCCGTTTAACGCGTGTGACAGCACAACAGCCAGCAAGGCTATGTAAATACCTGCCCAGATGCCCTGTCGCGACCTCTCAATCATCGAATTCCATGAGGTCGGGTCATTTAAGTTAACGCCGAAGAAAGGTAATATCTTATCCAGGTGCTGCATTACCATGTGTATTCCCAGCAGCACGGCTATGAGCACGCCGGTAATAAGTTGCATCAGCCAAAGATAAGTATAGCGCCTCATTGCCAGCCTCCCAGTACGAGGTCGTAGAAGAAAATCAGGCACAGAATAATGATTATGCCGATCATAGCCATCGTCCAGCGCCGCTTTCTCCTCAGTGCATCGCTGTAGGGATAGATCGGGGGAACTGGCTTGCCCATTAGGAAGCCAAGTTCCTGTAAGATAAGTCGGAATCCGTTCAGCATATGAAAAGAGAAGGCCACGGCCACCATATATTCTCCGGCTTTGAATAGGGGATTGCTCAGAAAACTCATGGCCGCGTTCCAAACCGGCTCACCCTGAATCCTGAAAAATGTAGTGGCAGTCAGGTGAAATACAAGAAACAACAGGATTCCCAGACCGGTGATACGGTGCAGTATATATAGATAGCGTTCCAGCTTATAATTGCCCGCCCAAATCCAACCTACAGGTCCCAGGTTGTTCGGTTGCGGTTTTACAATTTTCATTGTAAGACTAGTATTTCCTTTCTACGGGCTTCCACATGGTAATGTTTACCGGGATGTAGTCCAGCTTCGGCCCTTTCGTCGTGTAGCGGGCCAGAGTATGTTTCAACCAATCGACGTCATCGCGCTTGGGGAAGTCGCGTCGACTGTGAGCGCCCCGCGACTCCTTACGGGCTAAAGCTCCGGTGACGATGATTTCAGCCAGGTCGAGCAGGTTATCGACCTCAAGGCAGCTAAGCAGGTCGGTATTGTATATATGCCCGCGGTCCTCGACCTTTATTTTCGGCAAGCGCTGCTTTATTTCTTTAATTCTATCCAGAGCCGTTTGAAGGTCTTTCCCGGTGCGAAAAACGCCGACGTTGGAGTCCATAGTTTTCTGCAGCTCCTTACGCAGTGCGTAGGCGCTCTCTTTGCCTCTGGAACTGAACCTGTCGAAGACCCTGGCCTCCTCGTCTTTCAATTTTGTCTCTTTAGGCAATGAAGGCATAGCCTTTTGCCTGGAGGCGTATTTTGCGGCTTCGTCTCCGGTTATCTTGCCCCAGACCAGGCATTCGGCAGTGGAGTTTGAACCGAGGCGGTTGGCGCCGTGGAGCGAAACGCAGGCGGCTTCACCGGCAGACCAGATACCCTGGACCGGCGTGGCTCCGTTTATATCCGTATGGACACCGCCCATGAAGTAATGTGCAGCTGCCCGAACAGGTATTGGCTCCATGATGGGGTCGATGAAATTAAATTTCATGGCCACCTCTCGTATCATGGGCAGCCGGTCGTTTATCTTGGCAGCGCCCAGATGGCGCAGGTCAATGTGTACGTAGTCGAGGCCTTCGGGACCGGAGAAGCCCCTGCCTTCCTCGATTTCGGTCATCTCTGACCGTGATACGATATCGCGGGGAGCCACCTCCATCTTCGATGGTGCATATTTCTCCATAAATCTTTCACCCTTGTTGTTGAGCAGGTAGCCGCCTTCGCCACGCGCTGCCTCCGTAATTAGAATACCTGACGGTACTAGGCCGGTGGGATGGAACTGGACGAATTCCAGGTCCTTGATGGGCAGTCCGGCGCGGTAGGCCATAGCCAGACCGTCACCAGTGGCGGTCAGCGAATAAGTGGTGAAGCCGAACATGCGGCAGGCGCCGCCGGTGGCGATGACCAAAGCCTTGCCGTGTATCGGAAAAAACTCACCGCTGGCTAGGTCCCAGGCGGTCAAACCGCAAAATACGTTGTCTTTTATTATTATGGAGCTGACATAACATTCGTCATATCTTTTTATATTGCTGTACTTCTGCATGGTATCGTACAGTGTCTGCATTTCGGCGAAGCCTGTTTTATCCGCGGCGAACACAGCACGGTCGTAGGAATGGCCGCCGAACGGTCGCTGAGCGATTCGCCCGTCGGGGCGACGCGACCAGGGGATGCCCCAGTGCTCCAGCAGAATTATTTCCCTGGGAGCCTCTTCAACGAAGCGCTTGGCCACGTCCTGGTCACAGAGAAAGTCGGCTCCTCGCACTGTATCCCAGGCATGCAGTTCGAAGCTGTCTCCTTCTTCCGGCTGCATGACGGCAGCGGTACCGCCCTCAGCGCAGACGGAATGGGAGCGCATCAACTGTACTTTGGAGACGATGGCAACATCTAGGTCTGGGTTCCGGGCCGCCTCGATGGCAGCACGCAGTCCAGCCAGTCCCGAGCCCAGAACTATAACATCGTGTTTGGCTCCCGTCACAGCATGGACTCCTTGTGACGGTCGCACCAGCATTGAATATTAACTGCCACCGGCATGCTGGCGATGTGCGCCGGAAATACTTCGGCATGTACGGCCAGAGCCGTGGTCCTGCCTCCGTAGCCCATCGGCCCTATGCCCAGATTATTGACTCGTTTCAGTATCTCTTTTTCCAGTTCGGCAACCTCAGGGTCATGATTAGGCTCGCCGACTTTGCGAAGCAGCGCCTTTTTGGCCATGGCCATGGTCTTATCGGTGGTACCACCGATGCCCAGGCCAATGATAATCGGCGGACACGGGTTGCTGCCCGATTCCTCCACCAGGTTGACCACGAAATCTATGATTCCCTGCCTGCCTTTGGCCGGAGGCATCACCGTCAGCCGGGAGCAGTTCTCAGAGCCGCCCCCTTTGGGTATGACGCTGATTTTAAGTTTGTCGCCGGGAACGATTTCTGTATGTATGATTGCCGGCGTGTTATCTTTGGTATTGACACGCGCGGAGAATGGCTGCCGGACCATTGATTTGCGCAGATAGCCTTTCTCGTATCCCTGCTTGACGCCCTCGTTTATACAGTCCTCCAGATTGCCGCCTTTAATATGCACTTCCTGCCCCAGCTCCAGCATGACCACAGCGGCGCCCGTGTCCTGGCATAGTGGAATTTTTTCTTTTTTGGAGACTTCGGTATTTTCGATAATCTTGTCCAGCACGTCTCGGGCCACCGGAGACTCCTCCTGGTCCCTGGCTTTCTTTATAGCTGCCAGAACATCTTCCGGAAGATAAAGGCAGCCCTGCTGAAAAAGGTCGGATACGGTTTCGGCGATCTTCTTACAGTCAATTTCGCGCATGGGGCAATTACTCCAGTTTCATTACTTTTAACAACTCGCGTACGGCCTCGGCTGATTTCTTAAGTGCGGCGCTTTCTTCTGGAGTCAGCTTCAGCTCGATAACCTGCTCCATGCCCTCTTTACCGATTTTGGCGGGGACGCCGACGACCACGCCCTTTATGCCGTATTCGCCTTCGAGCTTAACGGCGCAGGGCAGTATTCTCTTCTTATCCAGTAATATGGGCTTAATCATCTGTGCCGTACCTGCGGCCGGTGCATAGAAAGCGCTGCCTGTCTTAAGCAGGGCCACGATTTCACCGCCGCCTTTGACTGTTCGCTCTACGATTTTGTCCAGTGTCTCCTTCGGCAATAGCTCGGTCACCGGTATACCGCCGACTGTGGTCAGCCTGGGTATGGCAACCATGGTATCGCCGTGCCCGCCCAGAATGCAGGCGTGGACATCGGCCACGGAGACGTTGAGTTCCTGGGCGATAAAGGTTCTGAACCTGGCGCTGTCCAGGATGCCTGACTGGCCGATGACGCGTTTTCGGGGGAATTTGCTCACATGGAGAGCCAGTTGGGTCATGGCATCCAGCGGATTGGCCACCATTATAATAATGCTCTTGGGAGAGTATTTAGCCACCTGCTCGGTGACCGATTTCACGATGTTCATGTTCGTCAGCACCAGGTCGTCGCGGCTCATGCCCGGCTTTCTGGGCACACCGGAGGTTATGGCAACGATGTCTGAATTGGCGGTATCCTCAAAGGAATTGGTGCCGACGACTCTGGCATCCGAGCCTATAATCGGGCCGGTCTGGAGCATGTCCAGCCCTTTGCCCTGAGGCAGGCCTTCAACGATGTCCACCAGCACCACATCGGCGTATCCCTTCTCCGCGACACGTTGGGCCAGCGTGGCTCCGACATTTCCAGCACCGATAACACTAACCTTGTTTTTCATTTCAACCTCCTTGTCCTTTTAATTTCTTTATCACGGCATCAGCCACCTCCGAGGTGCTTGCCGCCGGCTCTTTGGGGTCGGTTTTCAGGTCGTAGGTCACGCTTTTACCTTCAGCGATGACATCGGAAACGGCTTTTTCCAGATTGTTGGCGGCTCTGGTTTCACCGAGGTGGCGGAGCATCATGGCGGAGGACAGAATCATAGCCATAGGATTAACTTTACTAAGGCCGGCGTATTTTGGAGCACTACCGTGCGTAGGCTCAAAAACCGCTATATTATCACTCAAATTGGCCCCTGGCGCAAGCCCCAGTCCGCCGATAAGACCAGCGCATAAATCGGATACGATATCTCCATAAAGATTGGGCAATACGATGACATCGTACTGCTGCGGGTTTCGGGCGAGGCGCATGCAAAGCGCGTCGATAACGACGTCTTCAAAATATATGTCCGGGTATTCTCTGGCTACCTCGCGTGCCGTATTGAGAAAAACACCGTCGGAAAATTTCAATATATTGGCTTTGTGAGCGGCGGTGACTTTTTTTCGCTTGTTAGCCCGGGCATATTCGAAAGCAAATTTAACGATGCGACGTGAAGCCGTTTCCGAGATAACCTTTATGCTGAATCCGGAATCTTCTCTAATCTTAGCCTTTAATGATTCCCTGATTAGCCTGGCCAGCTTATCTGCCTCTTTACTACCGCGGGCAAATTCGATGCCGCTGTAAAGGTCTTCCGTGTTCTCGCGGACGATGACGATATCAACATTTTTGAATGGGGTGGGTGCGCCGGGATATGTTTTGCAGGGGCGGAGGCAGGCATACAGGTCCAGGCTCTGCCGCAAAGCCACGTTTACGCTTCTGAAGCCGGTGCCTATGGGCGTGGTCACCGGCCCTTTGAGGGCAACTTTGTTTTTCTTTATGGACTCGAGTATTTCATCGGGCAATGGCGTGCCGAATTTATCCTGTGCCTTCTGGCCGATGATTTGCTCGTCCCAGTCGAAACCGACACCCGTGGCCGCAAGCACTTTTTTAGTGGCCCGGATAATTTCGGGCCCGATGCCGTCGCCGGGTATCAAAGTCACCTCATAAGGCATAACTTACTCTGCTCTCTCCGGGCTTGTCGAAGAATCCCGATTGTTTTCTCTCGGGCGGGTCTGAAGACCCGCCCGTCCTCGCTATAATTCATAATTCGAAGTCGTGATGTTTTT
>Ga0136653_10002358_pt1 | contig 10351 bp, 7 predicted proteins | sample LakKivw275mmetaG_FD_94866 | JGI IMG/M metagenome (GOLD analysis project Ga0136653, IMG submission 94866) | Anoxic lake water microbial communities from Lake Kivu, Rwanda to study Microbial Dark Matter (Phase II) - Lake Kivu water 275m metaG... | ecosystem: Environmental > Aquatic > Freshwater >... | reverse complement strand
GCCCAGGTACTGAGCCGTGCTGCCCAGCATTTCCTCAATCCGCAATAGTTGGTTGTACTTGGCCACGCGGTCGGTCCTGCACGGCGCACCGGTCTTTATCTGCCCGGCATTGACACCCACTACCAGGTCCGCAATGGTCGAGTCATCCGTCTCTCCGCTGCGATGCGAGACCACTGCCGTCATCTTGGCGCGCTTTGCCATCTCGATGGCCGCCAACGTCTCGGTCAGCGTGCCGATCTGGTTCAGCTTGATGAGAATGGAGTTGATCGCTTTGCCCGCGATGGCCTTTGCCAGATACTTGACGTTGGTGACTGTCAGGTCGTCGCCGACTATCTGCACCTTGTCGCCAATCTTCCCAACCAGCTTCGGCCAGCTATCCCAGTCATTCTCACCCAGGCCGTCCTCTATGGAGATGATCGGATACTTGGCACAAAGCTGGGCGTAATAGTCAATCATCTCTTCGGGTGTGAGCTTGCGCCCTTCACCGGCCAGGTCGTACATGCCGTCCTTCGTGTATATCTCGCTGGCTGCCGGGTCGATGGCTATCATAATCTCGTCGCCTGCAGCGTAGCCGGCCTTCTCAATGGCCTCCATGATCACTTGCAGGGCCTCTTCGTTGCTTCCCAGGTTGGGCGCGAAGCCGCCCTCGTCACCGACACCTCCACTGAGCCCCCGCTCACCAAGTACCTTGGCCAGTGTATGATATGTCTCGGCACACCAGCGCAGGCACTCGGCGAAACATCCCGCGCCCACGGGCATAATCATCCATTCCTGCAGATCAACGTTGTTCGCCGCATGCTTGCCACCGTTGATGATATTCATCATCGGCACCGGCAATTGCCGCGCCGCCGTCCCGCCGATGTATTGGCAGAGAGGCAGGCCCAGCGACTGCGCAGCCGCCTTTGCCGTCGCCAGGGATACGCCGAGAATCGCATTGGCGCCGAGCTTGCTCTTGTTCTCGGTGCCGTCCAGGTCAATCATGACCTCGTCAATGTACGTCTGGTCTATCGCGTCGAGGCCCACGATCTCCAGTGCAATGATCTCGTTAACGTTGGAGACCGCCTTGAGCCGCCCCTTGCCCCCATAGCGCTGCCTATCGCCGTCAACAAGCTCAAGGGCTTCGCGCTCACCCGTAGAGGCGCCCGAGGGCACTGCAGCACGGCCCATGCTGCCGTCCACAAGACCGATTTCCACTTCAACGGTGGGGTTACCACGGGAATCCAAAATCTCCCTGGCCCGCACTTCACATATCTCTGTCATCTGTCAGCACACCTCCGGTCAGGAAAGGCGGCCGAGCAAGCGTGTCTGCCCGGTCGCCGTGTTGTTGCCATCTAGCGCGGGTTGGCCAATTCCGCTTGAGCAGCAGCAAGACGAGCAATCGGCACGCGCAGCGGCGAGCAGCTTACGTAGTCGAGACCGACGTCGTGGCAGAACTCCACCGACTTCGGCTCGCCACCGTGCTCCCCGCAGATGCCGACTTCCAGCTTGGCATTGGCGGCTCGTCCCAACTCCACGCCCATCTGCACCAGCTTGCCCACACCAGGGCGGTCTATGCTCTCAAACGGGCTGACCTGGATTATGCCCTGGGAGATGTACGCGGGGATGAACTTGCCCTCGACGTCGTCCCGGCTGAAGCCGAAGGCGGTCTGCGTCAGGTCGTTGGTGCCAAAGGAGAAGAACTCCGCCATCTGTGCGATCTTGTCGGCGACCAGACACGCTCTGGGCAGCTCGATCATGGTGCCGATCATGTAGTTGATCTCAACGCCGGCGGCGGCTATGACCTGTTGGGCCACTTCCTCCGTGTAGCGCTTGCAGATGGCCAGTTCGCCCTCAAGGCCGACCAGTGGGATCATGACCTCGGGGATCGGGTTGAAGCCTTCCTTCTTGAGTTGACAGGCCGCCTCGAAGATGGCCTTGACCTGCATCTTGTAGATGATCGGGAAGGTCACGCCCAGCCGGCAGCCGCGATGCCCAAGCATCGGGTTGTTCTCCTTGAGGCCCTCCACCAAGTCAGCAATCTCCTGCAGGGTCTTGCCCGTCATCTTCGCCAGCGTTGCCTGGTCCTCGGGGTCATGCGGCAGGAACTCGTGCAGCGGCGGGTCGAGCAGACGGATGATAACCGGCTTCCCGTCCATTGCCTTCAGAATGCCGTAGAAGTCATCCTCCTGGTACTGCTCCAGCACGTCGGCGGCCGTCTGCATCTCCTCATCGCTGTCAGAGATGATCATGCGCTGGAAGTTGATGATGCGGTCCTCGCCGAAGAACATGTGCTCCGTGCGCGTCAGGCCGATACCCTCGGCGCCGAGCAGCACGGCCAAAGCGGCGTCCTCCGGCGTGTCGGCGTTGGTGCGGACCCCCATCGTCCTGACCTCATCGGCCCACTTCATCAGCTTCGCAAACTCCGTGTACAGAAGGGAGTCTTCGGGCTTCATCTTGCCCTTGAGGACCGCGATAATCTCGCTGTCCCCGGTCTCAACGTCGCCCAACATCACCTCGCCGGTGCCGCCGTCTATGGAGATGTAGTCTCCCTCATTGACGACGTTCCCATTCACCGAGAATGAGCGGGTTGCATGGTCCAACTCCATGGCCCCACAGCCTACCACGCAAGGCTTGCCCATCTGACGCCCGACAACGGCGGCGTGGGAGGTCTTGCCGCCGAATACGGTGAGGATGCCCTGAGCGGCGGCCATACCGCTGATGTCATCGGGCGATGTCTCGTGGCGCACCAGCACCACCCGCTCGCCCTTCTCCGCGGCCGCTACGGCATCGTCAGCAGTGAACACGACCTTACCGGCGGCTGCGCCCGGAGACGCCGCGACGCCGGTGGCGACTGCTGTGGGCTTCTTCTCCGGGTCGAACTGCGGATGGAGGAGTTGGTCAAGAGCACCGGGGTCCATTATTTCGATAGCACGTTTCTCGTCAATGAGACCTTCGGCGACCATGTCGGTCGCGATCTTGATGGCTGCCACTGCCGTCCGCTTGCCGTCGCGGGTCTGCAACATCCAGAGCTTGCCCTGCTCTACCGTGAACTCGACATCCTGCATGTTCCGGTAGAAGTTCTCGAGCTTCTCACAGATGCCGACAAACTGCGCATAGACCTCGGGCATCTGGTTCTCCAATTCGGCGATCGGGAGCGGGGTGCGAGTGCCGGCCACCACGTCTTCGCCCTGGGCGTTGACCAGATACTCGCCGTAGATGACCTTCTCGCCCGTAGCGGGGTCACGCGTGAAGGCCACGCCGGTTCCGCAGTCGTCGCCCATGTTGCCGAATACCATCATCTGGACGTTTACTGCCGTTCCCAGATTGTGGGGGATCTTGTTGATGTTCCGGTAAGCCGTTGCGCGGGGGTTGTCCCAGGAATCAAACACGGCGCGCACGCCGTCCATCAACTGCGCGCGCGGGTCCTGCGGGAAATCAACGCCGAGCTCCCGCTTATACACTTCCTTCTCCATCTCGACGACTTTCTTCATGCCCTCGGCCGATACGTCCACATCGTTCCTGACGCCTTCTTCCTTCTTGACCTGGTCCAGGCATTCCTCGAACTCACGGCGTTCTACGCCCTTCACGACATCGCCGAACATCATTATCAGGCGCCTGTAGGCGTCATAGACGAACCGCTCGTTCTGGAAGATCTTGACCATGCCCGCCGCCACCTCGTCATTCATGCCCAGATTAAGGACGGTATCCATCATGCCGGGCATGGAGAACTTGGCACCGGAGCGCACGGACACCAGCAGCGGATTGCTGGAGTCGCCGAAGCCCTTGCCAGTGGTCTTCTCGAGCTTCTCGACGGCCTCCATAACGTCTTCGGCCACTCCCTCGGGCATCTTGTGCCCGAGAGCCACGTACTCGTTGCACATGTCGGTGGTAACGACAAAGCCCGGAGGCACAATCACGCCCGCACTGGTCATGAGGCACAGGTTGGAGCCCTTGCCGCCGAGTAGGTCCTTGAGACCTCGGCCTTCTCCCTTTAGCCTTGCGGCCAGGTCGTCCGTATCGCAGTCAAACATATAGACCTTCTCAAAATTCGACATCAACAAACCTCCTTAAGTTAATGCGGGCGCACCCCGCTGCAGTCTTCAGGAACGACGATTACGGCTTCTACTGGTTCAAATCCGCTACAGCTCAGAGGCGGGCCTGTGAGGGCTCTGCGGTTCACCAGTCTTCCGGATCCACCCGGGTCTGAGACCGCAGTCTCGCGCAGTTCTCGCGGTCCTTCCTTGCGACAGGGACTTTCGGCACGTCCAGAATGTCGTACTCGCGCACCTGCAGGCCGAGTTCGACCCTCAGTTCCTGCCCGGGCCGCACCTCTGTGCTGGCCTTCGCCACCTTACCGTCAATCTGCACGAGGCCCTCGTCACAGGCTTCCTGCGCCCTGCTACGCCGAGGGATTATGCCGGCGTTGCGCAGGAACACATCAAGCCGCATGACCTAGTCCTCCCCGGCCTTGGCCTGTTGCCAGAGCTTCTCCAGCTCATCCAGGCTCATCTCCGCCATCTCCCGTCCCAGCTTACGGGCGGCCTGCTCCATTTCCGCGAAACGTCTCGCGAAGCGCGCCGACGCCTCGCGCAGGGCACTCTCGCTGTCAATCCCTAGGAACCTGGCGAGATTGCAGATGGCAAACAGCACATCTCCCAGTTCGGCCTCAATAGCTTCGTCATGGCCGCTGTCGCCTGCTGCTTGCAGTTCATCCAGCTCTTCGTGGACTTTGGCCATCGGGCCGGCTGCATCGTCCCAGTCAAAGCCCACTCGGGCGGCCCTCTTCTGCAGCTTCGTGGCGTACAGCAGCGCCGGTAGCCCTCTGGGAACGCCCTCCAGCGCAGATGTCCGTTGGCAGTTCTCGCCTTCGGTCCTCTTCAGCTTCTCCCAGTTGACCAGCACCTCGGACGCGCTATTGACCGTTACGTCTCCGAACACATGGGGGTGCCGATGGATGAGTTTCTGGTTTATGCTGCCAGCGACGCCCTCAACGTCAAACTGTCCGTTCTCCGCTGCAATCTGGGCATGGAAGACTATCTGCAGCAGCAGGTCCCCGAGCTCAGAGCGCAGAGCGTCAGTGTCACCACTGTCGAGGGCCTCAATGACCTCGTGCGCCTCTTCCAGGAGGTATGGGCGCAAGCTGCGGTGGGTCTGCTGCTGGTCCCAGGGGCAGCCTCCCTGGGCGCGGAGCTTGGCCATAATCTGCACGAGGCGCTCGAATTCACTCATGGCTCACTGACATGCAATCACAGGCGGCCACCGCCAGTGGCCGCCTGTGCAATCCTCCGCTGCCGTGATGAAACGAACCACTAGCGGGTGTCGGGCTGTTCTGTAGCCGCTTCCTTGTAGGCCTTCTCGGCCTCTTTGGCCTGTCCGGGAACGCCTTCGGGCGTGGCATTGCTTGTGGCTGGTGTGTCCTGCGCGCCCTTATTCTCTGCTCCGCCTGGCTGCGCCTTCTGCTTGCCCTTCTCATCGGCCCCGAAGGTTGGCAGGCTGGTGGGTTCCGGGCGGAAAAACTCATTCAGCGCTTGGTACTTCGGATCAATGATCGTTACCTGTGCGGTCTTGCGCATCTCATCAATCAGGTCCTGCTCCGACTTGGCGAACTTCTGGCCGTATGCTCGCTGCACTTGGTCCTTGAGATCCTCATACTTTGGCTGCTTGGCTTCGTTGCGGCTTTCCACCTTGATTAGGTACCAGTTGCCCTCGGCGCTAATCGGCTTGCTGACCTGACCGACATTCATATTCTGGACGGGGCCACTGAGTGCAATCGGCGTCACGCGCTCGAGCGGCATCAGGCCACGGCGTCCGCCGCGCTCGCGCGTAAATGGCGAGATGGAATGCTGCCGCGCCAGATCACCGAAGGCGTCAGGTTTGGAGGCCAATTCCTGATACAGCTTGTCGGCTTCCGCCTTCTCGGCGACCACGATCTCGGAGATGTCCACCATCGCGGGCTCGGCGAAAGCCTCCTTGTTCTCATCGAAGAACTTCTTCAGCTTCTCTTCCGAGTACTGGACGTCCTTCGTCGCCAGTTTCTCAAGCTTCATCCGGAAGGCGACGAAATCCCGGAACTGCTGCTCGTCTATGCCCTTGGACGCAAGCATCTGCTGCCAGGCGTTCTCGTCCGGCGCGGTTGCCTTGGCCTTCTCGATCTCTTTATTGACATCCTCATCCGTCAGAGACAGGCCCGCCTTGGCGAATGAATCCTCGACGAGTGCGCGCAGGATCAAGTCGCCCATGACCTGTCGCCCCTGCGTCTCCTCAAGTCTCTGCAGGAACTCGGCACGCGTGATCTTGACACCGTTGACTACCGCCATCGGCTGGCTTCCGCAGCCACTCAGAAGCATTGGCACGACGATGGCCAGTGTAACCAGCCCGACTACAACTGAAATTGTGGTTTTCCGCAAGGAAGAGCGACCCCCTCGTACGTGTCAGCGTGAATGTATGCACAAAGGCAAAACTAGCGAGTATTATATCACACAATGGGGCGAAAGTTAAAGGTGGAATTCATAGCGAGGATGCTGACCCCTGACCGCTGCTAAGGCAAGCCCAGCTCGCGGTGCAGACTGGCCCTCAGGCGCGCAAGAGCCTGGGTGTGTATCTGACACACACGCGACTCCGTGACCCCCAGAATCTGCCCGATCTCCTGGAGGGTAAGCTCTTCCTGGTAGTACAGCCCCACGACGAGTTGCTCTCGCTCAGGCAGCCGCCCAACAGCGGCCGCGACGACCTGCAGGAGTGCCTCGCGGTCAAGCACGTCGGCCGGATTCTCGGCCCTGTCCGCCGCCGGTTGGGCAGAGCCCTCGCCAGCCTCCACCTGCCACTCCTCGAGCAGTTCGTCCAGCGAGATGACGTTGGCGCCGCTGGTCTCGGACAGCAGAGCGTAGTACTCCTCGATGCCGATGTCGAGGCTTTCGGCGATTTCGGCATCGGTGGGAGACCGATGCAAACGGGCCTCCAGTTCCCCGACAGCCGCCGCCAGCTCGCGGGCCTTGCGCCTCACGCTGCGCGGAGCCCAGTCCTTGGCACGCAGAGACTCCATCACTTCGCCGCGGACGACGCTGCTTGCATAGGTGCGGAACTTGGTGCCCCGGCTCTCGTCGAAGCGGTCAGCAGCCTTGATTAGCCCCATCAGACCGGCACTGATCAGGTCGTCTTTGTCCACTCTCTCGGGGAGATTGACTGCGATTCGACCGACGATGTAATGCACCAGGTCAACATTGTCGGTGATCAGCCGCTGGCGAGCACCTCTTGCCCTATTCTGCTCATGCCGCAGGGCGGATTGCTTCGACCTCAGGTGTATCACTCCTCCGCCGGTCTAAAGGTTTCTCCCGGCCCGCATAGGTCGGCGTCCGTGATGGTCGCCAGACGCTCCACGGCGTAGTCAGGCTCCAGCTCATCAAAGGCGACAGCCATCAAGTTCTGGCCGCTTTCTGCGACGAGCTCACTGACGACGGGCCGCATGGCGGGATTGCAGAGAATGGCGATGGGGTGCCTCCTGCGGAATGCCTGCAGGCTGTAGCCGGCCAGCAGACGCAGCCAGCGTTCGGCCAGTTCCGGCGGAAGGGCCAGACTGCCACCTTCACAGGCCGCCACCAGTTCGTCCTCCAGGGGCGGCGCAAGCTCAATAGCCAGAATGGTGCCATCGGGGCCTGCAGCCTGGCAGATGCTCCGAGCCAGCCGCTTCCGCACCGCCTCCACCACCTGCTGTTCGTCGCGATTGTCACGCCAGGCGTCAACGGCACCCTCAAGAAAGGCTGCAGGGCTGTGAAGGCCCACGCCATCCCTCAGCAGAGCCGCTCCTATCCGCCGCAGTTGCACAGCATCAAGCCCCTCCTGACCCGCCAGGGCCACGAGATGCGGGTGTGTGATTGACAGTTGCGCGAGCAGTTCAGCGGCATCCTGCACTCCGAACAGGTCGTCAGCGCAGGCCATAACACGGTCTTCCACCAGCGCCAGTAGCGCGGGCAGGGGCGCCAGAACCTCTGCTCCGTCGTTGCGTGCCAGATGTTCATCCTCGGGCAGTATCCACGCCCCGAGGCTGCGTGCCCCGCAGCGAGCGTCGTCCGCGCCAACGAAGTCGTCGTGGGGGACGCCGACGGCAAGCAATCGGCCTGGACGGACTGTGTACTGACTAGCTAACTGTCCGCTAATGACCAGCGCCACCTGATCCATGCCCAACTCCGCATTATCACTGACCGCAAAGGGCGCCACCGGCACGCCCAGACGTCGTTGCAGCTTCTGACGCACCTCGCTCAGCATCATTCCGAACCCGCCGTCACCGACCAGATGCACCAGTCCCAGACCTGTCTCAATGCGGTTCGCACCTCGTTCCGAGGACGGACTCCGTGGCTCTTCCGAGCGTGAGTTGCGTTTTCTGAAGGCTACTGCTGCCGTTGTGACCACCACCGTCATGAGCAGGAGCAGCACCCGCGCCCCGGGCGAGACAAGAGCCACTACGAACAGAACGGTCGCGGTCGCCCCCAGGGCAAGCGGCTGCACGACAAGTTCACCTGCAATTTCCGAACCAAACGTTTCCTCGCTGCCCGCACGGGTTAGTATCATTGCCCCGGCCCCGCCGACGAGCAGCGCCGGCAGGAGAATGACCAGCCCGTGTCCGGTCGCCAAGTGTAGGTAGCCGGCCAGGTCGGATGTGCCGGCAGCGTTGGTTTGGCCAGTCAGGAGGGCCACGACCGGCGTGGCAGCCACTATGGCAAGCGTGGCGACGCAGTCGCCGCGCAGAAACCTGGCGGCTCCGTCCATCGCGCCGAAAAAGGCGCACTCGGCATCAACTTGCCGCTGCTTCTCGATGGCCTCGGTCGCGCTCAGACGCCCATCTGCCACAGCGGCGTCTATGGCCATCTGCCGCCCGGGCAGGGCATCAAGTGCAAAGCGAGCCAGTACCTCGGATACACGTACCATTCCGACGCCGATGACCAGCAGATCTATCAAGGCGACCATCAGGACGATAGCGACATCGGCCGGCCAGCCGCCCCCACCCATACCTCCAAGAGCAGCCACCAATTGCCCGCCGGCGCCTCCTAGAAGGATGTTGCGGGCTACTGCTAGTGCCAGCACCACACGTCCGAGACTGGAAACGACCATGAGGCCTGGCAGGCTCGTGAGTCGCACCGGCCTGCTAACCAGTACTGCCAGCGCGAACACGGCCAGTGATACCGCCAGGTTGGCCGAAAGCAGCACGTCCAGCGTCCAGCCGGGCAAGGGAACAACGAGCGCAAGCATCGCCACAGCCGCCGCCACGGCAACGACTGCCTGGATGCGAAAATGTCGGAGACTGTTCATCGTCTACCTCCGTGTCGGCGTAGCCTTGCACGACGCCAGCGTGTCAGCCGGCTGGTGCCAGTTTCCTCAGCTTCGCGTCGGCGTTCGGTCTCGGTCATGCCCGCTGCAGCCACATAGCTGTACCGGCTCCACACTACGTCGAAGAGCACAACCGCCAATAGTGCGGGACAAAACGTGGTCAGCGCCGATTGCAGGCACATACCAGCCATCCGACATATATCAGAATCCGAAGTGAGCGGGAATCCGACGACAGCTTGGCACATGTCACCCATCGCGAAACCGGCGGCTAGCAGCAAGAGCGCTGACAGAATGCCCCGCACGGCGACATCGGCGGGCAGGCGGCGTGGGAATGTGTAGAGTGTGGGACCCGACGGCCGCGACCAGGGCCACCGCAATGCAAATCGGCTTTGCAGCCAATTGCCCACCAGCCATCCGCCCAAGCCGGCAAGGCCGATTGGCAAGACCGCCACACCAGCCACGGTCAACGCCCGCGCCATGTACTGCGGCAACGCCGCAGCGGGCATATCGAACGAGGTGAAGCTGAGGCCTGCCAGTTCAGCAAGGGGACCGAGAATGAACTTCCGGCCCAAAGCCCACAGAACGCCAAGGCTGCACGCAGAGGCCAGCAGCAGCGACAGCATGCGGCTCGACGGGTGAATGCCCTGCGCGCGCAGGTGCTGCAGCTTCCTGTCGCTGGGGCCGTAGCGTTTGTAACCTTGCTCGCTCATGGTCACACCTGGATGGAGTTGCGGAAAGGACGCGCTTCACGTGCGGTCCAGCATCGCGGCGCTATTGAAGTAGTGTGGCAACCTGACCCAGCATTTCACTGAACTGCGCGAGGATAACGTAGGCAACTGCCGGCAGGGCCACGACAAGCGCCACAGTGGCCAGTAGCGGCGCGGTAATGGCATTCAGCCCGCTGATCGCGAGCTCAAGAGACAATCGTTCCGCGGCAGCCAGTAGGGCGCGGGCCAGCAGGACAACCAGCAGTGCCGGCCCGGCGATCATCAATGAAGCGGCGAACATCCTGGCCGGCAACAGCACCAAAGCTTCCATCGCCAGTCCCGCG
>Ga0136653_10002356_pt1 | contig 10355 bp, 10 predicted proteins | sample LakKivw275mmetaG_FD_94866 | JGI IMG/M metagenome (GOLD analysis project Ga0136653, IMG submission 94866) | Anoxic lake water microbial communities from Lake Kivu, Rwanda to study Microbial Dark Matter (Phase II) - Lake Kivu water 275m metaG... | ecosystem: Environmental > Aquatic > Freshwater >... | reverse complement strand
GGGCAGATGGAGAGAAGATGAGGTTGAGGGTGGATTATTAAAGCTTTTTCACTTCCACACTTCCACAGTTCCTCAGTTCCACAGCTCCTTACGGCTCACGACTCACGGTATTTCCAGGATAGAGATGCATTCTACTCATTGTTTTTTAGGAGGGCTTTTCAAATGAATGATCGAACAAATTTTGTCCAAAAAATGATTCCCAAGATCGGCCTGGTTGCGAATTCAATCAAAGTTTTCAGCACTCCCGGAAAGATTGAGGTAGAAGAACAATTCCGAGCACTCTTCGATTCGCTCAAGCAGGAAGGGCTCATCCATCCGGAATCGATATTTTACCCGGAGAGGGTTTTCAGTCCTTATGAGATGAAAAAAGCAGCTGTGGTTTTTACCCGGGAACGAGTGGATGCAATTATCGTCCTCGATAGTGCTTTCCCCAACGGAAACACCTTTTTAACCCTGGCAAACGATCCTTATTTATTCAATATTCCCATGATTGTCACTGCCCCTCAGGAAATCCTGCTTGATGTTCCCGAGTGGACCACCAATGCCTGGTGTGGGGTGATCATGAACAATTATGTGGCCAAACGTATTGGTCGTACCATATTCCCCTTAGGCGGCTGGCCTAAAGACACTCATTTCCAGGACGAATTGAAAAAACTACTGCGAGTTTTTCGAACCATTAAGGCCTTACGGAACGACTGCTTAGGGCGTTTCGGCGATGCTCCAGGCGGGTTCCATTCGGCAAGCGGCAATCAACTCAATTTCGCGAAAGTTTTTGGGACACAGATAGAAACCATCGACTGGACGGCGGTGATGGAAGTCTACCGATCTGGGGTGGCTCGGGGATACTTGGGTGAAGTCACCTTTGGCGAAGACGATGTCCATCGCACCACAGAAGAAATGAAAACGGCACGACTGGTAATGGTAGATGAGGAGATGGTGAGAAAAGCTGCTCGACTCTATCACAGCTTTAACGCTCTCATTCGAGCCAACGGTTTTACCTCCTGTGCCTTTCGTTGCTGGCCGGAAATGGGGGAGCCCTATATTGGAGTGGCTCCCTGTTTCACCATTGGATGGCTATTAGGTAAAGGTGATATTTCCGGAGCTGGGTGCGAAGGAGACTGGCCAACTGCAGTTGCCCAATCGATAGGTGCTTACCTTTCCGGCCAACCCAGTGCCTGTCTTGATTTTGTCAATTATACCGGTGGAAGTTCTATTGTTCAGCTCGGCCATTGCGGAGTGGGAATACCCGGTATGATGGCCTCCAACGAATGCGGATTGGGTGGACCCTGTTCGGAGGAATTAAAAGCGAAAATCATGAACAGCTCAGTCCGGGTTAATGATGCCATTGCCGAAAAAAGCCCCGATCGTCAGGGTGGATTCCGGGTCGGACCAGCTTTGATCGGACAATTCCAGTATGGAATAAAAACCGGTCTCAACCTGGTCGAGGATGAAAACGGATTCTTTAAATTATTGGTGTTCACCGGGGAAAGCCGTCCTGATACCGCTCGCGGCATTCTCTACTCGGCCAGTGATGTTGAAGTGAAAAACTACACCCGTCTTAATCAGCTGATTTTGCAGCACGGTTTCTCTCACCATCTGGCGATGGCGTTTGGTGATGTGTCACAGGAATTAAAGCTGTTGTGCGATTTTTATGGAATAGAATACATTTGTGCTGATTGAGGAAAAGGTATGATCCAATTTGATGTGATTGGTGTAGGGCACGTTGCCGCCGATTCTCTGGGGATTGTTCCCTCCTATCCCCAACTTGACCAACGGGTGCGGATGACAGAGTTTCTTCGTCAGGGTGGGGGTGAGGTGGCTACTGCATTAGTAACTATGGCACGCCTGGGTGCGAAGGTATCCTTTGTGGGGAAGGTGGGAGACGATGAACCCGGGAGATTTGTGTGCAATGAGTTCGTGGAAGAAGGGGTTGATATCAGCCAAGTAGTGGTCGAAAAGGGTGGATCAAGCCTGACCGCTTTTTGTATCATCGATCAGAAGAGTGGAAAGAGAACCATTTTCTGGTATAAAAATCTATCCCCTTTGCGGCTCGATGAACTTGATCCGTCTTTTCTCTGTTTGGGGAAGATACTACATTTAGATGCCCATGAACCGGAAACTGCCCTCGAATCGGCTCGTTATTTCCATGAAAAAACTGGGAGGAAAATCGTATTGGATATTGATGATTGGGATGCTGCCCGGGAGAAGCTGGTTCGTCAAGTTGATGTCTTGATTGGGTCAGAAACGTTTGCCCGGAATTTTCATCCGACCGATCCGGCAATAGCTGCAGAGAAAATCGCTGCCTATGGTCCGGAGATCGTAATCATTACCCTGGGTGATAAAGGATGCTTAGGTCGAGTCGGGAATCAAACTTTTTACGTTCCCGGATTCAAGGTCACAGTAGTTGACACCACCGGTTGTGGGGATGTTTTTCACGGCGCCTTTGTTTTCGGTCTTCTCCGGGGTTGGGATATTAGGTATACCGCTCGCTTTGCCAATGCTGTCGCTGCCATTAAGTGTACCAAATTGGGTGGACGCACTGGTATTCCAAACTTGTCAATGGCGCTGGCATTTATTGAGAACCAGTGAAATGGATTCCTTTAAAATGGGAAAGTGATTACAAATTGCAATACACTGCACTGACCTTCGGCCGTTCAAACTTTTATGACTACTTTTTTCGTCGTCCGGTATAGGCGATGATCAGAATGAGGAGGAGTAAGCCGAAGGTGATCTGGCGGACGGCTTCGGTGGTACGGAGGGCTACCAGGATGCTGTTCAGGGTGGTCAAGATGATACATCCGGTCACTGCTCCGATATAATTTCCATTCCCTCCAGCGAGGGAAATTCCTCCAATAGCGAGAGAAGCAATGGAAGGCATGGTATAATTGGCTCCCAGATTTAAATAGGGGGTTCCGGTGTAACTGAGCAAAAAGAGACCAGCAAAAGCTGCTATAGCTCCACAGATTCCATAGACAAAAACCCGGAATCGCTTGACCATTACCCCGCTCAGCTCGGCGGTCAAGCTATTGGAGCCAACACCATATAAAATATTCCCCCATTTCGTTTTTTTCAAAACCAGAGAGGAGAGTATGATCAGTACAATCCAAACCAATATCAGATAGGGGATATCGAATATTTTGCCATTGCCGATGACTTCCAAGAAGGGGGGAGCATTACCGGTTGGGAATCCTTTAGTGATGATGAGTGAGGTTCCTTCCACCACGCTCGCCATGGCTAAGGTCATAATGATCGGTGGGATTTCGATGTAAGAGATGGCGAGTCCACTGACCAGGCCAAAACCAAGTCCAACCGCCGGAGTGAGCAGGAGGGCTTTGGGGATGTTGATATTTTGTCCATTTAGGAAATAAGCAGATAAAACCACACCAATAGAGAGCACCGAACCAACCGATAGATCGACTCCCTCGTTTCCAGATATCACCACCAAAGTTTGACCAAGGGCGACGATCCCCAGAAAAACCGAGAGCCGCAAAACCGACATCACGTGAGAAAAGCTTATAAAACCAGGAAGGATGATCTCTCCCAAAACGAAAAGAAGAATGATCGCGTAAAACGATATGGCTAATTTTGCAAAGAATACATTCTTAACCACATTTCTTTCTAATATCGAACTTTGTGAGTTGTTTTTCATCGAAATTTTTCCTCCCCCCTTTTTAGAGTGATCTGGTTTTCAGGTATTTGGGTATAGCTCCGATGGCCAGGGAGAAGATAATGATGATTCCTTTCATGAATTCTTGATAAAAAGACGTGATATTGGCAAAATATAAAACGTTAATAAGAAGCCCCAATATTAAACCTCCCATGATCGGCCCAGCGATGCTCCCTTTCCCGCCTGAGAAAGAAAGGCCACCGATGATTGATGCAGCAACCGAATTCAGGCTATACCCTAATCCACTTCGGGCATCACCGGTTGCAGTCTGAGCCACGACGCATACTGCCGCCAGAGCGACAAACAAACCGCTCAGCAGAAACACCTTGATTTTGGTAGTAAAAACATTTACTCCATTGGCGTAGGTGGCATCCTCGTTCCCGCCCACTGCATAAATGTGTTTGTAAAACTTGAGCTTGCTGATAAAATAAAGAAGGAGAAAAGCTCCGACGAGAAAGATCAGTGCGACTGGGAAGCGGAGGAAAAGTTCACTTCGATACATTTTACTAAAAGCGCTGGGAATGTAACCCCCTGGTGTGGGCATGAAAAAGAGAGCAATACCAAACCACAATACCGATGTGGCATAGGTGGTGAGCAGGGGAGGAGGTCCAAAATAACTGATGATAAAGCCATTAACCAGGCTCATCAGAAGAGCCAACCCCGACCCGCATAACACCACCAGCAGCATACTCATCACTGAATCGCCCATAAGCGATGCCATGAGCACGGTAATCAAAGAAATAGTAGCTCCCAGTGAAAGATCAACGCATCCCACCAGAATGATTAGTCCTTGGGCGATACTGGTCAAAATAAGGGGAGTGAAAGTGAGCAAATTGGATTTAAAGGCGCGATATGTAAAAAAATTGGGCTGAAGAAAGGCGTTAAGGATGATGATGGCTAACAGAATAAGGAAACTTGGGAAGGAAGGGTTTTGATAAAAATTTTTGAATTGAAAACCGTTTTTCATTTGTTCACCTATTACTGCACCCGTAATGAACAGGCGACCAGATTTTCCTCACAGATACCATCCCCGCAGATTTCATCAACGATTTGACCTTCAAAGACGATTAACACCCGATCACAATTGGCGATTAACTCTTCATTATCACTGGCGTAGAGAAGAACTGCTACCCCATTGGCGGTCAGATCGGTGATGATATGGTAAAGATTCCTTCGGGTTTCAACATCGACTCCCTTGGTGGGGTCATTCAAAAGAAGAATTTTGGGTGAGAGCGACAACCATTTTCCAACCACCACTTTTTGCTGGTTCCCTCCGCTAAGATGGGAAACCAGCTTGTTGAGATCGGGAGGAACCAACGAAATAGTATGAATTGATTGGTTAGCTTCTTCACGAAGTTTATTCAGGGGAAGGATAAATTTTTGCTTTTTCATCGCCACCCAGGGGTAGATCAGATTGGTAAACACACTATGATTGAGAAAGAGTCCTTCTTTCTGGCGATCACCCGGAACCAGGAAAACTCCCCGTTCGATGGTATGGCTGGGGTGTTTGATGGTCACTTCTTGACCATCGATTTTAATTTTACCGGATGTTTTTCTTAAATACCCGGCCAGGATGAATAGGATTTCTTCCTGTCCTTGACCGTTTAGACCTCCCAAGCCGACAATCTCACCTTTTCTCACCTTAAAGCTGATATGGTGAAGTTTGTCTTTTTTTGTCAGGTTTTCCACTTCCAGGATGACGTCACTGGTTTCGAAACTTTGAATTGGCCGTTTTTCATGGATACTTTTTTCTTCCCCATTTTCTTTTTTCCCGGTGATGAGGGGCACAATCAATCGTTCATCTCGAGGTTGAATCCGAAAATCGATTTCTCCCACCGTTTTGCCGTTCCGAAAGGCGACTAACCGATCACAGATCCGAGTGATTTCCCAAATCCGGTGTGAGATGAAAATCACCGATACTTGATTCTGTTTTAACTGATTTAATTTTTCGAACAAAATCTCTACTTGTTTGAACCCCAGGGAAGCAGTGGGTTCATCCAGAATGAGGATTTTGGGATGACGGGAGAGAGCTTTGACAATTTCCAGAAGTTGCTTTTCGGACGGTGCCAATTGTGAGACTTTTTCATAGAGGGAAATGTTGACCTGTAATTCACGAATAGCTTCTTCAGCTCTGATGATTGCCTCTTCTTTCTTGAGGATTCCCCAAGAAGTTGCTTTTTCCCGACCCAGATTAATGTTTTCCCAGACAGTCATTTCCGGAATCAGACTGAGATTCTGATGGACCATCGAAATATTGAGTTTTTCGGCATCAAGGTGAGATTTTAAATTGATCTCTGACCCGTAGAGGTATAGCTGCCCAGCGTCAGGCTTGATAAGCCCGCTGATTATGCGGGCGAAGGTAGTCTTCCCTGAACCATTGGCTCCAACCAGACCGCAGATTTCTCCTTCATTGAGAGTAAAGCTGGCATCGGAGAGAGCAACAACTCCATCAAAACTTTTTTTAATATTTTGGGCTTCAAGAATATAAGATATATTCATCTTATCCTTTAATTTGGACGAGGGCGAGTTGTGGATGGGCCCTCGTCCAAGATGAACCTTTACTCGAATAGAGCATCCAGCTCTTCCTGACTGTACCAGGAATTGACATAGTACGAATCGGCCCAGTCTTTATACTTCTCATAGATTTGGTCAATATTGTTGTTGTCGACGGTGAGATTTGGTTTGGTGTAAATGACGTGGCCATTGACCAGAATTTCAGCTTTCAACTTCTTTCCCTGCAGCAAGCGGAGACCGATGCCGAGAGCGTTGTTGACATAGCCGGGGGGATTGACAATACCGACTGTAGAAAAGCCTTCCTTGTCTTTCATTTCTTTCCATTTTTTAATGAACGCGATTTGGGTTTCACCAGTGACTATTGGGAGTTTTCTTCCGGCGGCCTCAAAAGCTCGAATGATTCCCAAAGTCATGCCGTCCTGGGTGAGAACGCCGTCAATCTGTGGGAATGAGGCCAAAAGGTCGCTCATAACCTGTTGGGCGGCTGCCTGATCCCAGTTGCCATTGGCTTTAGCCAGAAGCTTGATGTCGGGATATTGGGCGAGCACTTTCATAGCTGCATCGTCTCTCATGATGTTTCCTGGCTGGTCGGCAATACCGCTGATATAAACGATATTCCCTTTACTATTAATTTGTTTGCAGAACCACTCGGTGAGCGGGGTCATCCACCATTCCTGATTCATATAGACATTGATGACTTTGTCGTTGTCAACCGGCATATCATAGACCACGACCAGCACTCCTTCTTCTTGGGCCTCTTCGATGACCGGGTTTAAAGCCGTGGAAGAATTGGGGTTGATGAGGAGTAGGTCGATACCGCTGGTGATCAAGTTACGAATTTGTGCGATCTGAGTATTGACATCCGGTCCGGCATTCTGAATGATCAGCTTGTCCACTAAGCCTTTTTCTTTGTAGAACTCAAATTCCTGTTGAATACTCTCGATCATCTGCACCCGCCAGCTATGGGTAAATGGTCCATTGCTTAACCCAACAGTATAGGGTCCACCTTTTTTGGCGAACGCGCTGACCGAAAAGATCAAAACCAAAACAAAAGCAACGAAAACAATTTTGGTTAACCAGGATTTCATTATATGCCCTCCTTTAAAGAAATTTTGGAATATTGTACCAGTTTTCCTTTCCTTGATATTGATAGATAGTTTAAGGTTGGCGTATCACCTCCTGTTTGAAAAATAATGCGTCATCATTGAGGGAACCTCATTAGATAAAATATTTTCGTTTTCATATAATGCTACCCAACAGCGTGAGAATCTATTTACTGTGAATTCAATGCGTTGGGGAATATTGAGATCAATATACATTTCAGGTGAAAACATCCCTCCTTTATTCCTCAAATCAAGATAAAAGCCTACTTTCACTTTATTAATAATATAGAAAAATTGGAATGTCAAGCAAAAGGATCCATTGCTTATTTTCGACTTGATATCAATGCACATTCTCTGAATATTTCGTAAAATTCATAAATTTTTTTATCGGCCAGGAAAGAATCAATTTCATAGAGACTAAAAGAAAAGGAAGGGAAGGCACGACCAATATTCATTAGGTGGAGCAATTCATCCTTTATATCTACCCCGCTGGTTGAGTACACCCAATGAGGAAAGAGAATACAATTGACCGATGCCCGCGGGAACAAACGGGCGATTGTTTCAAAATCCGTATCCTGCCCAACATCGAGCTGGCTGATGTATTCCAGGCGAGCATAATTCTCGAGGTGGGGAGTCACGTCGGAATCTTGGTGCATCAAGAAATTGGCTCCAATGGCTTGGGCGTAATTCATGATCTGGCGGTCGAAGAAATAGTTGCATTCCAGATATTGGTTGGGAGAAATCATGGATACGGTGCAGTTCCCGATGAATGTGTTCTGCAAGGGCTGCTGGTCGAGTTGAGGGAAAAAGCGCAGGCAAAGCAGCATAAGCTGCGTGATATTGGCATAAAATGATTTAACCAGTTCCGGATTTTCAATATAGTGAATGAAAAATTCACTTCCCTTGATCGAAAAAGCAGTATTGATGACCGACCCTAAGTTTTGAAGACTTCTTCCAACCTGATAATGGGGATTAAAAAATGCCCTATCGGTTGGTATTATTTCACCATAATGTTTGATGAAATACCGATACTGAGCCACCACCTCTTGGACTGGTTCCGCTTGTTCGAAACGTTCCCAAGTCCAGGGTTCAAATGACTCAATTTGTTTACTTGAATAACAATGAGGTTCGTTCCAGGGTTCACTGTCAGCTGCATATCCACACTCGCATCCATACATGATAGGTAGAAAACGATGGCCATAGGGTTCGATGGTAATGCGAGGGAAAGGGTTCTGAAATCCGCAGCCAATTTCGCGATAGTCATTCCCTATTTCCCGATCGATATCCATGGTGGTTTGTGCCCGGTATTTCAGGTCTTTGTGATATCGTTCATCAAAATTAAACCCATAGTGATCATGAAGCATTTTATAAGTGAAACCGAGAGCGAGACTGAATTTCCCGATAGTATGGAATGGATATGGAATGGAAATAGGAACCCCCCCCTATCAATTTTTAAGCAATATCATGATTGATTTGAAGAAAAATCCGTCCCTCATCTAAAACAATGTTAATCTCTCCTCTTCGTTCTAAGGCACTGATATAACCACAAAGAGCAGAACGGTTGAGATAGTAGTTTTCCAAGGTTTTTGCTGGCGAAATGACATTTGATACCCGAGCGATGAGAGAATCCCACTCGATGGTTCCATTTCGGAGAAAATCGAGGATTCTATGAAAGACCAATTCAATACAGGCCAGGTTGCGATCAATATCGGCCTTTTTCCCAATTGAACCATGGGCGGGGATGAATGTCTCGTATTTATCTCGGATGGTCAACAAAGACTTCTGTGCTATTTCCGGGTTGTAGTGGTAGAGTAATGGATATTTATCCAAAATTTCAGTTCCGAAGAAAGCATCAGAAGTGAAGAGAACTCCTTCCAAGGCGATGCCGAACAAGCCCGGAGTGTGGCCCGGAAGGGGGATAAGCTGAATACTGGGAAATTGAGTTTCATCGACCACCTGGGCGGCGATGTTCCTCGGTCCTAACAACCAGCGATTGGAGAGGGAAGCCGGGTAGTAGCCGCCGAAAAGTAGGGCGGGTTCAAGGTCGGGATTGATCAAAAATGGAATTTCTTGAAGTGAAGTATAGATCGAAAGATTAAATTTTTTTTGGAGGTACTTCACTCCACCATAATGGTCAGCATGAGAATGGGAAATGAAAAAATTGTTGATAGGACCACATTGCTGAACAAGTTTTTGTGCCAAATCTTTTCCGATACCGCAGTCCACCAGGATTTGATAGGTGGGATGGTAAAGAAAGTTTTGGCTTCCAACCACAATGAGTTTCCAGGATTGTTGGGGGAGGACGAAATTCTCCATATGGATTCAAATAACCTCTCTTTCCGTTTGCTTGTTTATTATAACCGGAAAGGACGTGATGTAAATCAAAAGACACTCATGTCAGGTCAAAGTCTGAGCAAAAATTTTACCTGAATAAATATTTATAACGCAGAATAAAAGTGACTGGTTACGAATTGATAATAATTTGATACAATAAAAAATAATATTCTCTTACGGGAGGGGGATACAATGGGGACATTTTTAAAAGTAATAGGAATAATAGTTGTGGTTTTTGGGATATTGGTTGTTGTATTCTCTTTATTCGGTGCCGGCCGCTTTTTAAATTTTATGACCTCTCCAGGAACCACTGAAGAATCAGCTCCGATGATGCCATGGACAGGTATGGCCTTGGCGGGAGGCATTGGCGGGGCGCTTGGAGGGTTGGGAATTCTTATCGGCGGGGTTGCTCTCTATTGTTTAGGAACCATCTACAATGACATTAAAGATATCAAAGCCCGTTATCAATAGTAAAATACAAACAGAAGGTAGACCGCCATGCCGTGAAAACGGCACCATGTGAGTATGGAAACACCAAAATGTTGAGTTGTTGAGAGGTTGAGGTGTTGAGTTGGAAAAGATAAAAAGATGAGATTCTCACGCCATACTCTTGAATTCTTTCTCCAAGTGTATGCATCTTGTTTTGAATTTTTTTCATCTTACGCCTTAGGCTGCCATCCTAACAGTTTACAGGATAAGTGACGTCTTCCATCCGTCATTCCCGAATGTATTAATCG
>Ga0136653_10002353_pt1 | contig 10375 bp, 3 predicted proteins | sample LakKivw275mmetaG_FD_94866 | JGI IMG/M metagenome (GOLD analysis project Ga0136653, IMG submission 94866) | Anoxic lake water microbial communities from Lake Kivu, Rwanda to study Microbial Dark Matter (Phase II) - Lake Kivu water 275m metaG... | ecosystem: Environmental > Aquatic > Freshwater >... | reverse complement strand
TCGATGATCCCCGGCAGCGTGAATTCCTTTACCCATAGCCCCGTCAGTCCTCCGCCGAGGCCGGGCGTTCGCCGGTGTCCGTCCGAGGTGCCGACAAAGCCCGCCTTGAAGCCATCATTCAGATGCCGGTGGAAGCAATCCGACTTGTTGATGTAGTCGCCCCATCCGCAGCAGACCTCCATGTTGGTCTCGCGGTCGCTGGCCGTGAGTCGGAACTGGGCGTGCTGCGTATTCATGATGCCATTGGTGGTCTGGATCCAGGAGACCAGCGCCTTCATCGGCTCATCCTGATCGTACCAGCGCAGGATGCTCTGGTCGTAGCTCTCAAACAGGATCGAGCGATGCTGCGGCCTCACCGACCCGTCCTCCGCCAGTGTCCACTCATACGCCGGTACAGCAGTGAACTGGCCTTCCTCCGACCAGAACGGCTCAATGGCCATGGTCTGAAGCCAGGCCCTGTCGGTCAGCCGCGTGCCGTATATGTAGTCGTTGTCCGTGATCGCCACAAAATCCAGCTTCGCCTTGTTGCGCGCATAGGAGAGGATCTCTATCAGATCGCCCTCCGCATCTGTGGAGAGGCACGTGTGCGTGTGTGGGTCGCCGAAGATGAGCTGGTAACTCTCCAGACCGAGCTTCAACTCGCGGTCTGGTGGTGAGAAGAACTCGCGATGTACCAGGTTGATCCTCCGCCATTGCTCGAATCCGGCATCGGGCACCAGCGGCGGCGCACCATCCACCTGGACAGACAGAACAACCACCTCTCCGCGGCGGGGATCGGGGTCGGGCACCGCCTTCTGGGTCGCCACAACGATGAGCCCCTCCGTGACACCGCGCACGGCGGGGAAATAGTCCATGTATGGCTCATCAACAAGCCGCACCGGATCGTGCCACTTGCCATCCGCGAACCTGCGTCCGCAGAGCACTCCGCTGGCCTTGGTCGTCGGGCCGTCGTGCGGCTCTTTCCGCTCCCACATGACCCACACACCGCCGCGGTCATCGGGCACGACGTATGGTCTCCGCCGCCGGCCCGGGTAGCCCCACACTCCTGCCTTCGGCTGCAGCCCGTATCGCAGATCGGCTACGACTTCACGGACCCACTCGTTCCCTTGCGGCCTTGCACACTCGATCTCATTGACCTGGTCAATGACTCCGCCATTGTTCTCCACATCTCCACACCTGACCCACACCGCCCAGGGCTGCCCCTCATTGTCGAAGCATACTGCAGGGAATAGCAGGGACGCGTCTTCAGCGCGGAATTCGTGCTTGCGGCCGCTGATCTCGCAGGTGATGTCGAAGTACGGCTCGGTATCGGCGGGAGGGGGCGGGAGCTGCAGTTCGTGTGTTCCGTGGGTACGCAGATGGTGCCAGGCGGCCATCCACTTGCTGTCCTGCCAGGCCGCCTCGTATGCCGTGCCCTGTCTCTGAGCCGCTGCAGGCCTTCCCACAGGGTGCAAGCCGCCGTCGCCCGTGACGGCGAAGGTGTACTGACCTCCGTCATATCGGTCCCACCCGAACAGAATCGCCTGGTCCTGCACCTCGACCCACAGGTCGTACACGTCATGGGCCGTGTGCCTGCCACCCATGTCAGCCAACACCACAATCCGTGACATGCCTGCCTCCTTTCGCTCAGTTATTCCTTGCCCACTACTGCAAACCTGCCGAACACAGACAGACCACTCGCGTGAACCGTCGCGGGTGAGCGGCGCGTCGATTCCAATCGGCCCATGAAGGAACTCCATCGCGGCATGGCAAAGGTGTGTTCACATACTGCGTGCGGAGGTGTCTCCATGAGGCAGTTGTTCGGCATGATTGCGATCCTGGCTCTCGGCGTTGGTGCTGCAGAGGCGAACGGACAGCCGGCGTTCATTCACCACTGCGACGACCTGTCGGGTTTGGTGCTGACAAGCAAGCCGGTGCGACAAGATACTCTCACGGTGAATGCCGACCCCGCGTACATCAGCGAGGGGAAGGGCAGCATTCATCTATACTCGGAGTCGCCTGCGGACGCCAAGGGCAATACTTACGTTAGTGTGATGATGTCCTTCGAGGCAGTGGATTTCACTAAGGCGGCGTTGACCTTCGATGCATGGACGGCGATACCGGACAACACGAAGGCTCTCTATATGCGCGGCTACGATGCACAGGGCAACTGCGTCCTCAGTTGGCTCAGTTGGGAGGGGCCGCTGGGCACCGAAAAGAGCACATTCAGGCTGGTGCCCGGTCAGAACAGCAGCGGGCTGCGCTGGGAGCAGAGCTTCATCCGCTCTGGCGATGCTAGTGCAGTTGTGAAGCTGCAGTTCTACACCGGCACCCACAGCGCGGGCGTCCCCTTCGACATCTATATTGACAATGTCCGTGCCGTTCCCGCAGAAACCGTCTATCTCCCCGCAGTTCCCGCCGCAGCACAGCCCGAGCTAGGGCGGTTCAAGCGGATCGAGGCCCTCCACAGCGACATGGGCCCTGATGCGGCCGCGTCGGCTGTGACCAGAAAGAGCGTTGCTCTGCCGCCACAGAACCTGTATATGGGAGAAGACCTGAAGGGCGTTGCCCTGCAATGGGGCAAGGACGAGACCGCAAAGCTACAGGTCAACACTGACCCTGCGTACACAAGCGAGGGCAAAGGCAGCTTGCTTGTCTCGCGAACCTCCCCCAAAGACGCCGACGGAAACTCATACGTCAGCATCAGCATTGATATCGCGCCGGCTGACATGAGCGTGAACCGTGCCCTCGCCTTTGATGCCTGGACCTCGGAGCCGAAGAATACCCAGGCGCTCTACGTCCGCGGGTACGATGCTGCTGGCCAATGCGTGATGAGCTGGCACAGTTGGAGCGGCCCTCTGAAGAACGCGAAGACCTCTCTCGAGCTTCTGCCCGGCGCTTCCGGCTCGGGCCTCGCATGGGAGCCGAACGAGCTCAAGTCCGACGACCGCTCCGCCGTGGTGAAGCTCTGGTTCTATGCGGGCACCCATGACCCGGCCGTCCCTTTCAGCATGTACATTGACAATGTGCGGACCGTCCACAACGCAACCAAGTCGTTCGCCGACATTACGAAGCCGAAGCACCTCTATCTGGATACAGTGCTTGTCGCCGAGGGAAAGCCTCGGGCCGTCATCGTGACCCCGGATGAGGCGGACTGGCGCGCTCTGGCCGGCGGGTTGGCCGCCGCCATCAAGCAAGCCACGGGTGCCGACTTGCCGGTCAGGCTGGCCGATGAGGTGTCTGACGACGATGTTGCTGCCACCAATGCCATCATGCTCGGCACCATCATCAACAACCGCCGCCTGCTCTATCCGTATTCACACAGCCTCGTCTTCGCGGATAGCGGCTTCCCTGGCGACGGAGGCTTTGAAATCCGCAGCGTGCACGATCCTTGGGGAACCGGCCACAACCTCATCTGCATCGGCGCTTCGGATGCGACCGGAGCACGTCTGGGGGTAGACGCGTTCAAGGAGCATGTCAGGCCCGGACCGGATCTAATCCTGCCACGCATGCTGGATGTCAAGCTGAACGGCGATGCTCTCGCTGCTTACGGACGCCTCTTCAGCACTGCGCCCGACGAGGCATGGGAGAAAGGGCAGAAGAGCGCATGTGAAAACCACCTCAAGACCGCCGGCACCCGCGGGCTTTTTTCCCACGCCCAGAGCGTAGGCAGGAACTATGCCCTTACACGCCAGGAAGCCTATGCACGCATGTTCGTGTGGATGATCAAGCGCACGTACGAGAGCTATCTGAGCAAGCCCGAGACGTACGGCGGGCCTTGGGGCATGGATTCGGATTTTCACATCTTCGGCGTCATCCCCGGCTGGGATGAGGTGGAGGAATGTCCGACACTAACAGATGAGGAAAGGCTGGATGTTACCAAGATACTCTTTCGCTGGGTCAGCGAGGTCGGCCCCTCCAAGGCCGCCTCCCCGACCAGCAGGCGCGTGCGTTTCAACCACCAGACCTTTCCCGCCCTTGGCTGCCTCTACGCGGGGCAGTACTTCGATCGCTACTACCAGGCCTCCGAGGGGAAGCAGTGGATGGGGGTCGCTGACGGCACCTTCCAGTTTCAGCTCAACGCCAGCAAAGCCCACTGCGACTGCAACAGTTACCAGTGGCATACTCTGCAGCACGTACTCCGCTACTGTCTTGGGCAGCCGGACCTCAGCTATTTCGAGAGCGGCCACGTGCGCTTCAATGCCGACTACGCCATCCTCACCATGAACAACCTTGGCTACCAAGTCCCCTACGGCGACATTGGCGGCTGGGGGCCGATCGGCGGAGAACTGCACATGCTGCGTGCCGCCGAATGGTTCTACCGTGACGGCCGCTACTTGTGGGCGCTGGACAAGAAGGCGGGCGTCAGCAGAAGCCAGGCAGTCGGCGACTTCTACACTGCCACGACCACTCCGCAGGAGCCTACCGACCTCATCGGGACTGTCGTGTGGCTGCTGGACGATCTGTGGCTTGACACTTTCGTGGGCAGTGAGCCGGTGGACCGAGCGCATGCCTTCGACAAGGTCGCCTTCCGCAACGGTTTCGATCCGCAGGACCAATACCTGCTGCTGGACGGCCTCGCGCGCGGCGGACACGGCCACATGGATGCCAACGCCGTTCTGCAGTGGACTGAGAACGGACGCATTTGGCTGGCCGATGTTGATTACATCAAGTCGCTCCCGAAATATCACAATGGCGTGCTGATCCTCAAGGACGGCCAGTCCACCCCGATCCCCGGCTTCTGCGAACTGGAAAGCATAACCGATCTCCCTACCATGGCGGCCTCGCGCACCGTCCTGCACAACTACGCCGGCGTTGACTGGCAACGCAATCTCATCTGGCTGAAGGACCGCTTCTTCATCGTGGTTGACCGGATGGCCGCCCGCGAGCCTGGAGATTACAGCTTCCGCGCTGTCTGGCAGACCATCGGCAACACGACACTCGACGGGACAACGATGGCCATCGAGCAGAAAGGCCAGCACGCGGCAGTCGCCATGACGCCTGACACCCACTGCATCATCAACGACGATCCAGCCACCGGCCGCAACTGGAGCGGCTATCCATACGCCGAGGAGCCGGTGGTCAGGGTGTACCAGGGCATCATCAACAAGCCTCTGGACGCAGGCAACCATGTCAACCTGTTCACCGCCCTGCACGCGTCGGGAGAGCAGCCATCGGAGGTCAAGCTGACGCGGCTGGGTGAGAACATTGCCTCCATAAGCGGCGCCGGCGATCCTGTAATGGTGGCTGTCCCTGATGCTGCGGGCAAGGTTGTGCTGCCGGGCGCTCTGGATGCCGACGCCGATCTCGCCATCCTGACACCAAGGAAGGCCTATCTCGTCGGTGCGAGACGCATTACCTTCATGGGTCAGACGAAGACATTCGAGGGCGGGGCCGACATCGAGGCCGACATCAGTAGCGGTGAGGCGATCCTGAAAACCCCGGCCGCAACCGTGCCCCAGGCCGAACAGACCGTGGAGCACGTCAGGTTCGAGCAGACCGCGTCCCCCCAGGAAGTCGCCGGCCTGATGCAGGCAATTGCGGCCGCCGCGCCGCCCGTGACGCCGGCAGCGAGCACTGCTGCCGATGCGCCCAACATGCGCGAACTGTGGAGCTATGTCGAGAAGCCCGAGGGCTTTCTGCTCACCAACAACCCCGGCGTCCCGGAGCGCATACAGGTCATCACGCAGATGACCTGCGACCCGCAGCCGCTTGCTGCCAATGTCTTCTCCGGCGTCCCAGGCGCCAATATCCTCGAAAGCATCACTAACGGCGGCGACGAGGGCACAAGCGATGCCGTCATGTGGGACACCGACCAGGAAGTCACCATCAACCTGCACATGGATGATGTCTATGACCTGGACGGCCTCACCGTCAAGGAATGGTATGCATCTTCGTCCAGCAAGAACAAACTGTATCAGCTCGGGCGCTTGCGCCTGCTCGGAAGTAGCGATGGTTTCACGAAGGACACACGAACGCTGATTGACTTCAGGGATGTCGAAGAGCGCGGCAACTGGGGATCGCCGGGCCACCAGCCGGAGCGCTATGAGTTCAGGAAGATCGGCGCAAAGGCCCGCGACTTGCGGCTGATTCTCACTCCCCGCCCTGGTACCGGCATCTATCTGGCTGAGATTGAGCTGTGGGGAGGCGGGCCGGAGCTGGAGCAGAGGCGGGCGACTGCCGATGAATACGCCCCCGCCGCCTATCAGTTCACCTCCATTGTCTGCGCGGATCTGGACGGCGATGGCCGTGACGAGACCGTTGCCGGCAGCACCAATGGCAAGGTGTACTGCCTGGACGCGCCCGGCAAGCTGCTCTGGCGCTTCGACTGCAAGGGAGGCGTCAACAGCGTGTGCGTGGTGGATTTCTACGGCGACGGCCCGCCCACAGTCATCGCCGGGACCGCCGCTGCGCAGGTGGTGGCCCTCGATGCCAAGGGGCAGCAGATTTGGGCATACGACGTGCCCTACTATAAGCGTGCCGGCAACGTGGCGACCGTCTTTCCGGCCGATATCGGCGGCGAGGGCAAACAGATCGCCATCGCCGGAGCCGACAACTGGCGCTACCACGCCATTGACGCCAGCGGCAGGAAGCTGTGGCATTTGGAGAGCGTCCATCGTTCCACGGCAGGTGTCGCCGTGGACCTCACTGGCGACGGCAAACAGGAGGTCGTTTGCGGGACCGAGTACTACTGGTGGCCTGTTGCGAAGCCGGACGGTTCGAAGCTGTGGGGCTATGGCACCAAGGGCGGTCCGGGCGTCAATGCGGTCGCCGCGGGTGACATAGACGGCGACGGCACGCGCGAGGTGGCTTTCGGCGGCGCCGACACCAACCTGCAGGTCGTCAGCGCCGAGGGTAAGCCGCTGTGGATGTTCAATACCGGCGACGAGGTCACAGGCGTCATCTGTGCCGACGTCAACAACGATGGGATGGAAGAGATCATCGCCAGCAGCCTGTCATTCAACATCTACTGCGTGGATGGCACCGGCAAGGTGCTGTGGCGCAGGGAACTGGGCAACCAGGTGCGGACCATCAACGCTCTGAAGACGGCGCGGGGGCTGCTGCTGGCGGCCGGTTGTGACGACCGCGCGGTTTACGTACTCAATGCCAAGGACGGTGGCGTTCTTGCCCGTTTCGCCACTCGCGGCAAGCTGGTCAGCCTCGCCAGCGGCAAGCTGCTGCCGGGCTCCGCTGTCCCGCAAGTCCTGGCAAGCAGCGAAGATGGCCACATCTACGCCCTGACACTACCCTAGGCGGGAAGGCCGGAGCTTTCCGGAGAGGAACATGACACCGCGCCCACACGCGGCGACTGCCGGCACTTCACAGCCAGGGAGACAATCATGATAGACTTGCCTTATCGTCAGATACATCTTGATTTCCACACCAGCGCCGACATTCCGGGCGTTGGCAGCGAGTTCGACGCCGACGAGTTCGCTGACAGTCTCGAGGCCGCTCACGTCAACTCCATCACCTGCTTCTCGCGCTGCCATCATGGCATGATTTACCATGATACGGATAGATTTCCCGAGCGCCGCCATCCGCATCTGACGTGCAACCTTCTTCCTTTGCAGATAGAGGCCTGCCACGCCCGTGGAATTCGCGTGCCCATCTACATCACTGTCCAGTGGGACCTCTTCACTGCCCGCCAACACCCGGAATGGATTGCGCTGGACGAAAACGGCTGCCAGGTGGGGCAGAAACCCTTCGCGCCGGGCTTCTACTCGCGCCTGTGCCTGAATACCCCCTACGTGGACTTTGTCGAGGCGCAGACCGTCGAGGTCTGCGAGATGATGCCGGTTGACGGCTTCTTCTTTGACATCGTCGCCGCCACCCCGTGCTGCTGTCTCTACTGCATTAACGACATGCAGCAGGCCGGCCTGGAGCCTTCCGACCCTCAGGATCGCCAGCGCTTCGCCGTCCAAGTCCTGCACAGGTTCGGGGAGCGCATGTTTGAGGCGGTCCGCTTGCGGCGTCCCGAGGCATCGGTCTTCTTCAACTCCGGACATGTCGGCCCCAGACATCGCGCCATGAGGCAGTGGTTCACTCACTTTGAACTCGAATCGCTCCCTAGCGGCGGCTGGGGCTATATGCACTTCCCGGTGGCGCAGCGCTACGCCCGCGTGCTCGACAGGCCCACAGTCTCGCATACGGGCAAGTTCCACACATCCTGGGGGGATTTCCATTCATTCAAGAATCCGGCCGCCCTGCAGTTTGAGTGCTTTCGCATGTTGGCTCTAAATGCCAGATGCGAGATCGGCGACCAGCTTCACCCCACCGGCAAGGTGTGCAGACACACACTCGAGCTGATCGGCGGTGTGTATGAGCGGGTCGAGGCGGCCGAGCCTTGGTGCCGTCATGCAGAGGCCGTGGTGGACATCGGCCTGATGACCCCCGAGGAACTGACACCGCTGGGCGGCGGCGATGCGTTGCCCCGTGCAACCATCGGTGCTGCCCGCATGCTGCAAGAGTCGCAGCACCAATTCGATGTCATCGACTCGCAGGTGGACCTTTCCGGCTACAACCTCGTCGTGCTGCCTGATGAAATGACGGTGACGGATGAACTTGCCGCCAGGCTGGCCGCCTACGTGCAGGCTGGCGGCTCTGTCCTGGCCTCCTACAAGTCCGGCTTCCATCCCGACGGCGACCGCTTCAACGTGCCGGAGTTGGGCGTCACGCTGGTAGGTGACGCTGACGTCGCCCCTGATTTCATCGTGCCAGGAAGGCTGGGGAATGGCATGGCCGACACCGGCCACGTCATGTACCTGCAAGGCCTGGAGGTGCAGCCCTCCGCCGATGCGGAGGTGCTCTCTACCGTCCTGAAGCCCTACTTCAGCCGCACCTACAGGCACTTCTGCTCGCACCGTCACACCCCGATAGAGGGCCCCGCCGACTACCCCGGAGCCGTGCGCAACGGCAACTGCATCTACCTGATGCATCCGGTTTTCACAATGTACGACAGGAACGCGCCGCTGTGGTGCAAGCGCATCGCACTGAATGCCATTGATATGCTCCTGCCGGAGCCGGTTCTGCGCACCAATGCCCCCAGCACCACATTCGTTACAGTCAACCGCCTGGAAGCACACAACCGCCTGGTGGTCCATGCCCTCCATTACATCCCGGAGCGGCGTGGCCAGGACTTTGACACCATTGAGGACATCATCCCCATCCATGATGTGAGATTCTCGGTGCTTGCGCCTGGACAGGTCTCAGCCGTCTATCTGGAGCCGCAGCATCATGCACTCGATTTCGGCCTCGTCTCCGGCCGCATCGAGTTTGTGATACCGGAGATTCCAGGATACCAGATAGTCGCCATCCACATGGCGTAGAAGCGCTGGCGAGTCCGAGTTAGTCCGCCGCGAGCGGACAGAACTAGGTAGCACAGATTCGGAGGCATGAACAATGATGCGCAAGGTAGTCCAGGCAGAGGAAGTGGCGAAGGCGGGAAACGGCTTCAATCAGGGCATGTTGGTTGAGGGCAAGCGGCTGTACTTCATCTCGGGGCAGGGCCCCGTTGATGCTGATGGCAACCTGGTCGGCAAGGGCGATTTGGCTGCCCAGAGTCATCAAGTCTTCACGAACCTGCGTGCGCAATTGGCAGCCGTCGGCGCCGATTTCTCCAATGTGGTGAAGTTCACGTTCTTCATCAAGCAAGAGGCCATGCAGGACTTCGGGCTATTCAGAGAGATCCGGTTGCAGTATCTGGAGCCGGACTATCCCGCCGCAACTGCCGTGGGCATCGGCACTCTCGTCAATCGCGATTGGCTGGTCGAGATCGAGGCCATCGCCATTCTAGATTAGCGCGAACGCATGCGGCCCGGCCAAGAAATGGGCCAGTAGCAGATCAGGTGCGGCTGGAGTTCCAGGACGGCCTCCAGATGCCCCTACGTGAATCCGTCACCTCCGAGTTACTTGCTCGGTATCTCGTCTCCGTACAAGAGGGCACGCCCGCTACGGGAGGTCTAACCGCGTAGCGGCGCGAACTGCTCTAAGGTCGCACAATGCACCGGGACAGCATCTGTCCGAAGAGAACAGGAAAGCACACGCAATGTCAGCCAAGTACCAGGTGACGAGGACAGAGCAGGGCGCCTTGCTCAGCGACGACAAGCAGACGATAGCAGTGGAGTTCTGCACTCCCGGCATCGTCCGGGTGCGCAAATTCCCGGGTGGGGTGCCGCCGACCAAGCTGCTTATCCGCTATGAGTTCTTCAAGGATGATTGGACACCAACGGGACTCAGTTTCCAGGAGGATGTTGAAAGCGTATCCCTGAGCAGCGAATTGCTTACAGTAAGCGTGGCCCTTGCAGATGGCACGATAAGCGTACTTGATGCCGCCGGCGAGGAGTTGCTGAAGGAGACCATGCCTGCAGTTAGCGGGCCGGAGCCGGGCTTTGAGGCC
>Ga0136653_10002352_pt1 | contig 10375 bp, 6 predicted proteins | sample LakKivw275mmetaG_FD_94866 | JGI IMG/M metagenome (GOLD analysis project Ga0136653, IMG submission 94866) | Anoxic lake water microbial communities from Lake Kivu, Rwanda to study Microbial Dark Matter (Phase II) - Lake Kivu water 275m metaG... | ecosystem: Environmental > Aquatic > Freshwater >... | reverse complement strand
TCCTCATGCCCTCGTCGTGGCTCGCCTCGATTGGCTTCAAGGACCCCGAGGTCCTTGCGGGCCTCTTCTTGATCCTTACGCTCTCGGCCCCCACCAGGGCCATCGCCCAGAACATGGCGGGCGCCCTGCGCGGCCGCGAGTACGTCACGGTGCCGGCCATCATCCAGATGGTCACGCTCGGCTTCATGCAGTTCGGCGTCGCGGCCGTGCTGCTCGTGTGCTTCTCCATGGGCCTCATGGGCGTCCTGTACGGAGACGTCGCCCGCAGTTGCTTCTCCGCGCTGGCCACCGGGTACCTCGTGGGGGTGGTCAGCGTCCGCGTTGACCGGGGCCTGCCCGGCCCGCCCCTTCGCCAGTTCCTGGGCTATGGCGTCTTCCTCAACTTCGTCCAGCTCCTCCAGACCCTGTTCGCCCGCCTGGACGTCTTCATCCTCGTTCGCTTCGCCGGCCAGGCCGCCGTCGGCGTCTACTCGGTGGCCATGTCGGGCAGCGAGCTGCTCCCGGCCTTTGCCCAGGCCGTGGGCTACGTCCTCGCGCCGCGCGTGGCTCTCATCGGCGACAAGAAGGGGGCCCACACGACTCTCCAGGTCCATCGCCTCCTCTTCTGGAGCACTGCCATCGCCACTGTCCTGCTGGCCGGCGTTGCGCCCATCCTCCCCTACGTCTACGGGCCCGAGTTCCGCAGCTCCGTGATCCCGATGCTCATCTGCCTGCCCGGTCTCTCCCTCTACGGCATCGCCGTCCACGTCTGGAACCAATTCTTCCTGGGCTCCGGCAAGCTTCTCAACATGTCTCTCGTATTCCTAACCTCGCTGGTCGCCATGGTCGCTCTCGACCTGCTCCTCATCCCCACCCTCGGCGTCGCCGGCGCGGCCCTCGCCTACAGCGTCGGCGCCCTCGTCGGCTACGTCGTCGGTCTTCATCTCTTTCGACAGGGCACCGGGGCGACGTTCCGACAGGCCTTCGTGCTGACCGCCGAGGACCTGCGGGTGATCAGAGGCCTGGTGCGCCGCGCCGTGTCCAGGTCGTGAGGACTTGTCAGTACGTGTGGAGGGCTACCGCGACGAGGCAGTCAGAGGCGGTCGGCGAGCTGCACGGGCCCCTGCCGGTGGGGGGGATGCCAGTTGGGCGGAGGGAAGCCTAGGCGTGAGCGCAGGGTCGGGAAGGGACCAGGAGCGGCCATGCGGCTGCTGATCGCCTTTGGGCGCGCAGGGGGTTTCCGCACAGGGGGCCCTGACGGATGAGCCAGTTCCGTTACTCTGAGGAGTTCGAGCAGCTCATTGTCCGCCTTCACCGTGGCAAGGAGCACCTGCCACAGTATGCGGGCTACGTCGAGAGTGATCTGGGCGGCCCCAGAAGCCGGCTGGTCAGATTCACCAGGGAGCTGGTGCCCGAGGTCGAGTACCGTTGCGGTGGCTTGCAGGGCAAGAGGATCCTGGACTTCGGGTGCGGAACCGGTGCGGCAACCATTCCGCTTGCGCAGCGCGCGGACGACGTATCAGCCTTCGATGTAGAGGACGAGAGCATCGGCATCCTCCGCCAGCGGCTGCGCGAGCACGGGATGGAGGGCGCGGTAAGGGTCTTCTGCGCCGCAGACATTGAGGACGTGCGAGAGTCCCTGGGCACCTTCGATATTGTGATCCTCAACGCCGTCCTCGAGCACATCCCGCTGTCGGTAAGCGGCCTGAGGCGGCACGTGGTGCGGTCGGCGTTCTCACTGCTGAGGGAGGGCGGGTACCTGTTCATCCACGACACGCCCAACCGCCTCTGGCCGGTGGACTTCCACACGACCCAGCTAGCGTGGATACCCTGGATGAGACCGGGGTCCGCGCGCGCGTACCGCAAGGCCCTCCGCAGCGGCAGGTACGCGGACACGCCGAGGGTGTGCGAGGGGCCCCGCGGGCTTGAGGAACGAGGAGCCTGGGGAGTCACGTACTGGGAGATCCTCGGCTACCTCGACCGGGGCACCTACCTCTGCCTCAACACGCAACGGGGTCAGGACCGACAGCTGTACTACACGCAGCCGGGGAGTCGGCGGCGTGCCCTTGTGGAGCGCCTTCTCTACTACACGGTGGTCAAGGTGGCTCGCGTGCCGACCACTGCCGTGTGGCCGATGATCACCAGCCTGGTGATACAGCGGCGGGGCTCCTCACCGGGGGACGCCTGCCAGGACACAGGGGAATGACGGCACAGGCTCAGGGCCCCAGATCAGTGCGCCGGACAGGAGGCGGATCGCGCGTGCCCGCTGGGGCTGAGGGAGAGCGTCCGCTGGCCGACGCCCGGCCGGGGTTCATGCTGGCGCGTTCGTGGGCTATAATCGGATCACTCGACAACAGGATCCTGGCGGGCGAGGACGTGCTGCACCAGAGCCCTGGAGCGGGGCGTCCCCGCGGCGCCTCCCCGGAAAGTGCTCACGGCGCGCACCTGAGGCAGAGCGCGCCGACTGGGCACGGGCGTGGTCCCAGCGCTGTCTCCCTTCCTGTCCCGGCCGGCGTGCCGGCTCCTTGGTGTGGGTGCTCGCCTGGCCCTGCTCGGCCCGGCGAGGGTCCGGGCTTTCTGAGTCTGACAGATAGGAGAGGCAATGGGTTCGACCAAGCTAAAGCTGGTCCTATACGGCATTGACGCGGCCGACTGGCAGGTCATGCAGCCCTTCCTGGACGCGGGCGCCTTGCCGAACCTGCAGGGCCTCCTGGCGGGAGCCGGACGGGCCGAGCTGGAGTCCACTATTCCTGCCAGCACCGCCGTGGCCTGGCCCACGGCGATGACCGGGTGCAACGCCGGCAAGCACGGCCTGTTCCACTTCATGCACCTGCGCGACCACCGGATGAGGCCTGTCTCCAGCGCCGACCGGCGTGCCCCCGCCGTCTGGGAGATTCTCTCGGCGGCGGGCTTCCGCGTCGGCTGCATCGGTGTGCCCATGACCTATCCCGCCGATCCCATCAACGGATGGATGGTCTGTGGACGAGGCGGTACTCACCACTGGGACGAGCGGTCCGTCTGGCCTGCTACCGTCTACGACGAGGTCAGGCCCCTTCTGCGGCACTATCCGGACTACAATCTACTCCGGCGCACTGACGTCCCCGGCAGGGCCAGGCAGTTGACGGACTACTGGCGGGACCGCACCGCTCTCAATCCCAAGCTCTTATCCCATCTGCTGAGCAACCACCCCGTGGACGTCCTCATCGTGGGTGAGAACATCACGGACAGCGTTCAGCACAAGCTGCTCGTCTCCCGGCGCATGGGCGACGTGGAGGACATGGTCCTCTGGGCCTATCAGCAGGCGGACGCTCTTCTCGGCGTGGTCCTGCCGCACACCGACGAGCGCACGAGCTTCCTCGTCATCTCCGACCACGGCGCCCAGCCCCTGCGTGGCTACTTCGACCTGTCCGCCTGGCTCGTCGAGGCCAGGTACCTGCGCTATCGCGTGTCATCGGCCAGTGGGCCGGTCCCCCGCGCGCTCCTGAGCGCGGCCAGCAAGGCCTACCGCAAGCTGCTCCGCAGCCTCTGGAGCCGCCGCCAGGTCCGCTCCTTCGCCGGCGTGGCCAGCATCCTGAAGTTCTCTACCCTCATAGACTGGCCCCATACCACGGCCTTCCCCTGGCTCACGGGCGGCATAATGCTCAACACGGAGGGCCGCAGCCCCCTCGCCGCAGTCTCCGCCGACGCCGCCGAGGCCCTCGCCGTCGAGATCAGGGACCGGGTCCAGCAGATCACCAATCCCTTCACCGGCGAGCAGGACATCGTCGCCCATCTGCGTGAGGAGCTCTACCACGGCCCCGCCATCGGCCTCGCGCCCGACGTCACCGTCGTGCCCCAGGGGCTGGCGCTTGCCGTCAACAGCTCACCTCCCTATGGCCGCGGCCAGGTGTTCTGGACCGAGGAGGACCTTCGCCGCGCGGGCCTGGGGCATGTCATCGTGACCGAGGGAGCGCACCGGAGCCGTGGCATCCTCGCCCTGTACCCCTCGCCGGCGGACCTGCCCGAGGTGGCGGACATCACCTGCGTGGCTCCTACGGCCCTCGGCCTGCTGGGCGTGCCCGTCCCGGCCCACATGGACGGCCAGTCCCTGGTCGGCGCCGAGAGAGCGGAGGGTGAGCCGGTGCCCACTCGTCAGGCCACTGCTTCCGCGGATTACACCGAGGAGGAGCAGGAGGAGATCGCCCGCCGCCTCGCCGACCTGGGCTACCTGTGAGGACCTCGCGAGGGCGGCTGCCGGCAGGCCAGGCCGTACTCCGTCACATAAGGCTACTTCGAGGCGTCGTCCAGGGCTCCCCGCAGCACGTCCCCATAGAGCCGCGCGTTCTCAGGGCTGTAGGGCAGCGTCTTTGCCGCGCTGGAGGCGTAGATCCAGACCCAGTCGTAGGCGTCGAAGAGAGTCTTGAACATGGGCCGGAAGTCCTCGATGGTCCTCAGCTCAGGGTCGTCGCCGGCCTGGTTCCCGATCCAGCTCGTGAGGATGGTGTAGTCGTGGTAGGGCGAGATGGTGCCGGCGAGGAAGAAATGGTCGGGGAAGGCCTGCAGCGGGGCGGCGTAGGCCGCGTCGCGGGCGCGGATGCGGGCTTTGAGGGCCTCGACCGTGGCGTTGTAGTAGCCCACCTCAAGCTCGCCTCCGCAGAGATACCTGGCGGGCACGGCGTGGTCCCTGCAGTACCGGAGGAAGCCGAGGCTGATGTGGCCCGGCGTCTGGTAGAGGGGGCCGTCGTAGTCGGGGGCGGTGAGCCCCGTCGGCCTGAGACGGCTGAAGAGGCTCCAGACGATGCACTCGGGGTACTCCTCCTGGACGAGTCGGGCCAGGTCGGCGCCGACAGCCTCGCAGGCGCGGGCGACTTGGCCGATGGTGTCACCCCTCCTCTCGGCCACGTAGGCCAGGTCGTAGGCGCGGTAGTTGTTGTAGGCCTCGAGGTCAAGGACGATGCCGGGAGCACGCAGGTCGCGGGCGAGGCGGACGGCGTTGCGCCAAAGCTTGAGCATGTCCGAGCGAGCGCCGGCCGCGTCGTCCAGGTCCAGGCACTTGATGCGGCGGAAGTACTCGGGGCCCTGGCCGCCGACGCTGGGATGGGTCGAGCCGTCCTCGGCCCGCCCGATGAAGCGATTGGAGAATACCCAGGGCCAGACGTGGTAGCGGCAGGTCCTCTTCAGCATCGCGACCTGGGCGGCGTAGGTGGCGTAGTCGGGCACGGGGTCGGTGTCATAGCCGCCGACCACGCCCATCGCGACGCCGTCGTAGGGCGTGTCGTTGATCACGGCCATCTGCTCGGCCGTGGCCGCGAGCAGATGGGGCGTGTAGAAGGTGATGAGGTTGAGGTAGGTGCGCCTGCCGGGCTCGGGCACGCGCAGGTACTGGGTGGTGCTGTCCCGGACCTCGCCGTCGCGGCCGAGCAGGTCCAGGTCCACCAGGTGGCCGCCGCCCGAGACGCCTACCAGGGAGAGCCCGGCTGCGCCCCGCTTGGCTGCCAGGGGCGTCTGGGTGGTGGCCTCGACCTCGTCTCCCTTGCGGAACCGGGTGCGCAGGCGAAGGCCCTCGACGGGGCCCTCCACGGCGACGTGGGCATCGGCCGCCTGGCCGCGGGGGTTCGTGCGGGCCGTGATGCTGCAGTCGAGGAAGTGCGGTGACAGGCGGCGGGCCAGCCGCAGGTCGTCCAGGTAGAAGTTGATGCGGTCGCCATCGCTGTACCAGGCCTCGGCGATGTAGAACCACACCCCGGTCACCCTCGTCCAGTCCTGGTCGTCGGACAGGAGCAGCGAGACGTGGGTCCAGTCGTTCCGCGTGAGGGCGATGTCGTGCCATTCGCCGGGCTTGCCCTCGGGAGTGCCCAGGCCGCAGCGGAGGGCACGGTCCGGCAGCGCGGCCTCGGTCTCGGTGTAGACCCAGAACTCGAGCCGATCGTAGGCGGACCAGTCCTGCGGGGCGTCGAAGGTGCGCGACAGCATCGGCCAGCCCTTGGCGTACTGCTGGCCGGGCTTGTCGCTCCAGTCCACGCGAATCATGAAGGCGAGGGAGCGCTGGCCCTGCTTGACTAAGCGGGTGCTCGGCACGTAGCCCACCTCGCGCTGCTCCATGTCGGTGGTGGGGTCACCCTTGATCCACGCCGAAGGGTCCTCGAAGTCGTCGAGCAAGGTGTAGGCGTAGTCCTGCTGGGCAGGGAGCGGGAGAGCCAGAGCAAGGGCAAGCCCAAGGGCGAAGAGTGCAGGCCGGGTCGGTCTCATCGCGCATACCCCCCTCAGAGTTTAGGGCACGCACGGCGGGACGGGAAGTCGGCAGGAGGAAGAGGGACGTGAGGGACGGCGCAGGCGGAGAGCGCGCGGCGGACAGGATAAGGGTTGATTGGGCAGGGGCCGAGGTATATGATTGCCCGGCATCTCAACGTCCAGGGGAGGTAGTCAAGGGTGGATGACAACAGTCCATCCCCCCACTTAGGCCGCAGTCGCACGCGTCCAGTCAGGCCCGGTAAGGGCCGGTGGCTGGCCGTGGCCGCCCTGTCCGCGTAGAGCCGGTCCCCCTCAGTGCCGGGCCGGCTTGACGGCCCGGCTAGACCCCGACCCGTGAAGGCACCTCTTGCCGAGCGCAAGTGCCACCGAGCCTCGAGGCCGTGCGCCTTGCCGCACCACTGCCGCTCAGGAAGGTGGCGAGCATGCGCAAGACCGACGTGCTGATGTCCATGACCAAGCGTCTTGTCGAGCGCGAGGAGTACGCGCGCGCGGCGCGGACGCTCGAGGAGATGCCGCCGGCCGACGGCGCCCAGACCCTCGCGGGCCTGGGCGTTGAGGCTATGGTCGAGGTGTTCGCCCAGCTCGAGGCGGAACCGGCAGGGGACATCCTGGCCGAGATGTCGGACGAGCTGCGGACGCGGCTGCTCGAGCGGCTCGGACCCGAGCAGATCGCCGAGGTCGTGGAGGAGATGCCATCGGACGAGGCGACGGACGTCCTGCAGGACATGGAGCCGCAGGACGCCGAGGAGGTCATGGCGGGCCTGGAGCCGGAGACGCGGGCCGACATCGCCGAGCTGGCGGGCTACCACGAGGAAACGGCCGGCGGCATCATGGCGAAGGAGTTCGCCACGGTGCCGGCGTGGGTGTCGGCGGCGCAGGCCACCGAGGTCCTGCGGCGGGAGGTCCAGGACGTGGAGGACCTGAACACGGTGTACGCGGTGGACGAGGAGGAGCGCCTGGTGGGGTCGTGCTCGCTGCGGGACCTGGTGATGGCGCCGCCGGGGACGCGCGTGGGCGACCTGGTGGAGCGGCACCATCACTGGGTGCAGGAGCAGCAGGACCAGGAGGAAGTGGCCCACTACATGCGCCTGCACGACCTGGACGCGGTGGCGGTGGTGGACGACGAGGGGCGCGTGCTGGGGCAGGTGACCCTGAACGACGCCACCGACGTCATGGACGAAGAGGCCACCGAGGACCTCCACCGTGTCAGCGGTATCACGGCCGACGAACCCGTCTTCGGGCCGCTGAGGGGCTCCCTGGCGCGACGCCTTCCGTGGCTGCTCATCAACCTGCCCCTGGCGCTGGTGGCCGCGAGCGTGGCCAGGGCCTTCGCCGACACGGTGTCCAGCGTTCCCGCCATAGTGGCCTACCTGCCCGTGATCGGCGGCGTGGCGGGCAACGCAGCCGGACAGACCGTGGCCGTGTTCGTGCGCGGCCTGGCCGTGGGCGAGGTGACCTTCGCCGACATGGGGCGCAGCCTCTGGGGCCAGTCCCGCATCGGGATCACGGTGGGAGCCGCCCTCGGCCTGCTGGTGGCCGTGGTCGCGGCCCTGTGGGAGAAGCAGCCCGCTCTGATCGGGGTCGTCGGTCTCGCCCTCCTGCTCAACTGCGTCATGGCCTGCTTCGTCGGAGCCTTCCTGCCCCTGGTGCTTCGCCGCCTCGGTTGGGACCCGGCAATGGGTGCCAACCTGGTCACTACCTCGATTACCGACGCCAGCGGCTACGCCTTCCTGCTCGGGACGGCGACCCTGGCTGTGCACCTGGGATGGGTCCCAGTCTAGGGCGGGCGCCCCGGAGGTCCTCCGAGACCCCGCCGAACCGAGGGGAGATGATCTGCTTGTTCATTGACATCCATTGCCACGCCTACCGGAAGCGCCCGCCAGTGTACTCGTTCTCCACCCCCGAGCAGGTGATTGAGCGCTACGACGCCGTCGGGATCGAGAAGGGAGCGCTGCTGCCCATCGTCAGCCCCGAGATCTACCTGCCCCAGGCGAACGAGGACATCCTCGACATGGTCGAGCAGTACCCCGACCGGTTCTTCGCCTTCTGCAACATTGATCCGCGCGCCCTGACGTACTCGCCCCATGCGCCGCTGGGCGACCTGCTGCGGTACTACAAGGACAAGGGCTGCAGGGGCCTCGGGGAAGTGATGCCGAACTTGCCGGTCATGGATCCGCTGGTCCAGAACCTGTTCAAGCACGCGCAGGACGTGGGGTTGCCGGTGACCTTCGACGGCTCGGACCAGATGACAGGGGACTTCGGGCTGTACGACGACCCCGGGCTGCCGCAATTGGAGCACACCCTGCAACGGTTCCCGGAGCTCATCATCCTCGGGCACGGCCCGGTGTTCTGGACGGAGATCAGCCGGTTGGAGACGCCGGGCGAACGGGGCCACGTGTTTCGCCCCTGGGGCGGGCAGGTCGGGCGCATGCCGAGCGGTCCGATCAAGGAGGAGGGCGTTGTGCCCAAGCTCCTCCGCCTCTACCCGAACTTGTATGGCGACCTGTCCGACCTCAACCCCTGGAATGCCCTGGCGCGCGACCCCGAGTACGGCCCGCGGTTCCTGACGGAGTTCCAGGACCGGATGCTCTTCGGCACGGACCTCTGCTTCCCTGACATGACCCTTCCCCTGATTGACCTGCTCCTCGACTGGCGGGACACAGGCAAGATCAGCGAGGAGGTATTCAACAAGGTGGCCAAGGAGAACGCGGTGGGGCTCTTCCGGTTGGGGTAGACAGCCTGCGGGGTTATGTCCAGTGTGGCAGGGCGCGCTCCGAGGCCTCGCCGGGCCGTGAGTTGACCTCGGTCGGGGCACTACGTACACTGCCGTGATCTTCGGCAGGGAGGGAAATAGGCACATGGGACACGGGAGAACAGGGCGGGGGCTGCTCCTCACCCTTGCGGTACTCGGCGCGACGGTGGCGTGGGCGCAGACGGACGCGGTGACCCGCGCGCTGGAACTGAAGAAGGCGGGCGACCATCAGGGCGCCATCGCGGTGCTGGACAAGCACCTGCAGGCCAATCCCCAGGACGCGCACGCTCACTACGTGCTGGGGTGGGAATATGTGGCCGTGGAGGACGACGACAAGGCCCGCTACCACTTCGGCGAGGTGGTCAAGCTGGGCACGGACGCCGCCGAGGTGGCGGAGGCCCAGAAGGCGCTGGCAAGGCTTGGCGGCGGGGCGCCCCAGCCTGCCGGAGCGCAGCCGGCAGGCCCGCCCGGCGTCGCACCTGGACCGGCCGCGCCGGCGGCCCCCGCGGTGCCCGCTCAGGGACCCGGGCCTGTCGCGCCCGGCACGCCCCCCGCGCCCATGGCCGACGCCGCACCTGCTCTGCCGCCGGCCGCCAGGGCGCCCGGTCCGGGCGTGCTCGTCGCCGGGCTGCTTGCCTGGGCCTTCTGCAGCTTCTGCCTGATGAGAATAGCGGCAGCCACCGGCGCAGGCGGGGGGTGGATGGCGTGGATCCCCATCCTCAACCTCGTGCTCATGCTGCGGATCGCGGGCAGGCCCTTGTGGTGGATCGTGCTGTTCTTCGTGCCGGGGGTCAACATCGTGGTGCTGGTGCTGGTGTGGATGAGTGTGACCACGGCCTGCGGCAAGTCGCAGTGGCTCGGGGCCCTCGCCGCCCTGATTCCGCCCTTCGGTGTCCTGGTGCTGGCGTACCTGGCCTTCACGAAGCCGGGCGACGTGCGGGGGGACCTGCTGATGACGATGCCGGTGAGCTCCGTGGAGGGCCACGCACTGCCCGAGGCCATCACCGACAAGGCGCCCATGCCGCGCGACCACGCAGTGGTGCTGGTCCAGTTCGTGGCCCTCGGCGCGAAGGAGACCGGCCACACGGGCGCTTCCGACATTGCCGGGGCGCTGACACAGGTAATCAAGCTGTACCGCCAGGGCGCCCTAATCATCGTGCGGGAGGGAGGCGAGTACAAGCTGTTCCTGCGCCGGGGGGTCAGGATCTAGCGAGCGGGGCTGTAGGACGTGGGTGCCGGGTGAGGGCGGGTGCCGCTCGGCCTCCCTCAGGACCGGCGCGGGCGCTTCCATGGGCGCGTCGTCACGCCGCGGCCCTCGATAGGCTCCCCCTCGGGCGTGGTCTCTTGCCACGCCGAGCAGGAGAAGCGCACTCCGGCCCGCGAGAGGAAGACGCGCGCCAAGCCTGAGCTCCC
>Ga0136653_10002351_pt1 | contig 10377 bp, 9 predicted proteins | sample LakKivw275mmetaG_FD_94866 | JGI IMG/M metagenome (GOLD analysis project Ga0136653, IMG submission 94866) | Anoxic lake water microbial communities from Lake Kivu, Rwanda to study Microbial Dark Matter (Phase II) - Lake Kivu water 275m metaG... | ecosystem: Environmental > Aquatic > Freshwater >... | reverse complement strand
GATTACCTTTTTAAAATTTCCGGATTAATATTGGTTTTACCTTAGCCTATGTGATCCAAATCATGGTTCACATGCAATGACAAAAAAATATTTTTACATTGTTCTGCTATTGCTGGCTCCTTACATACTTACTTCAAAACCAGAATGGATTCCCCTAATCTGTACTTTACCAACACCCTCCAATATTCAATTGTTACATTCAGACATTACTACTACATCCCTATTACTCTCATTAAAAGGCTTTTGGCTTAATAAAAAAATAACAGCAACCCAAGGCTCAACTTATTCATTACAGGCTGAAAATACAAGTCCGATACAATTAAAAGGATATCCGGACCTTATCATGTTTACTAGTTCTATTATCATTCCTGCACATGGTGATATGAAACTTTTAATATCAGGCACAAAATACCATGAATATCATGATATCGTTTTACAATCTTCATCAAGTGATAGTTATAGAGATTCTGTTTTTAACAATGGCGTTACGATATTGCCGAATTACGAAAAGGATGAATTTTTTCCGGGATCTCTTGCTTCTATTGGTGAACCCTATTTAATCAGGGATATTAGAGGCTTGGATGTATACTTCTACCCTTTTCAATATAATCCTGTTCAAAAAATATTGAGAGTATATTATGAAATCATCCTCGACCTGAAGTATAATGGCTCATCAGGAAGGAATGAATATAAAAGTATTTTTCATCATGAGATGACAAAAGAATTAAACAGGATCTGTTCAGATCATTTTATCAATTATAATAATGAAAGTGGAGACGATTCACGGGATGATAATGAGCTTACAAATCCCAAAATGCTGATCATCTCCTATGGGGAATTTATTGATGCACTTCAGCCGTTCATTCAGTGGAAAACAGAAAAAGGAATAAAGACGGAGGTCGTTAATGTTTCAGATATTGGAGACTCACAGTCAATAAAAAATTTCGTTAAGAAATATTATGAAGAAAAAGGATTAACCTATCTTCTGCTTGTTGGTGATAATGAATATGTGCCTTCCATCACCACAGAAGCCGGTCTGTCGGATAACTCTTATGGATATGTATCAGGAGATGATCATTACCTCGATGTTTTTGTTGGTCGTCTGTCTGCCATCACACAGGAACAAGTTAGTATACAGGTAGAGCGCATCTTACGTTACGAAAAATGTATATCCTCCACTTATTCATGGCTGGATTACAATATTGGGATCGGATCATCATTAGGACCCGGGGATAACAATGAATACGACTTTGAGCATGTGAGAAACATTCAAAATACCTTACAAAACATTTTTACACAGAAACCTGTTGAACTTTTTGATGGAAGTCAGGGAAATGTGGATGCACCAGGTGATCCTTCATCCAAAATGGTGGCTGATGCTATTAACAAAGGTGCAGGGATCATAATCTACACCGGGATAGGTAATGTTAATTCATGGAGCACATCAGGTTTCTCTACGAATGATGTGTTGCAGTTATCCAATGTCGATATGTACCCTATCATTATTTCAGCCGGTTGTGGCGGTGGAAATTTTAAACTACCGGTATGTTTTGCCGAAGCCTGGCTGAGAGCTTCAATTGATGGTCAACCTACGGGCGCTGTTGCAGTCTTAATGCCGACAGGACGTCTGGGCTGGTCTCCACCTATGTATGCTCAGGATGAAATGATAAGAATTCTTATCAACAATAATAGTGATCCTGTTTGCAGAACTTTTGGCGGTATTACCATGGAAGGTTGTATATCAATGAATTCCAGATACGGACCAGGCGTCTATCCAATGACCGATGTTTGGACTATTTTCGGCGATCCCTCGATGGATGTCTTCACTGCCAGACCTGAGGTTATGAAGGTGTCAATCCAACCGGTGATTTCAGTTGATGTTACCGATATCGCTGTTCAATGTGATATTGAAAATGCATTGGTTTCTCTCACATTTAATGGCCAAATCATTGGTACAGGATGCATTAAAAATGGAACGGCAATCATCACATTTTCAGAAAAATTGACACCTGGAACATTATCGGTCACTATTACATCTTTCAACCACAGACCTTATATAACGGAGATATCGGTGATTAATTATCCGTCCCTCGTGAATTGCATTGATCCCCAAGACTATCAACAAATGGTATTTCCAAATACAAAACTTCAATGGGACAAAGGGATTGGCGGGAAACCGGAGTATTATAAAATTTACCTTGGAACAAATAATCCACCATCAAACTTGCTAAATGGCCAAATCACAAATGATACGGTTTATTTATTAAAGCAGGATCTGCTTTATGATCAGGATTATTTTTGGAGGATTAATGCATATAACGATTTTGGATATTCAATGGGTGATGTCTGGCATTTTAAAATCATACGACCTCCTGATGAGAACTTTGAAGTAAATGATTTTCCGAGGGCTTTCTGGGGCCTGGAAGGCCCAAAGTCATGGTTTATTGACAATAACATCTCATACCGTGGTGTAAAATCATGTCACTCAGGTAAAATAGGAGATGACGAGTATACATCATTACTTTATTATTCGAACAATGCAACAGAAGATTTTGTAAGTTTCTGGATAAAGATATCATCAGAACCTAAAAAAGATAAACTGCAATTTCTACTGGACGATATTTTACAGGATGAATGGAGTGGAGAAATAGACTGGACACGTCATCTTTATAAAATACCGCCAGGATACCATACACTTGAATGGAAATATCAGAAAGATTCAGGTGGTCTTGAGGGCCTGGATGGAGCATGGTTGGATGATGTTTATTTACCTGTTAACTCCTCGTTGGTAGTTGATGCCGGTCAGGATGAGGAAATCTGTGAAGATGAACCTCACCATTTATCAGGATATGCCCGAAATTTTACAAATGTAAAATGGACATCAACCGGTAATGGTACCTTTGATAATCCCTATAGTCTCACTCCTGTCTATTTTCCGGTTCATGATGATTACATAAGACAAAAAATAATTGTAACGTTGACCGGATATAATAAATTTATATTTACATCTGTAAATAACAGTAAATCGTTGACTTTTTCATTACCCCCACAAACCCTCGAACAAATTCATGATACAATTCTTTCTTTAAAAAAAGTGGGAATGATGGTTTATGATGTCTATTCACCACAGATCACTTCATATATCTGGATGCCCTCAGGTGCAACCACATCGTTCTTATATTTGAATCAGGTTGATTTTGTACTCGGTCCGAATCCAATGACATTAAAAGTAACCACCATATCAGGATGCAGCTTTATTAAAAAAGCATGTATTACAATAGCAAATAATGACGATTTAATGGATCATCATAGCTTTGACCTTATCACTTATCCAAACCCCAACCATGGTGTGTTTATGTTAGAAATCCAATCCAATGAGGTTGATTTTATTGAGCTAAGCATCTGTGATATAATTGGTAATCCGGTTTACAAAACTGATCGGTTCATGATGAACTATCACTATTCAAAACAGATTGATCTTTCACAACTGGCAAAAGGTATTTACTTTGTCATTGTGAAAGGTAAACATGATAGTCACAGGAGAAAAGTGATCATACAATAAAAACATATAGATAGAAAACTCAGCGATTTATAGAGCCCCTATCCTGGCATGGGGAATATACATAGGCAAGGGTAAAATAAAAAGCAAGTTCCAGGACTTGCTTTTTTTATAATAAGTTGAACATTTCCAATAATAATCATTTTTTGATCAACTTTTTTATAGCGATTCCCAGATGTGTATCAATCTCGATTTGATAAGGCACATTTGTCAATTCCCGACTTTGACACTTTATTTTTGTAATTGACTTATTTACAACATAGTAATAGCACCTCAATCGGTTTGTGCCACTACATTTTTTATTTTCTATAATATTTTAGGCGGTATTCTCATGTTAAGAGCTTTCAATAGATTTTGAGCATTTTCAGGGATATCTGTTCTCACCCAGATGGTTTTCGATTTAATCCTAACCGGTATGGCAAGGACCGAGTTTAATTCTTCCATTGCCATGATTGCAGTTATAGGTCTTGCTTTGATTATTTTCCTCTGAAGGGCCTTTGATTGCAAGTTTAAGTTTTGTTCTCTAAGTGCTTTTGTCATATGAGATTCACACAGGTAAGCCAGGAAGCATACGACTAAGTGCCCGATAATCCGGTTATCCGTCCAATGAAACACAGGCCGCGATCTGAGACTGCCCTTTAATTCACCAAATGCATCTTCAATTTTCCAGAGTTGCTTGTAGTTATAAACAATCTCTTTAGCAGCCATGTTTTTCACGTTGGTAATTATTTTCCGAAGAAACCATCTTTTTGTGCTTGCTCATCAATTGCCTGCTGGTTGAGGATAGGTTTTACGTCATCCTTTATGATGAGATACTTTTGATAATTTCGATTGGTTACAAAACTTTTTGTTTGTAAGGTTTTCTTGCTTAATTTCTTCCGGATTTTAGCCAAAATATCCTCTCTGGTTTTACGGTCTCTTTCTGCCCTGGATTGTGACCATGTAATAATGCAACGGTCCTCACCGTATTGTGTTTCCCAGATAGCCAGTTCATCACTGATAAATTCAAACCGACTGATATCATAAAATGATTGTTGTAATTCTTTTTGCAGCGTACCTATTTTTAATCCCACGATAAATTCACCCTGATTACTGCGAATGTGGTTAAGGTTTTTAGCAGAAAACAGTCCCCGGTCAGCAATAAAAATAAACCGTCTGACCGAAAACTTTTTCCTTATTTTCTTGACAATATTTTTAAGCCCTTTCCGCGTCGGTTTATAATACTACCATCTGACAGGAGAGGACGATACCACCTCTTTATTATCCGTGCGCAACAGGCAATTGGAGGAGGTTTGTACATGTTTATTCCGATAATGGATTTTGATTTCATTTCAGGATTTCTCACACAAGCAATCACCATCGGACTATATGAACCGGTTAAAGAATGTCCTAAACCGTTTGGGTGACTATTTAAAACAAAAAAGGCGTCCGCGACTATGCCATGGACACCTGTATTTAACCATCGGTATAAAGTTTCACTCCTGACCGTTACCGGCGAAAGCTTGTGACATGGAATTTTGGTCAGGTTGTTCATATTTTTGCTGAAGTAATTTTCCTTCATGTTTCCGGTAGCTTGGCCCTTTTATTTCCACTCTGATGGAGCGATGGAACACACGATCTAATATGGCTTTGGTTGATATGGGATCACCCAGGTAATCGGCTCAATCCTCTTCGTAAACATTGGTGGTAAAAATCAATGATTTTTCTCTGTTATAGCGTTCATTGATCACCTTAAAAAGAAGATGGGCTTCCTTGGTTACTTCCAGCTCTAAACGGTCATGACCCATTTCGTCAATGACCAGTAATTCAGGAGCCACATATCTTTTTAACCGGCTAACCAGGGTTTTTTCATAAACCCCCTGGTTTAAATCATTTAACATGTCGCTACAGGTGGTGTAAAACACCTTGTAACGCTTCTGGCATGCTCTAAAGGTCAGGGCCTGAGCCAGATGGCTCTTGCCTGTTCCCGGATCGCCTATAAACAGAACTGACTCTTTCTGTAGAAAAAATTCCAGGCCGGCCAAATCCATGATCAGTTTTTTCCTCAGACCGGGCTGAAAGGTAAAATCAAAATCTTCCAGTAATTTATAGGGCTGGGGCAAATGGCTTTCTTTTATACGATAGCCTATGCTCCTTTCTTTTTTAGCATTGGCTTCATTTTGGATAATTTGCCTGATAAACTGTGAAAAACCTATGTTCGATGCATTGGCCTGTTGGATGATGTGGGTATACTCGGCCTCCAGGTATTTTAAACCCAGATAACGGCAGTTCTCCATAAAGGTGATTTCTTCTTTGCTCCTATTCATCATGGTAAGAGGTTTTGGATGGAAAAACAATTTTTGATTATTTACAGGCATTCATCTTTAAAAAGGTTTCAATGGCCTGTGAGTCATAAACATGGTATTTTAAGGCCCGCCTGACTGCAATATTAATATCATCGCTCCCGTAATTAACCTTTAAGGAGAGAAGATGACGCCAATGATGTAAGTAAGTGCCTGGTTTATGGTTTTTCAACTCCAGAGTATATTCCTGCATGAAAGGACCAAATGCATTCAACCGCACCGCCACTTCACCGGCATCGAGACTGCATTTAACCTTCCGGCCTTCCCTGCCTATGTAACGGTCTTTTCTGTCTTTTTCAGCTAACCTGTAGCTGACGATCTGCCGGCAATCCGGACTGTAAATGATGATCTCATCTGCCTTCACCCGCACCGGACAGGTCTCATACATGTACCTGGCAGGAACCATATAATAATAATCCTCCCACTGTATGGCCGATTCGTTGTTAACCACACGATAGGCGATGATGGAGGTGTCATATTGCCGGGCAGGTAATGGCTGCAAAAAAGCCACTTCTTCCTGATATAATTCTATCGGCTTTCGACCGGTAGTGCGATGGATACGCTGGTCGTTGTGCCCGGTTAACCACCTTTGCAACTCTGCCTTAAGGTCTGCCTTGTCATGGAAAAGACGCCCGTTTAAAAAGTTGGTCTCCAGGTAATAAAACGGCCTTTCTACCTTCAGGTTCTCCCTGGGCTTTCCTGGATGGATGGCCAACGGCCGGAAACGGTAATGGGTGGCAAAACTCAAAAAGTTACGGTTAAAGATGGGTTGGCCTGACTCCCACCGGTCAACACATGCTTTTTGGTTATCGCTTTTGATTTCTTTGGGTACCCCGTCAAAATAGATAAACCCGTTGATCAGCCCATGCAAAAGTGTCGCCTGGCTCTTATCCTCCACCACTTCGACGTATTGACGCCTGGAATAATTTAATATAAGACTCAGAAAAGTGACTTTTTCTCTCCCCTCACGGGTAAAATCTATCGTATACTCGCTCCAGTCATGTGAAGCCCGTAACCCTGGTGGCGTCTCCACGCATACAATGGGTTCCTGACTCTTTTTACCTCGAACCTTCACCAAATAATCGCGCAAGATGGTTATTTTCCCCTCATACCCTTTTTCTGTCAGCAGTTCAAACACCCGTTGGTTGGTGATAGCCGGACTCCGGTACGTCTTAAGTAATTCGTCGATGCAGCCTTTCCACTTGTCAAGCTTGGATACTCGTTTAGCCCTTGGTTTAAGATTCTCATGCCCTTTTTCGCGACCCAGGTTATTTTGTTCCAAAATACGCCTGACCCGTCCCCGGCTGATGCCAAACTCCCTGGAAAGCCGACGCATCGACCACCCTCGGCCATGAAGGCTCACCACGTTGTTTTTCAATATCTCATCTTCCATCTCTTTCGTATGGTTTTAAAATAGATTGAATGATTTTTATTTTTCCTATGATCGCTGTAAAACCTCCCCTCAGTATTTCTTCATCTCTCTGCCTCAACTCTTTTAATGGTGGGTTAGTTGAGACACCGATGAAAATATGTTGGTAATGGGCCAACTGCCTGGTGGCCTTTAATAACCGGTTGCCCTGCATGCTTAACCGGCTGTCATGAATCTCATCCTCATGTAAACCCCGCTCGATGACTTCCAGAGGATGTTCTAAAAGATAAGTCTGTTCTTCTTTACTCCCGGAAAGTAAATATTCACGGATTAACAGGCTGCTCTGACGGCTGGTCAGATGATGACCGATGATCAGCTTTAAAAATTCAACTTGTTTGCCACGTGGTAACTTAACCAATTCACGGGCATGACTCGCAGAGATCCTGCCCAGTTGCAAATGGGTCCGTACCTCTTCCTCCAGCCGCTCGATAAAGGATAAGCGACGACTGACCCAGGAGTAACTCCGCGAGAGTACACCGGCGATCTCCTCCTGGCTCATCAGATGATCCTTTTTTAAACTGTATACGATTTGCGCTTCCTCATAATCTATCAGACTGTTGCCCTGTTGATTGTAACTTATTATCATGGCTTTAGCCGTGATGTCGTCCACCTGCACGATGTAAGCCTGCAGCCTGTCCCACTTTAAGGCCTGACACGCATAATACCGCTTAAACCCATCCAGCAACTCATATTTCGTCGCTTTCCTGCGAACGATCACACTACGCAATTGACCCACCGTTTCCATGGAATGCTGCATCCAGCTGATTTGTTCCGGCCTGGTTAACCGTAAGAAAGATAACCCATCGTCTATGGCCTCCGGTTTTATGGCTTGCTCATTCATAGCAATGGTCTTTTTCGCAAAGGTAAAGCCTCCCTTATCGCTATGCAATCGCGTCCGTCTTTACAATCAACTGCTGTCTTGCAATAAAACATTCCCTATTCCTTGTCTCCTAACCATTTGAACAACTAACGCGTCTGTCTTTACAATCTTTCCCCGCTCGTGTACTTTTTGGTACGGTATAAGCACGTATAAACCACGTGTATCAACACTTTCCAAAGATAACGCGTCTGTCTTTACAATCTTTTCCCCACCTTTGTTATCAGCACGCTTCCGGTTGCGCTCACGTTGCTTCTCACGGTTACTTTCACAGTACATCGGATGTGTGGCTCGATATTCCAACTGGTATCGGTCTCCCGGATACTCTGAATACCACTGCTTCTTATCCGCTCTGCGTTTGGCTTTGTAACCTGAGTCTTTTCTGAGCTTCTCCCGCTCCCATCTGTTCTTACGGGACTGTTGACAGGATTTTGAACGACAATAGCTTTGCGCCCCTTTTAACCGTGGATCTTTTTTATAACGTCGCCCATAATGTTTAAATACAAAGGTCTTTGACATACATATAGCCTGTTTTCTGATAGTATGTCATACCTCTTACCTTTGATGGTGGTTACTGTATATTGAAATTTATCGGATGGTAACATTTTTATTCGATAATTGGTACCGTTTTTATGCGATGCCGAAACGGTACAACGGATTGTTTTTATACCTGGCTCTTTCATTCTCCAGCTTGCGGGAATTTTGGCATTCTTTCCTGCCACAATAGCGCTGAAGATGATGTTTTAACTTTTTATTCGCCGTCACCCGCCTTCCGCAGTGACGGCATACAAGGGTGTGCATAGACAATCTTTTTCTTGTCTACGCTTTTTCACTAATTTAGCGGTATCATTTTTTTTCGGGAAGTGGTAGCAGTTTGGTTCAGGGCGGAAAGTTTACCCATACACTTTCAATCAAAATAGTCTTCAACGCTTTGTTACCACGTTTAGTAATGCTTCCTGTTACGTCTTTATCTCCACTTGAATGAGAAGTAGGGATTAAACCAGCAAAGGAACAGAAATGATCCAGGTTATAGAATCGATGTATGTTTTCAATTTCTGTTAAAAGTGTCATTGCTGCAATTAATCCTATGCCAGGAATCGATACGAGAATATCTACAGATTGCTTATAGTTTAAATCTCTGGATAATATTCGGATTTTCCGTGTTATATCCAATTGAGCTTCCCTTAATTGATTTACCTGATCGATCATTATATCCAAAGCAATCCGAGCACTGGGATTGTGTAAGTTAACTTCTTTAAGCCAGGTAATAAATCGTTTGGACCAATGTGTCTTATTTCTGATAAATAGCTCTGGATATCGTACTCCCCAAAAATTTAACATCCCTTTTATCCTATGTTTATACCTGGATAAATCTCTGACCAGCGTTCTACGTGTACGAACCAGAATTCGGTCACCTAGATTCATCTATCCGGGTATATATAATGCCTGATAGGCCCCTGTACGTAACATTCGTGCCAACTTCCGGCTATCTATCGGATCCCGCTTATATACCTTTTCTTTATTGATTGTGGGAACATCTGCTCCATGAACAACCACACATTTTATTCCCAGGGCCTCCAGTTCTTTCTGAATCCAAAACCCACAAAATCCTGCTTCGTAACCACATAAATAATCAGCTCCCGGAAAATTTCTTCTTAAATATTTTTGTAATACCAGGGGCTCGGGTGGCTGACTAAATGTCCTTAATACCAGATCTTTAGTTTCAATAGTCAACATCCAATTTTATGAACGTCAATGCCGGTATAAATTTTTTCTCCGGTAAAATCTAATTTTGTAACTTGTGTTCTCATAAGCTTCAGGGTTTAAATGGTTTGTTTTTAACTACCTAAATTTAATCATTTAAATTTTCTGAAGCTTATACTTTACAAACATACGATCTGTCATTCGATCGCTGGAAAGAAATTTTCGGCGATCCGGTATTGACGGCGGCAATGGTGGACAGGCTTACCCACAGGGCTTACATTATTAATTATGAACGGTAAATCTTACAGGGTAAAAGAAAACAGGCAAATGATGGAAAAGCAACTTCTTGATCCGGCTCTCTTTAGCAGAGTTATCAACATATTAACAGTTATGAACAAAGAAAAAAAGAAGCAAAAAAAGAAAAAAAGGGTTGATTCGGGGATAACTCTTCGAGTTATCTCCCGTC
>Ga0136653_10002350_pt1 | contig 10377 bp, 9 predicted proteins | sample LakKivw275mmetaG_FD_94866 | JGI IMG/M metagenome (GOLD analysis project Ga0136653, IMG submission 94866) | Anoxic lake water microbial communities from Lake Kivu, Rwanda to study Microbial Dark Matter (Phase II) - Lake Kivu water 275m metaG... | ecosystem: Environmental > Aquatic > Freshwater >... | reverse complement strand
GAGTAAGTTTTCATCAAATAGCCTTATCAGATGGTTAGCATTATCAAAAGCCACGGAGATTAGGTCATATGTCGCCCTTACCAAATCCGTTATCTGGCGGTCATCCAACTCGAAGTTTGGACCTGCTATTCGCTCCACATCAAGGTAGCGTAATTTGGGGGCATCCCCTCCCGTTGGAAGGAATACCGGATGGAAGTGCGGTTGTCTCTCACGTGGAACCACACCTATCCTCATCATCTCATGAACGCTCTGTGCGAGTTCGTCTATTATTCTTTGGACCACATGTGGGCTAAATCTTCTTCCATGCTCTTCCAAATTACCCGCATCTATGTTCAATGCTTCGTCAAGTATGTAAACGCCTTTTGGATGACCCCGGTAACTTGTTTCCCCTGCAAATAGAATCCTAGGAACAAGATCGCACTGCTCGGCAGCACGATGGGCTTCGATATCGGCTTCCTCACGACCCGGTAAAGCCGGCTTGAGTATGTAGGATCTTATAGGGTTATTCTCAGGTCCAATGCTTACACGCCATATCCTTCCCCTCGGGGTTGCGACCGCCCTTGTTGAAACATGAAGTTCATTAGCATTATGTCTATTCATCTCTTCTTGTAGCGAATCGTAAACTTCTTGTAGCGAATCATAAACCTCGTCACCGAGCGCTTCTCTCATTGCATCTTCGGTTTCCGGTAGTGCCCTTGCAACCCTTATCTCCTCCAGTCTTCCATGAAGATCATCTATTGTTTCCGACGAGCGAACAAGCTGTGGTGTAACAAAACCGAACAGATTGGCTGCCTCATCACCACCTAACTCCAGATAGGTACCAACCAAACGATCAAGTACTCCTAAAACCTCGGGTCCTGCACCGAATTTCTGAATTAGTGCAGGTATTGCAATCCCGTAGATGTTTGGCTTTCTGGAAGGTATTATGTGGTTTTGGGGGTCTTCAATCAGATTTATAACGTAATTAACTGTTGATACGAAGTCTTGTGCGTTTCCACCTACAGATAGTGCGACCGCAGGTATAAAATCGTGCAGATACTCCCGCCCTGCAATCATAACTTCAGGAAGTCTAACAAGGGTTGCATTCAAGCATTTTCTGACGTAATCCAAATCACCGCCGCTTGTCTGGATTATTGTATCAACCGCATTGCACCAATATTGTCTGGAAAGCCCTGCTGGAACTCCGCTTCTGCCTTCAAGGGCAGTTGATAGGATACCCTGCACCCTGTCTGGGTCAGCCGATGCGACTTCCATTGCTCGGGTTGCTGCATGGCGATAAAAGTTTTCTCGCTCTTCTTTGTCTACACTTAGCCCAACGGAAGCAATCGCTTTAAGGTTTTCGTATAGTTGCCTTGTATTCCCACCAAAATGTTCCCTTACCTTATCAACATCCAGTTCAACAATGATTTTAGCAAATTCCGAAAGTTCGGTGCTGTAGAAGGTATCCCGTTGTTCGAGCGTCAATTGATCGCCCATTCGGATAAATACCTTCCCCCACTTCTGGAGTTGTTTGGATGGGTCAATTACGTCATCTGTAAAGAGCAGGGGATATTCCCTCTCAGGGCTCCTACTCTCCCCCGAAAAAATAGCCCCTATTGCCGATGGCACGACCTTGTCCATAAGATCATGGAGGTATTTATCGCCATGTTTCCGGACGACTTCACGACGGAACAGCTGCACCTCGTGGATTACGCTGTCGTAGTGTTCTCTCGGAACGTGCCTTGCGACTGCTTTGAATGTTTTTGGTAGAACCCGTGATGTAAATGCCATTGTATCGGTTGGTGTGGGCTGCGTTGATGTGTAAGACAAGATGGAACGTAGTGCCATTCTGCAACAACTCTCTATTCTTTCTCTAGAGTGGCCAAGTTCGAGGATTGCGGGGGCAACATCACGGTAAAAGAGTGTTTCATAGATGTCTCCAACGTTTCTAATCAAAGCTCCGGTCTCTGCCACTTTTGTTAATGCCTCAGCCAAACCTTCGCGTGCTCTGAACTTCCGTATTGCAGGAGCGGCCACACCGAGCATGAACTCCTCTCTAGCGAGTACATCCACCCCTGAAGAAACATCAGTGCATGCTTTGAATGCTCTTTCAAGAGCATCAAAATCAGTTCCATAAATAGAGTACGCTGTTTCAGCGATGACATCGTAGAAAACGCGCCGTGTGGCAGCATCTTGGATGCTTTCCCCGTATTTTGAAGTTAACTCCAGCGCCCTCTCGAGATTATTGTCATTACTTCTGTAAACGTATATTGCCTCTACCGCAGCGCCCATGTAGAAATTCATCCTAGTCTCTGGTCTGATACGGTGTCCAACGCTTTTACCTTCTGTATCCAATCTTTCGCCAACTCTAATACAAGTAAAGATTGACTGCCCGACCCTGTCCGAATTCCCATGATGGATCTGAACAGCGCGACAACCCAGGCCTCGGTCCACCGTGGCTGCACCCTTGCCCCATCTTTCATGCGTGTAGAGCCACTTTCTGTCTTCAGGGCGAAGCCATTGTTCCAGATTTCGTATCGCATTAAGGTTGTTTTCAATCCGTCCTACATCTGGGCCGCACGCCTCGAGAATATATGGGACGAGATGATAAAGAAAGTCGAATCTGCTTTCCCGAACTACATGTGCAGTCTGCCTATCGATGAGTGCAGCAAGTTCTTGTGGGTTTTGAGAGCCGAGAATTATGCCAAGAAAACGGTCCGATGCTGCGAACCGATAAAAGTTGCTTCTGCGCTCTGTGCCTTCTGGATCGAGCTTCTCACCGATTAATAGAATAGTGTCAACTAGGGGCAGCTGGTCAGGATTGCGTGCCCTTATGTACGCTTCAATTCCTCGCCTGCTAGTGACCAGATCCTGCTCGGTAAACTGACCTATGCGTGCGGGTGTTGGGAGTTGCGCCCCGACCTGCTTGTAAAAACCAAGTACAGCTTCCTGATATGTGGTCATTTACCTGCCACCTCACGATATACCATCCTACCCAATGGTCTTCCGGTCATGTATGGGGGAACCGGATATCCGAGCATCTGACACACTGTTGGCGCTATGTCCGCTATGGTCAATCCGTCAGGGTCTTCCCGCATGCGCTCAAGGTCGTATTCAAACTTTCCAAGACGTCGGGCTGGTGCGATGACGGTAACTGCTGGGCGAATAGTATGCTCACGGTGTGTTTCTCCGATACTGGCGTTCATTAAAGTGTCTGAATTTCCATGGTCTGCGGTAACGACCAGGATACCGCCTGCTTCATCAACTGCCTTCCAGATTCTGCCGATTCCTTCATCAACAATTCTTAAACCGTTGGCAACTGCAGTTTCATAGCCCGTATGACCGACCATATCGCCGTTCGGGAAGTTTACGAGCATGAACCTGTATTTTTCACGTACGCCTATGGTCCTAACAGCGATGTCGGTAACAAGCCTTGTGCTCATTGTTGGTTTTTGATGATATTCCTCAACTTCTGGGTCAGGCACGAGAACACGAAATTCATGTTCTAATGGCTCTGTGCTCTGGCCGTCGAAGAATGAAGGGAAGACGGCACCGACATGTGGGCCCTTCTCTGTGGAGGACGTTCGGAACTGCTCTTCTCCATGCACACTAACAACCATCCCCAAACCCGCAGGATTGGGGATGGTGTCAATGAGGATGGGCATATCAAACCGCTCGTCATATCTAATCATGGAAACAGCAAACACCTTTAACTCTGCTCTGCTGAACCTGTCAAAATCAGGTAGCACGAAGGGGGCAACAAGCTGCTTCATTCTGTCGGAACGGAAGTTGTAGAACACGAGCGAATCTCTGTCCCTTATTAAGCCGACGGGTTCGCCATCCTCGTTAACTACAACGGAAACGGGAACCTCCTGGTCGCTTTTTACACCACTGTTGTATGCGTCTTCAACAGCCGAACGAGCAGAACGTACTATTTTCCCCTCACCACGAACCATCGCATTATACGCGGTTTCTGTCAGCCCCCAGTTTCCGTTTCTGTCCATGTAAAAGGACCTGCCGCCGATGGTTGCAGTCTCTATTTTTATTTTTTGACCTTCTTCCAGCTTCGCAAAAACCGCTTCTGCCCGGGGGAGATAGCCAGGAATTGCAACCCGTCCGGAATCCACAAGCTCGAGGATGTCATCCAACTGCATATCAGCGTATATCAAGTTGTTATGTTCGTCTATGTATCCTGCACTCCTGAGCGATGACAAAAAAGAACCCATCAGCCGGGAGTATCCATCATTCCTAGCCATAACCTCCTGCACCCTGCCGCCCATAAAGTCGTCTATAACCTCTCTGATGATGTCTGGTGTGCGTTGTCCGCGTGTTTCACGGTCAACCCTGTATTCAAGGGTTGCGTGTTCCGTGGCATCGCGCCCGTCGGTTATGAAGTGTACAAACGCTTTTTTCACACCCCTCTCTCTGGCATACCTCAGCATCGCGTACATGTGATTTATGTCGCTGTGAACGCCGATGTCGCTGCATAACCCGACGAGATGTAGTGCGCTTCCTTCTTTAAGGCAGTTGTCTATGGCGGCATTTAATTCCTTATCCTTGAAAAAACTTCCGTCCGCTATGGAGTTATCTATCAACACAGGCATTGCTGGCTCCACTATTCCCCTCAACGTCTGATGGCCCACGTCAGAATTGCCGAACACGCCAGGATGCAGGCCGACGGTTTCTCCGTCGTTTCTGAGGAGAACGCAGCCGTGCTGTTCTATCAACCTCACGAGGTTTGGCATCTGCGCGGTGACCATCGCATTATCGTCTGAGAAAGGATTGAAACCGCATCCATCCAGTACAAGAAGAACTACCGGGCCCATTTCCTCCGGTCTGGCCCCTATGTCTCTTAACTCCTTGGGCTCCGCGAGTCTTTCAACTGGAAGACCTCCTGCTACTTTACGTGATGCCGCAACCGACCGCCGAGCCATTTTCATGGAAAGCATTTACCAATTATTATAACGAGGTCGTACTATAAAAGAGGTAAAAATGCACAAAAAGCTGCATGCTGCAACGTTCGATTATTGAAACAATTTACCTACCGTCATGATGGCATGAAAGAATAACGCTGCCAGGAATACCGCAACCGCGATGAAGAATATTTTTTTCGCTATCTGAAAATACCGCTCACGCTCCTCGTCTATCATAACCATTTTTATCTCATATCTTCGGGTGGTCGCTTTATCTCCTTCATCATGGGCTTGCTCAGGGGCTCCTTCATCGACCTTAGTTCGGTGCGTATATACTCAAGCTCTGCACGAATCTCCTTGATTTCCGACATTAAAGCACCCCTACCCTCCTCGTCGAAAAGTTTCGACAACTGCGACTTTATGGCGTCTATATCGGACCGCACCGCCTGCAGGTCATACCTCTGCGTGTCATCCGCAAGTTCGGAGTTATAGACGCTGTTCAGCATATTGCTTATGGAGCTAAGCTGCGACCTCATCGAGGATATTTCCGATGGTAGGGAACTGCTTGACCTTTCTTCGCTGTATATGCTGTTTATCATGGAGTACATCGAACTCAGCTGCGACCGTATGTTGTAAACCTCGTTGTAAACCTGGTCTATGTCTGCCATGTTATATAATGTTTTTATACGGCTATTTATAATACTTTATATGCCCTGCGGAAGAAAAAGAAAGATCCAGAAGATGCGCACGCACAAGCTCAAGAAGCGCAGAAAAAGGATGAGGAGGCTAAGGCACAAGAAATAATCACCTCACCGTTGCTCTGAAATTTTGTAAACGAAGTCCTTCCTTCTTATGTTTTTTAGAGAGAGAAACAGGTCAAGGTAGTACTTGGTCGTTCCCCAAACGCCCGCACTCTCCAGCCTCCTTGAGGATGTTACGACATAAAAATTTGTGTAGTAGCGGATTTTCCCGAATTTTTTCAGCCGGTAGCTGAGATCCCAGTCTTCCAGAGGGACTGGTCTAAAGCCGTTCACTTTCTCAAACGCCTTTCTCTGAACCATGAGGTCAAAGCCGAGCAGAACGCCAATCCCGAGTTTGTCGCGGATGGTGTAATAGAGATTCGTGACGTTTTCCGCGACTATCAGTTTTGGTATCCGTTTTGAAAAAACAAACCCTGCTGTCAGGCCGACGAGGTTTTTCTCACTCCGGAATTTTTGCATGGCGTTTTTGAAGTAATCCGGAAGTATGAGTGTGTCGGCGTCAACGAACAGGATGTATTTGCCGGTGCCTTCGTTTGCCCCTGTGTTGCGCTGAAACGCCAACCCCTGTTTCGAGATAACGACCCTGTCAGCGTACTCCTCCGCGATTTTTACTGTTTTGTCCCTGCTGTTTCCGTCACACACAATAATCTCGTATTTCAGTTTTGTGTTCTGCGAGCGTATCGCGCAGAGGCACTGCTGGATGCGTTTTTCTTCGTTCAGTGCGGGAACCACGACGCTCACGTCCATCACACCACCCCGGAGAGCACATCAAACCACGCCAGCACCAGAATAAGAAAGGTCGAAACCAGAACCACAGGCAGAAAAGGATAAACATCAATCCTGTCAACCACTGCGGGTGCGGGGGTGATGTGCCTCTTTGTTATGTCCTTCAGGAACGGTTTTAGAATTTCGTTTATCACGATAAGCATGATATAGAAAGCCACCAGGTACGTAATGTCCAATAGGGAACCGACAGCACATATTGCTGTTATGTCCATCAGACTCAGGGAAAAAAGCAGATTTACAAACTTGTAGGACAACAGGGCGAATATTCCAATGATTGCCCATTTCAGAATAAAATTAGAAAAGGAAAAATTTTCTGATAGGGATAAGTAAGCATCGTAAACAAAAAAAATCCCCGTAAAAACAAACCACACCTCTGCAAAGTCGCGCTGCGCGAGCATCCTCCTGAGGTCGCTCACCGCCGCAACCGTGAACGAACCCAACAGGAATATCAGACCGTAAAATTGAACCGGGAACATTTTATGTGAATAAATACGAATGCTGAAATTTAAACAAAAATAGCCAACCGATACGTTTTTAAAGGGGAGATCTTATTCATATTCTACTAAGATATTTCTAAAGAGGTGAAACGAAATGGCAGAGAAAAAATATTTTGTTTTGCAGCAAGGAGGAGAGGATACGGAACATATATTTTCTGGCAAGCAACCAAGACAGGCTGCGCTGAAGGCCGCACGTCGGGGTTTTAAGGACATACAGCTGAGGGAGAGAGGTACAAAAAAGGTGCACCTGTTCTCGGGCTCAGTAAGTGTGGTTTCTGCTCCAGCAAACAAACCTGACTGGTTACCAGACAAAATCAAGAAGCCGAGCGTAAAGAAGGAGGGTATAAAGCGCTTAAAGTAAAACCCTTTTTCTTTTTTTATTTTTTTATTTTTTGATTTCTTCCAAGAATTCTTCTCTGCTTATTCTTGCCTGCCGCAGGATACTCAGCAATGTGCCCCTTTTGATTACTTCTCTCCTTGGAACAACAACTAATAACGTCCCGTCATCGATTCTCTTGTGTAACAGATGTGGCTTCCTTTTTGTCTTGTTATGTTAAATCCGCGTTTATACAAAAGTTTTAGAATTTTATCAGAAGATACGAGAGGTAATCTCATTCTAAGCAGCTATCTTCACAGGAATTTCTGTTTTAAATATTTTCGGAACGGAAACATCGTTTTTGAGGTCTTTTTTTGTTAATCCTAATTTGTCGAGAACATCATCCATGATACCCAATTCCTTTGCGCTCTCGATGTACAATTCAATAGCCTCCTTAACATTTTCTATGGCCTCATCAATGGTCTCACCCTGACTTGCAACATCCAGGTCAGTACATACTGCTGAATATCCACCTTCTAACTCCTCTTTAACAGAGACGTTCAAGACCAGTTTTTTGTTCATGATATACTTTTGGAAAAGTGTATTAAAATATGTTATAAAGGTGTATATACAAGAATAAACCCTTTTCTTATTTTCGTCTTAATTATGTTATATGTCACGTTTCTTCACGTTTTCAGTAATCCTGGTGGGTTTTTCCGCCGTTATCGTACAGTTGGTTGCACTTCGAGAATTCCTCTCGGTTTTTTACGGCAACGAGCTCGTGCTCGGTGTCATTCTCGGAAACTGGCTGTTGCTTATCGGCACCGGGGCATGGCTTGGAAGATTCAGTTTGAGGATTAAAGACAAAATCGGGTTTTTTGTTGGATGCCAACTAATGTTAGCAATTTTACTGCCAGCAACGGTTTTCTTAATACGGATAACCGGGACAGCAACAACAGTTCCGGGTGAAGCGCTGAGTCTGGTCTCTATATTCATTTATTCGTTTTTGATTTTGCTTCCGTTTTGTTTGGTTTCCGGTTTTATGGTCACCCTTGCGTGCGGAATTTTTTCGGAGCTGGGAAAAACTCCCGCGGGGCAGGTTGGAAGGATTTATTTTTTTGAAACGCTCGGCAGCGTTTGCGGTGGGATGCTGTTCAGTTACGTGCTCATCTACCTGTTGGAGTCATTCCAAGTGATTTACACCGTAGTTCTGTTGAATCTTTTGCTTGCATTTATCCTTTCAATGAAATTTAACAGGAAAAGATTGCACGAATTGTCGATTTTTTTCATGCTCGCATTTCTGATTTTTCTGGTCAACTTTGATTTGCAAAAAACAACAAACCGGCTGCAGTATCCGGGTCAGGAAATTCTGTTTCAAAAGTACTCGCCGTACGGAAATCTCGTCGTAACGAAACTCGGGTCGCAGGTGAATTTTTTTGAGAACTCAGTTCCTCTGTTCACAACGGAGGATGCCATTGCCAACGAGGAGGTCGTGCATTATGCCATGGTTCAGCACGAAAATCCGAAAAACGTTCTGCTCATTTCCGGAGGTGTCTCGGGAACGCTGAAGGAGATTCTGAAATATAACCCCGAGCGGGTGGACTACGTAGAACTCGACCCGCTGATAATTGATGCAGGTAAAAAATTTGTTTCCAGCTCAGGAATCAATGACGGGGGAGTTTACGTGCACAATATCGATGCGAGACTGTTCGTAAAAAATTCCAATGCTAGGTATGATGTGGTCATCATAGATCTGCCGGACCCTTCAAGCGCGCAACTCAACAGGTTTTACACTTTGGAGTTCTTTGATGAAGCCAAGGGAGTTATGAACGATGGTGGAGTTATAACGCTTGGCTTGAGTTCTTCCGAGAACTACATGAGTCCGGAAACGAAAAAATTAAACTCTGCGCTGTACTGGACCCTGAAAGAGAGATTCAAAAACGTCATGATAATCCCGGGTGACAGAAATTTCTTTGTCGCATCGGATTCCGAATTGGGTTACGATATTGCTGAGAGGATAACCGAGCGGCGGATACACACCAGCTACGTCAACCAGTACTACCTTGCAGGAAAATTAACGCCCGAAAGAATCGATTATGCGATTGGTTCATTAAAAGAAAAAACAGAATTGAACCAGGACTTCAAGCCGGTCAGTTATTACTATCACTTGATGTTCTGGCTGAAACAGTTTGACGTGAGTTTGAACGCGATTCTTGCGGTTATTGCGGTTTTATTTTTAGTTTTTTTGTTCAAATTAAAACCGATTCCCTTCTCTGTTTTTGCAGCGGGTTTTGCAGGAATGTCCCTCGAGGTTGTTGTGCTGCTTGCATTTCAGGTTCTGTACGGTTACGTCTACGGCATGGTCGGGATTATCGTGGCTGCGTTCATGGCGGGGGCAGCGGTTGGGGCGTACTGGATGAACATAAAACGGGGTAGAATGGTTGCCGGAGATTTTGCACGCCTTGTTTTTGCAGTGTCCATTTATTCCCTGCTTTTACCGTTTTTTATTTTTGGGTTCTCAAGGTTCGTTGGCGGATTTCCGGTTCTCACGGCCGTGATTGGTTTCCTCGTCGGTGCGTTGTTTCCTCTCGCGGGTGAATTGCACGGAAAAAATTCCGAGATTACGCACACGATGGGTCTGCTTTACGGTGTTGACCTTCTGGGGGCATGCTTCGGTGCATTGCTCGTGTCTGCGATTTTAATACCCGTCGTGGGAATTATTAATGTCTGTCTGCTGACAGGAATGTTGAATCTGGTTGGTTTTTTGAGGCTGAAAAGATGAACAGGGAGATATTGCTTACGAAGGCGAACAGATTAAGCGCATGGATTTGTTTTTTGTTGGTTATTATTTTCATCATCACGGGTTTCGCGATGACCGGGCAGTTCGGGATGGATAAAATCATCGGGGTGAGACTTGCTGACAGACTGCATTCGGACAACACATTAATCTGGTTGCTCATAATTTCATTGACGGTTCATTCCCTGGTTTGCATCCGCAACGCCCTGAAAAGATGGAAGATGTTGTAACTGAAACGGACGATAAAAAAATCACCCGGCGCGAATTCCTGAAAAAAGCCGCGGTCGGAGCGGTAGGTTTAGGCGTCGGTCTTTACGCGATTGACAAG
>Ga0136653_10002349_pt1 | contig 10378 bp, 9 predicted proteins | sample LakKivw275mmetaG_FD_94866 | JGI IMG/M metagenome (GOLD analysis project Ga0136653, IMG submission 94866) | Anoxic lake water microbial communities from Lake Kivu, Rwanda to study Microbial Dark Matter (Phase II) - Lake Kivu water 275m metaG... | ecosystem: Environmental > Aquatic > Freshwater >... | reverse complement strand
GTCTTTTGTTGTGGAGGGGCCGGTATAAATCGGCCGGGTGGAAGGGGGATTAAAAAACTTGCTGCCGCCCCAGTTGTCTTTGCTGCATGTGGTATCCTGATCCCTGCAGAAGGTAAGGCGCCACACGTTGCCGCCTATGTCTCCGAGATAGGCTGTATCGATGAAACCGTCGTTATCCGTATCCACGATGGCCGGTTGCCCCGGCATGCTGTAAACCATGGATGTGTTATCGGCCAGTGTATAGCTCCAGAGGACGGACCCGTTCTCAAGGTTGATGACGAAGAAACCCTTCCCCCGGGTGTCGCACGGCAGCGTTGTGCAGTTTCCGCCATTGTAGCCGCCGCCGATGAACCCGACCCATTTTTCTTCAGTCACTGTGCCGCCGCTGCTATATCTTACCTTGCCTGTCATCATTCTGCTCCAGGACTCTCCCATGTAAGGCGCCTGGGTGGTGGCGTTAAAGGTATTGATGGACACCCCTGATGTTTTCCACAGGTATTTCGGGCTCAGGGATTCCGTGATATCCAGGGCATAGTAGCCGCAGTAATTGGTGTGGCTTGCATCGTAAAGGCCTACCAGTCCGGTATCACAGGAGGCGGAGGTGCTCCATAGACGGTCCGTGCTGCCCCGACCCTCCCCGAAAACGAGGATGGTCTTCCATTCAGATGCGGATTTGCCGGTGCCGCTGCCGCTGCCCAGCCAGACATCGGCGACCGTCACCGGACCGTCTACGAAGTACTGATGCGTCAGGGAGGTAGGATGGCCGGTGTGATAGATATTTTTCAACTTTGGCAGCAGATTGGGAGGGAAGAAGCTCCAGGCTTCCGATCCGTTGCTCGTCTTGAAGGCGTGAAACTGACCGTCGTTGGCCCCGGCCACAATGAGACGTTTACCGTTCAATGATGACCGGGTGTAAGTGGTCCGGTGAGTGGCAAAGGCGTTGTTGGCGTCCCGGACGTCGTCGAAAAATGCCGAGGGCGTTCCCACGGTAATCGGTGTGGACCGGAAGACATCCCCCAGTTTCCAGTTGTCCGGATTGTATGCCGGATTTCCCTGGAAATATCCCACAACGGCGTCTCGCTCCGCATCCGTACTTACGGCAAAGTAACTCTTGTCGATGCTGTCTGAAAAGACAGAGAGTGTTCCCGAAGCACTGCAAGTGCCGATACAGGTATACATTGTCCGTGATGAATGGGGCGTCGCTTGAAGAACCGTTCCCGCGTCCCCATCCGCACCCCAGGTGTCGGAGATGCCGCAAACGTCGCCGATGACGCATTCATGTGCGTCTGCACCGACGCCGCAAATGCCGCCGACGCCGCAGGCCTCCCCGGCAGTTGTCTTGATCCTGAACTTCTTCAGATGACCGAGCCAGAAGGTATCGTTGGGGACGGGCTGGAAGGAGCCTTCATAGAGGAAATTTTCATCCTGGGTTCGGGAGGACTGGACGGAGGCCTGGGAAAAGGAATAGGTGGCCTCCCGAATGATGGTAATGGCTGTTTTCATGGCGGCGGCCAATTGATCGGCATTTTCCGCAAGAAAGGCGTATCCGGAAAGAGTCATGTAGCCGGGGTCATTGGAACTGGCCCGAAAGCTGGCAGTTGAAGTGCCGGGACCCGGGTATGGGTAGGAAGAATCATAACAGGCATCCGCCACGGCGGCGCTGTCCGCACCGCAACTCGTCACTGTGGAAGGGTCATAAGCGGTGGTGATGGCGGAGTTCGTGGCGCCAGGATTGTCCGTCCCGCCGTAATAGGCCATCCAGTTGAGCGTGTTCTGGAGATAGGGAGGCATGGTGGAGCCGAAACCAATTACAAAGACCCTGTAGCCGGCATCGGCAAGCGCCATGGCTTTTTCTACGGATGCTCTCCTTCGCTTATACTGGTGCGACTGGCATTCAGCTCCGCTGCCGCTGCATGCGTAAGTATCCGAACCGTCAGTGACAAAGATGACGAATTTCTGACGGCAGGCTTTGGCGCTGTCCGCTGCCTTGTGGGCGTCCAGATAGATCTTCGCTTCATTCTGTGCCGACGCCAGGGGGGTGCCGCCGCTGGCGCTTTCGCCGTTCACACAGTAGGAAGAGCTCGATCCGCTGGTCATGGTGCAGCTTGTGCTGTTGGCGCAGTAAATCTGACTGTATTTGGAACCGATGTACCGCCTGCTTGAACTTGAGCCCGGTATTTGAATACAGCCGCTGGTGTAACTGCCGCCCGTATCGTCGCTGCTGCAATTGTAGTATCTCATGTAACCGATTCTCACCCCCAGGCTGCCTTCGTCGGAGGCGTTGATCGTACCGTCATTGTTGTCGTCAAGGATGCTGAAGATAGCTCGTTTGGCGATGGCGAGACGACTGCAGTTGATGCTGCAACCCGTCTTGGAACTGCCGCAGAATCCGCCGGTGCAGCCGGAGCCCGTACAGTATGTCGTATCCGCCGTGCAGGACAGACTGTGGCCGTAGGGTTTATCATCGCCGGCAGGGTTCCAGTCCATGCTCCCCGACAGATCCAGAAGGATCAGGGCGTCGGGGGCGGTGGATGTTGTGAAGAGAGCCTCCTCGCCGGGAGCGGGTGTGTCCGCCTGAACGATGCCGGAAAACAGAAACATGATGATGCCTATCATGAAGAGATAAATGCATTTTGTCTTCATAGGACCTCCCTATCTTGACATGGTGGAAATTTCAATAGGACCGAAACCGACGCCGACGCCGATGACAATCCGTGTGGCGTAGCTGGTGTTCCGCCCGGTGATGTCCACATCATAGCGCCTCTGTCCCCAGGACTGCCCGCCGCCGATGGAGTATCCCGCAATGGGCAGGAAGGCAGGGCCTTGGGTGGGTATTGTTGGGGTGCCGATGGAATAGACGTCTCCCGGAGCGTTTACAGTGTCCACGACGACGTCAGTTGCCGCGAACGATCCAAGCCCTCCCGTGGCCTGAGGATCGAAAGTGCGCATCAGTTGATGGATGCCCGTCTCTGCGGCGGAAAGGGCTTTTTTCTCGCCGACGGTTTTGGCGCTGATGCGGAGGTCCTGCGTGGAGAGATGGATCACCAGCATGGCGAGCGCCAGGAGGATCAGGCAGGCCAGCACCGCGGCCACGAGGGCGAAACCCTTTTCGGAATTCAGGTGGCGGCGTCTTAATATGGCATATGTTCTCTTGTTAAGCATGGTTCCTCGGGACAGCATCAATTATGATTCCTCGGAATGACGCTCGTTGAATAGATGAGCGATCTCCGCTGGTTCGTATTGGGATCAACATCTTCCGTCTGGACGGCCAGGGTGATTTCGATTCTCCGGATATTCGGAATGGCTGCCGGGAGGCTTGCCTCCGGGATAAGGGCGCCGGATCCATCGTAATAACGGAACACAGGAATATCCGTGCCCTCGGTATAAGCACCGTCGCCGTTGACATCGTTTACTACAAGGACTGTTCTCGGATTCAGACTTCCGATAGCATCGCCCAGGAAAGGCTGGCTTGGCGCAGTGCTGCAACTGGTCGGGGTTCTTGTCTGTCTGGTGATGCGTTGGTTTGCTATATCATAATTATATCTGATAATCTCATTTGTGTTATCGCCCACGACCCCGGTCGAATCGATATCCATTTCAATGATGATAGATGTCGGCGTCGCATCCTGAATGCCCCGATAAGTTAAGTTTGGGGAGACGCTGAAACAGTTTCCCGGATCAAGCCAGATAGTGTCCGTAAACGTCGGATTGTAGGATGCCATCCGGACTTCCATCCCCATCAGCTCCAGGGCGGGACGCACATCCTGCTGCGCCGTGACCTTGCGCTCGATGCCCATGGAGGACCGCTGGGCGGAGTTGATGGCCATGTAGATGGCGCCCATCAGGATCATGGAAACGGCGGCCGTCACCACGACTTCGACCAGGGTGAGCCCTTTGTTGTTCTCCGTCAACATGTGCACGCTCCCTGAAATCTCTGCTGCCGGGTGACCACGATGCTTTCTATGATGCCCGTATGGCCGGCCCAGGCAACCCGGACGTCGACGCGCCAGGCGCTGTTTATGACGATCTCGGTGATCGTCGTTGTCACCGTGAAGGTCGCATCGCCCGGCTGCGCCGCCGCTTCGCCGCTGGCAAGAACGTTGGTTATTGTGGGGCCCGCAGCGCCGGCGTTGCAGCAATTCATGATAAAAACCTCCCGAGTCTCCAGTTCTTTCTGCAGGATCCCCGCGGCCCTGCCCATGTAATCCGAACGGGTGGCGGTCCGCCAGGCGGACGGCTGCAGGGAGAGAACGGCAAGGACGCCGATGGTGGTGAGAAAGATGGCAATGACCACTTCGACAAGGCTGATACCTTTATTATTGCATCGCAAATTGAACATGGGTTCTTCCTGTAATATTCACGGTGATCGTCGCGATGGAGTTTCGATTGTTTCGGAGTCTCACATTTCCTGTTCCCATTGCCAGGGTGCCTCTGGGCTGGAAGATGATCTGCGTCCCCGCAAACGTGGTGTCGAGCAGGATGTTGCCGGATCCAAGTGTCGCCGGGCTTTTCGTCTGAAGGGTATTATACGGATCCCCCGTTGCGGCCCCCCCCTGGTCAATCGTGTAATTATTGGCGCCCACGTTCAGGGTAATGCGATAATGGATTCTCTCCGCTACGGCCCTTTCCTTGATCAGAAAGATATCCGCTTCCAGTTCCCGGGTCGCCGTTCTCAGATTGGAGTTTGTCACATAGCGGTTCCAGGAAAAGACGGCAATGGTTGACATCACGGCCAGAATGGCCATGGCAATGATCAATTCTATCAATGAAAACCCGTTTCGCCGCCTCAAACCTATTCTCCTAAATGAATTGCAAAGTACCCGGTTTCAATTTCAGTGCATGCTCTATCCGCTCGGCAAGAGATTTTTTTGATTGGTTGCAGCCATTATATCCTTTTTTTCATTCTACGTTGTGACCTGCATCACAACTTCTCAATGTTTTTCCCATTATATACATCTGAAGGTTAAAATCAAGCATGAATAACCCAATTTAAAACAGCAACTAATATGCCAGCATATACGATGTCATCCATCAGATGAGAATCATGGACAGATAACGTTTGATCCCCGCCAATTAGCCATGCTGCTACATCGATTGAATGATATGGCCATCATCCGCTTCCCTGTTGATAATCTGTCATTTTCACCGGTTATTCGGCAAAATTCACAGAATGCTCATATTGCTGCTTAGTTCTTCATAGTAGTATGGGGAAGCCCATATCTGCGAAGTTCTGCTCTTTGAATGGAGAGTGTCACGTGCAGGATTTCTTGCTTGACACACTATAGGTGCTGTGTTACAGCTTTCAGCGGCTCGATAATTTTATTTGCAGACTTGCCAAAACCCTTTAAAACACAAGATGATATGCATGACAATGACTTGAAGGAAAAAGCGGCATTTCTTTCAACGGCCCAGGCGTATCTGGATCAGAGTTTGTATAAAGAAGCTCTCGATTACGCCGAGTCGTGGCTCAAGCGGTATCCCGTGGATACCGACGCGAACATTGTGTATTGTCATGCCCTGATGAAAACGGGAAAGCTGGACAGGATCGAGGAAGTTCTTGAAGGAGTGGAGAATACGATCCTCCAGTTGTCCCGAATCTACGCTTTCATGGGAGATATCTGTCTGGAAGGCGGTCTGACCCGCGAAGCGATCAGGTTTTACCGGAAATTCATATCCATCAATCCCGAAACGACGGATGCGGAAAAATTATCCGATAAACTCCGTACACTTGCAGCTACCCTGGATGATTCGGCAGATGGAATGGAAGCAGAACAGGATGACCACATCAGCCATGTTGCGCCTGATTTCTATACGGTAACCCTTGCGGAACTTTACATCAGGCAGGGCTATCTCCAGATGGCGGCGGATGTCCTCAATGAGATTCTCAAGAACGATCCGGAAAATCATGCAGCCATGGATAAACTCGGTGAAGTCAACATGATTCTGAGGGACAAAAAGCATAAAGAGGGGGTGGTTCAGGAACTGACCCGCTGGCTTAAAAATATTGACAGGATACGCCATTATGCTTCCTGACGCGCCGGTTCCCTCTGAAAGAATCTCGCGGATCCGGTCGGGGCTTCCCGATTTACGTGTGGACGCGATCCTCTTTCTGGACATGAAGAATATCCGCTACCTGACAGGCTTTACGGGCAGTGACGGGGCCTTGCTGATCGGAAAGGATCAAAAAACCCTGCTGGTCGACGGCCGCTATACGCGTCAGGCGCAGGGAGAAGTGGGAGATGTTGCGGTTGTTGAGTATCGGGAAAAGGCTGACGGCATCGAATCCGCTCTGATGGACAGCGGCATAAAAACCGTCGGTTTTGAAGCAGCGGCCATGAATGTCCATTCGTATTTAAAACTGAAAAGCAAGATGAAAAGGGTGGCCCTCAAGCCGATATCCGATGAAATCTCTGCGATCAGAACCGTCAAGGATGAAACGGAAATCGCCCGCATGAGAAAGGCAGCAGAAATCTCTTCCCGTGCCTTGACGGATGTTCGTGAGCTGATCAAGCCGGGGGTAAGAGAGAAAAACATCGCTCTGGAGCTGGAATTCAGAATGGGAAGATGTGGCGCCGACCAGATTGCTTTCCCGACCATTGTGGCGTCCGGCGCCAATTCTTCGTTGCCCCATGCAAAACCCGGATCGCGCAGAATCGAGAGAGGGGATGTCGTGATGATTGATTGCGGTTCTGTGTATCAGGGGTATCATTCTGATGAAACCTGGACGGTTGCGATCGGAAACGGAGAAAACAGGCAGAAAGAAGTATATGCCGTGGTCAAGGAGGCGCATGACCGGGCGCTGGAAGCAGTGAGGCCGGGTGTGCCGTGCAGAGAGATTGACCGCGTGGCGAGATCATTTATAGAGAGCAAAACCCTCGGGGAATATTTTTCCCACGGTACAGGGCATGGGGTAGGTCTGGATGTCCACGAGGCGCCGAGAATCTCGATCCAATCCGAGCATGTATTGAAGAAGGGAATGGTTGTGACCATAGAGCCGGGTGTCTATATACCGAACCTCTGGGGGATACGGATTGAGGACATGGTTCTGGTGAAGGAAGATGGGTGTGAAGTCCTGACGAAAATGCCCAAGGGCTTCACCGTATTGAATTAAGACCTTTGAAAAATTCCCTTTTCTGTCATTCCGGACTTGACCCAGAATCCAGGTAATGGCTGAAAATACTGGATTCCCGCGCCTGTCCCGGACTCCGATCCGGGATTCGCCGGAATGACAAAAACGGGCCAAAATGGACTTTTTACGAAACCATCAAAATAGCAGCAGGATGTTTAAATATGAAGGTTTTTCCGGATGATCTGCTTTACAATCGGGAACACACATGGGTCAGAGTTGAAGGTGATCTGGCGACCATCGGCATTACGGATTATGCTCAGGAGAAATTGGGAGAGGTCCTTTCCCTTGAACTTCCCGAGACAGATGACTCTGTGGAACGGGATGAGCCCTTTGGAGCGATTGAATCCGCAAAGGGTGTTTTTGAACTCATTTCCCCGGTCAGCGGTGAGGTGATCAGCGTCAACGATGATATCACGGATGATATTGGTATCATCAACAGCGATCCCCATGACACAGGGTGGATGATTGTTGTGGAGATGAATGATCCGGAGGAGCTTGATGATCTTCTGGATTCCGGGGAATATCATGATTTCGTGCTCAGGGAAGCGGGGGATGGTTAACTTTCTTTGATGCAATGGAGATTTCTTCCTTTCGAACGACTGGGTGCCTTCGAGAATATGGCCATTGATGAAGCCATTTTCCGGTTCCATCAGCACGAAGACATGCCGCCGACCCTCAGGTTTTATGGCTGGAAATTCCCCACGGTATCACTGGGGTACTTTCAGGATGTAGAAAAAGAAGTCGATATAGAGGCGTGTCGACGTAAGAACATCCCTGTTGTTCGACGTCCGACAGGGGGAAAAGCGGTCCTGCATGAGGGAGATGTGACCTATGCCGTTGTCGGTAGGGATTCAAACCCCCTGTTCCCGGCGGATATACTTGGAACATACCGGGTCATCAGTCGTTGCATCGCCGGTGGCCTGGCTCTTCTTGGTATCGAAGCGGAAATGGAAGGTAACAGCCGGGCGCCGAATGGCGATTCTCTGAAGGCCTCATGCTTTTCATCGCCTTCCCGGTATGAGCTCCTGGTTAAAAACCGGAAAATATGCGGGAGCGCCCAGGTAAGATCCCACGGTATTTTCCTTCAGCATGGCTCCATCCTGATGGAGTTCAATCCTTTCAAGACCTGTGATGTCATGCTGCCCCGTTCCGGAGATTACGAACGTCAAATTCTCCGGATGAAACAATCGGTGACGTCGGTCAGTGAGCATACGGATCGGGCGGTGGATGTAGGTATGGTCTGCCGTGCGTTAATGACGGGTTTTGAGAAGACCCTGGGTATCGAATTGGTCAAGGGAGAGCTGAGCCCTGAAGAAGAAGAAATCAAGGCGGTTTTGATGACGCATAAGTACATGAATGAACGATGGAATATGGAAGGCGGTTGCAGGGCATGGATATAATGACTCTCATAAGAGAAGAGATACGCCGGCAGGGTGGATATCATGCAGGCGTTGTTTCCTGCAGGATCAAGCTGGATGCGAATGAGAGCCCCTTCACCCTTTCGCCGTCCCTGAAGGATGCCCTGTTCGAAGAGATGAAAAAGGTTCATCTGAACCGGTATCCTGATCCGGGGTCTCCCCTGATTCGGGAAAGGTTTGCTCAGCATTACGGAGTAAAACAGGATATGCTGATGGTTGGTAACGGCTCTGATGAACTGATCCATATCCTGTGTACGGCCCTGTCAGATAAGAGCGCGGCCGTCATGGCACCCGTTCCCACTTTTGTGATGTACCGGATCATTGCCATGAATGCAGGCCGGGTGGTTATTGAGACGCCTCTTGAAGCGACGACATTTGATCTGGACCTGAATGCCACGCTGGATCAAATTGAAAGAAGAAATCCCGCACTGGTGTTTATCAGTTACCCGAACAGCCCGACGGGCAATTGCTTCGACGAGACAAAGATCGAGGCCATCATCGCAAAATCGTCGGGAATCGTGGTCGTTGATGAAGCCTACGGATACTTCTCGGGGAAGACGCTGTTACCGCTGTTTTCGAAATACGATAACCTGATGATTTTAAAAACCCTCTCCAAGGTGGGTCTGGCTGCCATGAGGCTCGGTTTTCTTATAGGCCGGGCCTCTTTTGTTCGTGAGCTTGATAAGGTGAGGCTTCCCTATAACATCAATGCCCTTTCCCAGGTCGCGGCAGGCTTCTATATGGACCATCTGACGTTTTTTTTGAATCAGGCAGCGGAGGTCGTCAAAAGACGAAATGAACTCTTCGAGGCGTTGAGGAAGATAGGAGGGATTCATCCCTGTCCGACGGATGCGAATTTCATCTTTTTACGTTGCGATTTAGATGCGGATCGCATACATGAAGACCTCATTGCCAGGGGGGTGTTGATTAAAAACCTCAACGGCCCCGGAGTTTTAAAAAACTGTATGAGGGTGACCGTCGGGAGCCGGGAAGAAAATGGGGAATTTTTGCAAGCGTTGAGGAGTGTAATTGAGGGGATCCGGTCATGATGAATAAACTTCTTCAGAGAGGACACATTTTTAACGATGCCAAGGCGAGATGATATCAAGAAGGTGATGATTATCGGCTCCGGCCCGATCGTAATCGGTCAGGCGTGTGAGTTTGATTATTCGGGAACCCAGGCCTGTAAGGCGCTCAGAAAACTGGGTTATGAAATTGTGCTTGTGAATTCCAACCCGGCCACCATTATGACGGATCCCGGTATGGCCGATGTCACCTATATTGAACCCCTCAATCTGCAGGCCATGGTTGAGATCATCGAGAACGAGCGGCCGGATGCCATTCTTCCGAATCTTGGAGGGCAGACGGGGCTCAATCTCACTTCCGAACTTGCCCGGGCGGGGATTCTCGATAAATACGGCGTAAAAGTCATCGGCGTTCAGGTGGATGCCATTGAGAGGGGAGAAGACAGGATCGCCTTCAAAGAAACCATGAACCGGCTTGGGATCGATATGCCCAAAAGTGAGCCCGCTTTCACCGTTGAAGAAGCCCAGGGAATTGCGGCGCAACTCGGTTATCCCGTTGTGATTCGCCCCGCTTACACCATGGGAGGCACAGGCGGCGGTCTCGTTTATAATCTGGAAGATCTGAAAACAGTTGCCAGTCGCGGCATATCGGCCAGTCTCGTAGGCCAGATCCTTGTTGAGGAATCCGTTCTGGGTTGGGAAGAGTTGGAGCTTGAGGTTGTAAGAGATGCAAAAAACCGGATGATCACGGTGTGTTTTATTGAAAATGTGGACACCATGGGGGTTCACACAGGGGACTCTTACTG
>Ga0136653_10002348_pt1 | contig 10379 bp, 9 predicted proteins | sample LakKivw275mmetaG_FD_94866 | JGI IMG/M metagenome (GOLD analysis project Ga0136653, IMG submission 94866) | Anoxic lake water microbial communities from Lake Kivu, Rwanda to study Microbial Dark Matter (Phase II) - Lake Kivu water 275m metaG... | ecosystem: Environmental > Aquatic > Freshwater >... | reverse complement strand
GGCGACTCCACCTTCTACCACGCCGGGGTCCCTGCCCTGATTAACGCCACCTTCAACCAGGCCAATGTAAAGGTGATGGTCCTGGACAACGAGGTCACGGCCATGACAGGCTACCAGCCTCATCCGGGCTGTGGGGAGACCGCCACCGGGAAGCCCACAAAGAAGGTCTCCATAGAGGAACTATCCAAGGCCTGCGGCATTGAGTTCGTGAGGATCGTTGACCCGTACGACGTTGCAGCGAGCACAAAGACGATGGAGGAAGCCCTGAAGTTCAATGGCCCAGCGGTGGTCATATTCAGGAGGATCTGCGCCCAGGAGTTCCTAAGGGCGGCCAGGAGGAAGGGCACCAGGATAGTCCCCTGCGTCGTCTCCGAGGAGAAGTGCACCGGCTGCAGGACCTGCGTCGCCGCATTCGGCTGCCCCGCCATAGGTTTCGATAGCATGAAGAAAAAATCCTTCATAGACCCGCTGGCATGCACCGGCTGCGGCGCATGCATCATGGTCTGTCCCTCTGGGGCGATAGCTGCCAAGGAGGGCGAATGATGGTGCCGAAGGAAATGAATCTGATCCTTGCTGGCGTGGGGGGGCAGGGGAACGTTCGGGCGGCCCAGATCCTCGGCTCTGCGGCCATCAAGGCAGGGCTGAGTGTTAGGGTCTCCGACGTCTTCGGCATAGCCCAGAGGGGGGGCCCTGTGCTGAGCCACGTCCGCATGGGCGAGGACATCCACGGGGGGATGGTGGCAGAGCACTCCGCAGAGGCTGTCATTGGCCTCGAGCCGATGGAGACGCTGAGGGCCGTGGCCCAGTTCCTAAAGCCCGGAGGCGTTGTCATCATGAGTACACGGCCGATCTTTCCGGTCGAGGTGAATACAGGCAAGTTCACCTACCCGGCCCTCGAGGAGATCTCAGCGCTGCTGGACAAGGTCGCAGCGAGGGTAGTGAAACTCGACGCCACCAGGATAGCGGAGGATGCAGGTATCCCCATTGCTGCCAATATAGTGGTGCTGGGGGTCTTGGCAGGGCTCGGGATACTACCTTTCTCCCCAAGCCTGCTGAGGGGATCGGTGAAGGAGAACATCCCGCGGGCTGTGGATCTAAACCTCAGGGCATTCGATGCCGGAATTGCCATAGGCAAGGGAAGGGAGCCCTAGCGCCCCTCCCTCAGCCTCCTGAGCCTCTCCCTCACAGCAACGTTGACCATCTGGGGATCAGCCTTCCCCTTGGTCTTCCTCATGACTTGGCCTATCAGGTAGTTGGCTGCATTCTCCGCGAGGACCTGGACGATGACAGAGTCCAGTAGGCCCTTATCGGCTATCCTGCCCATGTCCCTGTCCTTGACTATCTCCTCCGCAGACCTGCCGGATATGACGAGCTCGGGCAGGATGATCTTTCCGATCTTCCCGCTTATCCTCCCGTCCTTGATCATCCTGAGCATGCCAGCGAAGGTCTTGGGGGTGAGCTTCGCCTCCTTGATCTCCAGGTCCCTTTCGTGGAGCACCCCGAGGAGGTCCCCCATCATCCAGTTGCTCACGGTCTTGGCATCGCCGAATAGTTTCCAACTGGCCTCGAAGAAATCTGCCAATGGTTTCTCGCCGGTGAGCACAGAGGCGTCGTAGGGGGGTATCGCGTATTCCCTGACAAACCTCTCGGCCCTTGCATCTGGCAGCTCGGGCATCCTCTTGGCAACCTTGTCCACAAGGTCCGCGCCGATTTGCAGCGGAACTATGTCGGGCTCGGGGAAATAGCGGTAATCGTGCTCCTCCTCCTTCTCACGGAGGGAGATGGTCACCTTTCTTATCTCGTCCCAGTGGCGGGTCTCCCTGACCACTCGCCCTCCCTTCTGCCGGACATTCTGCTGGCGGGAGATCTCAAAGTTGAGGGCCTTCTCCACCTCCTTGAAGGAGGAGATGTTCTTGATCTCAACCCTGTTTCCTCCGCTCAGGGAGATGTTGGCGTCGCACCTCATTGCCCCTTCCAGCCCCCCGTCAAAGGCGCCTATGTGCTCCAATATCGACCTGAGCTTCTGGAGGAATAGGCGGGCCTCCCTGGGGGATGACATGTCCGGCTCGGTGACAATCTCCAGAAGGGCCATGCCGGCGCGGTTGTAGTCCACCAGCGTGTAGGGGGAGAGGTCTATGGGGCCAATGTGCACCAGCCTGGCTGGGTCCTCCTCGAGCTGGAGCCTGGTGATCCTTATCCGCTTCCTCCGGGGGCCCACATTGATCTCCAGTTGTCCCCCCTCGCAGATGGTCTCGGAGTTGCTGGTCTCGTACATCGAGATCTGGAAGTTCTTGCTCATGTCTACGTAGAAGTAGTTCTTCCGGTAGAAGGATGTCCTCTCCACGATGCGGCTCTTAAGCGCCAGACCCGTCATTATGGCACACTCGACAGCCCTCCTGTTGGGCTTGGGCAGCGAGCCGGGGTGCCCGAGGCAGACAACGCAGACGTTGCTGTTCGGCTCCTTCCCCCTGTAGGAGGAGCTGCAGCCGCAGAAGAGTTTAGTCCTGAGGCTGGTCAGCTGGCAATGGACCTCCAGCCCTATGACCACGGCGCCTTCAGCCATGCCCATCACCTCACCATTGGGGGGGCGAGGTCCAGCCTCAGCCCCTCCTCCACCTTTCTGGCGACAGTGAAGATCCGCCCTTCGCAGAGGGGCGGAGCCATGATCTGGAGCCCAACCGGCATCCCGCCGACGAAACCGCAGGGAATTGAAATGGCGGGTATGTTGGCCAGGTTTATGGTGACCGTATCGATATCGGTCATGTACATCGCCAGCGGGTCGCTCGCCTTGTCCCCAAGCCCAAATGCCACCGTTGGCGTCGTGGGGCCGACCAGGACGTCAAAGTCCTTGAAGAGGCGCTCGAAATCCCTCCTTATCAAGGTCCTGACCTTCAATGCCTTCAGGTAATATCCCTCATAGTAGCCAGCCGAGAGCGCGAAGGTGCCAAGCATTATCCTCCTCTTCACCTCCGGACCGAAGCCCGCCCCCCTGGTCCTCGAATAGGAGGTCGTCCAGTCCACACCGCTGTCCTCCGCCCTCGTGCCGTACCTTATCCCGTCGTACCGGGCAAGGTTCGAACTGGCCTCCGACATCGCTGTGAGGTAATAGGTCGGAAGCGCATACCTGAGAGTCGGGAGGCTTGCCTCACTCCAGGATGCCCCAAGCCCCTCAAGCATCTCCACCGAGTGCCAAACGGCCCTCTTCACCCCATCCTCAGTACCCTCCCCGAGGAACTCGGAGGGGATTCCCACCCTGAGCCCCCTTATTTCCCTGCCCAGGTAGGACATGTAGTCCTCCTTGGGGTGGTCAAGGGAGGTGCCGTCCATTTCATCCCTACCGGCGACGATGTTCATCAACAGGGCGCAGTCCCTCACGTCCCTCGTAAGCGGTCCGATCTGCTCCAGGCTGTTGGCAAAGGCCACAAGGCCGAACCTGCTCAGCAGGCCATAGGTGGGCTTGAGACCCACAGTCCCGCAGAATGAAGCAGGGCAGCGGACCGACCCGCCGGTGTCCGACCCCATGGCTGCCACGGCCATCCTGGCCGCCACAGCGACCGCGCTTCCGCCCGAAGACCCGCCGGGGACCCTCTCCGGGTTCCAAGGGTTCCGGGACGGGAAGAAGGCGCTGTTCTCCGTTGAGGAGCCCATCGCAAACTCGTCCATATTGGACTTGCCCAGTATGACCCCTCCGGCCTCCCTGAGCCTCTTCACCACTGTCGAGTCGTAGGGTGGCACATAACCCTCCAGTATCCTTGAGGCGCAGGTTGTCCTGAGCCCCTTGGTACACATATTGTCCTTGATGGCAAGGGGAGCACCCTTGATCTCACCCTCGGCGGCCTTGGCAGGTTTCTTGTCAAGGGTTATGAACGCCTGGAGGATACCGTCGTGCTTGGCGATCTGAGACTGGTAGGCCCCAAGTGCCTCGGCGCATTCCACATCCCCGTTCCTGATGGCTACAACAAGCTCATAAAGGGTCAGCTGGAGAATCCGCCTCAATGGAAGCCCTCCTAGACTATCTTCGGGGCAACGAAGAAACCCTTCTCAGACTTCTTGGTGGAGGCCAGCGCGTCCTTCTGGCTCAGGCAGGTCTTTTCTTCGTCCTCCCTCAGTATGTTCGTCACGTCGATGGCATGATAGGTCGGCTCTACACCCTCGAGGTCCACACTGTCCAGGACCTTGAAGGACTCCAGTATCCTGTTCAGCTGCGTGGCAAGCTCTGCCTTCTCCTGCTCGGTAAGCTCCACGCGGGCAAGGTATGCGAGCCTCGCAATCCTGTCCTTGGAGACTGTCTTGAGGCTCTCCATGGTGGGTCTCCAGAGTATATCTTGGGGCGAAGTAATAAAACTGTTGGGCATCCCCTGGCACTTGAAATTGGATGGGCGATGCGGGACTAAAAGCCAATGAATATATCGCAGTAAAATATATATGTGTCAGCTATAATGTATTAGGTGCGTGATTCATGATGGCCAACTCGATAGAACTTAAGGTTGCGGAGGCGAGGCAGAGGGACGTGGGCAGGAGCCTCGCTAGGATCCCCAAAGCAACCCTAGACCAGCTCAGGCTGAGTGCAGGCGACTTCGTAAGGCTGGAGGGCGAGAAGGGTACGGTCGCTGTGGCATGGCCAGCCTACGAGGAGGACGAGGGGCTGGAGATAGTGAGAATAGACGGCATAATCCGCCACAACGCCGGCATCTCCATTGGAGATGGCATCCGCATCTCAGAGGCCGAGATGCACCCGGCAGCCAAGATCGCCTTCGCTCCCACCGAGAACATCAGGTTCAGCCCGGACTTTAACGACTATGTCCAACAGATGCTGGAGGACAAGCCCCTGACCAAGGGCGACACCGTAATGATGCCCGTCCTTGGGGAAGCCCTCAGGCTAGTGGTGGCCTCCATCCAGCCCTCGCCATCTTCCTACATGACCTCTGAGACCGAGGTCTCGGTCAAGGAGGAGCCGCTGAAGGAATCCGAGGCGCCGCTCTCCAGGGTGACCTACGAGGACATCGGAGGTCTGGACGATGCAAAGGGTAAGATCAGGGAGATGATCGAGCTGCCCATGAGGCACCCTGAGTTATTCAAGCACCTCGGCATAGAGCCCCCCAAGGGCGTCCTCCTCTACGGCCCACCCGGCTGCGGCAAGACGCTCCTGGCAAAGGCCGTTGCAAACGAGTCTGGTGCCCACTTTGTCTCACTGAACGGGCCGGAGATAATGAGCAAGTTCTACGGTGAATCGGAAGGGAAACTGCGGGAGCTCTTTGAGGAGGCAGAGAAGGAAGCCCCCAGCATCATATTCATAGACGAGCTCGACGCCATCGCCCCCAAGAGGGAAGAGGTAACGGGTGAGGTGGAGAGGCGTGTTGTCGCCCAGCTCCTTACGCTCATGGACGGCCTCAAATCCAGGGGACAGGTGATTGTAATAGCTGCAACCAACCGCCCTGATGCCGTTGACCCGGCTCTCAGGCGCCCCGGCAGGTTCGACCGGGAGATCTCCATTTCCATGCCCGACAAGAAGGGGCGGAGGGAGATACTCCAGGTCCATGTGAGGGGCATGCCTCTGGGTCAGGACGTCAGCATTGAGCAGATCTCCGACATCACTCATGGCTTCAGCGGGGCTGACCTCTCAGCCCTCAGCAGGGAGGCTGCCATGGGGGCGTTGCGCCGCTTCCTCCCGAAGATCGACCTGGAGAAGCAGGTCATCCCCACGAGCGTTCTCAAGTCTCTCAAGGTGGAGAAGAACGACTTCTACGAGGCAATGAAGGAGATTACCCCCTCGGCCCTGAGGGAGGTATATGTAGAGGTGCCAGAGGTCCACTGGGAGGACGTAGGAGGGCTGGATGAGGTGAAGAAGCAGCTGAGGGAGATGGTCGAGCTCCCGCTGAAGAACCCCGAGCTCTTCGAGCAGATGGGCATCGCCCCTCCCAAGGGGATACTGATGTACGGGCCACCCGGCACCGGAAAGACTCTCCTGGCTAAGGCCGTGGCCACCGAGAGCTCTGCCAACTTCATCAGCGTGAGGGGGCCCGAGGTGATGAGCAAGTGGGTCGGCGAATCCGAGAAGGCGGTCAGGGAGATCTTCAAGAAGGCGCGCCAGGCATCGCCATGCATCGTCTTCTTTGACGAAATCGACTCCATAGCCCCTGCAAGGGGCGGAAGGAATGACTCGGGCGTGACCGAGAGGCTAGTGAACCAGCTCCTTGCGGAATTGGATGGCCTCGTCTCCCTCAAGAATGTCGTTGTCATTGCAGCCAGCAACAGACCAGACATCATTGACACCGCCCTCCTCCGCCCCGGCAGGTTCGACCGGAGCGTCTACATCCCGCTACCTGACCCGAAGGCAAGGGAGGCCATATTCAGGGTCCACACAAGGAAGATGCCCCTGGAGGAAGGGATCAGCTTCCAGGCGCTCGCGCAGAAGACCGAGGGCTACACAGGCGCCGACATAGAGGCCGTCTGCAGAGAGGCTGCTATCAACGCCATAAGGGAGGACCTAAGGCCAAAAAAGGTTGGGATGCCGCACTTTGAGGCTACCATAAAGGCAGTCCCAATTAGCATGTCGACGCAGGAAATGCTGCGCTACGAGGACATAAAGAAGACAATAGGCCACATGGTCATGTGAGCCGGGAGGGGGTTGCCCTCCCCCCCACCTGCCACACACTAGCTGCGGTTGGCATAGAGCCTGTTCAGCCCCTCCATCAGTGCATTCACCGAAGCCATGACTATGTCGGCGCCGACAGCCATGCCCCTGGCCATCTTGCCGTTCCTGTCTTCAAGGGTGACCTCTACGGTGCAGAGGCTGTCAGTCCCTCCCGATATCGCCTCGAGCTTGTAGTTCTGCAGCGTTATCCTCTTCCCAAGGGCGGACTGAATCGCCCGGGAGACAGCGTCCACGGGGCCTGTGCCCACCCCCGCCGCCACCCTATTGGAGCCGCCCAGGCTGAGCTGGACCGATGCGGTGGGCGTGATTTTGTTGCCGGTTATTATCAGCACCTCGTTCAGCGTGGCCAGAGCCTCAGCCTCCCTGACGCTGCCAAGCACACCTTCCACTATGGCGATGACATCGTCCTCGGTGATCTTCTTCTTGTGGACGGTCACATCCCTGACCTTCTCCACGACCGCCGCGATCTGCTCGTCGCTCAGGTTGTACCTCTGCTTCACGAAGGAGGCCACCGCGTGCTTCCCCGTGTGCTTGCCCATCACAATCCTCCTCTTCTGCCCCACCATCTCCGGGGTCAGGGGTTCGTAGCTCTCAGCCTTGGCCAGCACGCCGTGGACATGTATCCCTGCCTCGTGGGCGAAGGCATTGTCCCCGACTATGGGATAGTTGGGCATCAGCTTCACCATGCTGAACCTCTCCACCAGCTTAGAGGTCTCCTTCAGCCTATCCAGCCTTATGCCGGTCTTCACGCCATACATTGCCTTGAGCGCGGTGGCAGTCTGCTCGACGCTGGCGTTTCCGCCCCTCTCGCCCAGCCCGTTTATGGTCGTGTGGACCTGGGACGCCCCTGCCTTCACCCCTGCCAGCGTGTTGGCCACCGCGAGGCCGAAGTCATTATGGCAATGCATGGATATTGGCTTCTTCAGCTTTCCCTTGAGGCTCCTGATCAGCTCGTACATGGCCTCGGGCTCCATCACCCCAACGGTATCGGGAACATTGTGCACATCCGCACCTACGCCCTCCACCGAGGTGTAGAACCGCAGAAGCCTTTCCAAGGGAGTCCTGGTTGCATCCTCGCAGGAAAACTCGCACTCGAGGCCGTGGGACTTCACATACTCGGCTGTGGCCACCGCCTGCTCCAGTGCCTTCTCCTCGGCCATTCTGAGCTTGTACTTGAGGTGGATGTCGGAGGTGGCTATGAAGATATGGGCCCGCCCCACGTCAGCCTTGAGGCAGGCATCCACGTCGGCCGTGACGCATCTGGCCAGGCCGCAGATCTTCGCATTGAGGCCGAGACCCTTGATTTTCCGGATTGTCTCAGTCTCCTCCTCAGAATTAACAGGGAACCCTCCCTCTATGAAGTCTACGCCGAGCTCATCCAGCTTCTTCGCTATCTCCAGCTTCTCCTCAAGCGTGAAGCACACCCCCGGCGTCTGCTCTCCATCCCGCAGGGTTGTGTCAAAGACACTGACCCTGGCAGCGAATTTCGATCTCTCCCTGATGGGCGAGATGAAGTCGCTCACGAAGACCCCTTCCATGGCAAAACACCCTGCACAGGACTAAATAGTAAAGACCTTCCAACGTATAAACTCTGGGTTAAGATTATAATCGACCATGAGAAATAGTAGTCAGGTGAAATCCTTGAAGAAAGAACTATCAAAGAAGTTTGACAAGAAGATGGGCTTCACTCCCGCAATCATGAACATCGCCACAGAGCTGGATCCGAAGCTCGAGGCTTTCTATGAGTTCTGCGACAGCACCATACAGGACGACGGCGCCATGCCCTCGAAGTACAAAATGCTGATAATCATGGCCATGGGCGCCCAGAGGCACTGCCAGGAGTGCGTCGTCTCTGCCATGCGCAGCGCCCACAAGAAGGGGGCAACAGAGGCTGAGATACTGGACGCGGTGCGGTGCATAGCGGTGGCCGGCGGGGCGCCAGCCATCACAGCCTGCAAGGATGCCCTCGCGATGCTGAAGGAGAAAAAGTTTGGTGGAACATGCTAGGCAGGCTTCACTCGTATAGGACCCCCAGGTCCTTCAGCTTCTGGTATATTTTTTCCACGGCTATCTTTACCTCGTCCTCGTGCTTTGCCCCCGTGCAGACCATCTTCCCGGAGGAGAAGATGAGGAGCACAACCTTGGGCACATCCATCCTATAGATGAGCCCGGGGAATTGCTCCGGCTCATACATCACATTCTCCAGGAGGAAAGCAGCCTTCTCCAGGTTGACCTCCGCGTTCAGGTTGGCCGAAGCGACGATGTTCTGTATCAGGATCTCTGGGGTTCCGATTATCACAATATTCCGGTCCTTGAGGTTCTTGATTATCTTCTTGACTGCATTGTGGACCTCCTTCTCGGACTTTGCCCCCGTGCAGACCATCTTCCCGGAGGAGAAGATGAGGGTCGCGGTCCTGGGCTTCGAGATGCGGTAGACGAGGCCAGGGAACTGCTCAGGGTTGTACTCCACACCAGGAACATTCCCCGATATCGCGTCCAGATCTATGCTCTGGTTCATAGTCACCGAAGCTACAACATTCTCGATTCTGACTGAAGGCTTCAAGAAAATACCCCATTCTGGAAAATTGATATTAACTTAAAACCCCGCGGGGGGTTTATAAAGGTTGTTTATCTTCTGACAGTTTTTCATCTTGGGGACTGGTCTTTTTCTTTTTTCCCGAGGGGATCAGTATGATAACCAGCAGTATCGCTATTATCAGGGCCAAAAGGTAGCCGTTCCTAAGCCAGAGGAAGAGGTAGCCCACGTAGGGTACAAACCAGATTATCCTGCCGATTACCCTGTCCTCCGGAACCCAGGTGCTGGGCTTTTGGGCAACCTGGCCTGGGTCTGGTGACTGGTTCGCGTCCCCCTTGGTCATGAAGTACCATGTCCCGTTTATCTCACTCTTGTTGATGGCCCTATGGGACCAGGGAGTCGGATCATAGATTGTGAAGATGAAATAGTCCGTTATATGCTCGTCGGGGAAGAAGTAGACGAGCACGTCGCCCACAGGGGGCGGACCCACGACAACATCTTCCCCGTCCACCCTCTGGATGAATATCAGTGACCCCGTCGGTATGTTCGGCTCCATGCTGGGCGACTGGACCGCAGCTATGGGGAAATTGGTCCCGGAAATGGCCCTTGTCACTACTGTGTATCCCACAACGATGGCTACGAAGACAACAACCAGAAGTAGGTAGCCCCTTGCCTCCTTGGAGATCTTCATCGCTACACCTGCTCTTTCACAGGTCCTAGGCCGAACTTCGCTGCCAGCAGATCTGCCCGCCTCTGGATGGCCTCGATATCCTGCGGCCTGAGGTGCTTGAACCTCCCCTGGGCCTCGAGGTACTTCTTGACTGGCTCCCTCCGTGGGACCTGGACGGTCAGCCTCACCTTCCCTTCTGCAGCCTCATAGAGCGGCCAGAGGCCTGTGAGGACCGCCAGCTTGCTGTAGTCGATCCCCCTATCGATGTCAAACCGCCAGCCCGTGGGGCAGGGCGTCAGCACATGCAGCAGGGCAGGCCCATTCACATCCAGCGCCTTCCGGGTCTTGTTCATCAAGTCAAAGGGATAGGCCGGTGTTGCCGTTGCAGCATAGGGTATGTTGTGGGCAAGCGCTATCCCTACCAGGAACTTCTTCTCAGTTTTTTGGCCGCTCGAGAACTTGCCTGCCGGGCAGGTAGTGGTCGATGCGCAGAATGGCGTTGCCGAGCTCCTCTGGAT
>Ga0136653_10002347_pt1 | contig 10380 bp, 9 predicted proteins | sample LakKivw275mmetaG_FD_94866 | JGI IMG/M metagenome (GOLD analysis project Ga0136653, IMG submission 94866) | Anoxic lake water microbial communities from Lake Kivu, Rwanda to study Microbial Dark Matter (Phase II) - Lake Kivu water 275m metaG... | ecosystem: Environmental > Aquatic > Freshwater >... | reverse complement strand
ATATCGCCGTTTGGGTTCGGCCACCGTTTCCAGCTCCAGTTCCGGATGGCGTTTTAAATAGTCCTTTAAGCTTTCGGCCACGATTTGGCCCGGATCGGGAACGAAACAGCGCCGCCCCATTAGGCGCTTAATGTCTTTATAGAGGAGGGGATAATGGGTACAGCCTAAAATTAAGAGATCAAGATTTTTGTTTTTTAGCGGCCGCAGGTATTTTTTTAGGATCATTTTACTTTCCGGCTTTTTCAACCAGCCTTCTTCTATTAAGGGAACAAGTAGGGGCGCGCTTTGTTGAAAAACCTCTAATTTTGGCCATAATTTTTTGATTTCGGAGACATAGGCGCCGGAGTTAATGGTTGCTTTGGTGCCGATAACGCCGACGCGGTGCGTCTGATTTTTGCCGGCCGCTTCCGCCAAGGGTCTAATGACGCCTAAAATTCGGCGTTGGGGATAATGGGCGGGCAAATATTCTTGTTGCAAGCGGCGCAAAGCCTGGGCCGAGGCGGTATTACAGGCGATAAGGATTAAGTTACAGCCTTCGGCGAAGAGAAACTTAACCGCCTCGCGGCTGTAGCGATAAATTGTTTCCGGCGATTTATTGCCGTAAGGCAGGTGGGCGTTGTCGCCGAGGTAAACGTAATTATAATCCGGAAGTTCCTGCAAAAGGTTTTTAAAAACCGTTAGACCGCCCAGGCCGGAATCAAAAACGCCGATAAGGTTACGCGCTTTAATGTCTGACATAATATTTAAAACGGTCGCCCCGTTCCTTGTAATTTTTAAACAAGCCAAAACTGGCGCAGGCGGGCGACAAGAGAACAATATCGCCGGCTTGAGCTTGCTCGCGGGCTTTTTTGACCGCCGCCGCCATGCCGTTGACGACTAGGAGGTTCTTGCTCGGAAATTTTATCCGGACCAATTCTTTTTGCAAACGCCGTGTCGCCGGTCCGGTTAAAAGCAAGAGAAATTTCACTTTCTTTTTTATGCTTTTGGCCAAAGAACGGAAATCGGCGCCCTTGTCAGCCCCGCCGGCGATGAGAATTAAGGGTTGGGAAAAGGAATTTAAATCCAAAAGGGCGCTTTCCGGCGTGGTGGAAAAACTATCGTCAAAATATTTAACGCCCCCAAGTTCGCGGACCAATTTTAGACGGTGTTCCAAATTGCCGAAATTAGCGATCGTTTTTTTATATTGCGCCGCTTTGATTTTTAAAACTTTGGCCAGACGGACGGCGGCGCCGACGTTTTCGCGATTGTAAGCGCCGACCAATTTTGCGGGCAGGGAGGAGGGAGCGAAATAGATTAAGCGGCCGCGGATTTTTTCCCGCTTTAATTTCGAGCGCAGGTTTTTATTGGCTAAGAGCCATTCATTTTCCGGCGCGCGGGCGATATTCAATTTCGCTTGCCAATAACTTTTTAAATCCGGATGGAAATTGGGGTTACGCGGGTCGGCCGGGGCCAAATGTTCTTTAAACAAATTGGTGATAATGGCCCAGCGCGGCGAGTGTTCCAAATCTTCCAATTGGAAACTGGATAATTCCAAGACGACGAAATCTTTAGGCTTTAGGCGATCGAGAAAAGAAAAAGGCGCGACGCCGATATTGCCGCCCAGCCAAACGTGCCGCCCAGCGTCTTTTAAAATTTTGTCAATCAAACTGGCGGTCGTGCCTTTGCCCTTGGAACCAGTGACGCCGACGATGTTTTTAGTCGGGCAGAGGCTAAAGAATAAATTTAAGGCGCTGGTAATTTCCGTTTTGCCTTGAGCGCGGGCCCTTTTTATTCCCGGGCAAAAGAGCGGCCAGCCCGGTGAACGGAAAAGGAGATCAAATTTCTCCAGGCCGCGATTGAAGTCACGCGGATTCAGGCGCACGTCCTTGATCCTTACCGTCGCTTTTATTTTATGTTTTTTCAGCCAAGCCAAAAGGGCCCGGTTTTCCAAGCCGAGGCCGAGCAGGGCGATTTTTTTATTAGCCAATTTTTTTAGCTCTGTTTTAGCACCCATTTAATTTAATATTAGCAGAATATTAGCTAATGTTTAAACTTATCCTATACAGGGGAAAGGATCTGTGGTTTAATGGTAATAGTAATTTTAAAAAATAAAAATAATGGAAAAAACGGAAGAAAAAAGTTGTCAGTGGAAAACATGGAAAATCAAACGGCAAAACCGATGGCGGCAGATTGGCTTTGAGATCATGCTTATTTCGTTTTTGGTTATTATTGTCGGCGTTCTCTTTGTCTTTTGGTTTCGTTTTTCCGGCGGACAAGCACGCTTAATGACCGAAAACGATATCGCCGATTTGATCAAAATCCAAGTGAATTACGCCATTTCCTCTTGGTGGAACATTGCCTTCGCTTGGCTTTGGCTAATGCTCATTTATTTTGTGATCGTATCGCGTTGGTTAAAGAAGAAGTTAGGAAAGATAATGCGCGCCGTTTTGGCTTGGGCCCTGTTTTTGCTCGGTCTTTATTTTTCTTTTACTCGCGGAGGCATGTTTTACGGTTTGCTCGCCTGTTTGTTTTGTATAATTTTTGCGGCGGCGCTCGTCGGCCTGAATTTCCTTCGCCTTTTCCTGAAGGAATTATTTTCCATGTCGCGCTGAAAAGCCGTTTCTTTATAAATAAGAGGAAGCGGCTTTTTATTTTAATTCGCCCCAATTTTTTCCGGCGCTTTCTTCCACGACAATGGGCACTCTCAATTTAAGAACGTTTTCCATAACCCGTTTTATGGCCGGCACGTAAGTTTTTATCTTATCCTTTTTGATTTCAAAAATCAACTCATCATGGATTTGCAGGAGAAGACGGATCTCCTTTTCTTTACCGCCGATAAACTCTTCAATTTTCACCATGGCCATTTTTATTAAATCGGCGGCCGTGCCCTGTAGAGGCGTGTTAATGGCCATGCGTTCGGCGCTTTTTCTGACCGCCGGCAGGGAAGAATTAATTTCCGGCAAAGGCCGGCGTCGGCCAAATAAAGTGACGGCGACACCGCTTCGTCGGGCCTCACGAATGAAGCGCTCCACCAATTTTTTGATGTTCGGATAGGCGGCGAAGTATTTGATGATGAATTCCTGGGCGCGGGCGTAAGGAATGTCGGCGCCTTGGCTTAAACCGTGCGCCCCTTGGCCGTAAAGAATGCCGAAATTGACGGCTTTGGCCTCGCGGCGCATGCTTTTTGTCACCGCTTCCGGCTTGACTTGATTTATTTCCGCGGCCGTGGCCGCATGGATGTCTCCTTTATTTTTAAAAGCTTGAATCATTTTTTTATCTTGAGCTAGATGCGCGGCCAAGCGCAACTCAATTTGCGAATAGTCAAAGCTGACCAGTTGGAAACCATTTGCGGCCACGAAAGCGCTTCTGATTTTTCGGCCGGCGGCGCTGCGCGTGGGGATATTTTGCAAGTTCGGATCGGTGGAAGACAGGCGGCCGGTGGCGGTCACGGTTTGGTTAAAATTAGTATGGACGCGCCCGGTTTTAGGGTTAATCATCTGCGGCAAGGCGTTTAAATAGGTGGTTTGCAGCTTGTTTAATTCGCGGTAGTCGGAAAGCAAGGGAATAATCGGATGTAGTCCCCGCATTTTTAGCAGTTCCTCTTCAGCCGTGGAAAAACCGGTTTTAGTTTTCTTGATGTTGGCTGTGGGAATGGCTAATTTTTCAAAAAGAATTTCTTTGAGTTGTTTCGGGGAATTGAGATTGAATTTTTTTCCGGCTAAGCGATAGATTTGTTTTTCCAGTTTTATGAGGCGAGCGCTAATTTCTCGATCCAAACGTTTTAAGGGCGCCGGATTAAGTTTGACGCCGTTATCTTCCATTTTGCCTAAGACGGGAATAAGGGGCATTTCAATTTTTTTAAATAAGTCTGTCAAACCCTCAGCCTCCAGTCGCCGCCCTAAAATTTTTACCAGCCGGTTGGTGAAATCGGCGTCTTCGCAGGAATAGAGGCTTAATTTTTCCGGATCCAGGGTTTTAAAATCCAAAGTTAATTGTCCCGGCTGCGTGTCGGCTAGGTTAACTTTGCTGATTTTTTCAAAACCCAATTCAGTGAAAGCTAAAGAATCCAAACTGTGCTGGCGGCTGGCCGGGTTTAATAGGTAGGCGGCGATCATGGTGTCAAAAGCCAAACCTTTAAGTTCCACTCCTTGGCTTCTTAAAACGCGGTAATCAAATTTCAAATTATGGCCGTACTTTTTGATTTTTTCATTGGCAAAAAGCGGTTTTAATTTTTCTAGTCGTTCTTTCGTTGCCAAGACGAAATAGGCGACGCCTTCTCGCCAAGAAAAACTTAAACCCAAGAGTTCAGCCGTCGAGGGATCTAGGTCGGAAGTCTCCGTGTCTAAAGCAAAGGCTTTTTGACTTTTTAGTTTTTTGAGAAAGGCCGAGAATTTACTCTCCTCGTCAACCAGCTGGTAATTGAATTTTTTTTGATTGCGGGCGAATTTGGCCGTCGTGGTTTTATCTAAGGGTTCTTTGGCCGTCTTTTCGCTTTTAAGGCCGTGGGCCCGATTGAGATTGTCGCGCAATTCTTTGACTTTATTTAAGAGAGATTTGAATTCCAGTTCACTAAATAAGCTTAAAACCCGTTCCAATTTAAAAGCGCTGAAGCGAATGTCAGGCAAAGAAAATTTCAAGGGTGCTTTTTGGTCTATGGTCGCCAAACGGCGGCTTAAAAAGGCTTCACCTTTATGTTTTTTTAAAAGCGCCAAAAGTCGTTCTTTGATTTTGGGATTATTTTTTTTGACGGCTGCGTAAAGTCCGTCCAAATCTTTAAAAGTGGTCAGAAGTTCGCTGGCGCCTTTTTCGCCGACGCCTTTAACGCCGGGGATATTATCACTCGGGTCGCCGCGCAAAGCTTTGAAGTCAATAATTTGCGCTGGTGTTAGATTATAGCGCTCCTTAACTTTGGCGGCGTCATAAAGCAAGCTGTCGGCCAAGCCGTGGCTCATGGTATAAACTTTGGTCTTGGCGTCAATTAATTGCAGGGTGTCCAAATCGCCGGTAATGATGATTTTTTCCAAATTTTTTTCGGCGTTTGTCTGCCGGCAAATAGTGCCGATCAAATCATCAGCCTCGTAGCCGCTTAATTCGAAAATCGGGATGTTGAAAGCCGCGGCCACTTTTTTCACCAGGGGAATCTGCTCGTAGAGTTCGTTCGGAGCCTGAACGCGCTTGGCTTTGTAGGCGGCGTATTCCTCGTGGCGGAAGGTCGGCCCCTTTTTGTCCAAAGTCAAAACCACGAATTCGGGATGGAATTCGTTCAAGGCTTTCAAGAGGAAAGAAGTGAAGCCGTAGACGGCATTGACGATTTGTCCGTTTTTGGTGCGCAAAGTCGGGGGCAAGGCGTGAAAACTGCGGTGAATCAGGGCGTTGCCGTCAATGATAATCAATTTAGGTTTGTTCTTGGACATGGCTTAATTTTATCATTTTTAAAGGCGCGGGGCAAAAGGCGAGACGAATTATTTTTATGGGAATTAAAATCCTTTTTTACAGAAAGTTTACGGTAGTTAATCTGCTCCAGATATGGAAAAAGGCCTGGCTTATGCCAAGCCTTTTTCATTAGTGGACCCTGGGAGAGTCGAACTCCCGGTCTCCGGCTTGCAAAGCCGGCGCTCTAGCCAGCTGAGCTAAGGGCCCGGTTGGAAGGATAACTTTAACAATTATTTCTTCGCTGGTCAACTAAGAGGGCACGCAGAGTCAACTAAGAGGAGGAAAATGGTCAGCGACTATTTCTGGCTGTAGCGGGTTAGCGGTTTTGTCAGCCATTGCAAAAAGGCCGTGCCGCTGCCGGTCATAACGATAATGCCGACGAAGAGGAAAACTATACCCACCAGTTTATAACCCAAGCGCGAGCCGCCCTCGTAACCGAGTTTTTCTTCAAACCAGGACATGCGCCCGAAATTATTAATAAACCATTCCGTCTTAATGATCAAGATCGCGCCGACCGCCGTTAAAATTATACCCAAGATGATGTGCCCCATAGGCTTAATAGCTAAGGTAATTAAGAGGATTATATCTAACGCCTTTAATGATGACTTCAAAATGGAGATGCGGGCCGGTGGAACGCCCGGTCGAGCCCATTAAGGCGATGGCTTGTCCTTGGGAAACTTCTTCACCGACTTTAGCCAATAATTTAGAGGCATGGGCGTAACGGGTTTTCACGCCGCCGCCGTGATTTATTAAAATCGTGTTGCCGTAACCGCCGTTCCAGCCGCCTTGAGAAATTTCCACGACGCCGTCATCGGCGGCGTAAACCGGCGTCCCGACTTTATTGGCGATATCAATGGCCGGATGCCGCCAGGAGAAATATTGAGTAATGCGATAACCAACAGTCGGCCAAAGCATTTTGCCGGCGCTCGTTTTAGCCGTGCTGGGTGAAATTAAATTGCTAATGGCGGAAATGCCGGTATAAGTGGGGGCGGGCGCGGTCGTGGTAATTTTTCTTCCCCCGGGAATGATGATTTTTTGTCCGCTTTTCAGACCGCCGGACAAATCATTACAGCTGGAAATTTTGTCGCCGTCCACGCCGTAAAGCTGGGCAATCCGGCTCAAAGTGTCGCCGCTTTTAACGGTATAGAGCACGCCAGTGTAAGGAAGAATAGTTAAGGTGTCACCCGGGCGAATGAGGCTATAGGCGCTTAAGTTATTAGCCCAGAGAATGGTGTTAACGGAAATGTTAAATTTGGCGGCGATGGAGGTGACGGTGTCGCCGCTTTGCACGCTGTAAGAGATTATTTCCGTGCGCGCCGGCGCCAGCTCGCCCGTCGGCGTCAAAATGTGGGGCTTCATGATAAGATCGCCTTCTTCGTTTAAAACCAAGAGATCGGAAGGCGTCGGCGTTTCTGTCGCGGCCGGGGAACCGGCTTTATTCACGGCGCAAGGATTATTTTCATATTTCTCCTCGCCGGCGGTCAGCAAATCATTGGGCGTCAGGATTTCTTCAATTAGAGTGGTTTTTTCTTCATTGCTAACTTCCGGATTAATTAAGTGCGACATGGTGGTTTGGGCGATTTTTGTTTCCAAGGCGGCGGCTTGGCTTCTTTTGGCAAAATTACCGCCGATGAGAATTAGGGCCAGAGCTAAAAGCAGAAGGAAAATGAATTTTTCCCGCAGCCATTCAAGCGCGCTTTTATTAAGTCGCCCACCCCTTTTCAATCGGAAAATTTCATAATATATTTTTACTAATATTTTGTAAAAGACGCCTTTAAAGAGCAAACGAAAAAAACCGGATATGATCCGGAAGATTGTGATCAAGACTTTTCCTAAAAAACGCAGCAGTTTAATGACAATTAGGCCGATTTCAACCGTTAACTTCTTAAATTGGCTAGGTTTAGGCTCGTCAATACGATTAAGGATTAGCTATCATCATACTATCATTTTTGAACTTTCAGCGTCAATTTATGATATAATGGAAGTATTAAGATTATTTTATGATTAAAGTCGTTTTGTTGCGCCACGGCGAGAGTGTTTGGAATAAAAAGGGTTTGTTTACTGGTTGGGTGGACGTTGGTTTAAGTCCGCGCGGGGAAAGGGAAGCGCGGCGGGCGGGCCGGAAAATTAAAGCCGCCGGCTTTAAGTTTGATCTGGTTTTTGAAAACTATTTGAAACGTTGCCGGAAGACCACGCGGCTGGCTTTGAAAGAGGTCGGCGGCCGGCCGGACGTGGAACAGGATTGGCGCTTGAACGAAAGGCATTACGGGGTCTTGCAGGGTTTGAATAAAAAGGCTATGGTCTTGAAATATGGGCCGGTGCGGGTTTTTAAATGGCGCCGCTCTTACTCTGTCAGACCGCCTTTGATTAAAAAAGGCAGCCACTACGACCAGAGCGGTCAGGCTTTATACCACGGCCTTAAAGTGCCGCGCGCCGAAAGTTTAAGTGACGTGGAAAAAAGAGTCGGCGCTTTCTGGCGCGAGAAAGTCGTTCCCGCCTTAAAAAACAAGCGCCGGATTTTAATTTCCGCTTCCGGCAACAGCCTCAGGGCTTTGGCCAAGTTTCTCGGGCAAGTAAACGTCAAAGAAGTGGCTGACTTAAACATCCCCACCGGTCTACCTTTGATTTATGAGTTGGATAAGAACTTGAAATTGCGGCGGCATTATTATTTGGCGAGCGGAAAAGAATTAAGGGCGGCCGTGAATAAAGTTAAGGAGCAGGTTAAGGTGAGATAGACTTAAATTATTTTTATGAAAAAACACCTTAGCGATAAGGCGTTTTATTTTAACATTTTTATCTCACGATAACCGGAAACGGTTTTTGCCGGCCGTAAGGCTTGGGGCCGGTTTTGAGGCAGTAGTTTTCTAGGCCGCGTTTGAAATAGGGCGGCTTGGAGGCCTGGATCCTGCCGGCCAGATAATAAGCCAGGGAAATGACGAGGGCGGGGCCGGCTTTGGCCGGCAGTCTTATCGCCCAGCGGTTTCCGGGCGCGCCGAAATATTCATTTTTCCCGAAACTGATGACCAGTTCGCGCGGAGAGGCGGCGATGAACTTAGCGTGGCGCGCCTGGCCTTCGCCGTAGGCGCGCAGGCTGGAGTGGGGGCCGAAGAGCTCGTCGTCCTTGACGTTCAGCATGTCGGCTACGGGCCGGAAACGGTCGGGCAAAATGAAAGTGAAGAAATTATAACGGGCAAAATCATTCGGCGCCGGCAAGCGGCGCAGGAAGCCCCTTATCGCCCGGGGATTTTCGCCCCCGCCGGCCAGGACCATCCCGAGATAAGTGGAGAAGTTATAGGAATATGGTTCGGGGATCTTGGCGCCGGCCCAAACCCGGTCCGCCGCTTTGGCGCCGGCGGACTTTGCCTGGCAGGTCAGGAGCAGGGTTTTCAGGCCGGCGGCCTTAGCCGCCTTAATTTCCCAGACCGAATCCTTCTCGCCGGAGGCGGAAATGACCACCGCTTCCTTGAGAGCCCCCTTCCGGATCAAGGGCCGGTAGATTTCCAGTTTTTCCCGGAAATCGCCTTCGTCGGCGAAAATTGCGGGCCGGCCGGAAAAGAGCAGACGGCCGGTATGGAAGGCGTTGACGCTGCCGACGACGAAAAGCGAAGCGGCGCCCTTGAACTTAAAGCGGGGCGGCTGTTCGGCGGCGAAAAAATCCAGGGCCTTAAGGACGATCCTGTCTAGGTTGTCGATTTTGTCCGAAGCCATATTTTTCCTTGATTTTGCTTATGTTTTTATTATAATTCATCTTGATTTTTATTTCAATTTGCGCTAAACTGAAACTGATTGATCGTGGAATTAAACCTTAAAGCGCCCGCCCTCCCCGGCGAGCTTAATCAACTTATGTCCGGACACTCCAAATGGGCGACCACCCATCGCCAAAAAGAATTGGCCGACGCCAAACGCGGCGTCGTGTTCACCAAGCTGGCCAACATCATCACCATCGCCGCCAAAAAAGGCGGCGACCCGAACGCCAATCCGTCTTTAAGGGCGGCGATCGACCGCGCTCGCGAAGCCAGTCTGCCCAAAGACAACATCGAACGGGCGATAAAGAAAGGCACGGGCGAATTGGCCGGCGCCCAGGTGGAAGAGCTTTATTACGAGGGCATCGTGCCGCCCGGCGTGCAAGTCGTGGTCAAATGCTTGACCGACAATAAGAACCGGAGCGGCGCTACCGTCCGCCATCTTTTCACCAAGGCCGGCGGCAACTTCGGCGCGGTCTTGTGGAATTTTGAATTGCGCGGGGTGATTCGCGTCCCGCAGGCGGCGGTCAAGGGGGAAAAACTGGGTAACGAGGATTTGGAACTGGCCTTGATAGACGAGGGTATTCTTGATTTCAAGAAAGAAGCAGAAGGCATCATCATCTACACAGAGATCAAGAACCTGCAGCGGATCAACGCCTGGCTGGAGAGCCGGGGTCTGAAAGCGGAAGCGGCGGACATCGAATACGTGGCCAAAGACAAGACGGACTTGCCCCCGGCGGAAAAAGAGAAAATAGACAATTTTTTGGAAGAATTGGATGACAATGAAGACGTCAACGACTATTATACCAACCTGGCTTAAGAGCTTATTTATGGCCAAGATAATTTTAGGCATCGATCCCGGCCTCGCCGACACCGGCTACGGCCTCATTAAAGAGGCGGGCGGCCGCGCCTCCGCCTTGGCTTACGGGACGATTAAGACCGCGGCCGGTTCGGATTTGGCGGCCCGCCTGGAAAAGTTGCATGACGAGCTGGACAAGCTTATCAAGAAGTATAAGCCGCAGGCGGCGGCTGTGGAAGAATTATTCTTCAATAAGAACGTGCGCACCGCCCTCATTGTCGGCCAGGCGCGCGGCGTGATTTTGTTGACCCTGAAAAAGAACCGGGTACCCTGGCTCAATTTCACGCCCCCGCAGGTTAAGCAGGCGGTGACCGCCTACGGCCAGGCCGCCAAAGCGCAGGTGCAAAAGATGGTGAAACTGACTTT
>Ga0136653_10002343_pt1 | contig 10384 bp, 9 predicted proteins | sample LakKivw275mmetaG_FD_94866 | JGI IMG/M metagenome (GOLD analysis project Ga0136653, IMG submission 94866) | Anoxic lake water microbial communities from Lake Kivu, Rwanda to study Microbial Dark Matter (Phase II) - Lake Kivu water 275m metaG... | ecosystem: Environmental > Aquatic > Freshwater >... | reverse complement strand
GACTGGCGCCATGCAGCGTACCTTAGCGGCAGACATCGCCCAGCACATCGGTGAAGACGTCAAGCTCGTCGGCTGGCTCTTCCAGGTCCGCGAGCTCGGCTCGATTTCCTTCGTCGTGGTTCGCGACCGGACCGGCACCGCCCAGGCCGTCATCCTTGACCCGTCCGAGCACGACCTCTCATACCTGAAGCGCGAGAGCTTGGTCGAAGTAACCGGCACGGTGAAAGCCGAGCCGCAGGCCAAGCGCGGGGCCGAGCTTCTGTTCAAAGAAGTGAAGGTCTTGTCCGAGCCGGTGGCGGAGCTGCCGTTCGAGGTGAACCGCTCCAAGAAGAAGCTGAACCTCAAGATCGACTCGGTGCTCGACCACCGGGCGTTCAGCCTGCGCAACCCCGAGATATCGGCGCCGTTCAAAGTGCAGGCGGAGATCGTGCGGACGTTTGCCGACTACCTGCGCGGGCTGGGATTCACCGAGGTTCACACCTCCAAAATCGTCTCGGCCGGGACCGAGGGCGGGACCGCGCTCTTTCCCATCAAGTACTTCGAACAGACGGCGTACCTTGCCCAAAGCCCGCAGTTCTACAAGCAGATGCTCGTCGGCGCCGGGTTCGAGCGCGTGTTCGAAACCGGCTTCGTCTACCGCGCCGAGGACCATGCGACCTCGCGCCACATCAACGAGTACCTGTCGCTCGACTTCGAGATGGGGTTCATCGATGCCTACACCGACGCGATTGACGTTGAGCGGGGTTTCCTGAAGCAGATGGTCGAGAACATCGGCAAGACCTGTGTGGACGAGATGGCCTTGCTCAAGGCCGCACTGCCCAAGACCGGCGACATCCCGGAAATCCGGCTCAAGGACGCCCTCGTGATTCTCGCCAGGGACTACAAGCGCGACACCAAGGGTATGGTCGACCTCGACCCGGAAGGCGAGCGGCAGATATGCGACTACGCCCTGAAGGCGCACGGCAGCGAGTTCGTATTCATCAGCCGTTATCCGCGGAGTGCGCGGCCGTTCTACACGATGCCTGACCCCGATGATGAAGAGTCAACACTCGGGTTCGACTGTCTGTTCCGGGGGCTCGAAGTGACGACCGGGGGCCAGCGCATCCATGATTACAATATGCTGGTCGACAGCATCAAGCGCATCGGGGGAGACCCGGCCAACTTCGAGTTCTACCTCGAGATATTCAGATACGCGATGCCGCCGCACGGCGGGCTCGCCATCGGAGCCGAGCGGCTGACCCAGCAGATCCTGAACCTAGGGAACGTGCGCGAGGCGAGCTTCTTCCCGCGCGACCGGTTCCGGCTCACGCCGTAGGCGCGACGAGCCCCCAGACCCCGGACAGCCAACCGCCAGGGACGCCAGGAGCGCCGAGGGTAGTGGCCGGCGCGGGCGGAATTGCAACCGCGACCAGGCCAATTCAGTTGACACCCATCTGAAATAAGTCTAGCATGGTGGCGATGGTCGTCAGGAGCTTGCGTCCCCGCCACTTGCGCCCCAGAGGCTTCCGGTGAGACGCCCCGTGGTGTTCCATTACCCGGTCATCATGTTCGCGGCGCTCGTCATCGCGTCCTGCAGCCGGATCGACCCGGACCGCCATCCCGACCATGTCGTGACGACGGTGTCGATGGGCGAGTCAGTCTATGCGCTGTCGCCGACGCCGAGCGGGACCCGGCTGTACGTCTCCCGGGATGCTCCTGGAGAAAGCGAGACGCGGATGATAGTACTGCGGGCGCGGGACTACGCGGCGCAGGGCTCGTTTCCGTGTGGGTATCTGCCGCTGGACATTCTGGTCCTGCCCAGCGGCCAGTACCTCTATGTCGCAGACGACCCTTACCTCGGCGGCATGATCAAGGTCTGGGTGGTGGACGTCGCGGAGAACCGTGTAGTCAAGGAGATTCCGATTGATGGTCGTGACCCGGACTTGCTGGCTGCCACGCCTGACAGCCGTTTCCTGTACGTGGGGAGTTGGGCGAGCCGCAGAGTGTTGGTAGTAAGGACCGAGGACAACGTCGTGGTGGATACACTCGATTTCCCCTACCCGGTTGGTGATATCGAGGTATCTCCGGATGGGTCGCGGCTGTACGTCAGTGCGTGGAAGATATACGTTCTGCAGGCTTACGACAACGCGGTAGTCGACTCAATCGCAGTCGGACGCTATGCCGTCAAGCTGGCAATCCTGCCCGACGGGACCCGTCTGTATGCGAGCACGGCCGGCGAAGCCGGTCTCGTCTACGCGATCGACGTCCAGGGCAATACCGTGGGAGATTCCATCGTCATCGGCCGCGGCGTCGATGATATCTGCCTGTTGCCGGACGGCAGGTTCGCGTACACGGCGAGCCATTCCGACAGTTCGGTGCAGGTGGTTCGAACCAGCGACGATTCGGTCGTCGGGCGTATCCAGATCGGCTTTCCACCCACCGGGCTGAAGGCGCACCCGGACGGCAGCCGGGTCTACATCACCGGATACCGCCAGCCCGAATTCATCGTTCTCGGCAGCTAGCGCCGTCCCGGGTTTGACTCCGGGCGCAGGGCGTTTACTATTATGAGTTGGTGAGAAATCCCCAAGAACAGGAGATTGCTGCAATGAAGACACTTGCCGGGCTGTGTGCCCTTTTTGTTCTTTCCCTGGCGATGCCGATGCCGGAGATCGGCACGACCCCGCCCAACGCGGTTCCATTCGAGACCGTCCGCAACGTCGCACTGACCCGGGCGGCGGCCGAGTTCCCGGGCGCGAAGCTCGGCACCGCGATTCCCTACGTTGACGAAGACGGTAACGCGGTTGCCTGGATGTTCCACTTCCGCACCGACGGCAAGGCGTTCCCAGGCTACGACCAGGTTGCGGCCGATGTGCAGGCCGAGCGGAAGACCCTGACGCCGAACACCGACTTGTCACGCTGGCGTTCGAAGTACGCCCACATCCTCGTCTCGGCGCGGCGGGACCGGGCGCCGGTCCTCCGGTTCGGGTACGGCACTTCCGAGTACTACGCGATAGCGGCCCGGGCGCAGGTGCGCGCGCAGCAGACGCTCGGGCCGGATGCCCGGCTGTCACGCATCTACTTCGTCAGCGCTACGACCTATCTCGAGTTCACGAACCCGGCGGGCCGAAGCACGGTCATGAGCGAGCACTTCGAGCGGACCTGGGATTCGCGCGACGCGTTCATCGGGTACGTGGCAGAGTCGCGGGCAGCACTGCGCGAGAGGTATCCCGGCGAGGAAGAGGCGGCAGCTAAGTACCAGGCCGGCCGGTGGGACCAGGCGCTCGAACCCAGGCTGGGCGACAAGGGTGAGGTCTACGTTCCGGACTACGGGCTCGCGCCATTCTATGACTGGAGCTACGGGTGCACGCCCACGTCGGGCGCCATGGTGTGCGGCTACGTGGACCGGCTTCAGAACTCGGGACGGCTGGTCGACTACTTCTACCAGCGCTGGGATGGAGTCGAGCAGGAGAACGACTGGCAGATTCCGAACGTCCAGCGCGAGTGCGCCATCCAGATGCACACCGACACGACCAATGGCGGGACCGGCTTCATCTACATAAGCAATGGTCTGTTCCAGGTCGGAAGCAGCAACGGCTACTCCTGGTCGGTGACCAACACGACTGGCCGTTCCAGCAATGACTGGGCTTGGTCAACCATTACATCCCAGATCGATGCCGGTCACGCGATGATCTGGTCGGCGGGCTGGGAGAGCCATTCGCTTGCCTGCTTTGGGTACCGGACCGAGGGCAAGTTCGTCTACGTCCACAACACGTGGTGGACTCCGGCCGAGTGGTGGGATCACTCGGGCGACGACGCGTCCCACGTGGCCGCCGTGACCCCGGACGCAGGCGACGCGCACAACATCCGGCTGACCTATCCGCGGGGCGACACTTTCTACAACTCGTTCGGCCACGGCGAGGTGCTCTACCCCGGCTACACGTGCCGCGTGACCTGGGAGAGCGGCACGCCCGGCACCAGCGTGGATATCGAGTTGTCGACGAATGGAGGACGCAACTGGGCGACGCTGGGCGCGGGCGTGCCCGACAGCGGCGCGTACTACTGGGAGATTCCGTCATCCACCCCATCCTGTGACTCGGTGCGGATTCGCCTGATCCAGCGCGACAACTCGGCCGTGACCTCGGCCGACGGCTCGTTCGGCTGCTTCCGCCTGCTGCACGGGGTGCCGCTGCCACCGCCGCAGATTGCCCCGCCCAACGGCCTGCCGATCCGGTCGGACAGCCTGCCGGTCGTACTTGCGGTCGACTCGGTCAAAGCGGGCTGCGACAGCGTCCACTTCAGGCTGGTGCAGGGGTACGACACCATCTGGGAGCAGAACGGCCCATCGGCGCACTGCATCGTGCCGGACTCGCTCATCCAGTTCAACAAGATCTACAAGTGGATTGTGCGCGGATACAACCAGTGGGGATGGGGCGACTGGGGCACGCAGTGGACGTTCCGGGTAGTGCTCGTCGGCATCGAAGAAGAGAAACCGGCCCCGGTCAACTCCGCGTTCTCGGTGCCGGCGGTCAGCCGCCTCGCGTCCGGCAGCGTGCAGTTTGACGTTCGCATCGTCGCGCCGGGCAGCAAACTGACTATCTACGATGCGCTCGGTAACGTCGTCCGCGAACTTGCCGTGGCACAGCCGGGCAGGCTGACGTGGGACATGAACGATGCGACCGGCAGAAGGCTCGCGGCCGGGCTCTACTTCGCCCGTCTTGCCGGCAGCGCGGCAGAACCTACCGCCAAACTGGTCCTGCTCGACTAGCAGCGGACTCACGCTCGTGCCGCCCCGGCCGCAAATCCGGGGCGACTGCTTTGCGAACCGAACTCCCGCGGGTCTCGTGATGAGCTCCGAGGAAGCCTCGGCGGCAGTCTCCTTGCAGGCGGGACAGCCCGCGCTTCTACACGTGGAATTCGAGGATGTCTTTGTCCTGCAGGACGTGGTGGCGCTCGACCCGCTGGCCGTCGTACCCGGCGCTATTCCACAGCCGGGCGAACTGGAGGTGCTGGGCGAAGTCTTTGTGGAGGTGATAGGCCGCGTCGGTTACGGTCCCGCCGATGGGCAGGATTACGGGGTCGCGCAGTTCGACCGGCTTGCCGGGTTTCTTGGTGTAGACCCGGATGATTTCGAGCATCGCGAACAGGCGGCGTTTGAGTTCCTCAAGCCCGGTGTGGTGCTCGACCGAGATCGGCAGGACTTCGACTTCGCCAATCAGTTCCCGCAGTATCGCCAGCCGGTCCAACGCCTGTGGGTCGTCGGCCTTAGCGCCGAGGCGGAGGGTCTTTTTTGGTGGGTGGGGCGAGGGATGAGGGGCGGGGGACGAAACATCTGAGATTGCAGATTGTGGAATGTCGGGTGGCGGAGCAGACGCGGGATTGGCGAAGGTGATATTCGCCTTGTCGAGCAGCGCCGCCGTTTGTTCGGTTGTATCGAGCAGGGCGTCGTCGGAGAGGTCGAGCATCCAGACGAGGACGTCGGCCGTGCGCATGATGTGGAAGACCCAGGCCGGGGAGTCCGGAGAGACCGGTGGCGTGTCTACAAGCTGGATCTGGATGTCCTCATATTCCATCATGCCCGCGGCGGGTTGAGTGGTGGTGAACGGGTAGGGCGCGACCTCGGCGTGGAGCCCGGTCAGTTCTTTGATCAGCGCCGATTTGCCGCAGTTGGGTGCGCCGACGAGTACGACCTGGCCCGCGCCCTGTTTCTCGACGTGAAACCAGTCGGCCCGCTTGGCACCACCCTTGGCCGGACCGGACATCTCCTTTTTGAGTTTGGATATCCGGGTCTTGATGTCGGCCTGCATCTTCTCGGTTCCCTTGTGCTTGGGCAGGGTTGTGAACATCTCCTCGAGGCATACGAGCTTCTCCTCGTTCGTCGTCGCGGCGCGGTACCGTTCCTCGGCCTTCAGGTAGTCGGCGGAGAGATTTGCCGGCAAGATCAGGTCCCGGAGAATCCAGAGTGCAGAATCCAGAAACCAGAACGCAGAGTTGACGGGAAGGACCGGACTTTGCCACCAAGACACCAAGATGCGAAGAGGTACGGGCGTCCGAGGGCAGAAGTCAGATGGCAGAAGCTAGAGCACAGGAGGTCGGGAATCCTGATTTCTGGTTTCTGAGTTCTGACTTCTGACGTCGTCTGAATCGTCAATACTACTTCCTGCCGCGACGGCGCGTGCCGCCACGGAACCCGCCGAATACGACGTTGAGCGTGGCGAAGGGCATGCCTTTGCTGATGGCCGGGCCGGAGGATAGCTTGTTCCCACCTTCAAGTCCCCATTCCGGCGTCACCGGCGTGTAGCAGTACCCGCCCCGGATTTGCAGGCCGACGAAGCTGATGGGAACGGTAACCATCAACTGCGGGGAGAGAGTGAGGCCCGAGAAAGAGATTCTGCTGGTCCGGCCCGGGTTCGCCAGCAACTCACCAAAGGTCCCGGGCTCGCCGGAGACCTTTTGCAGTTCGATAGTGTACCCGCCGCCACGAGGAGATGTTCCATTGAGTAGACCTGGTAGCCGAGGTCGAACTCGCCGCCCGCGATTTCGATTGTCGCTCGCAGGCTTTCCGAGCCGACGGTCTGGGAACTGCCCCAGCCGGAGCCGCCGATGACGACCCGGTCAATCAGGGCGAACCCGGCTCCGCCGAATCCCCACTGCAGCGAACCAAGTTTCTGGGTGATGCCGCCGGCGGCGAGCGCGTTGTCCAGGCCCGAGAAGTCGCCGATCCCGACCGTCGGACCGAAGCAGCCGAACCCGCCGTTGATCGGCGGGGCCGCAGCCGCCGCCGAGGCGAGCAGCAGTCCGGCTAGTAGCGTTACAGCGATGTGACGTTTCATGTCAGTTCCTTCCTTATAAAGGCCGAATCCCGGCATGTCGGGATTCGGTTCTCCTGCTATCAGGCTCTCGGTAGACGGCTGCTGACCTCCGTATGAACGAGGTAACACTTCACCCCCTCCCTTCTATTCCCTCCCCCTTGAGGGGGAGGGAGGGGTGAGGGTGAGGCAGGTGGCATCACCTGTGCGAAGCTCAGGAGAGCCGTTCGCTGTCGCCGATGTCCATGAACACCAGCCCGGACACGAACTTCGGGTAGAAGTCCGTTGACTTCTGCGGCATCCGTTCACCGTGGGCGGCGACCTTCTGCACCTGGTCGGCCCGGGTCGGGTTGATGATGAACGCGGCCTGATACTTGAACGTGTCCACCTTGGCCAGGGTCTCAGCCAGGTCCCGCTCGTACGCGACGTGGTCCTCGATATCCGCCACCTTGATGCCCAGCACGTTCTCGATGAGCATAGTGTGGAGGATGGCCACGTCGAGGTCACGGTAGTCCGCGCTGTGGTCCTTGATGAGCTGCTCGGCCGCGGCCTGGTCGGTGAGGCGGAGCACCCAGGACCGATTCCTGCCGACATGGAGTACAAAGACGTGGTCGGCCCCGGCTTTGGCCAACTCAGACTCGATCTCGGAGTCTTTTATCGGCTTGGTCTCGAACCACTTGCCTAATGAGGCCACAATGCCGTCCCACTTGGGGCCCTGGAGGCCAAACAGGAGTCGGTGCGTGGGCAAAATCACGAGGCCCGGGTCGGACATGTTCACGAACGCCGTGCACTTGAAGCGAAGTGCGGCGTCGTCCGGCACGCTGCTGGTCCGTTCCATCTCCTGGCGGAAGTTGAGCGCGGTCTCGTAGCGGTGGTGTCCGTCGGCGATGAGCATCACCTTGTCCGACAGCGCTTTGCGCGCGGTTGCGAGCTTGGCCGGGTCGGTGATCGCCCACACCTTGTGGGCGACGCCGTAGTCGTCGGTCGCCTTCATCAACGGCTCGCCGGTGGGGGTCAGTGCCTTCTCGACGATGCCCCGGGGGTCGTCGTAGAGCATGAATATCTGCTCGTAGTCGGCCCGGGTGGCGCGGAGCAGGCTGAGGCGGTCGGCCTTGGGTTTGGACAGGGTCCGTTCGTGCGGCAGCACCGTGCCTTTCTCGAAATCATCGACTCGGATGGCCGCGACGAATGACTTCCGCGTCTTCTGCTGGCCGGCGATCTCGAAGTCCTGGTGCAGGACGTACATCGCGGGGTGGGGGTCGCGCGCGAACACGAACTGTGACGACCATAGCTTGAAAGTCGTGGCAGAGTAGTTGTACGGGTCGGGAGCCGCAGGAAGTATCAAGTGGACGAAGCTGTTCTGGTGCCGAGCGAGGTACTTCTGCTGCAGCTCTTTGGAGATCTTGTCATAGGGCTGGGTGATTACCTGCGACAGGTCCCGGACCTTGGTGAGATTGTAGTGCCAGCCGCGGAACGGTCTGATGTCGGCCATTATTGTCCTCCGGAAGGGTTCAAGGGTTCAGGGTTCATGGGGCGAGTCGGGCGGGTATCCTCGGACTTGACTCACGGGCGTCAACTCGCGTCTTCGTGACCGGGTGGTGAGAAGAGCTCTCCTACTTCCCGAGGAGGACCCGGCGGACTTCTTCGGCGATGCCGACACCAGCGCGTTCCTGGCCTTCCTTGGTCTGGGCGCCGATGTGGGGCGTACCGACGACATTGGGCAGTGAGAAGAGCTTGAAGTCCTTGACCGGCTCATTCTCGAAAACGTCGAGCGCAGCCGCGCCGACCTGACCGCTCTTGAGGCCTTCGTAGAGCGCTTCCTCGTCAATCACGCCGCCGCGGGCGCAGTTGATGATGACGACGCCCTTCTTCATCTGGGCGATGCTCTCCTTGTTGATGATGTGCTTGGTCTGGTCGGTCTTGGGTACGTGCAGCGAGATGTAGTCTGCGTTCTTGATCATGTCCGGGAACTCGCACATCTTGCCGGCGACACACTCCTTGATGAACGGGTCGAAGACGAGCACGTTCATGCCCATCGCAATCGCCCGTTTGCCGAGCTCAGAGCCGATGCGGCCGGAGCCGATGAGGCCGAGGGTCTTGCCGTAAAGTTCGGTTCCTTTGAAGGCTTTCTTCTCCCATTTGCCGTCGCGCAGGGACTGGGTCGCCTGGGGAATCGAGCGGGCGCAAGCCAGCATATGGCCGAGCGCCAGTTCGGCGACCGTGATCGAGGTCGCGGCCGGCGTGTTCACGACCTTGATGCCGCGCGCTTCGGCGGCCTTCTTGTCGACGTTGTCGAGCCCGACGCCGGCGCGGCCGACGACCTTCAGGTTCGTGCCGGCGTTGATGACGTCGGCCGTGACCTTGGTGGCGCTGCGGACGATGATGGCGTCAAAAGCGGGGATGGCCTGGATCAGGTCGGCCGGTGGAAGCCCGGGTCGTTCGTCGACTTCGATTCCGGCGTCCTGAAGCATCTTAACGCCGGCCTTGGCGATCGGGTCGGTGATGATTACTTTCACGAGAGACTCCTTTTTCCAGCGGGTTCGGAATTGCCCCTCATGGTAGCCGAACCTGCCCCAAAGTCAACCGCGCTGCTTTCCCCATTGACTTGCCCGCCTGATTTGGCGATTATTTTGTTGCTGACTGGAGGACCACGATGCCGGTATACGAGTTTCAGTGTCAGGACTGCGGAAAGAAGTTCGAGATTGTCGCCACCCTGGCCGAGAAGGAGGCCGGGCTGGACCCGGCCTGCCCGAAGTGCGACCGGAAGGCGGCGCGACAGGTGTTCAGCCGGTTCACTCTGCTGACCGGTTCGAAGACCGACGAGGACTTCGGCGACGGACTCGACGATATGGGTGCCGGCGGCGACCTGGGCGGGTTGTCCGACGATGCCGGCATGGATGACCTTGATGCCCTGGGGTCGGACGACGCCGGGGGCCTCGACGATTTCGACTAGTATGGGAGGTAGCAATGCACTGGTATGATTGGATGACCCTCGCGATTGTGGTAGGAGGCACGATCGTCCAGACCGTGCGCGGCAGCAAGGCCGGCGGCATGGGTCTGCCGTTGTTTGAGGCCGTGGGTGTGATAGTCGCTGCAGTTGGCGCGACCGCGTTCTGCCACGGGCTGGCCGGCATGATCCACGTCAGTGAGAGCGTGGTGCTGCTCGTGCTGTTCCTGGTATTCTCGGTGGTGGCGTTTATCATCGCCCGCTGGCTGTTCACGCTGACCGCCCTGTCGTTCGAGTCGCTCGACGGGTTGTTCAGCTTCTTCTTCGGCCTGGTGCTGGCCTGGACGGTCGCGCACATGGTCTTGAGGATCGTTATCATGTCGCAGGGCGGCAATGGCGAGGTGGCAGCGCAGATGGCCAGTTCGCCGGTTGCACGCGAGGTCTACCAGTTCCGCACCTGGAACGCACTGATGAAGCTGTTCTTCAAGGCCAAGCTGGGGCCGGAATTCAACCCGGATGAGGGGTAGTGTAACCGTGAGTCAGGAGCGAGGGTCGGCGACGGCGACGACCGGAGCACGCTGCCGCCGGCAGCACAACCGGAGCAACGATGTACTGGTATGACTGGGTGACCCTGGCAATCATGGTGACGGTG
>Ga0136653_10002342_pt1 | contig 10388 bp, 10 predicted proteins | sample LakKivw275mmetaG_FD_94866 | JGI IMG/M metagenome (GOLD analysis project Ga0136653, IMG submission 94866) | Anoxic lake water microbial communities from Lake Kivu, Rwanda to study Microbial Dark Matter (Phase II) - Lake Kivu water 275m metaG... | ecosystem: Environmental > Aquatic > Freshwater >... | reverse complement strand
GATGAAGATCAAAAAACCAGGGCTGATTCAATGATAGCTGTGCATACTTTGCTTAAACCTTGATATCGGAGTCACCAGAGTCTATTCTTGCGTTGGTGCAAACCCCTGGCACAAACCTTGATTTGGGGGCTGGGAACCCCACTTTTGAGGGGCTTACACTAGGTGTAATCCGGGTAGCGGTTTATGAGAGGGATGAATCATGAGGGGTGGCGCGAACCCCGGGAGGAGGGTACGCCAGCAAAACACCTTTTCCAAATCTACAAGAGCCTCGCAATTGAAGCGGGGCTCTTGTTACATAGCATGTATGCCTTGAAGGATTATGTGTTCAAAATAAACACAATTACTGTTCAAGCATATCACCTCCACTCCCCAGCATTTGGCCCGAGATGTAGTTAACGAGCAATCATGCAATCAGAGTTTTTGCTAATGTTACCGTTTGACCGGCATCTGCTGCAAAGCCATCTGCACCAATCTTCTGAGCATATTCTGCCGTAACCGGAGCACCGCCTATGATTACCTTTACACGTCCCCTCAATCCGGCTTCTTCGATAGCGTTGATGGTGCTTGCCATGCTCGGCATTGTCGTTGTCAACAGAGCCGAAAGCCCGACAATATCCACATCGTCCTGAATAGATGCCAAAAACTTATCCGGGGTCACGTCTGTCCCTAGATCCACGACCTCAAAGCCAGCACCTTCTAACATCATACTGACCAGATTCTTCCCGATGTCATGCAGGTCACCCTTGACGGTACCCATCACTACCTTCCCAACCGGCTCCACCCCTGAATCGGCTAACAAAGGCCTGAGAATTTCTAATCCCGCCTTCATTGCACGCGCCGCGACCAACATCTCGGGTACGAAATACTCTCCCTCTTCAAAACGTCGTCCGACCTCCTCCATTGGGGCAATGAGCCCCTGTTGGAGAATATCCGCAGCTGATAAATTATTCCTCAAGGCCGCTTGGACTTCATCCAGAGTGGAGCTCATTTCGCCGTCTAATACAGCCTGATAGATTTTTTCTAATTCTTTCATGGTTCATCCTTGCATTTTGATTGCAGAGAATTGTTCTCAATTAATGGTGTCGAATCCTTTTCCCAGGTACTTTAATTGGCTAACTCTGCGGATACTTCGCACGAAATTTACCCACCAGCTCAGAAGCCATATTAGCCAAAGCGACCCCATCTGCCATCAACATCAACATCTGATAACCTTGTTCGTAACGCTGCCGGGCTTGCCCCCAGGAGCCGGCGATCGTCGCCAGAACTTTACCCGCTGCAAGCACCCTCTCCTCAATGCTATGGATAACGGCTTGCACCTCCGGATGCCCGGGAGCAGCGAAATGCCCCAGCGAAGTCGCCAGGTCCATCGGGCCGATAAAGATGCCATCTAAACCCTCTACCTTCAAGATCTCATCCAGATTGGCGACTGCCTCCGGCGTCTCGACCGCCGTCATGACGAATATCTCCGCATTAGCGTACTGCAGATAGTCCATGCTATTCTGGCCATACCCAGCCGCACGCGGGCTGGCGGCCACGCCTCGCACGCCACCTGGCGGGTATTTGCAGGCTTGCACTGCCGCATCGGCTTCATCAGCAGAATTGATATAGGGGAACAATATCCCATAGGCTCCAGCATCCAGGATACGCTTGACCAGCACAAAGTCGTTCCATGTGGCGCGCACCAGCGGCGACGTTGGACTGCCCTTCATTGCCTGTATCTGAGCTATCAGGGTCAAGATATCGCCCGGACCATGCTCCAGATCGATCATCAGGAAATCGAAACCAGCCTGGCTCAAGATCTCAGCCGAGAACGGGCTGGCAAGCTGCAGCCAGGCTCCTGCCGCTTTACCGCCCTCCTGGAGCCTATGCTTGAGTGGGTTGTAAAAAACCGGCATCGTTGTTCTATCCTTCACCAAGATGCAGTAACTTACGAATCATCATATCGTTCAGTTCCTCATAATTAGCAGGCTTCACCATGCGTCCGGTGTCATCGGCTTTAAAGCCATACTGTCGTGCCTGCTCAATCACTACCTTACTCCAGTAGGGATCCTTGCCAGTAAAAACACTGTGCTCTTCCAGGATACCCAACAACCAGGCATCTTCGGAAGAGACATTCTCGAATTTCCGCCATAGACCCGGCGGTAAAGAGATCAAGTCCCACTGACCGATCTCCGTTTCACCCATTGGTGGACATTCAGGGTCGTTACCCCAGTAAAAGCGCCAGCGCCCGGTTAGCGGCATAAACGCTTCGATGTAATCGTGTGTGTGGTAAGCGGGGCCATTTCCGGGTGGGGCCATCACCATCCCAATCTGGAACTTATGCGGGCTGCGCAAGGCAACATCCTGCTCATAGTCGGGATTCTCGCTGGCTGTATCCCCAATCACAGCATAATTCATCCGCTGGTGACCAGGCAAAATACTGTCGATAAACATCAGCGGGATGCCTTTCTCTTTGAGATCGGCGAAGCGCACCACCCGGCTCAGCATTTCTTCATTCGTATATTTTTTGTGTTCCATTCATCACTCCAATGTATTAATATTCTTATCTCCATTTGACTGAAACTCTCGCCCGGCGGCGAATAAGGAAATGATATTTTCAAGTGGCGTATCGCGATTGATGTTGTGACAGGGTGCCAGGATGAACCCGCCGCCCTCTCCCAGGTCGTGACTGCGGCGCGCCACTTCCTGCCGCACGATCTCCGGTGTCGCGTTGGGCAGGAACTGCTGAATATCAATTGCCCCGTGGAAGCAAATCTGCTTTCCAAATTCCACCTTCAGGCTAAGTGTATCTTCCAGCCCTTTGACGACAGTCTGGATCGGATTGAGGATGTCCACGCCGATATCAATAAGATCAGGGATGATTGGTCGGATGGCGCCATCACAGTGCATCAGCACCTTTCCCTTTGTATTAGATTTGATAACATCGATGACCCGTTTCAGATTCGGTTTTATGAAGCGCCTGAACATCGTTGGTGAGATCATAAGCGATTTCTGGGTGCCCTGATCATCGGTAATTACTACCACCTGCACATAAGGCCCCACAACTTTCATATAATTAACGTACATCTCGCATATTAGGCTGGTAATCTTTTCAAGCAGAGCATCGGCCAGAGAGGGATTAAGAGCAAAATCCATAAACAGCTTATCATAACCGCGCAGTTGAGCAGCTGTCTGCAACACTCCGACTTTGATTCCATCTGCCCCGACCACATAATCTGTTCCCGAGTACCAGGAGCGAGCCTGTTCTGCTAGACCGATAAACATCCCTGGATGATCCGGATCGGGCCATGCAAAAGCTTCTAGATCGCTTTGGCTCAATTCTGGAGAGCCAAGCGACTGTCCGGCGATAGCATAATAATCGCCGACCTCAGTGTACTTGTGCGGGGTGTGCCACATGTCCAGGTAACCCAGTTCGCCGTCTATCTCTCTTTCGCGCACACCCACCCAGTTGGGCACCACCCAGCGAAAATCGATCCCCAGCACTTGGAGCAGGTCTTCATCTAACACCATATTCTGAGCCATGCGGTCCAGAACGCGTCCCTCTCCTGGCGGCAGCCCCAGGTATTTGCGCAGAGGCGCGTAGACCGATTTATGAAACGAGCCGATATGCTTGCCGTAATCCAGCGGCGGCCGGTCAGGCTCCTGGTGATTAACTGCAGCCTCAAAGCGTTGGCGTGAGTTCATTACTTGACTTCCCGATTGAAAACCTGGTATTCGATTCGCAACAACCGACAGACCTCCACCATCTCGGCGACATACTCACCTGCTACGGCAGAAATATGGTTGGAGCCAAAATTACCAAGCAATACATCCCAATCTACATCTGCCTTGACAAAAGCGGTGGGTAATTGGTGAGATCCTCGCGCTTGTACAAAAGCCATCAGCTCTTCTGATGGCAGTTCAACCGTTTCCCCACTGAAGATACCCATACAATAATGTCCCGCCCGACGGTAAAGACGCGCCAGTGTCAGCGGCCCAGGAGCGGCGGTAAAATAAGTAATCGCGCCTCCACCTGGACGGTTGGCGGGACGCAGTTCCACCCGCGCCAGGTTCTCGTGCGGATCAGCTGACCGGGCGGCGTACCAGGTGCACAGTGCTCCACAATTGGGCATATACAACACTCCCAACGCCTCATTAACATAGCTCACGTCCCCAAATAAGACCGGCTGTCCACCAGAGACCTGCTTGAGCAATTCCATCGTCAGGGCACCGTCACCATCCGCCTCACAAGCCATTGCTGTAGGCTGGCGCGGCCCATCGGCGTCATACGGTCCGGGTAGAAGTGCCGCGGTGATACACTGGGGCACATAATGCGAGCTTAAATCGGGCATACACTTGACCGCTACGAAATCGAGACCCTTCTCGGCGATGATATCCCGGGTCGCAAGGTAGCAACGCACCTGATAGGCCAGCTTGGCAGGGGTGAGCCCCTGGTCGTTGTAACCGATCGCAGCCACATTGGCAGTCAGCCACTCCATCGTGAATTGCACCTGAGCCTGGGGTACCAGGTCTGCTCGACGGATGATTTCTAGCTGGTCGATATGCTCGACGTCTACGCCGAACAGGGTGCGCCACTGCATCGGATCGATCGTCCCAGTGTCGATCCCTAATGACCGCCCGCCAAACAAGCCAAAAACTGCACCACGCAATCTTGATACCACAGCAGCTGCCCGCAAATAAGGCATCGCTTGTTCAGCGATTACATCACCATTCTCGTAATCTTCTCGCAAACGCCGATAGGGATAACCAATTTGGTCCAAAGCCCCGGCTGCACCCAGGAATCCTACCGTACCATGCGTAGCTGGGCTCTTATTCGAAAGTAATATAGTTGGCAACCCCAGACGCTGAATACCGTGCACCACCAGGTTAGGAGCAGTCCAGCAGGGTGTATGAGCGATCAACGCCTCCACACCCTGCTGTTGGAGTGCATCCACTTGACGGTTTATTTCGGACCGGCTGCGCGCTACTTCAGTAAAGCTCAGCAGTTCTATCTCTAACGCAGCGAAATACGACCGCGCTTGAGCATGGCGCGGCTCCGTCAAAGGACCAAACACTTTATCCCACTCATGCTGACGTTCATCACCGAAGGTGATCAGCCCAATTCGAGGAACACTCATCCTAATACCTCATAACAACCGATTGAGAGGGGTGTACTTAATGTCACCATCCGCAGGATAATTGCTTATTTTTCCTGCGAGCGCGGGTAAGCCTGGATCATCCGACCTCCATCGGGGTAAATAGTCTGCCCTATGAAATAACTCGAATCGTCGCTTGCCAGAAAGACAATGACGCGGGCGATCTCTTCACAGGAAGCGATGTAACCGATCGGGAGGCGTTCCATCAACACAGCGTGCTTTTCTTCATTGTTTACGACGCGCTCCATCAGCTCGGTCATCACAGGACCCGGCGCACACGCGTTGACCCGAATGCCCTTGCCGATCAGGGACAGCGCCATGGCCTTGGTGAGCTGGTTGACACCACCCTTGGCGGCGCAGTAAGGTACCTGGTCGGCGAGGGCAAGCACTGCCATCACCGAGGAGACGTTGACGATTACCCCTGGCTTGTTCTGCGCCACCATCACCCGCGCCCCAGCCTGGCTGAGCAAGAAGGTACCCTTGAGATCCACGCTCATCACCCAGTCCCAATCTTCCTCGGTGATATCGAAGAAGTTGGCGCTATGGTTAACTCCGGCGTTGTTAATGATAATATCTATTGTCCCGAAATGCGCCAACGTCTCGGCGACCAGGTGGTCGACCTGAGCCTTCTGGCTTACATCGCACTGTACGAACAAAACATTCCCGCCCCGCTCACGCAATGCCTGGGCAACTCGCTCACCCAGCTCAATGCTGCGCCCGGTCAAGACCACCTTTGCGCCTTCTTTGACGAACTCCTCGGCAACCGCCACGCCAATTCCTTTGGTAGCACCGGTAACGATGGCAACTCTATCTTTTAGTTTCATAACAGTCCTTCAGATCTCATTTCACGGGTGGCTTAACCCCTACCGGGTAGCGTTTTTGGATGTCGAAAATGATCGCGCTGACATAATCCACCACACGGTTGACCATCTTTTCCCCTTTTTCGCGGGTGGCTTTGGTCGGGTCGCCAATCACGCCATTCTCCAGCTCTTTGTACTCAGGACGAGCAAAGGTGCCTTCGAAATGATACATCATGCCTGGGCGCGGCACCATGCCGGGAGCGATGATGAAATCCCGGCTCACCAGTGGGTCACCGCCGCCTTTGACCGCCTTGCTCATATCAATGTATTGCGGGTACAGGTACAAGCCCATCGATGTTTCGGCTTCGTCGGCATGCCACATGTAATCCTCCAGCACTTCCTTGTCGTCCCGCAGAAAGTCATACCAGTGCAACGAGAGGGTGAAGTAGCCCTCTAAGCCCAGCTTGTGCACCGCTACCAGGGTCGTGGAAACCTGTCCATGGGCTGAAAGGATAATGAATTTATTGAATCCCGATACAGCTGCACCGCGCACAATATCTACTAGCAAAGCAATATGTGTATCATATCCCAGCGGGATCGTGCCGGGCATGTGCCAATGATGGTACGGGTGCGAGCCATACCACGGGCAAGGGATCAGCATTGCCCCGGTCTTTTTAGCTATTAATTCTGCCAGCCCCATGGCGTTATAGGCGTCTACCCCGATCGGGCAGTGCGGGCCATGCTGTTCAATGGCGCCAATCGGAAGGATTGCCACGTCGCATTCTTCTTTCGCCCAACGTAGCAATTCCGGGGCAGGTAATTCGTGCCACCATAGATATTTTCTTTCATTCATAGTTGCTTCTCCTTGTGTGAAATTAACTTGACTGTTTTTAGAATCTCGCCCAACGTTAACTCAGATCGTTCCAGCCGCTTCCAGGGCGATCAGATCATCCGACACCCCCATATCGGCGGCTAGCGCCAGTAATTCCTTGTACAGATTAGCGGGCAGCGGCACGCCCTCCCGGCGGCGCTGCAAGGCTTTGCGGTGTTCCAGCTCACCGGGGAGGTACATTTGACTTTGCGGATCCCACATGGGCGACTGTTTGATTCGCCGGAAATAGGCCCCCATGCGCTCTGCCATATCATCGCGGCTGATGATTGCTTCCAGGTTGACCGCAAGCATCATATGCCCGGTGTGGCTGGGTTGATCAGACTGCTTGTACATGCTCAGGATATCCTCACCGAACGCCCCGCCGTTGATCACCCCGCACAGGATCTCGACCACATAAGCCAGGCCTAACCCTTTGAAGCCACCCATCGGCAACAAGAAACCGGCAAAGGCGATATCGGGATCATCAGTCGGACGCCCCTCTTTGTCGGTCGCCCAATCCAATGGGATCTTCTCGCCCTTCTTGCTGGCCAGGAGCAGCTTGCCTCCTGCCACAGCCGAAAGTGACATATCCAGACAGAAATCGAACTCCTGGAAGGTGGGGATCGCAATGGCAATGGGATTATTGCCTATGATGGGCTTGCTTCCTCCAGGGGCGACGATATTCGGTCCCACGCTGGTCATCGCAATGCCAAGCATGCCGCGTTCGGCAGCAATCCGGGCGTACAGCGCTGCCGCGCCGAAATGGTTGCTGCGCACCACGCTGACCATGCCAATGTTGTAGTCCTGTGCCAGCGTAACCGCGCGCAACATTGCCTCCCGTCCCACAATGAAGCCTGGACCGTCGTCCCCATCCAGGACTTCGAGTCCGCGACCTCCGCGCAGCGTTCTGACCTGGGGTCGGGGGTTAATAGCCCGGCTACGTAGGCGTTGCAGATAAATCGGAGCGCGCAGCACGCCATGGGAATCAATGCCCCACAGGTTGGATAGCACCAGTGCCTGAGCGTGAAAGGCAGCATCCTCCGGCAGCATACCAGCGTGTTGGAATAACCTGCAAAGGAAGGTCTCTAATTGTTCATGTCGAACCAGCACTTCAGCTTCTGCCACGTTAAGTCTCCATTACTTCTGAAACATATATCATCCAAAATCTTCTTTGTCTGCTTGCTAATTCCGCTCAATCATCAGTCAATTGAAGATAAGGGAGGAATCCCGGCAGGCTCATGCGCAAACGGTAAAGACAGGTACTGGCAGTCAGGTACAGACTGCAAAAGTCGGAATCGCCCCAAATAAAATTAGCGGTTTGTTCAGGCATTTCAATCCATCCCACTGGGTTTGCCTGGGCATCGAATATATGCACCCCGCCTGGTCCGCAGCAGTACAGGTTGCCGGCCAAATCAAATTTCATCCCATCTGGCACTCCGGGTCCGTTGCCTCTTACTTCGGCCCAAACTTGGCCTCCGCTCAAATTGCCGTCCTCTTTTAGATCAAATACGCGGATATGCCCGCGAGGTGAATCGTTGACAAATAAACGCTCTTCTGCAAGGTCAAAACATAATCCGTTGGGATTCTCGAAATCATCTGCTAACAGCGTCAGGCCGCTGCCGTCCGACTGCATCCGATATATGCCCTGAAAGGGTAGCTCTTGTTGTCTTGGTATGCCTACTCGCGCGCGTCGTCCGAAATTTGGATCACTGAAATAGATGCTCCCATTACTTTTAGCCACAATATCATTTGGACTGTTCAGCTGCTTGCCTTGATACTCATCTGCAATAACCCTGTATGCGTCATTTAAATCTGTTCTGCTCACCCGACTGGTGGCATGCTCGCATGTCCACAGGCGACCTTGCTTGTCAAACGTGTTGCCATTCGCCATATGACTTGGCTGACGTAGAATCTGTGCGCCAAGCGTATCCTGCCAGCAATACATCCGGTCGCCGACTATATCGCTAAAGGTCAAGGCTATCTTGCCAGCATTCCAGGCAGGACCTTCCAGGAAATGAAAACCGCTTGCCAGCCGTTCGAGCTGCGCCTCAGGCTCCACCAGCTCCCAAAAGATCGGTACGTAAGCATGAAGACCAAACTGCATCACATATTCCTCTTGCTTCAACCCAACGGTCTGCCACCATCTACTGGGATCACTGCCCCGGTGGTATAGGTCAGATGGGTCGCTATTGCCAGCACAGCATTCGCCACATCCTCTGCGCTGGCCAGACGCCCAAGTGGGGTCTTTGCAGTCTGCTCCGCAATCATCGCCGGATCCATGCGACGGGCATATTCACCCATCACCCAACCAGGTGCAATAGCCACTACCCGAATTTCCGGCGCCAATGCCCGCGCTAGAGAGATCGTCATGGAGTTCAAGGCTGCCTTGGAGGCACAGTAAGCGACGTTGCTGCCAACCCCGGTCGTGCCGGCGATCGAGGACATGTTGATGACCAGACCACCTGGCGGTTTTTGCAATAGACCGCGAAAGGCGCGTACACAGGCAAACGCACCACGCCAGTTTACGCGGAAAATATCATCGATCAATTGATCGTCTAATCCTTCCAGGTCGGCATGAGGCACATAACGGGTGATACCGGCATTGTTGATCAGGATATCCAGCTTGCCGTAGCGCTGTTCCACATCATCCGCCACAGCAGCGAGTTGAGCACTGTCATCCACAGCCGCTTCGATCATCCAGTGATCTTGACCCGAAAGGATGGCTAATAAATCCTTGCTGGCCTGGTCGTTGCAGCGTTTATCCAATAGGATAATCCGCGCACCTTCCTGCGCGAGCCTGGTACAGATTACAGAGCCGATACCGCCGCAGGCCCCGGTCACCAGGGCAGTTTGCCCGTTCAATTTTTTGCTGTCTACCATCAAATACCTCAATGTCTGGCCCCTTCGGGCTGGTTATTCGTATTCGAAATGAGCGTACTTGGGTATATCCTGATCCCCATAGCGTCGAAGCCGCAGATCTGCCTGCTCTTTGTGTCCCCAGAAGCGTTCCAAGGCGCACAGACGAGAGGCATATTCGCCGATCATTACACTCGCTTCGGGAGTAATCTGCTGGTATGTGTGGGTCTTGATAAATTTGCCTACCCACAAGCCACCTGTGTATCGCCCTGCGCCTTTGGTCGGCAGGGTGTGGTTGGTGCCAATCACCTTGTCGCCATAAGCAACATTGGTCTCGGGACCCAGGAAAAGAGCACCGTAACTGTGCATATGATCCAGGAAGTAGCGCGGATTTTTAGTCAGGATTTCGACATGCTCAGAAGCAATTTTATCCGCCTCGACTACCGCCTCTTCATACGAATCAACCACAATCACCTGCCCGTAGGTGTCCCAGGAGACACGCGCCAGGTCGGCGGTGGGCATGATTTCCAATTGTTTCTCTACATTTTCAATCGTCGCACGGGCAAGCTCCTCGCTGAGCGAGATCAGCACCGCCGGCGAATCTAGACCATGCTCCGCCTGCCCCAGCAGGTCAACAGCGCACATCTCAGCGTCGGCAGTATCATCCGCCACCACCAGCACCTCGGTGGGCCCAGCAAACAAGTCGATGCCCACCCGCCCATATAG
>Ga0136653_10002340_pt1 | contig 10389 bp, 5 predicted proteins | sample LakKivw275mmetaG_FD_94866 | JGI IMG/M metagenome (GOLD analysis project Ga0136653, IMG submission 94866) | Anoxic lake water microbial communities from Lake Kivu, Rwanda to study Microbial Dark Matter (Phase II) - Lake Kivu water 275m metaG... | ecosystem: Environmental > Aquatic > Freshwater >... | reverse complement strand
GAAATTCAGTGCAGCTCCAGCGGAACGATCAATCTGCGCAATCCCGGAGGGTGGGTGGACCTCAAAGGAACTCTAACGATATCACATTATAATTCCACTGTGAATGTCTATGGAGGGACCACAGCGTCTTATTGGCCTTATGGAGGCAATGCCACGCTTACTATGTCGTCCGGGCAACTGATCTTCCATGACCAGGGCGTATTTGTCTATAATTCGGCTACCTGGTCTTTCACGGAGAACATAACCGGAGGAACGATCAAAGTGGCGAGAGGGTTTGAGGTTCAAAGGGCGGATTTTACACCCACCGGTGGAGAGATAGAATTCACCGGAACCATAGACGGAAATATCTCGATGGTTTCCGGTGCCAACTTCCACAATATTAGAATTTCCAAATCCACTGCCAGAAGCGACGATGGCTATGGGGAGGACTTGTCTGAAACAGACCGTTGGGGCGTGGTGCACCCGGTCACCCGTACCGGAAATGTGAATGCCGCCAGTAACCTTCTGCTGAATAGTATGGCCATTCAGAGCGGAATACTCAATGCCAGTGGCAATACCATCGAAATTAAGGGATTCTGGGACAATACTGCAGGCCCGGCGGCTTTCATCGAAACCGGCTCCCGGGTCATCTTCAGCAGCACGACAGACCAGTATTGTTACTACAGCGAGGATTTTGATACTCTGGAGATCAATAAACCAGCGGGTTTTCTGAACTTCAGTATAACTTCATCCGTTTTTAATATCAACCATTATGACTGGACCACGGGAGGGATGAAGGTCTATTGCCAGGTCAACATCCTCGATCTGGTGGATAATGGCATGTTCGGTTCCTTCAATTGCTATACGACCGGAACCCTCAATATTACGAATAATGACGGTTTCATTGACCTGAACGGGAGCTTGTTGATTGACAATGGAACCGTCAATATCTATGGTGGGACGGCTGATTGCGATTGGGCTTGGAGCAGCAATGCCTCGATCACCATGACCAACGGAAGCCTGATCTATCATGACCGTGGGATCAGATATCTCTATGCCACCTATACGCTGACCACCAATATCACCGGCGGTGAGATCAGAACACCGGGATCCTTCTATATGCAGCAAAATGGCTTCCACCCCAGCGGAGGCACCCTGAAAATGATTGGCGGCAACGATGTGGTTCTGACCGTGACCAACGGCAGCTACCTGCATAACCTGACGGTTTACAAGACCTCCAGCAGGGATGAGGGTGCAGGCAGCAGCTTCGCTTATGACCGGGAAGGCAACCTGAGGGAGATCACCCGCAGCAACACAGTGATAACCAATACCTATTCCAACCTTACCGTCCATGGGAATGTGGAGGTTCAGGCAGGCACCCTCATCAACTCCAGCACGATCTATGTGGGCGGGAATTGGTATGTGGTGGCTGGATTCGGAAATTACACAGACACATCAGGTACGGTGGAATTGAACGGCTCCGCTGACCAGGCAGTGGGGAACACCAATTTCAACATCCTGCGCCTGAACAAGAGCGGCGGGGCGATGACCCTCTCGGGCACGGTGCAATGCAACAACTATGACTGGGAGGCGGGCAACCTGACCGTTTCCGACCACAGTTTCACTGCCCTGGACATGGTGGATGAACATCTGCGGGGGGTGATCACCGTCAATGGTGGGCAGTTGGTCTTCAATCAAGATTCCGGCCAGTATCTGGATCTGGGCGGAACGCTCAATATCAGCAGTGGAGCCCTGACCATCAACGGAGGCTGGGGCCCCATGTATTGGCCCTATACCTATCCCGCGGCAATAAATATGAATGGCGGCGCCTTCAATATCAATGACATGGGGGTGTATCTCTATGCAACACCCGGTTTGACGGAAAACATCACCGGGGGCACGATCACGGTCAGAGGTGGCATAACCGGGACAAGGACAGATTTTCACCCCACCGGGGGAACGTTCATCTTTGTCGGTTCCCAGGATTTCTATGCAGGTCTTCCCTCCGGGAGCACACTGCATCATGTGATCATCAACAAAGGCAGCACCCGGGAAGCGGGCTTCACCTCAACCCATTATAGCTCCCGTGATGGCAGCATCCAACCCCTGACCAGGGCAAATACCATCTTGCTGAACAACAACCTGACGGTTACCGGTAATTTCACTATTCAGACCGGCTCCTTCAATCCCAATGGTTTTACACTCACAGTGAATGGCAACCTGGATATTTACGGAACCATCGTTTCCTCTTTCTCCGCTTCCCAGATCACCGCCCTGGGGAACATCCATTGGTATTACGGCTCACAAGCTGCCATGAGCCAGGGAACCCTGGCCACTTATGGGAATTGGACGATCTCAAACGGAGCCGATGTCATCCTCCCTGCCGCTGTGCTGACCATCATGCATATCCCAGGCGGAGTAGCCCAAGCGGTCGAAATCCTGGATCCCAGCGCCAGAATGGGCAGTTTGGAAATCAATGGCATGGATACCTACTACTCTGGCCAACCGCTGATCCTCAACGGCTACCTGACGATCAACACCACCGGCAGATTGTTCCTGGGGAATAACCTGACGGTGGAGGGAAATCTGAATCTGAACGGACAGCTGAGCATTTCCTCAAGAACTGGCATCGTGCATGGCAAAGTGATCACCGGAGCCTCCAGCCAGTTGAATGTGACCAGTGGCAGCTTCACCTGCGACAATTCTTCCATCCCCCGTAACAGCTATGTCAATGGCTTGTTTTCACTGACCACAGGTGTGATCGATTATGTGAACAACACCCTGACTGTCAATCCTGGCGGTTCGATCTCCATGAGCGGTGGAGAACTGAAATGTGACGGCCTGAGTGTTGCCGTTGGCGGCACCTTCCAACCCACGGGCGGAACGGTGGAGATCAACAGCAATCCCAGCAATGCCCATGTAACCATAAGCTTTTCTCCGGGGAACTACTTTCACCACTTGAAGCTGGTGCACAACCAGGGTCTGATCCTGGCCAGTGACCTGCGCATCAATGGCGAACTGACCATCCAATCGGGGACAATTGACCTCAGCACTTCCAATTATACGATCGATCTCTATGGCAACTGGACCAACACCACCGGACTGAGCAGGCTGATCAAACGGGAAGGCACGGTCAGGCTGCTCGGCAATTCAAGCTGCACTTTCACCGGTGCCGACGAGCAGTTTTACAACCTGGTGTTGAACAAGACCGGCGGCGCTTTGCTGATCCTGAACAGTCCCTCGAACAACCTCTCCTGCGACCATTACGACTGGACCAGCGGCGGCTTGCAGATCAGCAGCGGAAGCTTCACCGCCGCCGATCTGATCGATCATGGCCTCTATGGATCCTACTACATCACCGGGGGTATGGTTCAGCTCACCAATAATGATGGTCTGGTGGATATTAATGGGGATGTTACCATCCTCGATGGGGAACTCCACATACACGGTGGCACAGATGATTCCTGGTGGGCATTTGAAAGCAATGCCTCGATCACGATGAGCGGCGGATTGCTTGATTTCCATGACACCGGAATTTACATGCCGCTTACAAGCTACAGTTTCACAACCAATATCAGCGGTGGCCTGATCCGTAGTGCGAGCTGTTTTATCGGGCAAAGGTCCGGTTTCGCCCCCACCGGAGGAGTGGTTGAACTCTATGGAAGCACAACGAGTAACTTTGGTTTTGACAGCACAGTCAGTTCACATTTCTATAACCTCAGGATCAGCAAGCCAAACCCTCGCACTCCCGTGCCCCAGCGGCTGCATTCCAGGCTGGAACTTCCAGTCAACAGGATCAACGATGCCCTGCTGTATTATGATACTGTCATCACAAACGATCTGCACCTCTATCAGGGAATCCTGGATCTTAACGAGCATCAACTGACCGTGATGGGAAACATGACGATCGACAATGCGGAACTGAAGTCCAATCATCCCTCCGCAAGACTGACGATCCTGGGGAACATGACCTGGAATCCGGGTTCCCATGCCAGTTTTGACAACGGGATCATCAAGCTGCACGGGGATCTCACCTTCAATGACGGCACCGATGTGGCTTTGGGGGGATTCTTCCATTTTGAGGGAGATTCCAACAGTGCGATCCACTGCCATGACGCCGATGCCAGCCTGGGCAATCTGGTGCTTTACAAGACCGGTTCGATCCAATACTACATCGATGTTTTCAACAGCGCTGACAATGGCCTGAGGGTCAATGGTGCCTTGATCGCCTATAATCAGAACTGCATGAGAACCTATGGTACAAATATCCTGGTCTTGGGAGACCTGAGCTTGCAGCCTGGTTCGGAATTGCGGATCGCCAGCGGTTCGCCGGTGATAACCCTGGCGGGCACCGTTATGATCACTGATACCGCCTGCATCACGCAGGTATTGGGAACAATGCCCTTTATCAGCTTCTATGGTGATCTTTACGATCAAAACACAATCCTGGGCAGCAACCGGGGATTCAACATCACTGTGGCGGATATCTATTTTATAGGGAGCAATGTCCAAACCATAGTATGCCCCCGCAGCTACCTGACCCTGCCCGGGTTCAGGGTTAACAAAACCGGAGGCAGTTTCGCTCCCCAGACCGGGATTTATATTCTGCAGCATGTACAGATACTGAACGGCACCTGGGCGGATGGCACACCCGGTCTGTCACATTCCATAGAGGGTAATCTGAGTATCAGCGATACAGGGATCTATATTCCAACCCCTGGCTCCCAATTTACCTTCACCGGCAGCGGAAACTCGTATCTCAGCGACTCCAGCGCCGGCAGCTCGTTCAGCACGCTCAGGCTGGACAAGACGAGCACCGCCAACACCCTTAACCTGTATTCTCCCTTGAGATTAGATCCCGGTGGGACACTCTCGGTACTCAAGGGAACCTTTTTCGCCAATGGCCATCAGATAAGCAACCAAGGGGCTACCGTTATCGGCGATGGTGGAGTCCTGCAGCTTGGATCCGGTTCCATCCTGGAAACAGGCAGCGGCGGCGTGGTCTCGGTCAACAGCGGTGGAATGCTACACTGCGCCGGGGTGATGGGAAACAATGTGATCCTGCGCCCCTACAGCGGAAATTGGTCTCTTCTCGCCATGGCGGGTGCCACGGTCTCCTTTGCCCACACCACTTTCCTGGGCACCCAAAACCTGGGTGTGCAGATCGAGCCGGGCGCAATGGTCGATCCCGCCGGTTCCTTTGCCAACTGCACTTTCCAGAATGGAGCAGCGGGATCGTCATATCTCACCATCAACAGCGGCCAGGATCTGGTGATCCCCAACGCGGCCTTCCTTTCCTTGCTCATTGGCAGCCATAATGTAAGCAAAACCTTTGACAGCGGATCGGTTACCCTCAATGGTGCCAGCGGACCCTTTGCCGGCCCTGCCTATGAGAATGATCCTTATAACCGCATCCACTGGGCGGGATTCCTGCCGAACCTGGTGATCACCGCTTTCAGTTGCAGCCATCCCAATCCCTATATCGGTGATCTGGTCAGCTATAGTGTTACTGTTTTGAACGATTCGGACACTCCGACGGGTGCACCCTTCAATGTGCACCTGTTCAAGAACAGGACACCGGCTCCGGGATTCGGTGAACTGGGTGATGTGTTCCACACCTTTGCCCCGCTTGCAGCCTATGCGAGCGCCAGTTACACCTATACCGGGATCTATTCGATGGTGGCGGAAGACTGGACTTCCTATGCCCTGATCGATCCCGAAGAAGCCATCGCCGAGATTGATGAGACGGACAACCGTTCCCTGCCGTTGAGCGTTGCCTGGCAAGCCCTGCCCGCTGTGAGCGATGCCGCCATCAACCTGATCGGGAGCGATATTCACCTCTCCTGGACCTATCCCATCCCGGTGAACCGCTTCCGCATCTATTGGGACGAAGATCCCTATGGCAGTTTCTCAAGCCTGGAGGGCATTTCCCCGGTGCCCAGTTACACCCTCCCCGCCGGAGTCATTGCCTGGCGCTTCTTCCGCATTAAGGCGGAAAGGGATGAACCCACACCCTGAAGGTGTTTGAGGTAAATTGAACCTTGCGCAGAAAACCGGGACGCCAAGCCCCGGTTTTCTGCATCAGCTATCTTTGCAGCGGTACACAGATGGCGGAAGAGGGTAGATTTCGCAGCTCTGGAGCAGGTTCAGGGACAAGAGAAAGGGCGGAATTCCTGGCAGAATTCTGTTGGTTGGATTGGAATCTGTCCACTTCGTTCCCATTAGCAATACGGAATCATTACGGAGTCATTACGGATTTAATCCGTAATGACTCCGTAATGATTCCGTATTGCTAACGGGAGCCAAAGCAAATGGATGCCATAACAAGGGCGGAAATTTCAGTGGAAATTTCTGGATCAGGGCACACACAATTCCATTGTAACTTATTTATTTTCCAGCAATATGTAGAATCGCCGGAGAAATCATTGGCTCATCAGCAAACCGGAGTAGAGCTGATAGTTCTCCTCGTCGAAGCAATAGAACCAGATATCCAGTTCCGGGGATTGGGACAGATATTCCCTGACCGTCTGGATCGCGATGGCGGCAGCCTGGGCTTTGGGATAGCCATAGACGCCGGTGGAGATATTGGGAAAAGCGATCGAGCGCAAGCCCTGCTTTTGGGCCAGCAGCAGGCTGTTCCGGTAGCAGGAAGCCAGCTTCTCCGCCTCGCCGGATGTGCCGCCGCGGAAAATGGGGCCGACCGTATGGATGACAAACCGGGCGGTCAGATCATAGCCCCGGGTTATCTTTGCCTCCCCAGTCCTGCAGCCGCCCAGGGTGCGGCATTCCGCCAACAGTTTCGGGCCGGCCTTGCGGTGGATGGCTCCATCCACTCCCCCGCCGCCGAGAAGTGAGCTGTTTGCGGCGTTCACGATCGCATCGCCGGTGAACTGAGTGATATCGCCTTTTACCACATGTATCATCAGTTCACCCCTTTAGTCTTTGTCCTCGAATTGGAATGGAGTCTGTGACTTGGGCATCGCCTGCAGAATTAAGGGAGGAACAGATCAGAATATCCACTGAAGCAAACATTTATAACCCGTCAGTTGCATTCTGGCGCAGCACTAATCACTAATCACTAATCACTAATCACTAATCCCTGCTTTTTGCCAACGCTGGCGATGTAGATCACAAACTCCTCCACCCCGTCCACATCCAGGGCGGCGTTCATCCCTTCATCCAAAAAGGCTCCGATCATGCAGGCCCCGCAACCGATGGCTTCAGACGCCAGATGGATGTTTTGCCCCACATGCCCCGCATCCAGATACAGATAGCGGTAACCGCGCTGTCCGTAACGCCAGGCGGTGCGGTAGGGTACCGCGGTGAGGATGAAGTCCACAGCTGCGGTTTTGAGCATTTCCTGGCGCAGGCAGGCCTCATAGATGTCCGAAGCGATGGTTTCGGGTGCCTCGATGCGCACCAGGCAGTGTTTGGTGGGGTGGTAATAGTAAAGCCCGGGCTTGATGGCGGTTACATTGTTGATCAGCAAATAGCATTCGAAGGGATGGCGTGCCCCCGCGGAGGGGACATTGCGCAGGGTGATCTCCTGATGCTCGGTGGAGCGGAAATCCCGTGCCCAACTGCTGGCCCAAAGCAGAAAGGATAGCTCGTCCAGGCTGAGTGCCTGATCTGCATATTTGCGCAGGCTGCAGCGCTGCCCGATCGCCTGATGCAGGCTGAGCTCGGGATATTTCAGTTTGCCGATGGCGGGCAGGGTGATCAATTCCCCGCTGCGGGCTTTGATGGCGTCCGGGCGCGGCACTCCATTTTCCTGGTCGCTCTTTTCCCCATAGAGGTAACGGGTGAGCAGGATGAAATCGGAACCGATGGAGGCGGCTTTGGCTCTTTTCTGGGCGATGTCCTCCAAAACTGGCTGGAGGTTCTGCTCCAGGAAGAGATATTCCTCCTCGCTGATCTCCGCCTCTTTCAGGATGTCCGCCTTCTCATAGCCACGTGTCTTGTAATATAGATAGCCAAAGGTTTTCATGTCCATGCTTCTATTCCTTTTTGATCGCGTTCACGGGGCAGCCGCGGAAGGCAGCATGGCCTTCGATGCAGATGCCGCATTCGGTGCATTTTGCCGGATCAATCACCGCCTTGCCTTTCACTATGGAAATGGCGCCGGTGGGGCATTGGGAGAGGCAAAGCCGGCAACCGATGCAGTTTTTGGCCACCACGTTGTAGGTGGCGCCGCCGGGATGGATCTCCCCGGCCAGAAAATCACGCAGCAGATAGGATCCGGAGTTTTCAGCGGTGCCAATAGTGATGCTTCCCACCAGCAGCAGGTCGCCACTGGTGATGCCTTCCACATACAGGCTGTCGCCTTCGCTGATCTGGCAGCCCAGGGAATCCAGAACGCTGCGGGGCGCAAGCAACAGACGGTAGGTTTCACCCTGGCCGGTATTCAGCCAAGGCCTTCCTTTGATTAATTCTGCCACACCGCTGTGGGCGGTAACTTCGGTTTCGAGATCGATCAGTGCGGCCAGAGGCAGCAGGCCCAGCACCAGGATCAGGATCAGAAGGGCTTTGGTCATAGCAAGTTCTCCAATTTGTTTTGTATCAGGTGCTCCACCACATCCTTGACGGCTTCGCTCTGCTTTTTGGTGGTGACCAGGATGGCGTCCGGGGTTTCCACCAGGCAGAGGTCCTGCACTCCGATCAGGGCGACGAATTTGCCGCAGTGGACATAGTTGCCGCTGGCAGCCAGGCTGAACCCCTCCGCGCTGAAATGATTGCCCTGTTCATCCCGGGGGGATATATCTGCCAGCGCCTTCCAGGAACCCACATCGCTCCAGCCATAATTGACCGGGATCACAGCCCTTTGGCGGGCGGGTTCCATGATACCGATGTCGATGGGGGTTTTGGGCATTTCCCGGTAGATGCTGTTCACATCCGCGGAACCGCCGTGTTCCTCCCGTTGGGCGCAGATGCGTCGCGCCACTTCCAGCGCCTGGGGCAGATGGGTCTCAAAGGCTTTGGTGATGTCGGCAAAGGTCCAGCAGAACATGCCGCTGTTCCAGAAATAGTTGCCCTGCTTCAGAAAGAAGGCGGCGGTTTCCAGATTGGGCTTTTCCTTGAAGCGGGAAACGCTGAACACACCGTTACCAATGGCTTCCGCGGCTTCGATGTAGCCATAGCCGGTGGCGGGATATTCGGGCACGATGCCAAAGGTTACCAGAAAGCCCTGCCGGGCTACTTCCTCCGCCTGCACCAGGCTGCCCAGAAAGGCATTGGTGTCCTGGATCACGTGATCGGCAGGCAGCACGATCATGCTTTCGGTAGGGAGATGGCGGCGGGAAAGAAAAGCCAGGCTGAGGGCGATGCAGGGTGCGGTGTTCATCCCGAAGGGTTCGATGATGATGTTTTCCGCGGGCATTTGGGGAAGATGTTCCCTCACCAAATCCGCCTGATTGGCGGCGGTAACCACATAGATCCTCTCAGGGGGAATCAGGGGCAATAGGCGCTCGAAGGTGAGCTGGATCATGGATTTATCACCGGAAATGCGCAGAAACTGCTTGGGCAGGTTTCTGCGGCTGGCGGGCCAGAAGCGGGTGCCCGAGCCGCCGGCCATTATGAGTGAGATCATGGCTGGTTCCTTCTATTGTTCAACGATCTGAACGTCTTGGGGATAAGTGTAGACCCACACCGTGGCGGCGATCCCGGCATTGGGCTTGATGTTGGAAAAGCTGTAGGTTACGGTGTTTCCGGTCTTGTCGGTGTAGCTGAGGGTTTGCACGATGCCGCTGGAGCTGTTGATGGTGGCGGCCAGGGAGGTTACCAGTTCATCCTGCTTGGGTTTCAGGGTCACACTCACCAGCCTGCCTTCTTCCTTGGTGATGGTAACGGTGGATTTGTTCCAATAGAGCTGCAGGATCTCCAGGGGATTCAACATGCTGAATTCGGTGCGGATGGTGGAGCGGAATACTGTGTTGGATTGGGAGTCGTAGAGATCGACCTTGCCGCCTTCGATCTGCAGGCGTTGCACACTGGGGCTGGTGAAATGCATCAGCATCCGCCCGGGAGTGAAATAGAGCATGCCGTCATAGCTGATGGTGCGCTTGAGCTGGGGGTAATAGTTGCTTTGCTTCACATTCGCCTGAAAGCTGGAGAGGCCGTTATAGGCGCTCTGCAGCCTGGTATAGAGCTGCGCGGTGGTGGTGGCGGCTGTGGCAGTCGCGCATAGTGCCAGCAGCAGGGGCAGCAGGATCAGGAGCTTCTTCATGGTCTATCCTTTACTTGGTTTGATAATTTCAAGATAAATAATAAATTGGTGAAATGGGTGTTTCAGCTTTTCAACTCCCGGGGAGCCATAGATGATACACTTCAGCGGGGCTTTTCCTGCATGATTAGTCCTCCCGGATCAGTCCCAGCCGGATCAGGTCTTCGCGGGTGCCCAGCACGTCGCGGGAT
>Ga0136653_10002336_pt1 | contig 10400 bp, 8 predicted proteins | sample LakKivw275mmetaG_FD_94866 | JGI IMG/M metagenome (GOLD analysis project Ga0136653, IMG submission 94866) | Anoxic lake water microbial communities from Lake Kivu, Rwanda to study Microbial Dark Matter (Phase II) - Lake Kivu water 275m metaG... | ecosystem: Environmental > Aquatic > Freshwater >... | reverse complement strand
GGTGTAAGAGGAACATAGAATTTTATGGATTGATGGGGAGAATAAAAAAAAGCGATACGCTAAAAGAAAAACTTCCGCAGGCGGATGCGATTGTCACGGACCCACCATATGGAAGAAGTTCCTACAGCTCTGATGACGTTTTGTTATTGTATAATAATTTTATAAAAAAATCGCATGAATCGGTAAGGAAAAATGGGTTTGCAGTCATTGTAGTGCCTAACAGCATCAAACCAAAGTTAGGAAGATTTAAACTCATTGAGAAATTTGATTTACGAGTTCACAAGAGCCTGACACGGAGAATACTCGTCTTAAGGAAGCGTTAGTGTATCAGCTTGTACGGCGTTCCTCGATATCCGGTTTTTTTGACAGGCGGTTTTTTCTCTTTTATTGTATCCTCATGTTCGTATTGCCTCAGGAACTTCAGCGTTATTAAACGTTCGTGACTAACTGCTTTGCCCTCATCGTCAAAAAACCTGCAATGGTAGTACGGCAGAAACATAACGCCCTTTTCACCGACGTCCGCCCTGAACACGCTTTTCAGTATTCTTGCAACTTCGCTCGACTGGTATTTTATCGGCTCCTGCCTGAAGCTTTCATCAATTCCGGGCTCTATCAGAAGATAATTCTGAATGTTGTAGATTCCCCCCCAGAGATGCGGCATTTTTAGTTCCACGGCTACCACCTTGCCCGGCTCTTTTGGTTTGACTTCGCTGGTCTTGGATTTTGGAGAATATTCTGCACCGAAGTGCATGAGGTCCAGAAGCTCGTCTGCTAATTTAACCATAAGTTCTGAAAAATTTCTTAGGAGAGTGTCGCGGGTTCTTGAACTCGTCTTTTCACGTATGCCGACCATGCCCCTTTTTTCGAGTATTGAAAGCGGTTTACCCTTAAGCTCATCGTAAGGTAGACTTCCATGGTCCATGAGGTCCAATAAATGCTTCTTGGACTCGGGCGGAAGTTCCAGGATCTCTGCCAGAACATTGGATTTTTCAAGGGAATACACATAATCCCGCTGTTCGCCGCCAAAAAGCCTTCTCGGTTTTTTGCGCCGTACGTAATAAAGTTCCCCGGAATTCAAATTGACGTGGGTAAAAAATTCCGTCCTCACCTCGCGTATGGTTTCGGGTGCCTCGTCTGAGGTCACGTACTCAACCTTCCGTATGTCGAACACGCCCACGGGCGCATACCTTCCGTTCACCTGCGCTTTTAATTTTTTCTTCTTCCTGAGAAGCGAGAATCTTCCACCCGTGGATTTTTTGTTGAGTGCGGCCTCGACCTCGCCCCTGCTTTTATCTGCAATGAAACTGTATTTTTCACTTTTGAAGTAACGCTCGGTTATGGCGGTTTTTTCCAGAATGCTTATCAGTTTGGTGTCCGTATCCAGGCCGTAGGTGTGAATCGTGTCCGCCAGCTCGTATCTGTTGATGAGGCTTATGGGTTTATCCTTTGCAAACTCCTTCGCTGCGGAAGTGAAGTCCGCGGTTGTTATGAACGCCGCCCGCAGGGCGTTTTGTTTTTTTGCCTCGTTCCAGAGCCCCTGGATTTCGTCCTCGCCCACTTCGCTCGCGGACATCCTCGCACGTATGAACGACGGAATGTTTCCGCCAAGAGGATTGGTGGTTTTCGCTATTATGTCCAACCCATCCTCAACAATGGTTTTGGAATCAACGCCAAAACCCATGTGTCCGAGGAAGGTAACAACGATATTTTCGAAATCCGCTGGGTTGATACCTGCTTCTTCGGGTTTATCTTCCATTTTTGGTTTTCGGTGTCAGCAGCGTTTCGGAGCGGGACATTCCGCGCTCATCAACGTACCTGCACAGGTAATACGGCATGTACACTATCTCAATGAACTTGCCGGTTCCCGCAAAAAACGCCCGCAGGAGCTCAAGAACGTCCTCCGGCAGGTAGTTTATTGCGTCGGGTTTGCAGTCCGTGTCTATCGATTTTTCAACCTCAAAGGAATTTTTGAGGTTATATTTTGGACTTTCGAACTCCGGAATACTCACGTTGACCATGAATCCGTACTCATGCCCAGGTCTCACGGCTATAAGGCCGCGGTTTTCGAGCATCAGCAGATGTTCCAGGTTTTCCTCGAGAAAAAGCATGAATTTTTTGTCAAGGTATCTGTAGGATGCATAGCCAAATTTCGTTATATCCGCAAAAATCTCAACGGCACGAGGCGATAAGCCGAGAACCCTTTTCAGTGCGTCCGATGTTTTCACCGTCAATTCTCCGCCGAGCGCGCTCTTCTCGACGTAGTAGGTTTCAAGATTGTTCAGATTCACGTAAAAGACGTTTGTCTTTTCCCTGGTTTTTATTTTCTTCAGCAGGGTTCCGATCTCCCTGTGCTCAACGCGCGTGATTTCGAAACTTGCGACCGGTGCGTATTTGCCATCGACGGAAACCACCTTCTCCCTGGAGCCGAAAAGGCGGAGATAATTCTTGCCTGCTTTTTTTTCGAAGTACGACCTTGCCCGCTCGGGATTTTTGCCCTGAACGAACGCGGATTCGTAAATGGTCCTTGCGCGCTCCTTTTCCTGCGGCATTAACCCATGCTCTCCAAGGAGTTGGTTGAATTCGGAGCCGTCTATGAGTTTTATCGGTTTGTTTTCTACGAGGCGATAACACTCCGGCGAAAATCTGGAAAGTGCTATCAGCACGGCCTTTGAGAATTTCCTGCTCTTCATGTCCTTGTACAGTTGCTTCACCTCTTCGGCCTTGACGGTTTTTTTCTGTTTGACCACACGCAGGAGTGTCGTGGTGACTCCCAAGGCATCGGTTGTTTTTGCCTCGACATCGAGGTGGGTTTTTTGCTGCTTTACCATGTCGAGTGAATACCCTATCTTACCAACGAGTGTAGAAACTAACTTCTCAAAGTCGCTACCGTTCATATCGACGTACATGCTGGACTCTTCGGCCATTTCACGCTTATTATAGTATAAGATTATAATTTAAGCTATAATATTAGGTAGAAAGATGAAAGGTTCGGAAGCGATAGTGCAGTCACTCGTGGAGGAAGGAGTAAAGCATGTGTTTGGAATCCTGGGCGGGGCGATAATGGAGGTTTACGACGTATTTTACACCACCCCAAAGGAGGACCTGAGACACATTCTGATGAGGCATGAGCAGTGTGCGGCACACGCGGCTGAGGGGTATGCACGTGCGAGCGGAAAGGTTGGGGTATGCATGGCAACCTCGGGACCAGGAGCAACAAACCTCGTGACAGGGATTGCAGATGCCCACATGGATTCAACACCGATAGTTGCATTGACCGGAAATGTTGCAACACACCTCATAGGAAACGATGCATTCCAGGAAGCAGATATCGTTGGGATAACCATGCCGATAACCAAGCACAACTTCCAGATTACTGACCCAGATGACATCCCGGTGGTATTCAAGCAGGCGTTCACAATCGCGACAACCAGGAGGCCGGGGCCCGTCTTGATAGACCTACCGAAGGATATCCAGCAGAAGGAGCTCACAAAAAAATTCTCATATCCGAAAGACGTGGAACTTCCGGGTTACAGGGTGGTGAGCGGCAGCGGCCATCCGAAACAGATAAACGATGCGGTAAAATTGCTGATGAACGCCGAGCGTCCGGTAATTCTGGCAGGTGGCGGCGTGATACTCGCAAACGCTAGCAGGGAGTTACACAACCTCGCGGTATCGCTGAACATTCCCGTGGTTACGACACTGATGGGTAAGGGTTGTTTTCCCGAAGAGCACGCACTCGCGCTGGGAATGATCGGGATGCACGGAAGAAAGGCTGCCAATCTCATAGTCAGCAACTGCGACGTCTTATTTTCAGTGGGAACGAGATTCAGCGACAGGATTACTGGCGATGTGCGAACGTTCGCCACGGAGGCAAAGATAATACACGTGGACATGGACTCCGCAGAAATCGGAAAGAACGTGAGGGTGGATGTTCCGATAGTTGGCGATGCGAAGCTCGTTTTGCAGAACATGCTCACAACGATAGGGAAGAGAAAGAGGAAAGGCGGCACGGAATGGCACAAAAAAATCGCCAGGTTCAAGAAGGAGTTTGCTCCGAAGTACGACTACGACAACAAACCGATAAAGCAACAGCGCGTGATGAAGGAAATTAATGAGTTGATAGACGACAAAACCACCATAACCACGGAGGTCGGACAGTGCCAGATGTGGTGTGCGCATTATCTCAACATCAAAAATCCAAGGACCTTCATAACATCCGGCGGTCTGGGAACCATGGGCTTCGGTTTTCCCGCGGCAATCGGTGCAAAGGTCGCGAAACCGGACTGCAAAGTTATAGATGTCGGAAGCGAAGGCAGTTTCATGATGACGGGTCAGGACCTTGCAACATGCGTTGTCGAGGACATCCCTGTTACCGTCGTATTGCTGGACAACAGATACCTTGGAATGGTAAAACAGTGGCAGGATTTGTTTTACGGTAAAAGATACTCGCACACGTATCTCGGAGAGGTTCCGGATTTCGTGAAGTATGCGGAAGCATTCGGGGCAAAAGGAATTCTGATTGAAAGACCTTCTGAGATAAAGGAAGCTCTGAAGAAAGCAACAAAATCCAAGGAACCGTGGGTTGTTGACATCCGGGTTGACAGGGATGAATGCTGCCTGCCGATGGTGAAGCCCGGCGGTGACATAAGCAGCATGATCGAATCTTAGGTATTTTATCTTTGAAGTTTCTATGAGTATATATGCCATCAACCGCAAGTAGAAAATCTGCTGTCAGGGAACCATTCCACAGCGTTAAACTTAAAGAAATTTCGGAGATGCATCCGGGCATGCAAAGAATTCTTGAGCTCATCGAAAAGAGATTTCCGGATTTCGGGTGGCCTGCTGGTTGCGATACACCGCAACAAAGGGCAGCCGTTGTTGCCGAAATACTCCCATTGGATTCTCGCTCGGAAACATTAACAGAGAATCAGGAGTGGTGCCTGCGCTGCGCAACAGGATATTACCCGCAGGATAGAAACCCATTCGCAGGAGAGGCTTCACCACGACCGCATACGCATCGTGAAATCGTTGAATTAACACCGTACGCCACAGTGGAGCCAACCGTAAGTGTGGCGATAAAAACGGCCTTAGGAAAGATAAGGAAGAGGATTGAGGGTGACGAAAAAAGTGTTGTGATTCCAAAAACCGAAGAATATAAAATAAAGTGGCTTGTTGAATATGTCCTTCCGCCGGAGTTAAGGGTAGGGGTATTTGGTAAACCTGAGGAGATAGGTATAAAAGATATCCGGAAAGTCGGCTGGCATCCGGTTTTGGTTGATGCAAGTGCAAGATTTGAGGCGGCATTGAACTCGGATGTTCTTACGGAGAGGGATAGGATAGTTCTGCAACTCAGGTCAGGTTTATACACACCCGGAACAATCATCCCTGAAGAAACAGAATCCGTAAGCCGCAGTCTTGAGGAGGTTGGCAAAGTTCCAGCCTTTGTCAGTATGTGTGATTTAGAACAGTCGAGGATACACAGAAAGCATAGAGACGAAGAGGAAAGTATCACGCGCGAAAGGGTGCGCCAGCTAGAAGAAAGGGCACTTGAAAAAGTGGTGCCGCATCTTTATGCGGGACTTGATGAGATGATGGGCTGCTCTCAAAATGCGGTATAAGTGTTGACCTGACGCTTGTTCCGGGGTTTGTACCGGTGAGAAGAGAATTGCCGCGCTATTCCAATTTGTCTGAAGTTTCTGCTGAGGAACTCCTTAAGCATGGTTATGGTAAGTATGTGGAAAGCGGAGGGAAGGTTGGCAGAGTAGGAACAGTCAGTCGTGGGCGGGTTTCCAGAGGGACGGTTCCTTTGGGAGATATCGTGTCAGTAAGGCCAATTCCAAGAGAAGATTTGGTTGAATACGTGACGAGGATCTATCCGAATCCGCTTGCGATACCTCAGGACATTTTGGAGGCGAACGGACTTCAGGTTACGATTTCACGGGTTGAACCAACAACTGAAATCCCACCGGAGGCAGAAGCCGTTTCTGAGGAGGGGGTTGTTGCAACACCAAGACGGACAAGAACAGGAAGGCCAAGAGTTGAAACTGTAGAACCGGGACCGGTTGTTGTGCCACCCGCACCTACCCCACCACCGGTCGTAGTTCCGGCACCACCTGTTGTGGAAATACCAGCACCACCGGTTGTTCCTGTTACAGTTACAACACCATCAGCAGCCGAGGCCAGAGCCACGCGCACGGATATACTTTCAAAGAGGTTGGGACTAACAATTCCTCCGGAATCACCCTTAGCGCTGCTTGCTGAAACTCAGGATGATTTTGAGCATGCATTCGATACGATTGACAGGATGCGGCACACAATAGGTGCGCTTGTTGGTGTAATACCAAGAGGTGCAGAAGGAATTCCCTATCAGAGGGTTCTTGCAGGAATACTTTCACATGGAAGATTAAGGGAAAGGATTTTGGAGGGTGCTACGGGAGTGCAACTCGCTTACGCGAACATGAACCGGCCAAATAATGTGGCTACCTTTCTTGCAAGAATTCAAGAATGCAGCGTATATGAAACAGAATCCGAATTTCAATCCGTGATGCGGGAGCAGGTAAACAGAAGAATTACCCAAGATTTAGGTTATTCATTGGATGACCTTCTTTCCAGAAGAAACCTAATTGCAGTCCATGCGGATGAGATAGTCGCGACTGCTGCAAGAGGTGTGGAGGTTTATCGTACCCATCTTCAATCCATGACGAACAACGATATAAAGAAGATGGTAGGAGATAGATACCCACATAGGAAACGCAAGCATCCGAAAGACGAACGCAGGGATGAGATTAAAAGAGTGGAGGACTACATAACCGGTGCGAGAGGAATTCTCGGTGATGGTTATCTCGTCGGCGAGATAGACCCCGCACTTACACTCGTACAACAACTTACGGCAGAGATACAGAAGCGGGGCGCGGGATTTCTTACAGCGGCTGCGCCGGTAGCACCGCCGATGCCTGCGCCGCGACCCGTTATACCAACACCACCGGCACCTGCACCTCCACAAGCAGTTATACCAACGCCACCCGTACCAAGAAGACCGGCCGCGCCGCCAACAGTTACAGCTCCGCCAAGACCAAAACCGGCTGCACCACCAGCGAGACCCGCACAACCACCTGCAGCAAAATCTGCACCACCAAGACCGGCTGCACCACCACTGGTTCATAGACCTCCTCCGGAATTCGTGCGACTGCCTGATTTCACGGCCGATAACGTGAATGAAATCGCAGGGATACTTTCACGCCAAGCGCAGTTTGATGGTTTAAGTGTTGGGGAGATACGATCAGCTCTTACTGCAGGTCTCGCTGATGATAAAGCGCTGCCTCTGGTTATGGGCGAACTCAGTGCCGCGGCTATGAGCAAACCGAAAGAAGTAACAACTCCAGCACCAACAGCTGAAGGAGAGAGACCAAGACCGGCACATGTGCCGACACGAACAGAAGCGGTACCAGCACCAACACCAGCGAGGACCGGCTGGGAAGGAAGGATTACAGATATGCGGGCGGGAATAACACCGATGGATTTATTTAGAAAGAGGAATATTCCGCTAACAACGGTCGGGCGTCGTGTTGTGGAAACCCTGCATGGAAGTCCAAGGGAAGTCGTAACAGAAGGGTTGGTGGTTGTTGACTGGGCTGGTGCTATACGTCAGGAAGGAAAGGAAGCCGCAGAGGACTTTATGGATGCTCTTGACGAGAGAGGTTTAAGACTGATTGAAACTGGGATAACCCGAGAAAACATGCTCGAAGTTGGAAGGCATATTGCTGTTGCGGAGGAAGTTTCTATTAAATGGAGGAAGATTGGTTTGGAGGAAGGGCAAGTTGGCCGTTTGAAGTCAACTATCAGAGACCTGAATGGTGTTGAAGTGGAATGTCCTCCTGAAATTGCTGCGGAATATGAGGAGGTTAAGGGGAGATTTGCAGAAATTGCTGATGCTATAATTTAATTAACCTGCCAACATATGCACAGATGGTATTTAACCCCCGGTGACGTAAATTTTTTTATGGTGATCCACTACGTTCCTGGTGGCCCTCCAACAGTCAATCCGTTTGCAGACCTGCGGCCTTTTGGCAGCATTAAAAAACGCATCCTTCTCGTCCAAGGTGAAAATGAACATTCCGCATTGGCAGGCAGACTTTCTGAAAGAGGGTTTATAGTTACGCGTGCAAAAACGTATGTTGAACTGCAGAAGATGGATGTTAAGAGGGGGGAATTTGATGCTGTTATTTTGGACGTTTCACTGCCTATGGACGCGGATGACCGTCCAGCAAATGACCGGGTTTCCGAAGCCGCTGTCATGGCGAACGAACAGATACTGCCAGGATTAGAACTTCCGTGTATATCTGTCAGCGGGGGCATGATCGGGAATGAAGAAGTTAAAAAACTCAGCGCTGTTGCCCATGTGAACCATGTGCATCAGAATCTTGAGGTTTTGGTAGGGCACCTTAGAAAACTCACTGGCGGAAAACAAACGGTATGAGCTATGTCATAACCTGACAGAAACGCCTTTTTCTTTTAGGTATTTCTTAACTTTTTTTATAGGATATTCGTTATAATGAAAGATACTTGCTGCAAGAGCCGCATCTGCCTTCCCTTTTGTGGAACCCCTTTCTTTCTTAGGAAGAAAGAAAGTTGTTTCATCCCCAAAGAAAGAATTAAAGCCTTACAGAGATATTGTTATTCTTCAAGTATTTTTTTACGGTTTTTATTGGATACTCTCCATAGTGAAATATCGATGCAGCGAGCGCCGCATCTGCCTTCCCTTTTGTGAATGCTTCGAGAATGTGTTGGGGGTTACCAACACCGCCAGATGCTATCACAGGTATACTTACTGATTCAGAAACCAGTTTTGTAAGTTCCAAATCGAAACCTTCCTTTGTTCCGTCCCTGTCCATGCTCGTCAGCATTATTTCTCCGGCTCCGAGGTTTTCGACTTTTTTCGCCCATTCGAGGGTATCGAGACCCGTCGGTTCCCTGCCGCCATATATGTAGCACCCGTGCCCGGATTTGGTTTTTCCGGTTCTTTTGCTGTCAATAGCCACGACGATGCACTGCGAGCCGAATTTTTTTGCGCCCTCGGAAACGAGCTTCGGGTTTTTTATTGCCGCGGTGTTTACAGTGATTTTGTCTGCACCAACGTTCAGAATTTTTCTTATGTCTCCGATGGTTTTTATACCGCCGCCGACAGTTAACGGGATGAAGACTTTTTCTGCTGTTTTCTCGATGACATCAATCATCGTCGTTCTGCGCTCATGCGACGCGGTGATGTCAAGGAAAACCAGTTCATCCGCTCCTTCCTTGGAATATTTTTCAGCAAGTTCCCAAGGAATGCCTGCGTATTTTATCTGTTTGAACCTTATGCCTTTTACAACCCTGCCTTCGGGAACCGAAAGGTCGCAGTCCAAGCAGGGGATGATTCGTTTGGTCAGCATTTTGATGATATGATATTACCCTTTACCTCTAAATTAAACCCGAATTTGTTCACTATTTCGACGTTTGTTTTTGTGTGTTGGGTTATTTCGGAAACCGAAACGCTTCCGCCTGCTAACGCAAGGTAAGGAACGATCTGGTCTGCCATGTGTTTGTCCAACGCGGCGTTTGTGTTTAATGCATCAATAAGATTTCTTGCTGCTTCATCACCGACCGTTTCCGCACGCTTTCCTTTTTCCCCCAAGGAATCTGCCCCGAGAATGGAATTTTCAGTTTCAGCCCAGAGCGTTATTCCAGAGCCATACGAAAGCGTATCGGAATACTCATTCTTCATTTTTACTTCTTTTTTTAATTTGTTGAAGAATAAGAATCTAGCACTCTTTGACTGGCGTTCAGCAACTTCTGATTTTTTCAGGTCGGAATGTGCGTGAGAGATTCCCATTGTGTTCAGGATTTCACCACGCTCGGTCAATTCTATTTTTTCTAATCTTGATGGTTTTATTATGACAAGAACTTCACCACCGCCTTTTGGATAATACCCACGTTTTAGAAGTTCGAGTTCCGCGTCGTAGCCAAATTTTTTCAGTAACGATAAGGTAACAAAATTTAGGTAATCAACAGGCGGGCTCCATCGCACGTCGGTTCCGCCAGTAATTTTTATTTTTAATTTTTCTTCAGAATGAAATGCGGGTATCATCAGGGATTGCAAGACAAGGGTTGTAGAACCTGCGGTGCCTATGTCTATGCTGAAATTTCCTCCGGAAATTTTTTTTGGTGAAAATTCAATTTCTCTTGAACCGAGCACTAAACCGTAAACGTCCGCATCGCAGAGTTTTGAAACCGCAGCGATAGCATTCAGGTGCTGTGCCTGTAACCCGGGGTTCGGACGGTTTGCGCGGATGTTCGTTATTTTTACGGCTTTTTGCGTGACTGCAGACAACGCTACAGAAGTTCGCAAAATCTGGCCGCCACCC
>Ga0136653_10002335_pt1 | contig 10401 bp, 7 predicted proteins | sample LakKivw275mmetaG_FD_94866 | JGI IMG/M metagenome (GOLD analysis project Ga0136653, IMG submission 94866) | Anoxic lake water microbial communities from Lake Kivu, Rwanda to study Microbial Dark Matter (Phase II) - Lake Kivu water 275m metaG... | ecosystem: Environmental > Aquatic > Freshwater >... | reverse complement strand
TAGCTCGATGACATCGAGGTCTTTGATGCCTATGCCAGCCCTATCCAGCGCTTTCTTGACCGCGGGTATCGGCCCCAATCCCATATAAGCCGGATCGACGCCACCCGAAGCATACGATTTTATAATGCCCATCGGAACGAGGTCCATTTCCTTTGCCTTCTTAAGGCTCATCATTACCACCGCGGCCGCAGCGTCGTTAATACCGGATGCATTTCCTGCAGTAACCGTGCCGTCCTTCTTAAAGACAGGAGGCAGCTTAGCCATTTTTTCCAGGCTGGTGTCCATCGGACGCTCGTCTGTATCAAAAACCGTCGCCTCACCTTTCTTTTGCGGAACACTCACCGGCACAATTTCCTCGGCGAACAGACCATCCTTTATAGCTGCTCTGGCTCGTTGATGGCTCAGCAATCCCAGTTCGTCCTGTTCTTGTCTCGAAATTCCGTACTTTGTAGCGATATTTTCCGCTGTAAGTCCCATATGGTAACCATAAAATATTTCCCATAATCCATCATAAACCATAAGGTCTATGACCTCTCCTCTGGCACTAACGTCCATCCGATATCCCCAGCGGGCGCGCGGTAAAGCATATGGCGCCAGGCTCATATTTTCCATACCGCCTGCAACCACCACGTCCGCCTGGCCGGATGATATCGTCTGAGCTGCCAGAGTAATAGCTTTTAATCCGGAAGCACAAATCTTATTTACAGTGAAAGCATAGGTTTCCTTGGGTAGGCCGCCATAAATCATGGCCTGCCTGGCCGTATTCTGGCCCTGCCCGCCCTGTAACACATTTCCCATGATGACCTCGTCAACATGCACTTCCTTCAGTTTGTCATCCCAATTGCAGTAAGCCTTTTCCAGTTCAGTTACTCCGGTATCCTTCACTAATTCAGGAGCATAATCAGCAAGTTTATTGCTGACTCCGGGTTTGAGTCCAGCTTTTTTTAAGGCTTCGTGAATAACCAGTGCGCCCAGTTTTACTACGGGAACCTCTTTCAATGCCCCGCCAAAAGCACCAATAGCCGTCCTGACTCCACTAACTATAGCCACTTCTGACATAGAGAGTTCCTTTCCAGCTTAAGAATTCACTTCTTCCTTCAATTTGCGAAAAATGCGTGGTGCAATTTTCTTCAGCGTTTCACGGCTTGAACCGTCAGGATTTCCGAACAAGGGTGTAATCGAAATCCGATTATTTTCCACCGCCCATATATCGGTTTCTGAGGCTACTTTCCATTCAGGTTTACCACGCATAATCCAGTGATACTGCCTCTTGCCATCATGTCCGGGCTCCACGCGGTCCACATATGTGCGCTCGCCCAGATGGGTGATTTCAATTCCCTCGATTTTGCCTCGTACCAAATTAGGTAAGTTTACGTTTAATAACATCCTCCCCAGCAGGTCATTTTCAGCCAGTTCGCCGACCATTATCCGGGCCAGTTTAGCAGCTACCTCGAAGTGAAGATCTCCAAAAGCAGCTATGGAAAAAGCCAGTGCCGGTATGCCATAAAAAAAGCCCTGCAAAGCCGCACCAACCGTGCCAGAAACGTAGACATCGTCGCCGAGATTGGGGCCTTCGTTAATGCCGGAAACGACCAGATCCACCTTTTCTTTCAAAATTAATCGCAGAGCCAGTATAACGCTGTCTGCGGGAGTCCCCTCCACGGAATGTGCCGATATTCCTTTCAGCGGCGACTTAATATCGGTCATTCTCAAAGGATGACGAAGCGTTATTGAGGTACCAGAGCCGCTCTGGTCTCTATCTGGAGACACCACCGAAACATCGGCGATCTTTTTTAGCTCCCCTACCAGTATCCACAGCCCTTCACTATATATGCCATCATCGTTGCTAGCGAGTATCTTCAAAGTACCATTCCGCGAAACCATTTGAGTTTATCACACTCAACATCATAGAACAAACCAAATATCCGTAACTTGCACGGCCTTCTTTGGTTTGTTATCATCATTTCAATCGAACGTGATTTGAACGTTTGATTTTGAAATGCGAAGATATGAATCGTGGCTTGAGCTAATCAGGTGAAACGCGGTTGGTTTAACTCGAGACTTATTGCCGGCGTACTGCTGGCCCTATTTTTCGGCGTCGCCCTATATCTCCGGATCGTACTACCCTATGACAAAGTGTTCGTCGGTGACTGGATCAAGTTCACCGGCGTTGATGCTTATTTTTTCATGCGGCTAGTTGATAATCTCATCCCCAACTTTCCGCATATCGCCTCCTTTGACCCGTACTTCCTGTATCCTGCCGTCTCCTCTTCCAGCGCTCAAACACTATGGCCTTACTTCATATCGGTCGTCGCCTGGCTATTCGGTTTAGGCTCGCCAAGCCAACATACAATTGACCTGGTAGGCGTCTATTTCCCTGCTGTTCTTGGTGCCCTGACCACCATTCCCGTGTACTTTATCGGCAAAACGCTGTTCAATCGCTGGGCTGGCGTTCTCGCTGCGGGCCTGATCGCTATTTTCCCGGGCGAGTTCCTGGGCAGGTCCATACTCGGTTTCACTGACTACCATGTTGCCGAAGTGCTGCTCACGACGGTGACAATGCTGTTCCTGATTCTGGCGGTTAAATCCGGCAGAGACAGGCAACTGACAGTCTCAAGCCCGCGGCACAGGCAGAGGACAGTAGTTATGCCACTAATCTATAGCTTTCTCTCCGGCGCTTTCCTGGGCATCTACTTCCTTACATGGGCAGGCGCCCTGTTATTTGTTTTCCTAATATTTATCTATTTTGTAATTCAATTTATCATCGACCACCTGAAAAGCAGGTCGACTGAGTATCTGGCTATCGTCGGCACGATTGTTTTCCTGGTTGCTTTTCTAATGTTCCTGCCTGCGTCCCCGATTAATATTGTCATGGCCGCCTTTATCGCTGCCATAATTATTCCCATAATAATGGCAGTGCTTTCTTATTTCATGTCAAAACGTAATATAAAACCGATAATCTATCCTGCGGCCATCATTGCCCTGGGTCTGCTGAGCCTCTTGACTATCAGGATTATAAATCCGTCTCTCCTGCATTCAATGATGGGACGCCTCAATATATTCAGGTGGCCCATTGGAACAACTGTCCTCGAGATGCAACCTCTGCTGTTTCCGGGAGGCAGTTTTTCGCTGCAACTTGCCTGGGGCAATTTCACAACCAGCTTTTACCTTAGTTTGATTTCGCTGGGAATACTAATATATCTGGTCGTTAAACGAGGCGAAACTGAAAAAACGGCATTCGTCGTCTGGAGTTTGGTCATACTGGCAGCTACTCTGGCCATGCGCCGCTTCGCCTATTATTTTGCGGTCAATGCGGCCCTGCTCGCCGGCTACCTTTCGTGGCTTGTGCTCGATATCAGCGGATTTAAAAAATTAATGGAAAAGCCTGTTGTTCAGCCACAAGATATCAGTAAAAAAGGTGAGCCAAAAAGACTGGGAGGTTCCATTTCATCCGGCCGTATTACAGTAATGGTTATCGCAGTTTTAGCTGTTTTCTTCGTCGCCTTCTTCCCTAACATAAAGCCTGCTATAAGTAATGCCGGTCAGGCTGCATTCGCTCCCAGCAATGCCTGGTATGAATCGCTTACCTGGATGAAGGATAATACGCCGGAACCATTCGGTAATGCCGATTTCTATTATAAGTCCTACGAGAAGCCGACGCCTGGAACAAATTACGCATACCCTGAAACCGCCTACGGAGTGACCGCGTGGTGGGACTACGGCTACTGGATAACTCGCATCGGCCACAGAATACCCACGTCCAATCCCGGTACGGGTAATAAGGGCGAGGCAACTTTTTTCACCGCACAGGACGAAGCTTCAGCCGATACAATATTGGATAAGTTTGGTTCAAAGTATGTCGTCGTCGACCATGCCATTGCCACTGTTTTTGGCGGCAAGTTCTATGCCCTGGCAACGCTCAGTGGAAACGACTCCGATAAGTTCTACGGAGTCTATTATCAACTCAAAGAAGACACCCTAGAACCGGTGTTGCTCTTCTATCCAGAATATTACCAGACAATGGTTGTCCATCTCTATAATTTTGACGGTAGCCAGGTCAGTCCTAAGAATTCCACAGTGATCTCATATCAGGATAAATTGAGCGCAAATGGCCAGGCCTATAAACAGATTACCAGTGCCAAATCATTCGGTAATTATATTGATGCACAAGCCTATATGAAGAGTCAGACGTCAGGCAATTACAGGATCGTCAGCGCTGACCCCTATGCCACACCGGTGCCACTACCGGCCGCAGACCATTTCAAGCTAGCCTATAGTTCCAAAGGTACGGTAATTGCAGCCGGCAAAATTTCTCCTGAAGTAAAAATCTTTGAGTACAATAAATAGTCAAGTTTGCTAAGACCAATGAAGAATGTTTTACTGAAGCTGGAAGCCGCATTAAATAGCAGGTCTGCTAAAATAGGTATAGTGGGCCTCGGTTACGTTGGCCTGCCCCTGGCTGTAGCTTTTGCAGAAGCCGGTTTTAAGACACTGGGCATTGATATACAGCAGAAGCGAGTTGATTCGGTTAATCGTGGACAGTCATATATCGCTGATGTTTCTTCTAAAATTCTCAAGTCGGCAGTTGCGGGCAACCACTTGAACGCGACCACCGACCAGAGCAAGCTGAGTGAAACAGATGCTATCTGCATTTGTGTGCCTACCCCATTAACCGAGACCAAGGACCCCGACCTGTCTCACGTTATCTACGAGTCCAGGGAAATAGCAAAATATCTTCGGCCCGGTCAACTTATAGTTTTAGAAAGCACCACCCACCCTGGCACCACCAGAGAGGTAGTATTACCTGTCCTGGAATCTTCAAAGCTGAAATGCGGCGTAGACTTTTATCTGGCTTACTCTCCGGAGAGAGTCGATCCGGGAAATAAAAAATATCGAATAAAGAACACGCCCAAAATTGTAGGCGGCATAAATCCGCAGTCCACCGACCTGGCAAAGCTTCTTTATTCTAAGGTAGCTGACGTCGTGGTTCCTGTTTCCTCTCCAGAGGCAGCTGAAATGACAAAGATTTTTGAGAATGTATTTCGAAGTGTTAACATAGCGCTGGTAAATGAACTGGCGGAGCTTTGTCATAATATGAACGTAAGCGTCTGGGAAGTTATTGAGGCCGCTTCAACCAAGCCGTTTGGCTATATGCCGTTCTATCCCGGGCCGGGTGTAGGCGGTCATTGTATCCCTCTCGACCCTTATTATCTCGCCAACAAAGCCAGGGAATTCGACTTTCACACCAGATTTATTGAGCTGGCTGCAGAGACAAACGAACGTATGCCGTATTACACCGTCTCACGTATACTCGAAGCTTTGAACGCCGCCGGCAAACCATTGAAAAAAGCAAAGGTCTTCGTACTGGGAGTTACCTATAAGAAGGACACTGAAGATACAAGGGAATCTCCTTCATTAAAAATCATTCAGCTGCTGCATGAAAAAGGGGCTGACGTAATTTATAACGACCCCTATATACCCAAGATACCACTGGCTCAGGGAAACATTTCCTCGACAGAGCTGACCAGGCAGAATTTGTCGCAGGCCGATTGTGTGGTCGTGGCTACTGACCACAGTTCCTACAAAATGAAGGAGGTTGTTGCCCATTCCAAGTTAATCTTCGACGCCAGAGGGGCAACTCGCGGATTAAGGAACGATAACATCGTAAGGCTCGGGGAGTAAGAGGTTGAGCAGGAATATAGCTGTAATAGGCAGCGGCTTCTGGGGCCAAAATCTGGTACGGAACTTCGCCGAACTGGGGGCGTTGCACACCATATGTGATTCAGACCAGACCCAGCTCGAACGATTAAAAACGCTGTATCCCGACGTCGCTATCGAGTCTAACTACCAGAAGGTTCTATCCAACCGGCAAATCCAGGGAGTGGTTATCGCTACGCCAGCCATTTCCCATTATGCCATGGCCAAAGAGGCGCTTGGCTCCGATAAAGATGTTCTGGTAGAGAAACCAATGGCGCTCAGCGTCGAGGAGGGCGAAGAACTAGTCAATCTGGCTGAAAAAGATGCCAGGATACTGCTTGTCGGCCACTTGCTTGAATACCATCCGGCCGTGGTCAAGCTCAAGGAACTGGTGGACAACGGCGAACTGGGTAAGATTGAATACGTTTATTCTAACCGGCTGAATCTAGGGAAATTCCGTACCGAAGAGAACATACTCTGGAGCTTTGCGCCCCATGATATCTCAATCATACTTCTTCTTATCGGCGAAATGCCGCAAGAAATTTCAGCTCACGGTGGCTACTATCTGCATCAGGACATCGCTGATGTCACGCTCACCACACTGGGATTTAGCATGGGCGTAAAAGCCCATATTTTCATCAGCTGGCTGCATCCTTACAAAGAGCAAAAAATGGTAGTAGTCGGTGATAAGAAGATGGCCTTGTTCGACGACATCAACCCGAAAGACAAGCTCTATCTCTACAGCCACAAAATAGACTGGATCAACAGGAAGCCAATACCCCATCAGGCAGGTGAAGAACACGTTGAACTGCCCGTGGCGGAGCCTTTAAAGCTGGAATGCCAGGATTTCCTCGATTGTATGGAGACACGTAAAAAACCAAAGGTAGACGGACGCAAGGGATTGCAGGTGCTCACAGTCCTTTCTTACTGCCAGAGGTCGTTGGAAAATAACGGCCGTACCATTTACCTGAACAAAAAATTTGATAGGGTCTTTATACATGAAACCGCTGTCGTAGAGAAGGGATGTGATATTGGGGAAGGAACTAAAATCTGGCATTTCTCACACATCGTGCCGGATGTGACCATCGGCAAGGACTGCGTTATCGGGCAGAATGTCTTTATCGGGAGAGGAGTCAAACTGGGCAACAACGTGAAGGTTGAAAATAATGTCTCGGTTTTCGAAGGCGTGATACTGGAGGACGATGTCTTTTGCGGGCCTTCCTGCGTATTTACCAACGTTATCAACCCGAGAAGCCGGGTATCGCGAAAGCACGAGTTCAAGCCTACTTTAGTTAAAAAAGGAGCCAGCATCGGCGCCAATGCCACCATCGTTTGCGGAAATACCATAGGCAGCCACGCTTTTATCGGTGCCGGCGCTTTGGTCAGTAAAGACATACCGGATTATGCGCTCGCCTACGGAAATCCGGCCCGGGTTCAGGGCTGGGTCTGTGAATGTGGAGTAAAACTAACTTTTACTAAAAACAACCTTGGCAGATGCCCCGCTTGCGGCAAGAAATACAAGAAGCAGACTAAAAAAGGAAGCTCTACGGTTAAGAAGATTTGACTACAGAAATACCACTCGTTGACCTGAAGGCACAATATGAATCTATAAAACGTGAAATTGATGATGCTATTCGCAGTGTAATAAATAGCACGCAATTCATACTGGGACAACAGGGCAACGCCTTCGAGGCTGAGATAGCAGCGTACTGTGGAACAAAATATGCGGTGGGCGTGGCTTCAGGCACAGATGCGCTGAAACTTGCACTCAAAGCCTGCGGTATCCAACCGGGCGACGAAGTGATTACCACTCCATTTACATTCATCGCCACCACCGAAGCCATAGTCGAATGTGGCGCCCGGCCTGTTTTTATTGATATTGAGCCTGACACCTATAACATTAATCCCGCCAAAATTGAGCCAAAAATCACCAAAAAAACGAAGGCCATCCTGCCGGTTTACCTTTACGGTCAGCCAGCCGATATGGATGCTATCTTGAAGCTGGCCACGAAATATAAACTGAAGGTCATCGAAGACTGCGCCCAGGCGCTTGGGGCTAAATACAGGGATAAAAAGGCCGGCTCACTGGGTGATGCGGCCTGTTTGAGCTTCTTCCCGAGCAAAGTACTTGGTGCTTACGGGGATGCCGGGATGGTAATGACCGATAGTACTCAAATCGCCGAACAAGTAGCTATGCTTCGCAACCATGGCTGCAAACAGAAGTATTATCATACTGTAGCCGGATTCAATAGCCGCCTTGATGAAGTCCAGGCTGCTGTCCTCAGGGTAAAACTAAAACATCTTGATAAGTGGATTGAGCTAAGGCGGCAGAAAGCAGAACTTTACAACAAGCTTTTAGGGCAGATAGACGGCATCACGCCGCCCCATTCAGCGCAATACAGCTATCATAATTTCAACTATTACACCATCCGTATCCACAGCAATAAAATAAATCGCAGCGACCTGACGGAACATCTAAGCTCGCGAGGCATATCCACGGCGGTTTATTACCCGCTCAGTTTACATCTTCAAGAAGTATATAAAAGCCTGGGATACAAAGCCGGCGACTTTCCGGAAAGCGAGAAGGCTCAGGAACAGGTCCTCTCACTTCCCATATATCCTGAACTTGAAAACGGTAACATAGAGAAAATAGCCAGGACAATCGAGGATTACGTCGGATGAGATTTATCTGGGTCGTGGGTTCTAGGCCCAACTTTATGAAAATAACTCCCATACTTGGGGCAATAAGAAGATTTAACAGGTCCCAAAATATTAGAGATATCATTCCCATTTTGGTGCATATAGGCCAGCATACGGAGATGGCTTGAATAAACAGAGATTCACTGAAGATTATTATGATAGGGTGTGGACCAAGATTTTTGCTTCAATTTCCCCACCAGAAGAAGAACGAATTAAAAAGATACTATCCTTAATTCCAGAAGATTGCTCTTCAATACTCGATGTCGGCTGTGGCGACGGGAGAATAACAAATCGTCTGATCTCAAAACATAGGCAAATCGTCGGGCTGGAGAGAAGCCGAGAAGCATTGCGATATGTTAAAACTGAAAATATACTTGGTAGTATAGATTACTTACCTTTTCGCAAAAAAAGCTTCACCTTAATTCTATGTGCTGAGGTGCTAGAGCATTTACCGTTCGAGGTTTATCCTAATGCGCTAAAAGAAATACAGAGGGTTGCAGCAAAATATATACTTATTACTGTGCCTAACTCGGAAAATCGCAAGCTAAATTTCGTAACCTGCCCACAATGTGGCTGCGTTTTTCATTCATGGAGGCACCTTCGCTCTTTCATACCAGAGAGAATGTCAGAACTATTCGCCCAATTTGAAGTGCAAAAACTTCAGCTTTGCCAATCGCCAGTCAAGTTATATCCAATCTCATTATTAAGACTAGCTAAATTAATTCGACTTATTCCCGACTTCCCTGCAACTGCATTGTGTCCTCAATGTGGCTATACTATTTTACCAGCCAGTGAAATCATTCATCGGGTTAACACAATTAAACAGAGAAACCGCTTAATTCATTTCCTTGCTGATTGCATGAAACGACTGTTACCTACAAGAAAAAACAGAGGTTGGCTTATTGCTCTATATATTCGAAAAACAAATATTTAAGGAGTTTTTTGTATGCCGGGGATAACAGGTATATTTAGAACAAATGGGATTATCAATAAACCATCTCCCATAATTGAAATGGCTAAATTAATGAAATATGTGGAAACCGATTTTATTGATATGTGGCATAATTTTAATTTCGATATTGCTAGAGTACATCATGGCGTAATCAATTTTGAGAAGCAGCCTATTTTCAACCAAAATAACTCCTTTATGATCTTTATGGATGGTGAAATATATGATTACAACAATATAAAAAATGAGCTGATTGGAAAGGGGTACCGATTTCGCTATAAGCATAGCGATCCAGAATTTTGCCTATATTTATATGAAGACATAGGAGAGAAAGCTTTTACGAAATTGAATGGATCATTTGTCATAGCAATATATAATCTGGTGAAAGATGAACTTATTATTGCTAATGATCGTTTTGCTTCCCGCCCTCTCTATTATTTTACAACCACAGAGAGGTTGATTTTTGCCAGTGAAATGAAGGCCTTAATAGTAAATGACGAAGTTCCACGAATCTTAGATAAAAGAGCCGTATTGGAATTCTTCACATTCCGGCGAGTTTTGGAAACCAGAACATATTATGAAGGTATCCAAGCATTGTCCCCGGCAACGATAATGACTTTCAGAAAAGGATATTACAATATCAATAAATATTGGGAAATGAATTTCCGAGAACAAAGAAAGCCGGAGAAATACTATATAGATATGCTAACTACTACATTCAGGGAAGCTGTCAAAAGGAGAATGAGTGATAAACATCAATATGGAATACTTTTGAGTGGCGGGTTAGATTCGCGCGCGATTTTGGCAGCGGCGCCTTCAGATCATTCGATAATAGCTTTTACCATGGGTGACTGGGAAAATCGTGAGGTCAAAATTGCGCGAAAAATAGCAGAGGAAAAAGGCGTCAAGTTTGTGTTTCTTAAGAGGTGGCGTAATTACGCGGCAGATCTCGCTTCAAGAATAAGCGAGGTAGGTGAGGGAATGTATCATTTCGATACCGGAAGTTCCATTGGATTTATCGACAATATTAAGCAATATGGAACTGAGATATTATT
>Ga0136653_10002334_pt1 | contig 10408 bp, 6 predicted proteins | sample LakKivw275mmetaG_FD_94866 | JGI IMG/M metagenome (GOLD analysis project Ga0136653, IMG submission 94866) | Anoxic lake water microbial communities from Lake Kivu, Rwanda to study Microbial Dark Matter (Phase II) - Lake Kivu water 275m metaG... | ecosystem: Environmental > Aquatic > Freshwater >... | reverse complement strand
GGTCATTCCACCAGGCCATGACCACACGGGTCGCGCGGGGATTGATGAATTGAGGCGGATTGATGCGCACGGCCGGACCTCCGGCCACGGGCGCCAGCCACCAGCCGGGGCCGGCCGGGTCGCCGGGCCGCACCCCGTCAAAGAGAATAGTTTTGCCGTCCGCCGACCACAACGGCGATGAATGCGACCCTCCTTTGCGGAAAATAACGAATTCCGGCTGGAAGGGGCGGGGAGCACCCCCGTCCGCGGGGACCATGAACATCTTGGCCCACCCGGTCGCGGAAGCGACCAAGTAGAGGATCGTCGACCCGTCGGGAGAGAACGCCGGCAGCCGTCCGCCCTCGGCGATCCGACGCTCGGCCCCGGCGAGAGCCTCAAAGATATAGAGCCCCCCGCCGTCCCGCTCGGACCAGAAGACAATCTTCGATCCGTCCGGTGAGAAGCACGGAAACCAGTCGGGGGCGGGATGCTCGGTCCGCCGGAGGGTCTGCTGTCCGCTCAGCTGCCGCACGTAGATATCCATGTTGCCGTTCCGCTCGGACGAATAGGCGATCATTTTTCCGTCCGGCGAGATCGCCGGATTGAACGCGCCCCCCGACTCGAACGTGAGCCGCTCCGGTTGGGTCATCACCGGCCCCGGAGCGGGCTTCAACAAGAACCAAGCTGTGACGCCCCCCGCTACCAGGACTCCCAACACGGCCAACGCGGGGACGAGCCAGGGCTTCCGGCGCGCCTGCGACGGTGCGGCGGCCATAGCAGACAGCTTGCCCGATTCGGACTCCTCTTTCATATCCTGAAGCGTGACCTTAAGGTCCGACATATTTTGCCAGCGCCGCTGCGGGTCTTTCCGCAGGCACCGCATCACGACTTGCTCTACCACCACCGGCAGACTCTGCGAAATTCCGCTCGGCGACGCCGGGTCCAGAGCGATGACCGCCGCCATCGTGGTGGCTTTCGTTTCTCCGTCGAAGGCGCGGCGCCCGGTCAGCATCTCGTAAAGAACCGACCCGAAGGAGAAGATGTCCGAACGGGCATCCACGGATTTGCCGGCAGCCTGCTCCGGCGACATGTAGGCTATGGTCCCGAGGATCATGCCCTCCTCGGTGACCGGCGCCCGGGCGAGTGTCATGGTCACTGCGAGGTCGCCGGGTTGTTCGACGTTTTCGACGAGTTTCGCCAGCCCGAAGTCGAGGATCTTGACCAGGCCGTCCGGGGTGATCATGATGTTGGACGGTTTCAAGTCGCGGTGAACGATTCCCGCCGCGTGCGCCTTCCCGAGCCCATCGGCGATCTGGATCGCGAAGTTCAGCGCCTCCTTGAGCGGAAGCCCCTTCGGGCCAATGAGTCTGTCGAGCGTCTGGCCTGCGACGTATTCCATGGCGATAAAGTGCACATCGTCCATCTGGCCTATGTCGTAGATGGTGACGATATTCGGATGGTTTAGCGCGGAGGCCGATTTGGCTTCCTGGGTGAAACGCAGCCGCCGTCCCGCGTCGGACATTTTGTCGGCCGGCAGGATCTTCAGGGCGACGAAGCGGCCCAGGCGCTCGTCGCGCGCCTTATAAACCGCCCCCATCCCCCCTTCGCCCAACTTCTCGATAATGGAATAGTGCGCGATGGTGCGGCCGATCATTAGGTATGTATCCTTGCGTTGATAGTAATTCTCCTCCTAGCGACTGTCAAGCACCGGAACTCCTTGAACGGATGGAAGACGGGTCATGACGGTCCGGAAGCCGTCCGCGATGCCGGATGAGTCAGATATCGCCCGGGCCTCCGCCTCTGGGATGAACCAAGCGTCAGGAGAAATACTTCGGTCTTTGGTGCCTATACCAGAGGATGAACAGCCGACTCCCAACCCAAGAATGTCAACCTACGTTTTTTTTCGAACCATTCCTGAATGATGGAATCTTGCCCGGCATGTCGGCCACAGTGTCAGTGCTGAAAACGAGCTTCACCCACGTTTCGAATTGACTTCGTATTTTCGCCGTGCTATACGTTAAAGCACAAACAACAGGATGAGGAGAGGTATCCATTATCGACAATCTCCTTCTCTCCCTATTCTCAACCGGATCTTGGTGACATCGTCAGAGAGGATATCAAGGCTGTCGACAATGACGACATTGTTTTTGAGATCTATGATGATGTGTAACTTTCTGGAAAAGACCGGTTGAAAGAGTGGAGAGATAAAACACTTTAATAATCCCATTGGACAGGAGGGAAAAGATTGAGAAAGCAAGTCATAGGCGTCATGGCCCTCGCATTATTTACAAGCCTGGCCGCTGGTTCAACCCAGGCCGCGGAAAAGCATGCCTTTGGCATTGAGGATATGACCGTTTTACGCTCTGCCCGGCCGGTGGCCATCTCTCCCGAAGGCGAATCCATTCTCTATGAAGCGTCTTATGGCGGCTCTAAGGGGCGCACCAACCGTGAGTGGCACCTGATCGCGGCCGACGGCTCGAATGAGCGCAAGTTAAGCCTCCCGGAACACTTTGTCCCTTCGGGATTCACAAAAGAGGGCTTGCTCTACGGCACGCTTGACGTCGAGGGCAAGAGCCAACTTGCCATCGTATCGCTTGAGACAGACAAGCCCACGGTCACGATCGCCCTCAAGAACGGGATTCAATCAGTGATGATCTCGCCGGACGGTTCTCGCTTCGCGCTTCTGGCCGATCCGAGGCCCCCCGACTCCCTTGTTGATACCCGCACGGTTGTGGAAAGCGATAGGACAAGCCTCTATGTCGTTAATCGCGATGGCTCCGACGGCAGATGGTGGTGTCCCGGTTTGACAGGTATCATAAATTTTGCTTGGTCGGCGGACAGTTTGGCAATCGCCGTGTTATCACAAACACCAAAGTTGGGTTATCACTATGTCCACTCATATATCGATGTTTGCACGGACTCAAGCGTGCGACGCGTGGCGGAGATACCAAACGCCGTCTCCGGAATCGCCTGGACGGCGGGAGGGGACGAACTCGCCTTTATCAGCACGACGACTCAAGTCATCACTCCAGACCATGTTTGGACGGTGCCGGTTAAAGGTGGTAAGCCCGTGGACAGGACGCCTGACCTGACCGGATCGGCCAAAAGCCTGGTCGGCGATACGCGGGGCGCAGTCTGGGTTTCCGTGGCCCGCGGCGTCCAGAGGGAAGTCCATGCTTTTAAGGACGGCATCCTTACGTCTGCTTATGCTTGGCCGGAGGGCATTGTTTTGGGCACGCCCGTTTTTCCTAGAATTGCCGGCGCCCCCGAGTTGTTTGCCTTTTCTATCGGAGACCCCCTGCATGAGAGAAACGTTGCCGTGGCGAAAAAAGGTCAGCCTGTCAAGATCACCCATGAAGGCGATGAGCAACTGGCGAATATTGCCCTCGGACCCGTACGGGTCGTCGACTGGACTGCGAAGGACGGCCCAAAGCTCCAGGGCATCGTCACCTTCCCTTGGGAATATGCAGAAGGGAAGCGTTATCCTTTTTTGGTCCTGCCGCACGGCGGTCCGGAGGGGAATGATGATCTCTATTTCGACGCTTGGGCCCGGTTTATCGCGGGCTTGGGCTATGTCGTCATGCAGCCGCAGTACCGCGGCTCAACGGGGTACGGATCTGAATTCATGAACGCGATCTATCAGCACTTCGGCGATCGTGCCTATGCAGATGTGGACAGCGCGACGGATTACGCGATCGCCCAGGGGTGGGCCGACCCGAGGCGCCTGGCGATCTTCGGCTGGAGTGCGGGGGGATTCATGACCTCCTGGACGATCACCCAGACGAACCGCTATCGTGCCGCCATAGAAGGCGCCGGAATCACGAACTGGCTCAGTTTTATCCCGACCAGCGACGTTCAACAGATTGATTATGACCAGCGCTGGCAGGAGAAAGACGTCGAACCCTTTCTCAAATTTTCCGCCGTCATGTTCGCCGACAAGGTCACGACGCCTCTCCTCATCCTTCACGGAGCCAATGACATTCGTGTCCCCACGTTGCAAGGACTCGAGTTCTATGCTCTCCTGGCTGAGCGCGGAAAAAGAGTGCGCATGATTACCTATCCGGGTGCGCCGCATTTCCCCACCTTGTGGGAGCAGCGCCGCAATGTTTTTGAAGAAATCGCTGCCTGGCTTGCCGAGCATAACCGGTGAGACTGGGCCGACCGGGAGGGCTCGTTCTCTGGTTCCCGGTTAAAGGTATGAAAAAATACTGCAGGCGTTATCAAGAGCTCTTATAAACCCCGGAGGAGGTTTTTCCGTAGATGATAGTGACCTCAGCCGGAAAACGACATGACTGATCCAGCTTTCTACCTATCCGGACTCCTCGGCCCCCTGGGGGTGCGAGTGGATGAATTGGTCAGCGAATCTGCTCGGATTTGGAGTGAGACGCCGTCCGACCCGCCCAAACCGCGGACGATCTATTCGCCAGAGGCAAAGAGAGAAATCGAAAGGGAGCTTTCCGCCTTGATCGACAGAGTACGGGTCGAACACCAGAAGCGCTGGGGAGTTGACGGCGGGTGGGATACGGCGGATCTGGAAGAAACCGTCGCGAACCTGCGCCCGCTCCTCAAGAGGATCCTCGACCGGTTGGGCATTCCCCTGGCGGCCGTCTACGACTTCCGCTTTCTGGATTCCACGCGCCGCTTTATCCGGGCCGCCCGGGATTTCGACCCCGAGCTGAGGGTGGACGCCGTCTATCAAGCCCTGCGCAATGTTTGGATCATGAACACCCTCCAGCTCTATCTGGGCCGGGAGGTAGGGGCGACAAAAGCCGTCATTGGGTATAGCCTCGTCTATCCGTATCTCGACAATTTTCTCGATGACGACAAGGTCTCCGGGCCGGATAAGATGGCCTTGGTCCTCAAGTTGAGACACTGGCTGGAGGGCGAAGACGAACGGCCGGCGACCGTCCTGGAGGAAAAGCTTCATGCCCTGATCAGGATGATCGAACAGACGTTCAGACGGGGGGACTATCCCGGCGTCTATCAATCCCTTCTGGCCATCCACAACGCCCAGATCAAGAGCCTTCTTCAACAGCGGAAGGGGCGACTGTCTGATCCGAACCAAATCCTGGGCATCAGCCTGGAAAAGGGAGGGACCTCCGTCCTGGCCGATGGATACCTTGCAGCAGGGAGGCTGGGGTCGGCCGAAGAGGCTTTCTGCTTCGGCCTGGGGACTTTCCTGCAGTTGGCCGACGACCTGCAGGACATCGCTGAGGACCTCCGGCGAGGGCATGTTACGCTGTTTTCTCAGGCGGCTGGACGAGAGCCCCTGGATCCTCTGGTGTACAGGTTGTTGCGCTTCATGTCACGGACGGTGGAAAGGACCCTGGATGAAGGCCGGCCACGAGAGCGGGCTTTGAAGGCCGCGATTATTCCCGGCTGCACCCTTCTCTACGCGGAGGCTGCGGCTAAGCATAGCGGCTTTTTCACCAAGGGTTGCCTCCAGAGCTTCGCGGAGATGTTCCCCGTCCGGTTCTCCTACGTCAAAATGCTCCGTCAAACCCTGAAAAACAAGTTTCTTACGGGCGGGGAAAAAATCCGCGACCTCGACAGCTTCACGATCGCCCTGATGAGCCTTTCCTCGCGAGCTTTCGCCCTGGACTAGGGTGAAGATAAGCACCCAGCCCCAAACCTAGAATATCAGGGCAGGTTTTAATATCACATGGGGGCAGGCTTATCGTTTCTGATGATTTTCCCGTTCTTCATCACGAACTTGACTTGGCGCAGGGACTGAATCTTATCTAGAGGGTTGGATGGGGTGGCGATGATATCGGCCGCAAAACCCGGAGCGATCTGACCCCGCGTTTTTTCGATCTTCAAGAGAATGGCGGCTTCTGTGGTCATGGCCCGCAGGGTATCCGCAGGAGGAATGCCCGCGGCATCCCATCCGACGAGGTAATCCAACATCATATCGGCCCGGTTTTTGCCAGGCAAGTCGGATACACTATCGGTGCCGAAAACCAGCTTGACCCCGATCTGATGGGCCCGTCTGAGGCGGTCGATGATTCCGGCAGCCGCATCCTTGGCCGGCATCCCGAACATCATTCCGGTCGGGTCCAAGGCCGCGATGTGGGCCTCCGGGAAGTCGGTGCTCACAAGCCAAACGCTCTTTTCTTTCATGAGCTTAAGGAGCTCGTCCGTGAGCCCGAAACCATGCTCGATGGAGTCGGCGCCTCCGACGATGATGTTCCTCGCCGCCTCTCCTCCTAAGGCATGCACCGAAACTCGCAAGCCGGCGGCATGGGCTTCATCAACCGCAGCCCGGATTTCCTCAACCGAATAAAAGAAAGCGCTGTTGTCGGTTACGAGCTTGATGCAATCGGCCCCGTAGTAGATATTTTGGCGGACGGCCTTGCGGATTTCGTCTTTATTATCCGCATCGATGTATTCATACAGCCAGAAGAGGCCTTGCTCTGGCGGGATGCGCTTGGATTGGCCGCCGAATGGGGTGATGATCTTACCGCTCGTAAGGACGGTCGGTCCTGTAAACCAACCTTTATTGATGGCGTCTCGTAGGTCGACGGCTGCGTAATCGGCATCGTTGCCGACGTCGCGGATGGTCGTGAACCCGGCATGGAGAACGTCCTTGGCATTGCGGAGGCCGCGGAAAGCTCGCATCGCCGTGCTTTCTACGAGATAGACGGCCTCGATGTTGAGGACCTCCATGTTAAATGTCAGGTGCGTATGGGCGTCCATCAAACCCGGCATCACCCAGGCCTTTGACAGGTCGATGACCTCGGCGCCGGCAGGAACAGCGACCTTCGGTCCGACCTCCGAAATCTTACCGTCCTTCACCAGGATCATCTGGTTTGCAGAGATTGTCCCCGAAGCCGGATCGATCAGGTTTCCTGCCCGTATGACGGTTGTCTCAGCGAACGCCGGATAAGCCGCAAGCAGGACGATGAGAAGGAACAGCGCGAGAATTTGCCTCTTCATTTTTCCCCTCCAGTGCACAAAAATATACTGCGACCGATGAGAGATGTCAATTCATGCGGTCACCAATCCAGAAGACGCCGCTCGCCCTCGAGGACTCGCAGACGGGAAATCTCCTGGGTGAACTCGATAACACCCCGATATTTTCCTTCGGCGTCGCGGACTGCAAAATAACGGATATGGACGAACGGGCCATTTGGCCGCTGAATCCAGAATTCGGCGACGTCCTTGGTCCCCTCCTTGAAAGCCCGGACGATGTCATTGACGACGTGAAGGCTTTTAGGGGGATGGCAGTTCTGGACTTTGCGCCCGATGATGGCCGGGCTTCTGGGGAAAATTCTCTCTTTTCCCTCGGAGTAATAAAGGACTGTGTCGTTTTCGTCGACAAAAGTGATATCCACGGGAAGATGACGGAGGATCAAGTCGACTTGTTCGGGCGAGAGGTGCCCCTCGGACAGGCGGATGGACGTTGCGGCCGTCTCGCCTGAGGATGCCGCCTCTCTCGGCGGGGCAAAGGGAACTCTAGCTTTGGCCAGCTTTGCGTCCCATAGATCGGAAGGCTTAATCCAGGCATAGCCGATGGCTGGTTCGCCGTTCTTGATGCGGACCCAGTCGGCAACATCGAGCTTTCGGGCGGATGTCGGATAAAGGATCTTTTCCTCGAGGAAGATCATCTTCTTAACGGCCGAGGCGAGCGTCTTGAACGGCTCGGACAGGCCCTCCCAATCCTTTGCCGCAAGGCGGTCGCCGACGTTTCGGATGTGGGTCCGGATTTCATCGTGCTTGCCCCACATGACCTTGGTCGGGCCGGTGAACCCTTTTGATTCGAGGACCGGGAAGAGCTGGTTTTCTTTGCGCGCGTAATGTTTTTCAATCTCGCGGAAATCAGCGAACAGGTCGGAGAAGCGCCTAACGTCTGATGCCTCAGGCACGCCGTGTTTGAGCTTCTTGAGGGCCCGCTTCAGATCTTTGAGCCGGTCTTTGGTCTCGCGGTTTTCCTCCATGTAGGAATAAACGGGATGGCCGGGGACTTTGGACGGTTTCCCGGCTTTTTTCAAGGATTTGTCGAACACCTCGGCGTGGACTTCACATAACCGTTGGATCTCCTCCGGGGGAAAGCCTTCCTGAATAAGGGCGTTCTCCATGTCGGCGATATCCTCCGGCGACGTGTCTTTGATCAGGCCGGAGAATTTCTTCCGAAGGTCCTTCACCGGAGTACCCGCGTGAAGATCCCTAATGATCTGTTTCAGGGCTTCTCTCTTATTATTCATAGGGAGCTCCTTTAGGAAGAAATATATATAATCATTATAAAAGGAAAGGCGGGGACTCGCTAGAGGACAATTTCGACATGGCTCTGGCTGCAGGAGACTCGGCTGCGGCGGCGAGCGTTGAATTTGACCTCCGGCGGATAAAGTCTTATTGTGGAAAGCCTGAAGGAATCAATGAAACCGTTGCGAAATAGGAAGAAAGGGCCTCGTGAAGTAAAGTCGCTTCGCTCGCCGATCGCCCCGACCGAGGCCATTTTGGAAAGCATTTCTGACGGTGTTTTCACGGTGGGATTGGATTGGCGTATCACCTCGTTCAATCGGGCGGCTGAGGAGATTACGGGGGTTTCGCGCGGGGAGGCCGTGGGGAAACGATGCTCGGAAGTATTCCGTTCCAGCATGTGCGAGGCGGAGTGCGCCCTGCGGCGGACAATTAAAACGGGGAAGCCCGTTATCGGCAAATCGGGATATATCATCGACTCAGCCGGGAACCGCATCCCTATCAGCGTATCCACCGCCGTGCTGCGGGATGCGGCCGGAGACGTGACCGGAGGCGCCGAGACCTTTCGCGACCTCTCCGAGGTTGAGGAGCTGCGTCGGGAGCTTGAGGGGAAATACCAGGTCGGCGATCTCACAAGCCGGAGCCCTTTGATGCAGCGGGTATTTGAGGTCCTGCCCGCCATCGCCGCCAGCCCCAGTACGGCTCTTATCCTCGGAGAAACGGGAACCGGCAAGGAATTGGTGGCCAGGACGATCCATTCGCTCAGTGGCCGCAGCAAGGGCCCGTTCATAGCGGTCAACTGCGGCGCTTTGCCCGATACCCTTCTGGAATCAGAGCTTTTTGGTTACAAAGCTGGAGCGTTCACAGGCGCGAACAAGGACAAACCAGGCCGTTTTGGTTTAGCCGGAGGAGGGACCATTTTCCTCGACGAGATCAGCGAGGTAAGTCCCGCTTTACAGGTTCGCCTGTTGCGAGTGCTCCAGGAACGGACCTACGAGCCGCTGGGGGCGACCCGTTCGGAGAGGACGGACGCGAGGATTATCGTTGCCACCAACAAAGATCTGGCGAAGCAGGTGCGCCGAGGTGCTTTCCGTGAGGATCTCTACTATCGTGTGAATGTCGTGCGCATCGAGCTGCCTCCTCTGCGCCGAAGGAAAGAGGATATTCTCCTCCTCGTGGAGCAGTTCATCGCCCGTTTCAATCGGCTGCAGATGAAGTCCGTTCAAGGGATCTCTACAGAGGCCCTTTCTCTCCTCATGGCCCATGACTGGCCGGGCAACGTCCGAGAATTGGAAAACGTCATCGAGCGCGCCTTCATTCTCTGTGACGAAGGGCTCATCGACATCAAACATCTGCCCGAGGAGCTGGCGGCCCGCCGTGTGGCCGGGAGCTTGGATTCTACTGCCCGGTCCGCTCACGATATTCTCGACGCTCAGGTCATTCGCGCCGCCCTAGAACACAACGCATTCAGCCGTCTGGCGACGGCAAAAGAGTTGGGCATCCATAAGACCACTTTATTTCGCAGGATGAAAAAACTGGGCATCTCCCTGCCCAAACGGGACGGACGATCTAAAAGGTAGCGATCACGCTACCTTTACAGAAGATAACAGTAGCATCATCGCTACTCTATAATCCTCTGCGGTTCTCCCACTAATTTAGTAATCTTATTATTTATCAATGACTTAACCATATTCCACAAAACCCTTCGATGTTGGCATTAAAATTGCTATTAAAGGGTGGGTGAATGAAATCAGGATCTCGAATGATGAAAGCGGCATTTGCGCATTGGGATCGTCGGATTGCGCCGGTCTTTGACATCGCACGGCGGATTCACGTTGCCGAGGCCGAGTCGGGACAAATCGTTGCCGAAACGGAGGAGGTCCTTGAGGAAGACATGCCGGTCCGGAAGGCGCTTCGACTGGCGGAGCTTGGCATCGGCACGTTGGTTTGCGGCGCGATTTCCAGGCCTCTATATAAGATAGTCGCCGCTTACGGCGTCCACGTGATCCCGTTCGTGGCCGGCGACCTGAACGAGGTCATTCAAGCCTGGCTAAGCGGCGGCCTCGAAGGCGACGACTTCGCCATGCCAGGCTGCTGCAGGCGCGGTCGCCGCCGTCGCCGGGGGATGGTGGGTATCAACCAGGAGGGACATTTTATGAACGGAAGAAGACGTAGTGGAATGGGATCAGGCGGCAGACAGGGGCAAGGCCGGGGCGGGCAGGGTCTAGGT
>Ga0136653_10002333_pt1 | contig 10411 bp, 8 predicted proteins | sample LakKivw275mmetaG_FD_94866 | JGI IMG/M metagenome (GOLD analysis project Ga0136653, IMG submission 94866) | Anoxic lake water microbial communities from Lake Kivu, Rwanda to study Microbial Dark Matter (Phase II) - Lake Kivu water 275m metaG... | ecosystem: Environmental > Aquatic > Freshwater >... | reverse complement strand
TCGCCTCGTTCCCCGTAGGCGATTTTTTATTGCATCAGGACTTTAAAAATTGGAATAAATTGTAATTATTAGTCGCAAGCTAAGGATTGCGTTTACGGGCAAATGGAGAATGCCTTGGGAGATCACGGCGATGAAGGACGTGGCGTGTCTGCGATAAGCCTCGGGGAGGTGGCTAGCAACCTTTGATCCGGGGATGTCCGAATGGGAAAACCCATCCGGCGGAATTAACGCCGGATACGCTCAATAAAATGAGCGTGCCAACCTGGCGAAGTGAAACATCTCAGTAGCCAGAGGAAAAGAGAACGAAGTTATTCCCTGAATAGCGGCGAGCGAAAAGGGAACAGCCCAAATTCAGTTTCCGCCTTCGGGTGGAAACTGGAGGTTGCAAGAGGACGGCTTTGGGAGTATTCCGGGTGCACTGGAATACTTTTTCAAGGGAGAAAATTTAGGCAGAGTTCTGGTTAGAAGAATTTTCCTGGAAAGGAAAGCCATAGAGGGTAATAGCCCCGTATTTGAAAACCACTTTGTGCTCCTTGCTGTCTTACTTAAGTACCTTGAGGACAAGATAACCTTGAGGGAATCAAGCCGTACTAATCGGCTAAGGCTAAATACGTTGATCTCACCGATAGCGAACAAGTACCGCGAGGGAAAGGTGAAAAGTAGGGAGGAGATCCCGGTGAAATAGAACCTGAAACCATTTTGCCCACAAAGAGTCGGAGTCCGCTTTTGCGGATGACGGCGTGCTTTTTGCAGAACGAGCCAACGAGTTTTGTTCGGTTTTTTGTCTAAGCGCCTATGGCGTGAAGGCACAGGGAAACCGAGTGTTAACAGCGCGTTTATGAAAATCGAACAAAGACCCGAAGCCAGGTGAGCTTGCCATGGTCAGGATGAATCCCGGCGAAAGCCGAGAGGAGGTCCGAACCAGTGGACTGTGCAACATCTTTGGATGAACCGTGGTAAGAAGCGAAAAACTAATCGAACTTGGTAATAGCTGGTTCTCCCCGAAATAGCTTTAGGGCTAGCGCCCGTTTTTGTTTTTCAGGGGTAGAGCACTGAAAAGATTGCCTTGGATTTTTTCCAGGTATTCTTATCAAACTCCGAATACTGAAAATTCAAGCGGGTAGTAAGACTGTGAGGGCTAAGCTTCATAGTCAAAAGGGAAACAGCCCAGATCCTCGTCTAAGGTCCCTGAATTTAAGCTAAGTGCTGATTAAGGCAGTAGATTTCCTCAGATAGTTAGGAGGTTAGCTCAGAAGCAGCTATCCTTTAAAAAGTGCGTAACAGCTTACTAACTAATGGGAGTCTGCATCTAAGATTACCGGGGCTAAGCTTAATACCGAAGACAGGAATTCCGCGCTATGCGCGGAGTGGTAGGGGAGCGTTTCCATTGCCGCGAAGCTTCAGCGTAAGCTGGGGTGGAGCGATGGAAAGTGAAAATGTTGGCATGAGTAACCGCAATTCCAGTGAAAGTCTGGGACACCGAAAGCCTGAGATTTCCTTGGCAATGACAATCAGCCAAGGGTTAGGCGGCCCTAATCTTTACGCCGAACGGCGTGAAGAGATGGATAGTCGGTTAATATTCCGACCCTTCCATGTTTTTCTGAAGGGTGACGCGACTTCGTAGTTCAAGGGGATTATTGGATTTCCAAGGGGAGTTTTCCCCGTCTTGAATGAAGAGGTCGCCGAGAAAAGCCCGTAGGGTTAAGAACATGGAATCCGTATCGCAAACCGACACAGGTAGGCTGGCGTTAGCGTGCTAAGGTGTACGGGTGATACCTCGTTAAGGAACTAGGCAAACAAACGGGTGTAACTTCGGGATAAACCCTCCCCTGCAGGCGCAAGCTTTGCGGGGGCGCAGTGAAAGATCTCCTGGTGACTGTTTACCAAAAACACAGGTCCCTGCTAACTCGTAAGAGGATGTATAGGGGCTGAGACCTGACCAGTGCTGGAACGTTAACGGTGCCGGTATTTGCAAGCAATTGTGAATGCTGAGCGCCTCAAGCTTCCAGTGAACGTCCGCGGTAACTATAACCGTGTTAAAGTAGCGTAACCCCTTGCCGGGTAAGTTCCGGCCCGCATGAAAGGTTTAACAACTTGGAGACTGTCTCAACGAGGCGCCCGGTGAAAATGCAGTATCGGTGAAGATGCCGGTTACCTGCGGCTAGACGAAAAGACCCTAGGAGCTTTACTGTAGCTTCTTATTGTTTTATCGTTTCGGATGCGTAGCGTAGTGGGTAGGCTTTGATTCTGCCATTTCGGTGGCAGAGGAGCCGCCAATGAAACACCCATCTTTCGGAGTGATAAAAACTAACTCGCCCTAAAAGCGAAGACAGTGAGAGGCGGTCAGTTTAAGTGGGGCGCTTGCCTCCAAAAAGGTAACGGAGGCGTTTAAAGGTCGGCTAACTCCGGATGGAAATCGGAGCGGTCCTGCAAAGGGATAAGCCGGCTTGACTGCAACAAGGGTATTTGGCGCAGACACGAAAGTGGAACTTAGTGAACCGACCCCGGTTTATAGAACCGGGGAAGATCATCAGACAAAAGTTACCCTAGGGATAACAGGCTGGTAGAGCCCGCGAGTCCATATCTACGGCTCTGTTCGGCACCTCGATGTCGGCTCATCACATCCTGGAGGTGGAGAAGCTTCCAAGGGTTTGGCTGTTCGCCAATTAAAGTGATACGCGAGCTGGGTTCAAACCGTCGTGAGACAGGTTGGTCTCTTTCTACCGCAGGCGTTGAGTTTTGAGGGGAGTCATTCGTAGTACGAGAGGACCCGAATGAACTGACCTCTGGTGTACCAGTTGTTCCGCCAGGAGCATTGCTGGGTAGCTAAGTCGGGACGGGATAAGAGCTGAAAGCATCTAAGCTCGAAGCCCACCCCAAGATAAGAACTCTCAATTCCCCCGCAGATTACGGGGTTGATAGGGGGCAGGTGTAAGTTCAGCAATGGATTAAGCCGAGCCCTACTAATAGAATGATTATATTTCCTTAGCTTGCGATTAATGATTGCAATTTGAAATCAATGGCGTTCCGGTGGCGGCTATGCCGAGCTTGCTCCACCTCTTCCCATACCGAACAGAGAAGTGAAATAGCTCATGGCCGATGATAGTCGTTTACGGCGAAAGTAGGTAGCCGCCGCCAGAGCGCCTTTGATTTTTGAAAGACAGATGATATCTGTCTTTTGTTTTGCCTCAGTTTGGACTATAATACGCTAATGAATTTCTTTGGGAAAAAGTACCGGAAGTTTTTTTGGATAACGCTGGCCATTTTATTCATTCTTTCCCTGAACTTCTTTCGAACGGAGACGAAAAGCTTTTTCTATGAAATCTCATATCCCGTCCAGAAGAATTTTTGGGAGGCCGGTGTCAGAGCTTTTTCATATTTCAGCTCTCTGGGCCAGAGCTATTTTCTCAAAGAAGAAAACAGGATTCTGGAATCGAGGATCCTGGACCTTTTGGAAGAGAACATGCGCTTGAAGGAATTTGTCGGAGAGAACCAAGCTTTGAGGCAGGCCTTAAACCTGGGATTGGAAAAGGATTTCAATCTCAAGCTGGCTGAACTCACAGGGAAAGCCTCACAGGGCGATTCGATTTTCATAAATAAGGGTTCTTCGTCCGGCTTGTCAGAAGGAATGCCGCTTCTCTCAGTCGAAGGAATCCTGGCGGGCGTGATTACAGAAGTTTACAATGATTTTTCCCGGGCTTCTTTGATCACCAATGAAGACGTTTCGTTCAACGCCAGGGTGGAAGGCAAAGAGGATATCCAGGGCCTGGTGAAAGGAAAAGGGGGTATGGAAATGGTTTTTGACCTGATACCAAGGACGTCCGATCTGAAAGAAGGGGACATGGTTTTATCCACGGGTTTGGAAGGGATTTTCCCTCCAGGGATAATGGTCGGCCAGGTAAAGGAAATCGAAGCAGACGACGCAGCTCCCTTTAAAAGGGCGGTTTTGGAGCCTTATTTCGATTTGGAAAGCCTGGAATGGTTGTTCATCATAACCGGAACAAAATGAAAAAAGCGCTGGCGACAATCATCTTCTCTTATTTCCTAATCCTTTTCCAGAACAACTTCCTGGTTCATTTCAGCTTGGCCGGTTGGACGATAAACCTGGCTTTGATCCTGCTTCTCATCTTCAATATCACTGAAGCCTTGGGCTCTGAGCGTTTTTCTAAAATAGGGCTGGTTTTCGCCTTTTCGGCAGGATTCTTTCTCGATGTATTCTCTTCCTCTTTCTTAGGCAGGAATGTGCTAATCTTCCTGGCTATATCCCTTTTCTTCAATTTAATCATCAAAAGGCATGTCCGTGTTTCCATTTCGAAGGGATAGAGCCGTTTTCTGCTCGAACAAGATGCTCAGGGACATTGAACCCCAGGAGGTCTTTCTGGACAGGTTGGCCCAGAAAAAGGAAACGGACATTAAGAAGAAATTCGAGGTGGCGCTTCCCCAGAGGAACGTTTCTTTTTTCTTTGGAATCATCATTCTTCTTCTTTTATTGGCCGTCGGCAAATCATTTCAGCTCCAGGTTTTAGAACACCAGGATTTTTCGGACCTGGCCAAAGCCAACAGCGAAAGAGTCTACCAGTCTTCCTCAATCCGGGGGATCATTTACGACCGGGACATGGTCCAGCTAGTCTGGAACAAACCGGCTTTCGATCTGGTCTGCGACACCAGGGATCTCCCTGAAAACAGAGCTGAAATATTCTCGAAGATCTCCCTGATACTCGGGAAAAACGAAGAGGATATAAGGAGCAAGATCGAAGAAAGCGACTTTTACCAGGTCGAAATCGAAGACAACCTTTCCCACGAAGCTTTGATGCAGCTGGAAGCGAGGATTGACGAATTCAAGGGATTCAGGATAGAGGAGAATACGGTCAGGGAATATCTGGACCCGTCCTTGAGCCACATTCTCGGGTATACGAGGAAGATAAGCGAGGAGGAGCTGTCAGAGAGCCAGGGATATGCCGTCACCGACTATATCGGCAAGTCAGGACTCGAAGAGTGGTATGAAAATGAACTGAGAGGGGTTCCGGCAAAAAGGATAATCCAGAAGGATGCGTCCGGAAGGAAGATCGGCGAAGTCCAGGTCTCGGAAGCGGAACCGGGCGAAAACCTGGTGCTGAACCTCGATTACGGCCTCCAAAAGAAGATTGTGGAGGAGCTTGAAAAGTCCATGAAAAGGATCGGGGCCGAAAAGGCGGCTGCCATTGCCATGGATCCCGAAACCGGGGGAGTGCTGGCTTTGGTCAGCATCCCGTATTTCGACAACAACCTTTTTTCCCAGGGCATTTCCCAGGAAGACTGGCAGGATTTGATCTCTTCCCCTTTTGATCCATTGTTCAACAAGGCAGTTTCCGGCATAGGATACCCGACCGGTTCCACCATAAAGCCGATCGTGGGCATGGCCGCCTTGGAAGAAGGGATAATATCCGCCGAAACGACCATCGACTGCCCTTCCCAGGTATGCATATGGAACCCGTATTCCCTAAAGGACGAATGCTACAAGGACTGGACGTATCCTCAAGCCCACGGCGTTTCTGATATAAAAAGGGCGATAGCTGAGTCGGTCAACCCTTTCTTCTACATCATCGGCGGGGGTTACGAAGGTTTTTCCGGGCTGGGAGCTGAAAAGATTTTAGAATACTTCAGCCTTTTCGGCATGGGAGAAAAAACAGGGATCGACCTTCCCAGCGAAGGCGAAGGGGTTCTGCCCGAAATTGACGAAGACTGGAGGCTGGGCAACACTTACCATCTTTCCATCGGACAGGGAGCTTTCACCGCCACTCCCTTGGAGGTCTCTTCAGCTTTGGCTTCCATCGCCAACGGGGGAAAATTAATGAAGCCCAGCCTCGTTCAGAAAGAGCCGGAAATAATCAAGGAGAATTTCGTTGACGAAGGGAACATAGAAACCATACGAGAGGGGATGCGCCAGACCGTGAGCTCAGGATCGGCCGTTTCTTTGAACAGCCTGGCGGTTGAGGCTGCGGCCAAGACCGGAACCGCCCAAAGCTCCCTTGAAGGGCATTACCATCACTGGATTTCCGTTTTCGCTCCATATGAGGACCCGGAGATCATCCTGACCTTGATAATCGAAGACGTGGAGGGCATCCAGTCTGTCACCTTGCCTGCAGCCAAGGAGATACTGGACTGGTATTTTGAAGAATCAGAATAGCGCCCGTTTTCTGCGCTTGACAAAGATCGCATTTCGGTTAATATATTGGTTATTGGATAGATATCATGAACAAATATCTGAGCCCTGAGGGGCTGAAAAAAATAAAAGAGGAGTTGGACTACCTGAAAAACGTCAGGAGGAAGGAGATAGCCGAGATTCTCCATCGATGCGCCGATTTCGGGGATTTGTCCGAGAATTCAGAATACATGGAAGCAAAGGAATCCCAGGGATTTTTGGAAGGGAGGATTTTGGAATTGGAAGAGCTTGTCCAATCGGCGGTCGTCGTCCCGGAAGGAAAGCAGGCAAAGAACAGGCAACTGGCCCAGGTGGGTTCGACCATCCTCGTAGGCGTGAGGAATTCCAAGGAAATGTTCAAGATCGTCGGGGCCGAAGAGGCGAATCCGGCCGCAGGCAAGATATCGGTTGAATCTCCTCTTGGGAAAGCGGTCCTGAACCAGCCTAAGAACGCGGAAGTGGAAGTGGAAACGCCTGAAGGGCCGATGAAATACAAAATACTGAAGATAGACTAGATTTTGCAGAGCCCGCTTGAGCGGGCTCTTTTCATTTATCCTGCAATAAAGTAAAATAAAAGAAGCCATATGGCCATTTCTGACATAAAAAAGGCGAGAATAGCAAAGATGGAGGCCTTAAAGAAGGCCGGGATCAACCCTTTTCCCATAAAATCAAACAGGACCCATTCGATCCAGGGCTGCTTGGATTCTTTCGACGCTCTTTCCTCGAAAAAGGAAAAAGTGGCGCTGACAGGGAGAATAATGTCCGTAAGGGAGCACGGCGGTTCTACTTTTTCGCATTTCCAGGACGGAACCGGGAAAATGCAGGCCTATTTCAAAGAGGATGCTTTAGGCTCGCCTGATTACAAGTTTTTTTTGGACAACTTCGACATCGGGGATTTTATAGAGCTTTCCGGGACTTTGTTTTTGACAAAGAGAGGGGAAAAGACGATAGAAGTCTCGAAATACAGGATGCTCGCGAAATCCCTGCTGCCTCTGCCTGAAAAATGGCACGGCTTGAAGGATGCGGAAGAAAGATTCAGAAAAAGGTATTTGGACCTGATAATGAACTCTGAAGTGAAAGAGAGGATCACAGAAAGAAGCAGGATAACTGAGGTTTTGAGGCGCATCCTTTCAGGACAGGGTTTTATCGAGGTGGAAACCCCGATTCTGCAGTCCATTCCCGGAGGGGCGGCGGCCAAGCCATTCAAAACCCACATCAATTCCATGGACATGGATCTTTATCTCAGGGTGGCTCCTGAACTTTATCTGAAAAGGCTGCTGGTCGGAGGGTTTGAAAAGATATATGAAATAGGGAGATGCTTCAGGAATGAAGGGGTGGACAAGCACCATAATCCTGATTTCACCATGATGGAGCTTTACTGGGCTTACCAGGAGAAAGAGGGGCTGATGGCGTTCGCCGAGGATCTTTTAAAGAAGCTCTTGCTGGAAGTGAAAAAAAAGCTGAAAATAACCTACGGCGGGCAGGAACTTGATTTCGAGCCCGTCTGGAAAAGAGTGGAGTTCAGGGATCTTCTCATCGAACACTGCGGAATAGACGTCGATTCCGCTTCTGAAAAGGATCTTTTAAAAAAGAACGAAGAACTGGGCATCAAGCTTGAAAAGAATCCCTCAAAAGCCAACCTCATCGACGAGCTTTTTAAAAAAGCCTGCAGGGGGAAGATAATCAATCCGACTTTCGTCGTCAACCATCCCATTGAAATGGCCGTTTTAGCCAAGCAAAAGAACGACAGCCCCAAATATGCAGATCGCTTCCAGCTGATTGCAGGCGGGATCGAGATCATAAACGGGTTTTCGGAAATGAACGATCCAATAGAGCAGGAAAAAAGGTTTTCCATGGCCGGCATCGGGGAAGAAAGGAAGGATGAAGATTTCATCGAAGCCCTCGGATACGGAATGCCTCCGGCCGCAGGCCTGGGCATGGGAATAGACAGGCTGGCGGCCCTTTTGACCGATTCCCCGAGCTTAAGGGAAGTGATCATCTTCCCTGCCATGAAACCGAAATAAAACCATGCTTGACATAAAATTCATAAGGCAAAATAAAGAGGAAGTCAAAGAAGGGATAAGGAAGAAGGGAGTGGACTTTGATGTCGACAAGCTCCTTTTTGCAGACGAAAAGAGGAGGAAAATCATTTCCTCTTTAGAGGAGATGCGGGCGGAAAAGAACACCGCCACGCTCGAGATCCCGAAGCTTAAGGACGAAAAGCAAAAGAAGGAAATAATAGAGAAAATGAGAAAAGTGGATGAAAAGGCAAAATTGGCCGAAGAGGATTTGAAGGAGGCGACCGAAGAATTCATGTTATTGATGCGCCAAGTTCCGAACCTCCCTTTGAAAGAAGTTCCCTTAGGAAAGGACGGCACAGAGAACGTCGTCTTGAAGGAAGTCGGGGAAAAGCCGGTTTTTGATTTTAAGCCCAGAGAATACATGGAGATAGCGGAAAGCTTGGACATAATAGACACCAAAAGAGCGGCAAAAGCTTCCGGCACTCGCTTTGGATATTTGAAAGGGAAAGCCGCTCTTCTTGAGTTCGCTTTGGTGAACCTGGCTTTGGATACGCTCAAGGAAGAAGGGTTCATCGCAGTCGTCCCTCCGGTGATGATAAAGCCTGAAATGATGCAGGCCATGGGGTATCTGGACAGAGGCAAAGACGAAATATATCACTTGGAAAAGGACGACCTTTATCTGGTCGGGACTTCCGAGCAGTCGATAGGGGCCATGCACGCAGACGAGATTTTCGATAAAAAAGAGCTTCCCAGAAGGTATGCGGGATTTTCAAGCTGCTTTCGCAGGGAGGCCGGGGCTTCAGGAAAAGACACCAAGGGGATTCTGAGGGTCCACCAGTTCGACAAGGTGGAAATGTTCAGCTTCTGCGACCCTGAAAAGTCCGCTTCCGAACACAAGTTTCTTCTTTCCATGGAAGAGAAGCTGATGCAGCTTTTAAAAATCCCTTACCGGGTTTTGAATATATGCACCGGAGACCTTGGAGATCCGGCAGCAGCCAAATACGACATTGAAGCCTGGCTTCCCGGCCAGGGATGCTACAGGGAAACCCATTCCACTTCCAACTGCACATCTTTTCAGGCAAGGAGGCTGAATGTCAGGTACAGGGACCCTGAAACAAGGGAGGTTGATTTTCTCCACACTCTGAACGGCACCGCTTTTGCCGTCGGCAGGATCATCATCTCAATCATCGAGAACTGCCAGCAGAAGGACGGGAGCGTCAAAATACCGGAAGTCCTTCAAAAATACCTTAAGGCGGATAAAATTTCCTGAAGGATTATGGAAGGAAAAAGTATCAATTTGGGCGGTTTGAGCGTTTTTTACCAAACTGCAGGATCAGGTCCTGTAGTTTTGATATTGCACGGCTGGGGAGGATCGTCCGCTTCCTGGAGCAAGGTTCAGGAAGCTTTGGCTTCAGAAGGATTTAAAACCGTCTGCCCGGATCTGCCTGGTTTCGGCAGGACGAAAGCCCCTGGCAAAACATGGTCCCTGGATGATTATGCCATGTTCGTCCTGGAATTCGCTGACAGCCTTTCTCTGGATGATTTTTTCCTGGTCGGGCATTCTTTCGGGGGCAGGATTTCAATCAAGCTTTCATCCATCAAGCCGGAGAGGATAAAAAAGATGATCTTATGCGGCTCTGCCGGCTTGAAAATGGAAAAGGATCTCAAAACCAGGATCGTTTCAAACTGCGTTTCTTTCGCCAAATACTCTCCGTTTTTGAAAAAACTGCTGAAGAGGCCCCTTTACCATTTTTTGGGGAGCAGAGACTACGTCAGAGCCGACGAGCAGATGAAAAAAATAATGGCTTTTGCCATTTCCGAGGATTTGAAGCCTCTGCTCCCTTTGATAAGCCAGGAAACGCTTTTGGTCTGGGGAGACAAAGACAAACTAGTCCCTTTGAAGTACGCGAATGTCTTTAAGGAAAAAATCAAAAATTCCCAACTCGAAGTGGTCAAAGGGGCAGGCCACGCCTTGAACCTGGAAAGGCCTTTGGTCCTGGCAGATAAAATTTCTTCTTTTCTTAAAAAATGACTTGGCTTAAAATACTTTTCATTATTTTTTGGCTCGCTGCTTTCAATAAAAAGCTTCTTTTCTGGGTCTATTTGTGGCAGCTGAAAGAATACCATCTGAGAAGGTTTTTTTCTCATTTCCAGACCGAGAAAGGAAAGAGCCTTCTGCTGAATAAGCTCAATCTGGTTAAAATTGTTC
>Ga0136653_10002331_pt1 | contig 10414 bp, 12 predicted proteins | sample LakKivw275mmetaG_FD_94866 | JGI IMG/M metagenome (GOLD analysis project Ga0136653, IMG submission 94866) | Anoxic lake water microbial communities from Lake Kivu, Rwanda to study Microbial Dark Matter (Phase II) - Lake Kivu water 275m metaG... | ecosystem: Environmental > Aquatic > Freshwater >... | reverse complement strand
GAAACATTACACCAGATATCCCGGAAGCTTCGTTCTCATCCTCGTGATGCCCTTCCTGTTCACTCTGATGATCTTCGGGATGGGGCAGTTCGTCGGCGGTTCGAATGCCTCCGCGAATTTCGCTACACGAACTGGCACCACCAACATCCTGGTCTACGAAATCCTTGGAAGCGCTGTCTGGATGATAGGTTGGGTTGTCGTCGAGGATGTTGGGGTTGCCTTAAGAGATGAGCAGATGAAAGGAACGCTTGAACAGAACTTCTTGGCACCCGTAAACCGTTTCACGCTCTTGATCGGGCTTAGTCTGACTGACATAGCGATCACGAGCTTGGTCTTTGTCGTGGTCGTTGGGGTGACCACTATCATCATGCTGCCCGCAGCCTTTCTGAATCTCCTGCAGGCTTTTCTGATCCTGTTGGTTGGTCTGATCCCCTTGTTTGGGATCGGGTTCCTCTTCGCCGGGTTCGTTCTCAAGTTCAAAGAGCCCTACATATTCACTCAGATCCTGAACCTTCTCTTCGCAACGCTAACAGGCACCTACTATCCAGTTACCCTCCTGCCCTACTGGGTCCAATTCCTATCCGGCGCATTACCCCAAACGTACGTAATCGAAGATATGCGTCAAATAGTCCTAGCCAACCAGACTCTCGTCAGCATCTACGGAAGCATATTCGTGCTCCTCGTTTTGGCGCTGGCGTACCCAACATTCGGTTATGCCATTTTCAAATATCTTGAGAAGAAGGCAAGTGTGACGGGTGAATTCTCAAAATACTAGTCCACTACTCAGGTTCGTCGCCGAATTCAGAGCGGCTTTCATGAAGGACCTGCGTTCATACGTGCGTTACCCCGCCTGGATGGTGGGCGAATTCATCAGTACACCGTTGTGGTTCTTTTTTTTCGCGCTTGGTGTGACGCTCTTCGCGCCAACGTCTCTCTCCTCCAGCCTGCCACAAGAGGGCGGAATGAGCTTCTTCTTTTTCGGATTTGTCTTCATAATCCTCTTCGGCACCGGCATGTGGGGCATAGGGCAGACCGTAAGAAACGAGCAAATGGCCGGGACATTGGAGCAGTTCTTCCTTACTCCGGCGAGCCGTGTCACGCTAATCATAGGAAGATGGGCTCGCATGTTCCTTACAGACGCGTTGATCATAGGGTACACAACCCTCCTTCTCTACCTGATTGGTGGTGGCTTTGTGACACTTAATGATCCGGCGCTCTTCGTATTCTCGCTCGGTCTCTACGAACTGGGGCTGATTGGTTTCGGGTTTCTCTTCGCAGGGTTGACCATGCGCATTAGATCCTACAATACGATTTCTAATCTCGTCTTCTTCGGTTACATGGTTTTGACTGGTGCTCTCTTTCCGATCAGCGTGATACCGGTACCTTTCCGCTACCTCTGCATGATCATTCCGTTCACGTACTTCAACGACTTGGTGCGGCATGCTGCTCTTGCGACGCCAACGATCCTGTCTGGAGCCCTTGAATATGCTATTGCAGCGTTACTGTCAGTGTGTATGCTGGCAATTGGCTTCGTCGGGTTCAAGAAGATCGAAGATGAAGCACGCATGCGCGGAACAATCGCGACGAGCTGATTGGAAGGTCGCCGGGTTTGGTGCGTCTAGCCTCGAAATTGTTATGCATTCACACAGCGTCATATGTCTAGCAGTGTGTTGACGAATGGTCAAAATAACGTATCAACCCTGGGAGGAGATTGTAATTCATGAAACAGTGGAGTATCCGTTGGCCGCGTTACTGGAGATGCAGAGTTTCGGGGCTCCGCCAGGTTCCATGGGCCGAAGTCTCATGTGGGCGAACGGGATTGCCTTCGCGTATGCTGCGATACCTGTAAGCGACGATGTTGTGGCGGAGCAGTTGAAGGGTAGGATGCATTGGGCGAGTGTTGTCTTCGCGACGATGCCCGCCTATGAGAGCGCCGTCATCCTTCAAGAGACGAATATCCGGGTCCCTGTGGTTGATGTGAGTGGCAATCCGACCCTCTATGCGGTTGCTCGGTGGCTGCGTGAGCGCGCAGCCTGAGTTCCGCTTGCGAGCCCTAGAGAACTAGAGAGAGCAGTTGTCGAAGAGCTAGGGTTCGCGCGTTCTTTCTGTACGCACCCATATTGAGGATTTCTTCGATTTCCATGCTTGTTCACGCCACCTATCCCAGTAGTACATCAGTGTTCCTATATAAGCACAGTATCGTTTTCCGACACATACCATGAGCATGGGGGCGTCATACACCCGAATCAGGGCGTCATACACCCGACGAAGGGTGTTATACACCCTACACAAGGTGATATACACCCGAGAAACACGCAAACGGAAATTGATCTCATTCGCTATCAGGCGCACAGTTGCCGAAATCGCAGGCTCGTGTTGCCCTCCGTGCTCTACTTGCTCAACTTTCCCAGTATCTCTGACGCCTCTAGCATCATTCCCTCAATAACTTGAGCCACCGGCTTGATCTCATGCACGAGGCCTATGCTTTGACTGCAGGGAATCACGCCTGCGTCTAAGTCGCCGCCTTCGTACATGCGTTTCGTGGCCGTTCCTGCGACGACCGACAGGATCTCCCCCAGCTCAGCCTGCTTGGATTCGAGCTCGGCCACTTTGAGTGCAGCCGGATTCTTCCAAGCGCGAACAGTGTTCCGTAGAGTGCCCAAGACTGGTAGCGTGTCCAGCTCTGTGGCTGAAGCCAAGGCTCGTTTGAGATTATCGTGAATAGGGCACTCGGTCGTGACCAGCAATCGCGTGCCGACGGTGACTCCTTCGGCGCCCAGCGCCAATGCTGCAACCAATCCCCTGCCGTCAACGATGCCGCCTGCCGCAATCACCGGAATGTTCAGCGCGTCCACGGCAGTCGGCACCAGGACCATGGTCGTCAAACCGACTTCGCCGATGTGACCTCCTCCCTCAGTACCGAAAACGGTCACAGCTTCCACGCCAGCTTTCTGTGCGCTGAGTGCATGGCGGACGCTGACGCATTTGTGCATCGTCTTCACGCCGCCGGCCTTCAATCGCGCGAGCAAGTCTTCCGGAGGACGATGGCCGCTCGTCTCGACTATCGGGACATGTTCTTGGAGTATGACCTCGGCGTAGAGGTCGTTATCTATGGGTCTCATGGCTGGGAAGAGGCTCAAGTTCACGCCGAACGGCTTGTTGGTCAACTCTCTTACCCTTCGGACAGCTTGGCGGAATTCATCTTGACTTTCATACATGGCTGACGCCATCATGCCCAACGCGCCGGCGTTCGAGATGGCGGCCACGAACTCAGGTTTGGAGACATGCATCATGGTGCCGCCGACGATCGGATACTTGATGCCAAACAGTTCAGTCACACGAGTTTTTTCTAGCATCGAATGGTTCCCAACTACACGTGTTCCAGTCTTTGGCAGGACTGTTGCTGTGATTAGAATTTCACACTTCCTATGGCGCTCGCAACGACGGTTGGCGGATCTGCTAGCAGCCCTCCCGAATCGGTCCTTGAACCGAACAAATCTTTAGCTTGAGTGTGCTTCAGGGTACTCCGGTTTCGACGAACATAGGTGAAGTCAATGCCTGCAGAGGGACAGGACACGAGCGGTCGCAAGCTCTGTTCTTTTTCCGTTTGTGGGGCGCTAGCGGATTGGTCCACAGACTTCTTTGGCGAAACCCAATACTACTGTGACAAGCACAAACCTATGATCCCGCAATCTCTCCTCAAAAGAGTAGGCGTTTGAGTAACAAGCGACTCAGCGTAGACGAATAATCGCCTACGTTTCCGATGAGGTTTCTGACTGGTCCGTCTTCGGTGGCGGCTTAGCCTTCTTCTTGGTTGGCGCTTGCTCTAGTTTCTCTGGAACCGGTTCAACTGCCGCGACCGGTTTCGGTGGTGGAGCTGGGGCCGGCTTGGGTTCTCGTAGCCTCGCAATTGCGAACATGGTCAGTCCTATTCCCAGCGCGAATGCGGCGAGAATTGCTAGCACGATCGTCGCGTACAGGATGGTGCTGTCAGTTCTCCAGACCGCCCTGAGCGTGTAAGGTGAGTCCATCGTGATTGCAGTGGCTGCGGAAGTCGACTCCGTATCTCCCGTCCATTTCACGAAGATCTGCTTCACGCCGTAGCTGGTATCGACCTCTGGTGTGACTGAGAGCGTCGCCGAGTTCCCCGCATCATACCATCCTCCTCCTTGTACGATTCCGTAGTCGGAAGAGGCCGTGAGCAAGTACTGCGTCTTGTAATGCGCGACTGCCGTGCGAGGCGCATCCATCGTGACCTGAACCGAGTTCCCTGAGACGGGGGCGGAGTCAATCATCCATTGTTGGAAGACGTATCGGATGCCATCCCCGCCTGAAACGGACGAGGGCACAGGACCAAGCGTAACAGAGTCGGTCGGAAGATACCAACCCTCCCCAGTGGCGGATGCAATTCCCATTGGGTCGACTGAAACCTTCAGGAAGTTCTGAAGTTGATAGTTCGCGACCACGCTCTTCGCCGAGGTCATCGTCACGGTGCCGCTGGGTGAAGCTCCTGAGAAATCCCCGCTCCAGTACGAGAAGACGTAGCGTTGATTCGCGTCCTGTGGGACAATAAGCGAAGTCACACTGAATGACGCTGCTGTTCCATCGTTGTATGTTCCTTTTCCGTTTACAGGAGCAATTCCAGCAGGATTGGTTTCGACATCGAGTTGGAACGTCTTCGTTTTCTCGTAGGTGGTTGTCGGATAGTAGTAGTATGGATAGGACCACCAGTAGTAGTCCCAGTAGTACGGGTAACACCACGAGTAGTTCCAAGGATAGCAATAGTACCAAGAATACTGCATCGGAGAACCCACAGAAGCGCCGCCTGAGAGGCTCAGAGCAGTTGATTGACTAGGTGCTCCAGATGCGACAGCTGCGTTCGGGTACGCAGCCAGCACCATCATGAGGATCAGTGCGATTTCAGCAGAAATGACCACAGAACGTCGAGCCAAACTGTCTCAACTCATTGTAACGGACTGTATATCGTATTTCTACGTTTTGCAGTTAGCATCGACCGTATCAGACCCATAGACTTGTCATGGTTCGAAATTGCGTGAGGCTGTGAAGAGCCAAGCGGGTATTCACTAGTCTGCGAGCGGGCATGATTGCGTCGGCGTATCAGGACTGTCGCGGCGAGGGCGGCGATCAACAGCATGACTGGCTGGGCCACTGATGGATACTCTGGGATCGGTTTGCCAGAGGGTTGAAGCTCGAAGTCAGCCGTCGCAATGCCTCCTGGAGTCACTATGACCGTTTTGCTTTCGGGCGTGTACGCAGGGTCAACGGAGACGGTGAGATTGTAGGATCCTGGCGCCACCCACATCATGTATGTACCGTCAGTAGTCGTGGAAACGGTGGCGGGCTCTCCCGAATTGCTTTCAGCGACGACTTGCGCCCATGGGAGCGGGCGGAGGTTTCCGTACATGTCGTACCAGTAAACGGTACCCCGGATCATGGACATCGACGCATGTGATGGCGTGACCATCAGGGAAAACGCTGCCAAGCCTAGGACCAGGAGAAGAACGGCTGTGATTCGTTTCATAGCAAGGGTGCTATTCCACCTTCGAATCATTGGATATGCCAGCTTAAGCATACGTAAGCTTACGGACACCTATAACCCTATCCGTGCTGAAACCGCCCAAGCAGTCTCCGCCTTCCCTTTGAGATGGAGACAGGCGCACATAGCGACGTCTGCAAATGTAAAGCCCAGACGTTTCCTCTGGAAGCCGAATCTTGCGTCTGTGATCGTTGTGCTACATCTTGAGGTTCCATTCCGTGGTGCCGTACTTCTCCTTGACCAGAACGGGGATCATCTGCAGTTCCAGATCTGTCGCGGGGCCGGGAACGAGTTGTGTCTCGAAAATCCGCGTAAATGCATCACCTAGGGCTCTCTTGACTTGGTCGATGGGGATCTGTCGCCCTAATTCCGTCTTGACAGAGGTTACGGGGAGACGTGTGCTCTTGACGAGCGCACTTGGCATCTGGGGTTGCTCCCACCTCAGTATCTTCCATACCATCTCGAGATCCGTGCTTACCAGAACGGAGCCATGATAGAGGACGGCCCCCCAACGAATTGCACCTGCCCCTCCCGAGATCTTTCTTCCCCGAACCACTATGGTGTTGATGGGGACTCGACTCGACTCCAGGCCTAGGGTGCTAAGGCATGCAACCACGCATTCGAGGCCTCGTTTGAATACCGCCTGCTGGGGCCCAAGACTCGGTGACGAGGATTTTCGAGTACATATCGAGTAGTTCAGGTTCCCTAGGTCCTGGTAGACCGCCCCGCCTCCAGTAAAACGTCTCATAACCTCGACGCCGAGTTCCCTACAAGCGTCGAGTCGCAGCTCGGCGTTAGCGGACTGGTTCTCACCTATGACGGCTGCGTTACGGTTTCTCCACAGACGCAGTGTTGGTGGCGACTTGCCTTCTCCCACCTGCCGCGCTACGGATTCCTCAAGCGCAAGGTTCGAAGGAGCATCCGAGTGCTCCAAGTCGAGAAGGCGCCAGCTATCCGTTTCTCCTTCACCTCGAGACACAAGGAATGCGAGTATGATCGGTTCTGGTGAGGCATCTATTGTTTGCTTGCAAGCCCGGTCCGCAACTTGTCCACTTTCTCGGGGAGAAAGGCATACAGTTTGAATTCGCTGATGTAACGACCTATCTTTGCGATTATTCCCGGAGCGTCTGTTCCAAGCTTGCAGACAAGAGAGTTTGTTGTGAATGACAATTCTTCGATCTGGATGATGTCCCTATTCGCTTTCGAGAGATGTATGACCTCATGCAGTTTGTCATGGGAACCGCCGACCGCGATGATTCTGTGTGTTCTTTCACGTCTCCATTGCTCAAATCGGGCAACTTGGTCATCCGAAATCCAAGCTTCAATTCGCCGACGTTCAGGATCGATAGCTTTGATCCTGACGAGTATTGGAGCGTCTTCTTGGATGCAATATGTCTGCGTCACTTTGTCTGCGGGAATGGCTTTGCCGTCGCAAAGTTGAGCGACCAACGCCTCTCTCGTTATCTCGGATTTGACATTCGTCGAGACTGGACCGATCTCGATTTCAATGCTCTGCCGCTTTGCGTTGATCCCATTCACGAAGGCCTTGAAGTTATCATCGACCTCGATTTCAGAAAGATTCTGTGGCGCGAGCCCTATTTCTTTCTTGATCAGCTCAACGAAGAACTCGGAATCCGAGCCCTGGACTTCGGCGTTGATGAAACCGTTGCCTGTGACTCCAAGTTGTACCGAAACATCCAGACCTGAGGAGAGTTTGTTGATCTTTGCTTTGAAGACGGGCGTGAGTTCCCTTCGTGCATGATATGGAATTCTTTCAGCTATCGCCAGTCTGCCATTCATGATCATCGGGCCTTCTGATGAGGCGAGAGAGCTGATCGTGCTAGTGGCGTCACTGTTTCAGCTCGTCTTCTATCTGCTTGATTCGTTTCTCCAAGAACTCCACCACGGGGGCGTTCTCGCTACTTTCAAGTTGCCCACCGCACTTGGAACACCTGAAGGACGATTCCATCGCCTCTTCGAACGTGACTCGCACATCACCGCACTTCTTGCAGATGAAGAAACTATGGTTTGTCTCGTAGTCGAGCTTGTGCTTCAATTTCTCCAGAACGCGTCTCTTTCTGCTCCTGATAAAGGCGTCCAGCTGATCCGTCTGCAGTTTCCAGTAGAAAATGAACCAGCCGGTCTTTTCGTCGCGGACTCTGGTACACGAAACCAAGCCATGGTCGTAGAATTTGTAGAGGATCTTCCTTACCGTGTTCAGTCTCACTGTGGATTCGTTGGCAAGCATTTCGTCGGTGGCTTCACTCTTCTTCCTGAGAATGTTTATGACCGTTACCGCCTCGTCGCCGCCAAATAGACGGGCGACCTTCATCAGCTCTTCATCCAAGACTGCCATGTCAGAGCCCTTCAAACGAGGCGAATACCTATCCTTTAGTGGCGTACCATTTAATCTTCTTCCAGATTGGCCTTGCGAGCGCCTGTGAGAACCTTTTCAGCCTTGAGGCCAGACATTACTATTGGTAGGCAACATACTTTGGCCGAGCAGATCGTGGTCCTTCGGTTAGGACACAGAATCCCGCGCGACCTGAGGGTTACGACACATGTGTGTCTCACAGCCAGGGCCTTCGGGGCCGACGGACTCATTCTGGCGGATGTGGTCGACACCGCGCTTGAGAAGACCATTCTGGATGTGCGTAAGCGATTCGGTGGGAGTTTCTGGATTCGGATGGGCGAACCTTGGAGGCAGGCTGTGAAGGATTGGAAATCAAAGGGCGGGGAGATTGCGCATCTCACAGCATATGGAATCCCGCTACCGGAAGCGATGGAGGCGATCAACGCCTCGCCTAGACCCAAGCTTGTGGTTGTTGGTGCAGAGAAGGTCCCAGGAGAAGTGTTCGAGGCTGCCAATTGGAATGTGGCGGTAACGAATCAGCCCATAAGCGAAGTCAGCGCACTCGCCATGTTCCTTGACAGATACTTCGGAGGCAAGCAATTCTCAAAAGAGTTCGAGAACGCAAAGCTGAGGATCATCCCATCAGCGCACGGAAAGAAAGTCGTGAACTTGGCCGAGCCTGAGGGCTAGCTCAAGCGTCAGGCTTTCAGTTCTGTCGTGTCTTTCCCTTCTTTGCTCCGAATCCTGGCGACATCAGCTAGGGTGACTTCCTTCGTCGCGCTAGGTGCAAGCTTCGGGACCGGAGGCTCACTTGTGAGCACCATCAGCTTGATTCGCAGGACATGTTCAAGTTCTTTTACCAATCGCATGTTAGGAATCATCTTGCCAAGCTCTATCTTCCGGATGACTGACAGGTGTTCCTTCACCTTCAATGCCAAGTCTTCTTGGCTCAGTCCATGCTTTGTTCTCGCCTTCTGTATGATCTGTGGATAATTGTCTGCAATGTCGAGTTCCTGAACCTCTCTTGGGGCTCGCCTGTCCGCTGGCTTGGACGGAACGGGACGAGGGACAAAGACGGGCATAGGCCTCGGCCCAAGAATTGGAGCGGTCAGAGGGATTGGCTTCGGTTCCTGGTATGGCGTCCCCAAGCTCGCGCATGCACTACACGTCGTCATCTTTGCGCCTTCGACGACGATACGATTTGGTCTGCCTTGGATCTGGCGCCCGCAAATGTCACAGTTCAAAATGCGCCCCGACCGCGCAACATGAGCCATGTCCACGCTTAAATGGTTTGACTGTTCTACTCGAAGCGTGTCATTTGATGCAGAAGGCGACTTGGCGGGATCTCAGGAAACTCAGAGGCATCGCGAACTATCAGTTTGGAAGCCATCTGGGTAACGTCTTCTTCAAGCAGCCAATAGAGCTCACAAGATCAGGAAAGACCAACAAGATACGTTTGATCTTTCGCGACGGCAAGCTCATCTCAACCTTGCGAGCGAGAGATGGTTTTCTGGCTCTCACGCCTGACGGGGCCAAGATCATTCTAGCGTCGATGAAGAAGCCGCCTCGCGTTGTCGTCGTCCGTGGCGATGTGGCGGAATTCATCAGAGCCGGGAGAAACGTCTTCGCCAAGCATGTTGTGAGCGCGGATTCTTCAATCAGACCTCAAGATGAGGTCATAGTGATCGGTGAGAAGCGGCAACTCCTAGCCGTAGGGCGAGCTGTCCTAGCTGGGTGGGAGATGACCCAGTTCAAGAGAGGAATAGCCGTGAAGACTAGACGAGGCGTCGAGACAGACGAACAGACGCAATAGACTTATCCTATCATTCATGATGACCAGCTCTCATCGGTTGACCCGACGATGGCATACAAGGCGTACAAAGCTGCGAAGGGCGCGCCTCAAGGCAGAGACGCGAAACGAATGATGCAGAAAATGGGCATGAAAATCGACGAGATCGATGGAGTCACTGAGGTGCTGATACGCACCGCCACTCGCGAGATCATCATCGAAGAACCGGTTGTCACGTCAGTTGTCGTTCAGGGACAGAGAATGTATCAGATCACGGGCGGATCTGCACATGAAAGGGTGCCATCAGCCGAAGCGGCACAGCCCGAGGTTCCGGAGGAAGATGTGAACCTGGTGGCCACGCAAACCGGAAAGACTGTGGACGAAGCTAAGGCTGCACTGAAAGAATCCGGCGGAGACCTCGCAGAGGCAATCCTCAGGCTGAAGCAGAAGAATCAAGCCTAAGCATAATGTCTCAGGATCAAGGAAACAGCATCCGTTTCGCGAAGCCGAGCTGATGATGATAATGGATAGCACACGATACCTCATTGTCGGAGGAGGACTGGCGGGCGGATCCGCCGTCGAGGCGATCCGAGCACGAGACCAAGAAGGACACATCGTGCTCGTCTCAGACGAGAAGCATCTTCCCTACGATCGTGTCGGACTCTCGAAAGGGTACTTGATGGGGAAACTCCGCCAAGAGAGCCTGTTCCTCCAG
>Ga0136653_10002330_pt1 | contig 10415 bp, 10 predicted proteins | sample LakKivw275mmetaG_FD_94866 | JGI IMG/M metagenome (GOLD analysis project Ga0136653, IMG submission 94866) | Anoxic lake water microbial communities from Lake Kivu, Rwanda to study Microbial Dark Matter (Phase II) - Lake Kivu water 275m metaG... | ecosystem: Environmental > Aquatic > Freshwater >... | reverse complement strand
GTAGTCAACCGTGCTGGCCACATAGCGTCCCGTGTTCAGGTTTTTGGCCATCCAGCACTGGTCACCGATCTGAATGGTCGGGTACGTATTCCCGTCGGCATCCGTTACATAGGGAGTTCCCTGACAGGGATTCTTGCTCAACTGGAAAAAGGTCAGGCTAACCTCGTCTGAAGATGTTCCGCAAGTTCCTGCAATGGTCCAGAGGAGTGTGTAGGATAAATTCGCCGAATCCTTTATGAACCAGGTGTTAGGATCAGAGTGATCTGAAAACCTTCCACCGGTTCCTGAAAGGATGGACCAGGTGCCTTGCCCGTGTTCAGCAGGATTACCCTCAAGCCTGGTCGAATCGGCAGCGATGAAAGGCTGGTCAGGGCCCGCTGTCGCCTTGTTCGGTACATCCAGAACCCGGATATAGGCAAAAGCCGTGTCTGAGCACTGGGTCTGGCTGTCCTTAAAACGGTAGAAAATCATGTGCAACCCCAATCCGGCCTGAGCGGGATTGAATTTACCTTCAGTAACACCGGGTCCCCATGCGGTCCCTCCGGCAGGAGTTCCCCCCGTCAATACAAAGGCACGCTCATTAATGCACGCGGTATCCCTTGGATCGAAGATCACAACGGGTGGTTCATTTATCAAAAGATGAATGATGTCAGAGTAAACGGGAGCACACATTCCTTCAATAACTTCTGACCGGTAAAAAGCAGGTTCAGCTGCGACCAATTCCAGGGTATCATTTCCGGATCCGTTGATCCGGCTCCAGTCAAATCCGTTTGCAGAGATTTGCCAAAACACCTCGCCACGGTAACTTGGCAACGAAAACCATACCGTATCCTGCCGACAGGCATAATGCTGGCCCACGGCAAGCATCGGTAAGGAAACCAGTATCAATGAAATCCATTTCTTTTTCATATTCCTCTGCTCCTTACCTGATTAACAAACGAAAGGATAATACCCTGCCGGCCATTAGCAGCTTCAGGAAATAAACTCCGCTGTCGACAATGCCCGTATCGATCTCGACGGACCGTACCGACGCCTTTTCCCGGAAACTCCGGGTATAAACCACCTTGCCCAGGGTATTGATCACCTCAATGTTTTGCAGTTGCTGTGATCCAACCTCCAATCCTGAAAGTATGAACTTCCCCGAGGATGGATTGGGATATACAAGGAGTCCGGTATGCCAATTGTCAGTATCTGTACCCAGGCAAGGATCAGTAAAAATCGTTATCTCGTCGGTTGCGGTACAGCCTCTGACATCAGTCACCTGTAGGGTATAGGTGATGGTATTGGCCAGCAAGGCTGTCGGATTCGGTGAAGTGGAATCGTCCAACCCTTCTGCCGGTGACCACAGGTAAAAATAGTCCATGGAACCACCGGTCGCTGCCGGGTCGCCACCGAGTCTTACAGATCGTCCCGAACAGACGATTGTATCAGGGCCGGCATCAGCCGACAACAGGGGCGACTGATTGAATCCAACAAGGATCACCTGGGCATTCAGACCCGAAAGGTTTGGAACCACAAGGAAGAGTAGCAACAATAGTCTATGCATCGCAAATCGGTTTGATCGGGTCAAAGGTAAATAGCTAAACACTTTTCTGGCTACTTTTGTTCTCTATATAATGAACAACGATTTATATCTCAACGGCAGGAAGTTACCTGTTATGGAGGAGTTTTATTCACTCCAGGGGGAAGGCTTCAATACCGGAAAACCGGCCTTTTTTTTACGGATCGGGGGTTGTGACATCGGTTGCGCCTGGTGCGACAGCAAATTAAGCTGGTCAGCTGACCATTATCCGCTGGCCGATGTTGATGAGATCGTCGGCAGGATCAGGTCTTATCCGGCCAAAGCTCTGGTTGTAACGGGCGGAGAACCAGGACTTTATCCGATGGATTACCTGTGCGACAAAGTTCGTGAAAGCGGGATACTGACCTATCTTGAAACTTCGGGTGCATACCCTTTGAGCGGTTCATGGGACTGGATTTGTCTTTCTCCTAAAATTCAAAATCCGCCGCACCCTGCAAATTATGAGAAGGCAAATGAATTGAAAGTGATCATCGAAAGTCCGGGTGATTTTCACTGGGCCGAGGAAAACGCACGGCGGGTCAATTCTTCCTGCCACCTGTTCCTGCAGCCAGAATGGAGCCGGCGGAATAGGATACTCGAAGACGTCATTGCTTACATCTGTAACAATCCAAAATGGAGGCTCTCCCTCCAAAGCCACAAGTATATAGGAATACCCTGATGCTCATGTTCCCGGCCATACTCATCGGGCTGTTGCTATTACCCATCAGCCTGGTAGCCCAGCCCGGATCCCGGATGCCGGCCCGACTGGCCCGGGAACTTGACCGGATAGGCAGACTTGCCGGTGATATGGAATGGGAAAAGTCACATAAAGCGGCGGAACGATTGACAAAAGTTTACCCGGATTGGCCGCAGTCTTGGTTGATGCTGGCAGAAACGGAAAAAGGGCTGGGACAGGAGCCGGCTTCCGAGCGATCCATGCAGAAGGTAATCCTCCTCGATTCGACAGGTTTTCCGCAAGCTTACCAATGGCTGGCCTGGCGTAAATTCCGCACGGGATCTTATTACGACGCCCTGCGTTGTTTCGATGGATATCAGCGATCCAGGAGAAACCATTCACCGCTGACCTGGAATGACAGTCTCCTACTCTGCAGCATCCGGTTTGCGATCGACCAGGGTAAAAAGACGGGAATCGTCATGCCGGAAAAGCTCCCTGCGGCGATCAACACGGTTCATGATGAGTACTTTCCGAGCCTCACAGTGGATGGATCCGTCCTGGTTTTCACCCGGCAGCAAACGGTTCGATTGGATACGCTGCCGGTGAATAATCAGGAGGATTTGTACGAGTCCCTGTATAATTCCGGTAGTTTTACCCCTCCGGAAAAAATGCCGGAGCCAGTCAACACCGGAAGCAATGAGGGAACCCAGAGTTTGTCACAGGATGGCCGGATCATGATTTTTACCGCTTGCAACCGGCCTGATTCCAAAGGAGGATGCGATCTCTACCTGTCTGAAAAAGCGGGACGTTCATGGGGCAAGCCGGTCAATATCGGTTATCCGGTCAACACGCGTTATTGGGAATCCACGCCCTGCTTGTCTGCAGATGGCCGTTACCTTTTTTTCTCCAGCAACCGGCCGGGTGGGCGAGGGCAGATGGATATCTGGAAAAGCGAAAAAACCAGCGAAGGGAATTGGACCCAACCGGTAAATCTGGGATCACCGGTCAATACCCCGGGCAACGAGATGTCACCTGTCATGCCGCTCGATTCACGAATTCTTTATTTTGCCTCTGATGGACATCCTGGCATGGGAGGCTTTGATTTGTTCAGGTCAGAGCGGGGTATAACGGGAAATTGGATGCAGCCGGTAAACCTGGGATTCCCGGTCAATACCTGGGCCGATGAGGATGGTCTCGCGTTCTCTGCCTATCAACGCCAGGCGATCATAGCTTCCGGCAGGGACTCACTCAACGGGAAAGACCTTTTCCTGATCCCCTGGGATATGCCCGAAGAATTACAGAACCTGATCATTGCGGGCAGAGTCACTGATCAGCGGAACGGCAATCCGGTGTCCGCAAGTGTGCAGGTTCAATCCCTTGCAGACAGTATAATCAGTTCAGTCGTATCGGATCCGGTGACCGGGGAATACCTGGCAGGCATTCCGGAAGGAACCGCATTCAGGATCAACGCCACCGCTCAGGGTTATCTGCCCTATTCAGGAACCCTCATCATCGGCGAAAAGGATACTGCCAGGGTAGTAAAAGCCGATTTACCCCTGCAATGGGTGGATCAGGGTGCCAGTGTAATTCTCTATAATGTTTTCTTCAGATGGGATTCCTATGAATTGCTCCCGGAATCCGTTCCGGAATTGGACCAGGTCTGCCAGGTGTTGTCGGAAAATCCGGGCATCTGTGTCGAGATCGGGGGACATACCGATTCAACGGGGACGTTTGATTACAACATAACATTAAGCTACAGGCGCGCCGAAGCCGTTTGTAAGTACCTGGTAAGCAAAGGAATAAATCCAGCCCGATTGCAGGCTAAAGGCTATGGATTCACCAACCCGGTAAGTGGAAACCTGACTCCCGTGGACAGGGCAAAAAACAGGAGGACCGAATTAAAGGTACTTGTTCAATAGCCTGATAAAAATCATATCTCTTTCTTAGGGTGATATGGCTTCAGAAACTACTTTTGCAACATCATTTAAAACCATCACCGTGATGAAGATTGACCGTATCGAACACATTGGTATTGCCGTAAAAAACCTCAGCGAAGCCATCCGGTTCTATGAGGATATCCTTAACCTGAAATGTTACGGAATTGAAGAGATCGCAGATCAGAAAGTCAGGACTGCCTTTTTCCAGGTGGGGGGTACCAAGGTCGAATTACTGGAATCAACGGATCCGGAGGGCCCGGTTGGAAGATTCATCGACAGCAAGGGGGAGGGAATTCATCATATTGCCTTTGCAGTTGACGATATCGTCAGTTCGTTGAATGAACTCAGGGAAAAAGGTGTACGCCTGATCGATCAGGCCCCCCGAAAGGGAGCAGAAGACCTGAAGATAGGTTTTCTTCATCCCAAGGCCACTCTCGGTGTATTGACTGAATTTTGTTCCAAATAATACTATTGCCAACTATGTCCTCGAATCAGGAGAAGATCAGGGAACTGATCGACAAGAGGGAAGAAGCCAAACTGGGCGGAGGCCTGAAACGCATTGATTCACAACATGCCAAGGGAAAGATGACTGCTCGTGAAAGGATTGACATGTTGCTGGATGAAGGGAGTTTTGAAGAGTATGACATGTTTGTCACCCACCGTTGCACCCATTTTGGCATGGAAACCCAGCAGATCCTTTCTGACGGTGTTATTACGGGTCATGGCACCATTGATGGCCGCATCGTGTACCTGTTTGCACAGGATTTTACTGTTTTCGGCGGAGCTTTATCGGAAACCTTTGCACAGAAGATCTGCAAGATCATGGATCAGGCCCTAAAAGTGGGAGCGCCGGTTATCGGCATCAATGACAGCGGAGGTGCCCGTATCCAGGAGGGTGTCAATTCTCTGGCCGGCTATGCAGAGATCTTTGAACGGAACATCCTGGCTTCCGGAGTCATTCCCCAGATCAGCGCTATTTTTGGACCCTGCGCTGGTGGAGCGGTTTATTCACCGGCCTTGACAGACGCCATTATCATGAGCGAACAGAATTCATACATGTTCGTGACCGGTCCTAAAGTGACAAAGACGGTGACTGGAGAGGATATCTCCGTTGAAAACCTGGGTGGGCCGATGGTTCATGGCAGAAAGTCGGGCGTGGCTCATTTTATTGCCCGCGACGAAGAGGAAGGCCTTCTGTTGATCAGGAAACTGCTGAGCTACCTTCCCAGCAATAACCTGGAAGAGGCACCTATGATTGATAACCCCGATCCGGTTGACCGGCTGTCCGACCTTCTGAACACCATCATCCCGGAGCATTCCAACCAGCCCTATGATGTCAAGGACGTGATCCACGAGATTGTTGACAACAACGAGTTTTTTGAGATGCACAGGAACTTTGCGCAAAATATTGTCGTGGGCTTTGCCCGTTTCAACGGTACTTCCGTCGGTATTGTGGCCAACCAACCCAGTCATATGGCCGGTGTTCTTGATATCGACGCTTCGAAAAAAGCCGCCCGGTTTGTCAGGTTATGTGATTGTTTCAATGTACCGATTTTGACACTCGTTGATGTCCCCGGATTCTTGCCGGGCAGTTCACAGGAATTCGGCGGAATCATCAGCAACGGGGCTAAATTGTTGTACGCCTATGGGGAGGCGACCGTACCGAAAGTCACGGTCACCTTGAGAAAATCCTATGGCGGTGCGCATGACGTGATGAGCTGCAAGCAGTTACGGGGCGATATCAATTATGCATGGCCGACTGCTGAAATTGCCGTGATGGGTGCGGCCGGAGCCATCGAGATCCTGGAAGGCAGGGCTATGTCGGAGATAAAGGATCCCGAAGAGAAGAAAGCGTTCTTTGGACGGAAGGAGTCGGAGTACCGGGACAAATTTGCCAATCCTTATGAGGCAGCCCGTTACGGTTATATAGATGATGTCATTGAACCCCGTAATACCCGCTTCCGCATAGTCAGGGCTTTCCAGACGCTGTCTACAAAGAAGGATGTCAATCCTCCCAAGAAACATGGCAATATTCCACTCTAACCCTGCAGTTATATGGAACCTTTATTTATAGTAGCCCCGACGGATCTGAAGCTGGGCCTCATCATTACCCTGGTCGGCATCGGAGTTGTTTTCAGCGCCCTGGTAGTTCTGACCATCATCTTTAACCGGATACCTGAGATCCTGAAATTCAACCTCGGGAAAAAGATCAGAAAATCCGGTCAGGAAGATCAGGAAAAAGTCAGTTTTCAGAGCATCAGCGGGGAAACCAACGCTGCGATAGCAACAGCGCTCTATCTCTATTTCAATGAGTTGCATGACAAGGAATCCAATGTCATGACCATTGAGAAAGTATCGAAACGTTATTCTCCCTGGAGTTCGAAAATCTATGGTCTCAGGAACATATCCGTCCGATAAACGCCTCAACAACCGAGCGAAATGAAATCATTCAAATTCAAGATTCACGGTAATCAATACGATGTCGAGATCCGGACAATTGATAACAACATCGCCAACATCGAAGTTAATGGAACGGAATATCAGGTGGAGATTCAACACCAGGTACCGGTGACCAAAACACCTATACTCGTCAGGAATCCCGTTAAAGCGCCCGAATCCTCGTTGCATGTTGTAGTCAGCGGCTGTTTGCAGGTCAGGACTCCGCTTCCGGGTAACATTCTCGCTATCAGCAAGAAAAATGGTGAAACAGTTAAAAGTGGTGAAGTCGTCCTGACCTATGAAGCCATGAAAATGGAGAATAAAATTCTGGCCGAAAAGGAGGGTGTGATCAGGAATCTTACCGTGAATCCCGGTGACATCATCCTGCAGGACCAGATACTTTTTGAAATTGAGTAGCGGATCATGAAGAAAGCGATAACCATTTTCGGGGCTATTCTGATCCTGGCATCAATTTCCTGGATCTTCCCCGGACAGACATCCGGTACCACCGGATCAACGGTTCCCGGTTCCATCCAGGTGGCTTCTCAAGGCATCGAGTCACAATCTACGGGCGATGAGATAGCCAGTTTTACCCAATCCGCTAAAAATGGGATCAAGAAATTCTGGTCTTACAGCGGCTTCCGGAATGCTTCCTACAAGCATATCCTGATGATCATGGTGGGCTTGATTTTCATTTTCCTGGCCATAAAGTACGAATACGAACCTTTACTGCTGGTTCCGATCGGGATGGGGATCCTGATCGGAAATATACCCTTTTTGCTTAACCAGGGACTGGGTATAGGGATATATGAAAAAGGAAGCGTTCTGAATTACCTCTATTTCGGGGTTACCGCAGGGGTTTATCCTCCGCTGATCTTTCTGGGGATCGGGGCGATGACTGATTTCTCGTACCTGATTTCCAATCCTAAAACACTTCTCCTTGGTGCAGCTGCACAGGTGGGAATATTCATCACATTGCTCGGTGCTTTATTCCTGGGTTTTACTCCCCCCGAAGCTGGCGCAATCGGGATCATCGGCGGAGCTGACGGTCCAACGGCGATTTTTACTTCTGCCAAACTGGCCAATGGCATTAAAGAGTGGCACGGAGTTGTTACATCCAACCTGATCGGACCCATTGCCATAGCAGCTTATTCATACATGGCACTGGTTCCGATTATCCAACCGCCGATTATGCGGTTGTTAACCACCAAACAGGAACGCCTGATCCGAATGAGAGCGCCCAGGCAGGTTTCCCGGTTGGAAAAAATAATATTCCCGATAGTTGGCTTATTGCTGACTTGTTTTATTGCACCCAGCGCATTGCCACTGTTGGGCATGCTGTTCTTCGGCAATTTGTTGAGGGAAAGCGGTGTGACCCGAAGGTTGGCTGAGACAGCCAGAAATTCTTTGCTGGATATTGTTACCATCCTGATCGGACTGACGGTTGGTGCTTCTACCCAGGCCAATGTTTTTCTCACTCCGAAATCGATTATAATTTTCGGTTTGGGAGCGTTTTCATTTATTATTGCCTCTGCCAGCGGAGTTTTATTTGCCAAGCTGATGAACCTGTTCCTCAAACCGGGAAATCGGATCAATCCCCTGATCGGCTCGGCAGGTGTATCCGCAGTACCAGATGCAGCCAGGGTGTCGCAGGTGGAAGGTTTAAAGGCGGACCCGACCAACCATTTGTTGATGCATGCGATGGGGCCCAACGTGGCCGGTGTGATTGGAAGCGCTGTCGCAGCTGGTATTTTGCTCAGTTTCCTGATGTAGATTGAGAAAACGGACGTATCTTCAAATCCTAAAGACAGGTAGGATATGGTTAGATTATTCCTTTTGCTGGCCCTCTTGGCACCGGCTTTTCCGGGATGGTCGCAAAAGCTGCTGATCAATGAAATAGCAGCTGCGGTTGTCAATTCGCAAGTCGATGATTATGGTGAGTTTGAAGATTGGATCGAGATCTATAATCCTACAAAGTACGATATCGATGTGGGAGGCTGGTTTTTGACCGATAACCTGAATAAACCAACCAAATGGCGGATTCCCCATTCTCGTCCTGAGCTTACGACAGTGCACGCCGGCGGGTACCTCCTGCTTTTTGCTGACGGAGATACGCTTCAGGGCCCGTTGCACTTGGGATTTGCCCTGAAAAAGAGTGGCGAGCAGTTAGGCCTCTTTAACCATGATGGTGAAAACCTGGTCCTGATGGATTCCGTCAGCTATGATAACCTTCAGGCGGATTGCTCATACGGCCGGTGCCCTGAACATAAGGGATTATGGAGTGTCCTGAATAAACCCACTCCGGGTAAAGCTAATATCTGCCCCCGTTCCCGAAAGACTAAATAAATAAAAAAAGCCGGCCAAAGCCGGCTTTTTGAAATGTAATTCCGTTAAGCGGGATGAATGGCTTCAACCGGACAAACATCTGCGCAGGCACCACAATCGGTGCATTCATCCGGATTAATTTTGTAAATGTCGCCCTCGGATATAGCTTCTACCGGGCATTCATCAATGCAGGTTCCGCAAGCGGTGCAATCATCATTAATAACGTAAGCCATGTCTGTATAATTTAAATTATGCTCGCCAAAGTTAAATGTTTTTTATAAAAGAACAATCGGCCATTATTTTTGTAATTTACAAGACCAATAACAACCGTCTAATTTATTACCCTGATGAGCTTTCTGCAATTTGATAAAACTCAATTAATTAACCTCGAGTACAGCCTGTCAAAGGAGATCATCCTGGCCAATCCGTCGGGCGCCTACGCAAGCTCAACCATTGTCGGTTGCAATACCAGGAAATACCATGGACTGCTGATAGCTCCGGTTGATGAGATAGACGGTGGCAGGCATGTCTTCCTGTCTTCCCTCGATGAAACCATCCTTCAGCATGACCAGGAGTTTCATCTGGGGATCCACCGCTATCCGGGAGAATATCATCCTAAAGGACATAAGTATGCCCGCTGGTTTGAAATGGATCCGATCTGGAAACTGGTTTACCGGGTGGGTGGGGTAGTCCTGCATAAAGACATTATTCTCGATGAAAAGGATCCTCGTGTCTATATCCGTTATATTCTCCAGGAAGCCCACAGTGCGACTGATATCAGGATCAAACCGTTCCTGGCATTCCGTAACATTCACAAACTCAGCAAGGCCAACCTGCTGGTGAACCCAAAGGTGGAAGCCTGCCGGAATGGGATCTCCATGAAGCTCTATTCGGGTTATCCCAGGCTCTACATGCAGGCTTCACGGGCTTTGGAGTTTGTGCCGGCTCCCGATTGGTATCTGAACATTGAATACCTGAAGGAGCAGCGCCGGGGATATGATTTTCATGAAGATCTTTTTGTGCCGGGATTTTTTCAGACCCGGATAAAAACCGGGGAAAGCATTGTCCTGTCAGCGGGACTGGAAGAAGTGGCTCCGGCGGGAATTAAAAGACGGTTTGTTGCCCAGGTGGCAAAGGTACCCCTCAGGCATACCTTTGAGGAAGTTCTGGCTTACACCGCCCGCTCCTTCCTGATCTTGCCGGGTGGAGAGCCGGAAATTGTTTCAGGTTACCACTGGCTTGGAGCCTGGGGTCGTAATTGCTGGATTGCATTGCCCGGATTGACTCTCGCTACCGGCCATCCGGAAAGCTTCGAAACCATTGCCAGATCTCTCACCAAAAGGCTGCGGAAAGGTCTCTTCCCCAATCATTCACCCGACCGGAACAAACCGATCTACCGGAATGTTGATGGCTCACTCTGGATGATCTGGGCCCTTAACCAGTTTGTGAAAGACCAGAATAATGCCTTGCATGTGTG
>Ga0136653_10002328_pt1 | contig 10417 bp, 8 predicted proteins | sample LakKivw275mmetaG_FD_94866 | JGI IMG/M metagenome (GOLD analysis project Ga0136653, IMG submission 94866) | Anoxic lake water microbial communities from Lake Kivu, Rwanda to study Microbial Dark Matter (Phase II) - Lake Kivu water 275m metaG... | ecosystem: Environmental > Aquatic > Freshwater >... | reverse complement strand
TCCCTCATCCCTCATCCCTCATCCCTCATCCCTCGTCCTTTCCCCCGTCCGGCAGTTCCGCTTCTTCAATAAGCATTACCGGTATTCCATTATGTATGTTATACCGCCTGCCGCATTCCCGGCATATAAGCTTCTGGTTTTCCTCGTCATATATAAGATTGCCCTTTTTATCGAAGGGGCAAGCCAGTATATCTAAAAGCTCTTGATCAATCATCATTACCTCCCACAGCACTTCTTGTATTTTTTGCCGCTTCCGCATGGACAGGGATCATTTCTGCCAACCCTGTCGCTTTCTCTACGAACAGTCGCTTCAGCCATAACTGGCTCGGATGATAACACAGCTCTGCGCCTTGGCGCCGGAACACTAGCCTTTTGCTGCCGTTGCTGCTGCTGCTCAGACTCATCAACCAGGCGCACCTTAAACATATATTCTACAACCTCTTCCTTGATTTTCTGGATCATGTTGGAAAACATTTCGTGACCTTCGCGCTTGAATTCCAGCAGAGGGTCTTTTTGCCCATAAGCTTGCAGTCCTACACCTTCTTCCAGATAATCCATATCATAGAGGTGATCGATCCAGTGATCATCAATCCGGTCAAGCATAACAAGCCTCTCAAGCTGCCGCATTATTTCAGGTCCCATTTCCTTTTCGCGCTGATCATATAGATCATGGAGTGATTTTATAAGCTTTTCCTGTATTTCATCATAAGACAGATCGTCCGGTTTTGGCTCCCATTGAGAAATATCAACCAGAAATGTCTGGCGCAGCCATTCAGCTAACCCGTTGATATCCCAGTCGTTCCTATCTTTCTTTTCGCCCACATAAACATTCAGATTATCCTCAACAACCTCATCGAGCATATCCATTATCTCGGTCTTCAGATCCTCGCCGTCCAGCACCATATTTCTCTGTTCGTATATCACTGTTCGCTGAGTATTTCTGACATCATCATACTTAAGTATCTGCTTGCGAATTTCAAAGTTATGCTCTTCGACCTTTTTCTGTGCATTCTCTATTGCCTTTGTAATCCATGGATGCTCGATAGGAGTCCCTTCCTTCATACCAAGCCAGTCCATGGCATTTGACAATCTATCAGACCCAAACTTTTGCATCAGCTCATCTTCCAGCGAAAGGAAAAATCGTGATGACCCCGGATCGCCCTGGCGACCCGAGCGACCTCTTAACTGATTATCAATACGTCGAGATTCATGTCTTTCTGTACCTATTATATGAAGCCCGCCTACATCCTTAACCCCTTCGCCAAGCGCAATATCTACACCTCGTCCAGCCATATTGGTTGCGATAGTCACAGCATTAGGCTCCCCCGCATGAGATATTATCTCCGCCTCCTTATCGTGGTATTTGGCGTTCAATACATGATGCGGGATATGCTTATGTTTTAGCAAATCACCTAGTCGCTCTGATGTTTCAATTGATCTGGTTCCAACAAGCACTGGCCTTCCAATTTTATTTAGCTCCGTTATCTCCTGAATTATCGCATCGAATTTCTCTTTCTCGGTTCTATATATGACATCAGAATAATCCTCGCGAATCATAGGCTTATTGGTTGGTATTACACCGACATCAAGCTTGTATATTTCACCAAACTCGGCAGATTCAGTCTCTGCCGTGCCTGTCATTCCTGCAAGCTTATTGTATAGTCGAAAGTAGTTCTGATATGTTATTCTTGCTACCGTAACATTCTCTTCCTCGATCCTGACATGCTCCTTAGCCTCAATTGCCTGATGCAATCCATCCGACCATCTTCTGCCCGGCTGCATTCTTCCGGTAAACTCATCAACTATGACTATTTTTCCGCCGTTGACTACGTAATCTACATCTCGCTTATACAGAACATGTCCTGCTAATGCCTGCTCTACATGGTGAACAAGCCCTATGTTTTGCATATCATATAGATTGGGAACGCCCAGAAGCCTCTCGACATTGGCTACGCCTTCTTCTGTAAGGGCGACAGTTCCTCTGGACGTGTTTTTCTCATCTATTGTATAATCTACCTCATTTTTGAGACGCGGGATAATACGATTGATGGTATAATACAGGTCAGCGGATTTGTTTGACCTGCCTGAAAGGATCAATGGAACTCTGGCTTCATCTATGAGTATAAAGTCAACCTCGTCAACAATGGCATAGTTCAACTCCCTTTGTACCCTTGCGTCGCGATGAGGCGCCTGATTGTCTCTTAGATAATCGAACCCAAAGGCATCATTTACTCCGTAGGTTATGTCAGAATTATATGCCTGCTTCTTTTCCTCTATATCCATATCATTAAGGTTCAGACCCACAGTAAGCCCCAGAAATTTATATATGGCGCCCATCCATTCACTATCGCGGCTTGCAAGGTAGTAGTTGGTTGTTACTATGTGAACGCCTTTGCCCGTAAGAGCGTTCAGATACGCAGGCAATGTGGAGACAAGAGTCTTACCTTCACCGGTCTTCATTTCCGATATTTTACCCTGATGAAGGACAATCCCGCCTATCAATTGCACATCATAGTGACGCTGACCCAGTGTGCGTATGGCAGCTTCTCTAACTACAGCAAAGGCTTCCTCCAGAATATCATCCAACGTCTCGCCTTCAGCGAGGCGATATTTGAATTCATCAGTCTTGGCTCTAAGCTTTTCATCAGACAGTGGCTTAATAGATGGCTCAATCGCGTTAATTTTGTCAACATAAGACTGAAGCTTTTTTACATCACGTTCATGCTTGCTTCCGAATACTTTTGTAAGAATAGACATTTCACACCAACTTTTTTAACAGTCAAGAAAGCTTGAGCAAAAAGTTATTGGTTCTTTGCTCAAGCTCTCAAACAGGACAATGTCCTGTCTAGTTTGCAAGAAAGATTGACCTTAACCAAAAACCTTATTCTTTATTATCCGTCTTAACCTCGGACTGCTGATCCGAATCCCCTTCTTTTTGCTCTGCTGATTCATTGGATACATCCACTTCAGTGGTCTCAGCTTCCTCTTCCTCCTCCTCTACTTCCAGCATATTCTCATCGGAATTCTTCTTTCTCAGGATAACATATATGATTGTATAACCGGAAGATATTATGGACATCGGATAAGATAGAACTATTCCTGCTACTACAATAAGAGAAGCAAAGAAGAAAAATGTTGCCAGGTCCAATGTCCATGGCATCGCGCTAACAGCTTGTGCTCCAGGGACCATTGAGACCAGACAGCTTGCCCCAACTATCTTCAGTGACCTTGCCACCATATCAGCAAAATAATAGGATTCCTGCTTCGCCAGCAGCATCGAAGGCAAAAATGCCATATACATGCCAGCAACGCTTATTACTGTAAATATGCAAAAACCTAATACTAGCACAAAATCTAATAATATATCATATATCACCAGCCGCCATGGCTGATTCCAGATGGTTGAAAACAACTGATACAATGACTCAAAGGTATCTTCACCGGTTACTGCAACAATCGCTGGCAGCAACACAATACCTGCCAGACATGCGATTATGGCAAGCACCATAAACAGCCCCAAAAAATATACAGGGATAGTGAAGAAAGCTGTAACAGGAGTTCCAAAATGCAGCGCCGCCAGCTCAACCTTAGGGATCAGGTCGATCAAGCCCACAAGCGATGGCCATAGCAAGCAGAACAGAAAAAGGGCAATTATCCCAACAAATGCCAGGTATATGCTCTTAGACCTTTTAGCTGCAAACTTTAGAGCTTCCTTCATTGAATAGAAATCATCACCACGAAGCTCTTCGATAGTCACTTTTGATACGGCTGTGGCAAATATAAAATATATGACCAACCATATAAACGCTCCGATTATCATTAGGATTATAGTACCCAAAGGTAGTGAATCGCCTAATCTATGTGCAATGATAAATACCGGACGTAAGCCATAATTTTGCCAGAAACTCTCCAGAATACTATTGCCTATAAGGCTCAGGTAAGTTAATACCTCGTATACCACATAGCCAATGAAAAGTCCAAGGAAATGTATCATCATCTTTTTCCCTTTGAACCCCATTCGGCCTGCGCGGAAAACATCCCTGAAATCAAAATAAAACTTTGTGATCATGGAATTCCTCCTCTATTTCTTGGGTAAGTTGGAATTATAAATAAACTGCCTTTTCTAGTATTATAGTATAACAGCTATTTCATGTCAATATGCTTTGGAGCTATGGCTGAAAAGCTTATCTGCTACAAGAAAAGAAAGGAATATGATAGCCTGCAGTATCCTGACTATGGAATTTGGCACCTGAAGAACCTGTATTATATCTCCCCCGACAGCCAGTATGCCAAACAGAGCAGAGACCAGCAATATGATTATCGGATCGTTCTTTGATAGCCATGCTATAATTATTCCAGTATATCCATAGCCCAGAAGTATATTCGGGTGAAGGCGATGATGGATACCCGATACATCAATCATACCCGCGAATCCTGCAATCCCAGCACTTGCCAACGCAATTATTAATATCACCATATTTGTGTTTATACCCCCGTATTTTGCTGCTTTGACACTTTCTCCCACAACTCTTGCCTCATAGCCAAACCTTGTTTTTTTGAATATCAGGTAAAATACAGCAACAATACAGATACCGAAGAATATGCCTATATGCATGCGCTGTCCAATGAGACCTGGCAGATAAGCTGATTCGCTGAATTTTTCTGTGTATGGAAAACCGTCAGCGCCCTTCCACTTCCCATATACAAAATGGTTTAGCCATAGACTGGCAATATAATTCATAAGAAGGGTTGTTATAATCTCATTTACCTTCAGTTTTGTTTTTAGGATAGCAGGGACTGAAATCCACAAAGCTCCGCTAATAAATCCAGCAACCATCATTAATGGTATAAGGACATATTTCGAAAAATAGCCAAAAGTAAGCGCTATCCCTCCAGATGCCCATGCGCCAATTAAGAACTGCCCCTCTACTCCTATGTTCCAAAAGCTAACCCTCAGTGATAATCCTACCGCAAGGCTGCACATAAGCAGTGGAGTTATCTTCAGTATCAGTTCAGATATCCAGTATCTGTCCCTGAATGCTCCAAACACTAACCGGCTATAGACGACTATGGGATTAAGACCGATGATTGCAAGAGGTATTGAACATATTCCAAACGAAAACAAAATCGGCATTATATATAGTCTGGTCAGACGGTCTAAAATGCGGTATATATTGGTATATATCATAGAATATGAGCTATTTTAGTGAGTCAAGCTTGTCTATATTAGCTCTTTCACCAATAATCAGCATGGCAGTATCTACCCCAAGCCTGAAATCTGCTTCGGGTATAATATGAAAAGTATCTGTAAGTATGTCTTTTACTGCGATGACTTCCACTCCGTATTTATTTCGCAACTGAAGTTCCTTGAGCGTTTTGCCGATAAACTTACTCGGTGTCGCTATCGTAACTATGCTATATTCAGGAGCAAAAGGAATATGCTCAATGAGGTTAGGATTGGTCAGCTCTTTTGCCGTTCTCACTGCAGCATCCCTTTGCGGATAAACAATCTGATGAGCACCTATTGGCTAACTCCACTTATAATCTGTCTAGAACATAACCCATTCCGTTCAATCTGATATATATAAAAACAGAATCTGATATTGCCAGCAATCCTATTGATAAATAATCTGCAACTCCCGGCTTAAATTCCTGATAATATGTTCGGCTTTTCCTGATCCCAAAGCATTTGGACTCCAGTGCCATCGCCAGCATATCGGCGTTACGAATAGCATATATGAATATTGGTATAAGCATTGGGACATGCTTTTTGATTCTGCTTACAATAGAGCCGCTTTCCAGATCTAAGCCCCTTGACATCTGAGCCTGCATAACCGTTGACGTGGTGGCTGCAAAGGTTGGAACAAGCCTGAAGGCAAGCGAAAGCGCAAAGCTGACAGAAAAGGGCACACCAAGCTTATTCAATCCGAAGGCAAACTCCTCAACTTTTGTGCATGAGAGAAATATCAACCCACAGATGAGCATCAGATCAAGCCTTAGACCCATACCTATGGAATAAAGCAGGGATTCCCTGTAAATATATATAGGACCAAAATTCCAAAGCAGTTCCGAGCCTTTTAGAAAAAGCGTCCATAGAACAGTGCAGAATATCATAAGCAGGATCAGCATGGTTCTTATCTTGTTAAGATTTACAATGGTTCTGCTTAACAGGCTGATAATAACAACTCCGAATACTATCGCCAGCAGGAACAATGGATGATTGAAGGTCATTGCTGCAACGAATAGTAACAACAGGCATATTATCTTTGTAACAGGATGAAGGCGATGAAACAGGGAGTTTTTATCAAGATAAAGATATATTTCCATTTCTAAGTTAGAAACTCATCAGCAGGGCGGCATTCAAGATCAAGAGCATCTGCTATACCTTTGAATGTTACATTACCATCGGCGATGTTCAATCCTTTTAGCAGAGCAGGATTTTCTTGCATACCCTTTTTCCATCCCTTATTTGCCAGTTGAAGTATATATGGCAGTGTGACATTCGTCAGGGCATAGCTTGATGTTCTGCCTACTGCGCCGGGTATATTTGTGACGCAATAGTGAACAACGTCATACTCCAGAAAAGTTGGATTCAAATGTGTTGTAGGATGAGTGGTTTCAACACACCCGCCCTGGTCTACCGCGACATCAACAATCACTGCTCCCTGCTTCATTGTCTTTACCATATCGCGAGTAACGAGAGAAGGCGCCCGGCTTCCAGGAACAAGCACTGCACCGATCAGAAGGTCTGCTTCCCTGACCTTTTCCCTTAGATTATGTGCGTTAGACATAAGAGTTATAACGTTCTCTGGCATGATATCGTCCAGATACCTGAGGCGATTCATATTAATATCCATGATAGTTACCTGAGCGCCAAATGCAGCGGCAACTTTGGCTGCGTTTGTTCCGACAATCCCGCCGCCTATTATAAGCACGTTGGCAGGTGCTACACCAGGAACGCCCCCTAACAATATACCCCTACCCATCATAGGCTTCTCAAGATACTTTGCTCCCTCCTGTATCGCCATTCTTCCGGCTACTTCGCTCATTGGTATCAGCAAGGGCAATGAGCCATCTGTCTCCTGTATTGTCTCATAAGCAATACATACAGCTTTTCGCACAATCATCTCGTGGGTAAGGCTTTCATTGGCAGCAAAGTGAAAATAAGTGAAAATCATCAAATCTTCTTTTATGAGATTATATTCCTCTGGCATAGGCTCTTTGACTTTTACGATCAAGTCAGCGTAGCTGTAAACTTCTTCAAGAGTGCCTGCTATCTTAGCGCCCGCATCTGTATAATCTTGATTTGATATTCCGCTTCCAATGCCAGCGTTTGCCTGTATGATTACTTTATGCCCAGCCTTTGTTAGAGCCTCAGCACCGACAGGCAGCAGCCCAACTCTATACTCATACGGCTTCATTTCCTTTGGAACACCTATTATCATGTTTCGCCCCTTTTTGGTAAAGGATGAAGGATGAAAATGTTTTTTCTTCATCCTTCATCCTTCCGCCTTCATCCTTTCCCTCTCATCCTTTACTTTCCTCGCAGCTTCAATTATATACTCTATATCCTTTTCGTAAATAACTCGCATATCCATTATAAACCTTCCCTCGCTTATCCGCCCGATAACTGGAACTTCATTATGCCGGAATAGCTCTGCTAGCTTATCAACAGATATTTTTTTCGGCTTCAATACAATATGCTTTGACGGTATATTTTCGACTGGCAATGAACCGCTGCCTACCTGTGATAGACCATCTTCAATCGCAATTATCGCAATATTGCCAAGCAGTTTCACCAATTCTGTGTATACAGCCTCTGCAATCCTCTGTATTTCACCCAGAGGTCGGGATAGATGGGCGATCGAGGGTATGTTTTTCTCCATGCCGTCGACATAGAGCCTTAATGTAGCATCAAGCGCAGCAATAGTCATTTTTCCAACTCTGACGCACCGCATCAGGGGATTACTTCTGACTGAATCCACGACTATCTGCTTCCCAGCTATTATTCCCGACTGCGGCCCACCAAGGAGCTTATCACCACTGAATGTAACAACATCAACCCCGGCGCTGATTCTATCTTTAACAATTGGTTCCTTCGGAAGCCCATACTTTGTCAGATCAACCAGCGCTCCGCTGCCAAGGTCTTCCATGACCAATATGCCAGTCTCCCTGCCGAGCGCAATGATCTCAGTAATATCAGGGCTGTTTGAAAAACCCTCTATCTGGTAATTGCTTGGATGAACTTTCAACAATAATGCTGTGTTCTCATTAATGGCGTTTCTGTAATCTTTGATATATGTTCTGTTAGTTGTGCCAACTTCCTGCAGTATGGCGCCGCTGCTTCGCATAACTTCCGGAATACGAAAAGAACCCCCGATCTCTATCAGTTCCCCACGCGATACGATCACTTCCCTGCCTGAAGCAAGCGTATTAAGGCAGAGCAACACAGCAGCAGCATTATTATTAACCACAGCAGATGCCTCACATCCAGTCAGGCTTCTCAATAATCCCTCAGTAACCCTGTCACGGTGTCCACGCTCTCCCGATTCGACATCATATTCCAGGCTTATGTGGCTACTGCAAGCCCATTCCAGGCTATCAATCGCCTCTTTGCTGAGTATGGACCTGCCGAAGTTGGTATGTATAACTGTTCCGGTTACGTTTATTATCTTTTTTAATGATGAAATCATAAGCCAATTTTTACCGATTTTTTATAAATAACCAGCAGTTTCTGGCTAGAAAATTGCATGTAATGAAGAACTCTGAACCCCGCTAGGGGTGACATGTTTTTAGAAAGCCAATCACATAAATGTTCCAAGCTCCGTAGGAGCTACTTCAAAGAGAGTGTTTCTTGATAGGCATTAACAGCAACACCAAACAAAATTTTCTATTTTATTGCATATTGATATGACCATCCTCAATCATGTAATAATTTACATTACAGATCCCACTTTCATGCTTTGCCTTTTCCATAATATCCCTGATTTCAGGATGACACGAGAACATCAATATTTGATGGCTTTGTGCAATTTCAAGCATCACTTTCGCTATTCCCAATTGGCGAGTAGGATCAAATCTTACCAACACGTCATCAAATATTATGGGCAAAGGCTCTGTATGCTGGGCAAATTCGCTAGCAAGACCAAGTCTTATCGTCAGATAAATCTGATCGGCAAGTCCGCTACTCAAACCAATCTCGTCTCTATGGGAAAGTGTTTCCTCATCCAACAAATAAACATTTTGATCTGTAACAGACGTCATTAATCTATATTGTCTATCAGTTATCGTTTTTATAAATCTTGATGCTTCCTGAATTACTTTAGGTTGTCTTTCCCGCTCAAATTTGCTTCGTGTCTTATCGAGCAGATAACGTGTTGTTACCAGTGTTGCCCATCTCTTTATTGCATCTTTTAGTTGTTCCTGTAAAGTCTTTTGCCTAAACAGCAATTCGCTCAGTCTTTCATCCTGAAGCATTTCCTCAAGTTTGTTTGTAAGTCGTCCTATCTCTTGATTGTCTATATCAGATTGCTTTTCAAGATCCTGCAATTTGTCTGTGATTTGTGACTTTTCGGATTGAAGTGAAATTGGGTCACTTACCTTCAATTCATCTAGTAGCTCTGCCAGGGCTTCGGTATTGCCTGCGATTGCCAGTAATTTTAGATCATTCGTTTCAGCCTGTCTGTTATATTCCACCCATTCACCATAGGACTTCGCTTTGCTTCTGAAAACTTCTTCATTTTCTGTATCAGCATTATTCAATAACTCATTGAGCTCGTTTTGCTTTGATTCCAATTCAGCACGCAACTTTTCAAGATCGAGCTTCGCATCCTCAAGCTTATCAAATATCTTTTCTTGCTTTCCCTTACTCTCTATTGCTGAATCAAGAAATTCGTTGAGTTTATCCATCTCCGCTGCACCAACATCGTCGGGTGTTGGTGTAATATTGCATAATCTCATCGCGTTTCGTATTCTTTTACATGCTTCGTCTATGTAGTCATTGATCTGTTTAACACGATTTGATGATTGTTGGAATGAGTCTTGAGCATCTCTTGCATTTTGAACCATCTGTAAGATCACATCAAATCCGTCTGGACGGATATTCTCATCAAATCCCCTTTGCGTGATCCATTGAACCCACTTTTCCTTTAATTCTTCAAGATTTTTCTGTGATTTGCTTGATTCTTGTTTGGATTTTTCCAACTTTTCCTGAGATTTCTGTAATATCTGTTTTAATTCTTTTTCTTTTTGCTCTTTTGAATGCCAATCACGAAGCTTTTCTTCGGCTTGTCTAAGAAAGCCATCCATTTTTTCTAGCTCAACTTGATTGATATCAGAGTTAAAACCTATTGATGAAGCAAACTCATTTATTGCAATAGAGTTCAGCCCTAACTTTTGCTCAATATCGCTTATTTCT
>Ga0136653_10002327_pt1 | contig 10419 bp, 10 predicted proteins | sample LakKivw275mmetaG_FD_94866 | JGI IMG/M metagenome (GOLD analysis project Ga0136653, IMG submission 94866) | Anoxic lake water microbial communities from Lake Kivu, Rwanda to study Microbial Dark Matter (Phase II) - Lake Kivu water 275m metaG... | ecosystem: Environmental > Aquatic > Freshwater >... | reverse complement strand
GTATAGCCTGCCCGATCTCTGTGTAATTGAGAAACGCCTTCTTGAGAATTTCACCATGCTGCTGGAAATAAACATTGACGGCCGTCACCGTGATGGCCATTTCCGTCAATGCAGGGATGATGCCGGATTGCCCGATGATCGCCATTCTCAAGCCCTGCATGGCCTTTTTTGTTTCTGTCATGGCGTCCTTGAATTTGGCCGCCTGTTCACCGCTTAACTGATCGAATGTCTGGCCCGTCATTTTGGCCCGTTCCTGGTATTCCTTGAGTGCCTCCGCGCCCTCCATAAGCATCGGGAGGAGGTCCAGGCCGGCGCGCCCGAAAATCTTTTGAGAAACGGCCGCGCGTTCTGCATCGTTTCCCATGCCTTTCAAAGCATCCGCAACGTCATAAATCACGGTCTCAATGGGTTTCATTTTCCCCGTTGAATCCAGGATCGAAACCCCGAGTTCCTTGAAAGTCTTGACGGATTCCGCGTTCCCGTCCTTTACTCCCTGCATTTCCCGGATCAGAGCCTTGAGGCCCCGGTCGAAATCCTCCCCGGAGGATCCGGCCAGATCTGCAGCGTATTTAAAGCCTGCCAGGGCTTCGGTCGAAACACCGGTCGCCTTTGAAAGTTTATATATTTCGTCCCTGTATGTCACCGTTGCATCAATGATCCCATACATATTTTTTGCCAGAGCGATCCCCTCTTTCGCAATCTGGATGTATGAATTGATGGCCACCGGTTTCAACAGGTTGTAAGCATCCTTTAATTTTGCCAGGCCCGCCGTTGTAGTCTTGTTCCCCTCATCCTGCAGGGCCGCTGATTCCTTTGAGGCCCCGGCGATCTCTTTCAGGGATTGCGTTGTCGTGTCTGCAAAACTTTTTATTTTGGATGTTGCGTTATCGTTTACCTGAATCTCCAAAAGAAGCGCACACATTTTATTGACCTTTCAAACTTTTAAAATGCTCTTGATCGATGCAATACATGAACAGGAAAAAGGCCCTGTCCTGAAATTTCTCGAATACCACTTTTTTCAATGGGCCCGTACAGGGATAGGGTTTCTTGTCGTAATCTGAAAGCCCGCTCCAATCGATCACATGACGGACCAATAACGGGACAATCAGTTCCTTGATGCTCACATCCGCCGCGTCCATAAATTTCTTGATCCAATCGTCATCATTGTTTGCGAATTTTGCGATGAATGAATCGGCGAATTTAATGACGTCCGGATCCTGAAAACATTCCGGTTTTATGGGAGTAACCAGATACATTTCATCGTAATAATTGATCCACACGCCCCGGGGCTTTTTCTCTTTCGGTTTGCTCATGCAGGAAATGCCTCCATACTTAAAGCCGGATCCGATGCTCGCAATCATAGGTGCAGGATGCGCAATTCAAATTCATCTCAAGAATACCGCGCCTGGGACTCATCTCCAAAAGGTCATTATATTTCGGGCACTGTTCCCGGTCCTCTGGAACGTATTTATTCCATCGGATCACAACAAGCGGCGCGATTGAAATCTGTTCTTCAACATTCTCAAGTTTTTTGATTCGCGTTTCCAGCGTTTCCATTCACGAACCCCTTTTCAAGTTTTGAAACCCGTTCCTCAAGAGCGGAATCCTTCAGGGCGTTAATTTGAACATTTGTCATATAGGCGATCCGTGACGCAAGCCCTGGATCCATCTCTTTCCGATAAGCCATATTAATGACCCGGGCCAGGAATTTGGAGCAATCCCCGATCGTCTGCAGCTTTGCCCGCCTGGGTTTTGAGTTCTGTCCGTTCATTTACACCCATACCCCCATATATAAACCTTTTTTCCGATAATCCCTTGAGCCGTTTCAATCATGCAATTCCAGCCTCAAAATGACACCTTTCCGCCCTTTCCCTTTCCTTTTCATGCCAGGGATGACACCCAGCTTGATATTTTCCCCTGGATCCCATCGATCCCGTCATTGTAAAGCATCAAGGTTGAAACATTCGCATGGTCCGAAAATTTTGTCACCTCCGCAATCGACAATCCCCGGCGCGCCGTCTCTTTTATGGCCTCCGTGATTGCCAGATGTCTCAAGCCGTGCGGGCGTGTTTTTTTGCCCGCTTTTTCACTCAATTCCCGGACGATCTTATAAACCCCGTTTCCTGTGATCCTGTGACCGTTGTGATCCCCGTTGCGGTCCATACTGACAAACACCGGCCCCTCTTCATATCCCCGGACGTCAAGCCAATTCTTGAGGGCTTTTCGCGTTGATTCCGGGATCTCCTTGATCCGCTTTTCCCGGCGTCCTTTCAGGAATATGGAAATTTTGTTTTCATCCAGATTGATGTCATCGGTGTCAAGGCAAATGATGGAGGACCGTCTCAATCCCATGTCGAAAAAGAGGCGAAGCATCGCGTAATCCCGCGCGCTTTTCGGCCGGCCTTCTTTTGAAACATTCTGCAACATCGCCTTGAATGTGTCAAGTCCGGGCCCCCGCGTGTCTCTGATCGTTTCGGTTTTCAGCTTTTCAAATTCCAGCACCCAGGGGACGGCCCCGACAAGGCGCGCCGTCTTGACCAACGCTTTCAGGGCATAGAGTTTCCGGTTGATCGTGTTTGCAGAATACTTTTTCGGGGAAGTCATCAAGTGGTTTTTAAACTTGAGCACCAGAGAATTTGCAGGGCCATTCCCGAAAGAAAGAAGCTGTCGAACCGCTTCCCTGGTCGTGCTTACATCGAGAAATTGGCGGAACGTCTCAAGGTCCCGATCATACGCCTGCTTTGTGTTTTCAGCTTTGCCGGCCAGAAAGTCATTGATCACGTTAACCTCATGGACCTGAACTTGCCCGGCCCGCTCTTTCTTCGTCAATGCTTTCTCCATTTTTTCCCCTTTGTTTTTGTTGTATGGTGCTTTAGTGCTATATCACCACAAGGTCAATATAATATAAATTATGGTGCTTGTCAAGTAAAAAATAAAAAAGCCCGTGGGTGACAAATAAATTCCTACGGGCTTAATAGTTTTTTAGTGCTATAGCACTCTATGATTATTCGAGCAACCTTTGATATTTTTTAAGCAGGTCTCTCATGGCCTCCCGGATCAATTCAGATTTATCGGTTTTTTCGCGCTCTCCCGCATAAATTAATTTGGCAGCTAAAAGCCCCAGAAGAATATCATCCTTTTTTTCTACCCAATAGGAACGATGCGTATATTTATCGGTATATCGTGCCCCCCTCTGGATCGTTTGCCCGTCAATGTTTTTGACTGTTGCTTGATGCGGTTCCTGTATCGGCTTTTTAAAGTCCTTGACCATTGTTTATAACCTCCTCCGTCAACAGGTTAAAATCCTCCGCTCCGTGCGAATGGGGATCGTATTCGTAAATGGTTTTATGAACCGCCCGCGCCTCCGCGATCGCGATGTTGCGTCTTATTTTTGTTTTAAAAACGAACCCCTTGTAATTCTCCCGGATCATCTCCTCCACGTTCCGGGAAAGGACCGTATTGTCGTACATGTTTACAAGAAAGCCGAATAACTCAACCTTGTTCCCCCGCTTTCTCCCGATCCTCCGGGCCATGTCGATATATTGCTCCGCTCCTGTCAAAGCGTCAACGCCCGGATTAATCGGGATGAATAAATAATCACAATGAAAAAGCATGAGCTCATTGATAAAAGTCACTGTCGGGGAAAAATCAAACAGGGCAAAATCATACCCCAGATTATTAACCGCGTTAAAGTTTTTGTCGAAATCGATCACTTTCAATGGATCCCGGAATACTTCTTTTTCTGCAGCATATAACCGCTCCCGGCCGGATGCGATCACGTCAAGATTGTCCCGGACCTCGATGATGCAGTCCTTATGCCCGGCCGTCAAGAGTTCCGCAAGGCTATGCTCTGAATCGATGTTGAAATGGCCGTTGACTGCGTTACCCTGGACGTCACAATCAATGATCAATACCTTTTTACCCCGCAGGGCCAGGCCGGCTCCCAGGTTGACGGCGATGGTCGTTTTCCCGGTCCCGCCTTTCGCGGTCGCAATCGCAATTTTGTTCATCCGGTCCTCACTTAAAATTCAATCTGTTTATAGGCTTCTTGCAAATTTGCCATTGTGGCAATTTTGTCATTATATTTATAAAGTGCCACATACCGATATGCTGTTCGTTGTTAAAACGGCAACGTCTCAATCCACGGTAAAAACTGCCCATGTTCCAACTTCCAAAAGTGCACCTGCCATCTGGACCGTTAAATCCATAAACCCGCCTGACTTTGTGCCAATTTTACCACTACCACCATTCTCCGCATTTTGCCTGTAATATTAACATTTATTAACAGGCCAAGATCCATATTTATTAATGACCGCCGCCTCAAGATTTACATTTTCGCAGAGGTGTGCGTCACATTTTAGTTACCTCGCGTCACATTTTAGTTACCTCGCGTCACATTTTAGTTACCTCGCGTCACATTTGATATTATAACCCATTAATTTTAAAAGGCAATTTCGCTTACAAGTCTTACAAGATTACAAGAGGAAAGGGCGGGGGTTTTATAAACCCCCGCCTTGTATGTTTTCCAAAAGAGATAACTGTTTTTCTATGTTCCTTGTGGCGTAATGATAAAGTGTAATAGTTCTATTTTTCGTTGCCCGTAGATCCATGCCCCCCTTAATGTCTCCACGTTCTTCATAGGTAAAACCGGGTTGTTGAGAATGTCCCGGATATTCTTTTCGCAATATTTTCAATTCGTTGAGTTCTTCATAAAAGCGTTTAATATGCCGTGTTCCACGCCGTTGTTTGGGGATATATCCATTCCGCAATAAAAAATTATGTGTATTCTCACTATGCACATGATAGGGCAATCCCCCTAATTTGGGGATCATTTTAATTCTTTGAGATATAAGTTCTTGAATAATATTATCCTGGCCATAGGTTAAACCTTCTGTTAACCGTAAATCAAAATTAACTTCATTTTTTAATTCAATGGGCCCAATCTCATACGTGAAATAATTACTTGCCCTGGTCTGTTCGATCCGGCCTTGATCAAAAACAATATTTTTTTTAGGAATGGCGGCCCAATTTAAAAACCGAAAATGTAAATCATGTGTTTTCATTGGTCTGATAATTTCTTGTTGTTGCAGAGATAAAATGGCTGCATCAATAATGTCATATTGTTTTCCGCTTACAGGCATCTTTAAAAGTGTGCACAATTCAGAATAGGTTACATATCCTCGTCTTGATCCCCGTTCGCCATCCTTTGCAGATAGATTGTATAAAACAAAAAACATTTTCTTTTGCAATGGTGTTAAATGATAGGGGCCACCCTTTGAAATATCAAATCTGGTTTTCTGCCCAGGTATGCCCTCAAAAGTTAAAATATTTTTTTGCCCCTTTTCTTCCTGCCATAGTTTTCTTTGTGGGGTGCTGCGTAAAGTTTTTAATCTATGATAGGCATAATCGGGAATTTTTATTAAATCTTCCATGCTTCGAATGTCCTTCAATTGATCCGGGTTATTTTCCAATTTATCCAATAAAATTTCATATAATTCTTTCCATTGGTCCAGGAGTTTATCGGTTTCCTCTTTTCCTATAACTTTTAAAAATCTGGAATAAATACTTCGGGCGATCAGGGCTTGATTACCTCGGTTTTGATTGATTAAAGCAAAATATGTTCGCACCAATGGATGACTTGCCAGGTTATCCGGGATAATAATTTCTATTTCCGAATTATTATAAATTAATACAAGTGGGAAAACCAGAATATCAAAATCCTCTATCTGTGATATAATAGTTTTAACAATATGGCCCCGATTGGTAACCAACAACCATTCAAAATCTTGAGTATTTATTAACCGAGTTATGGTCGCTTTTTTTATGTGGATTGTTTTATGTTTCATCAAAAAAACCCGTTATTTTGTTATAAGAAAGTTTAATACGGCCGATCACCCCACTTGTATTCTTGTATAACGATAAAAATATGTTTTGAGGATTGAATTCATTAAATCTCCGCCTTTTGTCTCCCTCGTTTTCATCCTTAAAAGCATCGGGGAACCAGAGCCCCATCGTCACTTGTGCGGAATATTCGATGTCCCCGGATTCTTTATAATCCATCCCGGGCTCTTCTGCCTTTCCAACGCCCCGGCTGTATGATGAAATGACCAGCACCGGTATGTTGAAAGCCCGCGCAATATCGGCCTGAATGTGATGGATTAAACTTGTCGTTTTAATTCGTAGATCACGGCTTTCAAATGTTTCGATTGCCGGCATACGCTGTAAATAATCGATTATCATAAAATCATAAAAGGGGGCCGCTTTCAACAGATGCTCAAATTTGGCCGATGCGTTTACGTGAATATATCGCGCCGCGTTTATTATTTCATCGTTCCTGTATTTCTCCCGATCTGCAGCGCGGACAATTTCAGAAAAGGGCGTTTTTAAAATATGCCCCGCGATCCTGGACCATACTTGAGGTTTGCCGATCTCATAGTCCACATATAAAACGCGCCGGGATTGTTGAGCTGCTTTCACGGCCCATTGAATCGCAAGGGCTGTTTTCCCGAAAGAGGTCGGCGCGCCCAGCATGATTACACCCCCACGAAATCCTCCTCCAAGATATTCGTTTAATTTATTGAATCCCGTATCAATGGCCGGGGGCAATTCTTGACGTCTGAAAAAAGTGTTTTCCAGATAGTCCAGATCCCCCAGGCTGTATTCACGCTCCTCCGCCGCTTCCGATATTGCCTCTGAAAGACGCTTCTCAAACTCCCCGGGATTGTTGCAATAGGTTTCATTGATGTCCTTTCCCCCGGGTAAGTATATTTGAATAACTGTTGCGCCCGCACTTTCAAGTTTCTGCTGTACATCCTCCCGGCCACGTTCCCCTGAATTATCATTGTCGAAAATGATATTGACCTCTTTCCCTTTGAATGCTGATAAAAAATCTTCTTTCAATGTTTCAGTCCCAAAAAGACTGACTGTATTTTCCCATCCCGTTTGAATGAGAGTAAAAGCATCGAAAGGGCCTTCGACCAAAAAGATAGATTCCGCCTTATTCAAAACGTCCATGTTTAAAAGTCCGGGGATAGGACCGCTTGCGTGCCTTGCTTTGGGGAGCTTGTCACCAATGGCCCGGGATGTAAACCATGCCCCTGGTCCCGGAATGATGATCCTGTTTTGATAGAAACCGGCCACCGGCCAGAATCCGAGTTTAAACTGCTCCCATATTTTACGGCCGATTCCCCTCTTTTCCAAATATCCCCGGCCGGGGGCTCCGCGTTCCTCATTCATCAAGATATTATGCGCCGATTCAAGATCGACCGATTGTTGAGGCGCGGCCGCCTTTTTTTGAACCGTCTTTTTTTCTTTTTCAGGCATAGGTTCCCCCGCTTTTTCAAATGCGATGCGCTGTATTATCGGAAAATCGGTTTTTATGTTCAAGCCCTCTTTCTCGGAAACAAATGTAAAAACATCCCCCGCTTTATTGCATCCGAAACATTTAAAAAGCCCCTTCATTTCATCGATGGAAAGGCTCGGAGTTTTATCCTCATGAAAAGGACAATGGACCATTAAACTTTTCCCAGTCTTTTTGGGATGGATCCCATAACTCTGCAGCACCTTCAAAAGTGATGGCTTGTATTCTGTCATTTTCACCGTCCTCTTGAAAAGTAAAAGCCGAACACTACTTGCGGACGGGGAGCACGCTTTCATGCCCGGCTTTTATTTAATGCCATTTGTTCCCCGTCTGAAATTGTGATCGTCACGCTTTTTTGATGATGCCGTCCTCAATCAGCCGCTTTATTTCGGCGTCCCATTGTTCTTTCGTGTGAATTCCAGCCACCCCCCTTTTGGGATGATTGTCCATCCGTGCCATACCGTCCCGGCCTCCCCTTGTGGAGGGTGTATCAAAATCCGGGGGAGGAAGTTCTACATATACCGGGGGATCCGCAACCTGCCATCCTAAAATAGGCTTTTGTTTTTTCCCGCCCACCACTTCTTCTTTTCCCCATATTTCTGTCATGTGCGGTTGATAATGTTTGTCGTTCAAAACAAGCCCGCGTAAAAGCTGATATTTTGCCATTGTTTTTTTTCCTTTCGTTTTTTTAGGGGGGGAGGATGACGCTCCCCCCCCGTTTTTGTTTATGGCCGGCTCATGGAGGCTTGAAACCGGCCGTTCTTATTTCTCCCCGTTAAAAATGCCTATTTTCACCCTGTCACGCCATGTTTACCTTGCGATCGTGCCTCTACGGGGCGATTAGGGGCCTTATTTTTGATTCTACGGTCATGGATGCGTCTTTTTATCATTCCTCCGACTTTAAACATTAATAAACTTTTTTCGCCTGAATGTCAACATTTGTCATCATGGGTAAACATCACCGCCTTTTTTATAGACTTCGAAAGCTCCGATTTTTTCATCGCGCGGAGGAGGTGACCGGGACCCTTTTCTCAAGCCCCGTGTCACCTCACAAGCCGCGCCGGCCTATTAATCCCCTCAAGAAATGGACAAAGCAGGGGACAAAATTTCAAGCCCCTCATGAAAGGGTGAATCGTGCAGCTGATCGTCCATTTCAAACGGTTTCAGCGATCTGAATTTTTCTGAAACCTGCTGATCAGATGCCCCGGGCTCCGCTTTGATTTTGTCATATACCTGGTTGTGGACTGCTTGGATAATTTGAGCGAACTGATACGATATTGCCTCCAATTCCCCGGGATCCAGCTGCTGCAGCATGCCCCGGGATTCTACTTTGCCCGCCATAAGATCGACAAGGATTTTTTTCCTTTCGTCCTCTGGCCTGGTTCCCCATTCTTTCAGCTTTTCCATAGCAAACCTCCGCGATGGTTTGTCTCCGTGATTTTAGGGCCGGAAACGGTCACGGTGTCCGCTTTCGATTCTCATGATCAATGAAAATCTATCCGGCCCATAACGTCAAACCCCCACGTTTTCAAATGCCCCGATGATCCTGGACGCCTGGACCGTGTACCGTGTCCCGTCAAAAGTCTCAAGCCGGATCCTATCCCCTTTCAGGATTCGCACAATCCGGCCGAACCTCCGCGCTCCGTTTGGATCGTAAAACTCAATTTCCTTTTGCTCTGTCATGTTTTCAATCCCCCCCGGATCCCCTGACAATAACGGCCCGCTGGAATGTGTTTTTTTGAGCCCTGTTTAAAACGGGCTTTATGGCCATGTCAACCAGCCGGTCCGCCATGATGTCATACATAACCGCCGCCTCTTGATCGTTTAACCCGCTGATAATATCCCGGAGGTTTTTGGCCTTTTCCTCCCGGGTTAATGCGCTCATTTTTTACCCTCAAATAAGGTGTTGATAAGAGAACTTATGAATAATAACATATCATTGTCAATAGGCCATATAAACCCGGTCGTTCTTGATCATCCTGTTCATCATGGGAATCAATTTGTATTTCACAAAAGTCTCGTCCACGCTCTGGGTGTTGAAATACAGATGAAAGGTATTTGTAAAACTCTGGCCTTTGTTGATCCGGTCCAAGCCCTCATAACCGATCGCCGCCATGCCCCTGTGATTTATAACGCCCTCCCCGGGCAACGCTCCGATCATCACCTCCCCCGTCCCGGAAAGTGGAGGCCCGTTTGTCACAACGCCACCCGCCCGGAACTGCTGCGCCTGGATCTGTCTCACTCTTGCATATCCCGAAACCAGGGCTGTAGCCGCGGCCGCGATGGCTAGGGCAACGCCCACATAGGGGATGCTTGCAAGGGAGGCATAGGCTCCCTGCGCCGCCCTCAATGTGTCCGCCACCGTCATGGCGATCGCAAAGGTCTTGTATTTCTGGCCGGCCTTTTTCCGTTCCTGTTCCTCTTTCTTCTGCAGCTGTCTCAACTGATTGTTGTATGCGGTCGCTCCGATCATCCCGGCGTCATATTGCTCCTCCAGGGCCGCCCTCTGTTGATCAATGGATTGTAAAGTGATTTGCAGATTGCTCTGTTGCAGGGAGGCCAGAGCCCCGAAAAACTCACCCGCTATGTCCAGGACTGCCGAAAATCCCTCCCTCCATGCCTCTTGCGCGTCCCTCTGCTTCTGGGTGTAAGCGTCCAGGCTTTCCCCCATGATCTCATATTTTTCTGCGTCCTGTTCAATAAACCATTCGTTTAATTCTGTCGTGCCCTCCATCAAAAGGGATCCCATTTCTTCATCGGCCGCGACCTTCTGATCCCGGAACATCTGTTCAATTCCCGCTTTCTGCTGCAGCATTTCCCGAGTCATCTTGAGAATTTCGGCTTCTTTTCCGAGCCCCTTTTCTTCATTCCCATCCCCGTCATCACGCGCGTCATTGTATGCCTTTACCGCCCCTGTTGTTAAGTTAAATTCTTTCCTCAAGTCCGTCATAATCTGTGCAAAAGTTTTCGTTTTCCCAGCGCCTTCATCCGTGTTTTTTGCGTGCTTTTCCAAATAGGCAATATATAATTTCCATACAATATTTGCGGATTGTATAGCC
>Ga0136653_10002326_pt1 | contig 10420 bp, 6 predicted proteins | sample LakKivw275mmetaG_FD_94866 | JGI IMG/M metagenome (GOLD analysis project Ga0136653, IMG submission 94866) | Anoxic lake water microbial communities from Lake Kivu, Rwanda to study Microbial Dark Matter (Phase II) - Lake Kivu water 275m metaG... | ecosystem: Environmental > Aquatic > Freshwater >... | reverse complement strand
CCGTAGTAGTGCGCGAAAAAATCCCGGCGCGCCGCCGCCACGTCGAGGTTCAGGTCCCACAGCAAACGATGATATAGCCAGCGGTTGAGCGGGTCGGGCCAGAACGCCGCAAACGGCGGGCAACAGTCAAAGAAACCATCAAACCTTTGCGCGCGGTAGAACCGCATGTCCTCTTGCAGCACGTCGTGTTTCGGGACAAGAAACGCCCGGCCCTGCGCCGACATCACCATCAGCCGCAAGTCGTAGTAATATTCGAATACAGTCCGCGTACCGGCGTAACGCTGCGCCGTCAGATAATCCTGCCAAGACTTGAGGTTGTCGCGGTACTTGATGTGCAGAGGATGGTCGGCGGTGAACGGCCCGTGGAGCGTGCCGCCGCGCGGACGTGGGCCATAGAGAAAATCCATTCCTGCGCCATGATCGAACAACTCAATCTTGTCGGGCACCTGTTCGGTGCCGTGGTAGGCGATCCAACCAAAACGGCCACGCCAGCCTTTCTCGGTCAATCGCTGACGGATGAGATTCTGCGTCAGCAAATACCAGTCTGTCGGATTCATCGCGCGCGACGCGCATTTCGCGCACCGGCACAGCAGAATGGACGCGCCATCGGGCGGCCACAGGCTGATGAACTCCGCGGCGCGATAATCGGTGAGGATGCAATTGGCGGCGTTGTCCGTAAACCACGCCAACGCGTCGGGGTTGGAGAAGCAAAAGCACTTCTTGTTGGCGCGCCGTTTGCCTGTCCCGTCGTCGGGCAGCCAATTCTCGCGCCCGGTAAAATTGGCAGGTTCGGGCGGACGTCCATCGGCAAAGAACTGCTTGCTCAACAATTCCGGCCAAAGATGAACGAAACGATATTGAAGCAGGCCGAGCCGGTTGAGACGGGCGAGTTCCGCTGTGTCGGCTGTGGCGCGGGTATGACTCAGTCCCCACTGGACGTGTTCCTCCGGTGTGCCGCCGGTCGGAAACGCCTCCGGGATCAAACTGCTGCCAGACACCAAACGGCTCCGGAACGGAGGCTCGCGTTTCAAGTCCAGCGACGCCGGCAACGAAAGGTCCGCCCGTTTGGGTATCACCACGCCGACCGGTGACGGCCCGTAGAACCGGCAGCCGAGTTGTTCCAGCAGGCCGTACGCGCCATAAACACAACCGCGCGGCTGACTCGCCTCGATGAACACATCGCCTTCGCACACCGATAAACGGAAACCGTCATCGCGCGCCGCGCCGGGCGCCACGCGAAAGATGACTCGGGGCGACTTGCCCTTTTGGGCGACGGGTAACACCGCGCCGGAAATATCGCGCACGCAACGTTGCACCTCACTTGCCGCAAACGCCACCGGGCCATCGGCTGGCGCGACGATGGTCGCCACTGGCCGCCCCTGTTCGACCAACAACACCGCTGCGAGGAGGAGAGTTGTGTGCATTAGTCCCTTTGCGATGACGATTGCCGCCAGCCGCGTTTGACTTCGGCCATCATGTCCAAGCCGAGGCGTTCCACCTTGGCCATCGCTTCTTTCACCCTTTGCCGAGCGATATCGTGTTGCTGATGAATTCGCAGAGCCGTATCGAGAAGTGTTTCGGCCGGCGTCTCATCAATGTCGAGCAGCCAATCACCGAACCCCACATCGGCAATCATCTGCGCTTTCCGTCCAGCTTCTGCGTAGGGAATGTGCAGAACAGGCGTGCCCACGCTGAGCGCATAGATCATGGTGTGCATGTGACCGACGACGATGCGCGCCCGGCGATACAGCGAACAGGCCTGTTCCGGCGTCCAAAACGAGTCCATGCACACGGATTGTCGTTGAGCAGACGCGGAAAGAATCGCGTGCAGTTTCTTGCGCAGGATCGGCGCTTCGCTCTTGGCTTCGGGGCAGATCACAACAGGCAGGCTGGTTCGTTCGATCCAGCCTTCGATGAGTCGCTTATATTTTTGCAGGTGTTGTTGTTCGCGCTCCGGTGTGACCGCCCCGGAGATGGGGCCTTTGCTTTCCGCGAAGCGGCCAATCACAACCATAAACCCCCGATCCTTCAAGCCATGAGCGCTCAGGAAAGACTCCGCCCAACGCTCATCCGAACCCGGAAAAAAGAACGTGCTGTCCGGCCGGAATCCCGTGCGGGTGTTGAGCAAGTTCCGTTGCCGGAGATACTCCAGCGAATCCGTGTCACGGCAGAAGACGAATTGGGCGTCTTTGAACAAGGGCCGGTAGATCAAGTCCACCGGCCATTCCGCCGCATCAAAAGATTGAGCGCCGATGCCGTAGGGAATGTTCAACGCTCGCGCCACCAGCAGGGGAGACGACATGGCCGAGGACCAAAAACGCCGTTGCCCCGCGCGGCCAAAGTTCAGTGTCGTTCCCGACGCATACAACACGAAACCGGCATCCGCGAACGCCCGAACCGCTTCGGGATTCTCCCGCTCCATCTGTCGAAACAACTCCGGCGAGAACCGGTCGAGCACGTCTCTGGCGATTCGGTCAGCGATTCGCGCCGAGAGGCTTCCTTCTTCAAACTCGCGAAGCTGTGTCTGGCTCCACCGTTCACAGAACGCGCTCCAGGCGGAACCGACCGAATCGGAATTCCATAACGTGGAAAACGGATTCGGCACGACCCGGCAGCCGGGGAAAAAGCCGGGCAGGTAACCCTTCAGGAATTCATGGCTGGAGCTGCTGCGACTATGCATGTCCAAGACGGTGACTTCCACATCGAGGCTGGCCTTCTTGATGAGATTCAACAAACCGGGCACAATCCCGATTCCGCCAAGGTCCATCGTGCCCCAACTATACGCGATCAACAAGTGACGCGGTCTCCGCGTGTTCGTCAAAAGATTCGGTTTGTTTTTGTTGCTGAGGCAGGCCAAGTCGAACGAAGACAACAGTCCGACTGCGGCGAGACTCTTCAAGAACGTGCGACGCTCCATATTGGCCTCCTGACGGCAACTGTGTGAATACACCGCTTGTCGTGCCGAGAGAAGTCTAAACTCTGATTTGTAAGGAAGCTGTCAGTTTGCCGGCAACGCTTTGGCCGCTTGTTTTCTGGCTTCCCGTGTTTTGTCCTGCTCGTGGACAAGCGCCGTTGAGGGGTGAACGCCAGATAAGTTGTAATATTCCCTCACCACGTTCAGGACGGCGTCACGATATGATCGTGACCCGGAGATTCGCTGGCGGAGATTGATGTCGTGCCAGACGCAACCCGGATGCGGCGGGCGCGTGTAGTCCCATGCGGGCAACGGACGAAATGTCGGATGCATCTTGTGGCGCGTCGGCATCGCCACGGTGAACCCGAGTGTCGTGAGGGCCTGACTGGGGTAACAGGTCGTCAACGACTGGATGAATTTCATGCGCTCGCGCGCCAACGACATCTGGATTGTCGGGACTGTGGCAGGGACAAGCCTGAAAAGGTTCACCCATCCGTCGAAGTTGTAGAGTGGGAACTCATAAATCTGTCCGGTGAAACCCGCTGCTTGGGCCGCTTGCACGACGGCGAACTGGGTTAAGTCGTGTTGGAAATGTCCTCCTTCGAACGCGTTCACGTAGATTTCCTCAAACTGATTCGTGCGCATCAATTGCGCCAAGCTGTCAACGGTCTTCTTCACGCTGGCTGCGTTGGCAAGCCCGCCGCAGGAGAGCGTGTGGAGCCTGTCTTTGGGAACGCCGATGAGGTCCATGGCTTTGGCGCTTTCCGCAACGCGTCGTTTGTTGCCAAGTGTCCACACGGCCGTGACGTCCACGCCTTGCTCTTTTAACTGAATCATTCTGGCGAGGATGCCGAATTCGTCATCTTGATGGGCGAAGACGAAGAGCGCCTTTTGCAAGTGGGTCGCGCGAAGGTCATATTCTTCGCGACGCACTTGGCCGTCTGGCATCCGCGCTTCCACGGTAGCATGGTGAACGCCGACTTGGCTGGTAGCGGGCGACCACAGCAGCAACCCGGCAGCCTCGATCAACTGCATCCCTTCAGGACCGTCCACAAGGCGGATTGAAATCGCATCGCGCGGAAAACTCACATCTATCACGCCGTAGTTGCCCACGCAGAAAACCCGGTCGGGTGAACCGCCAGAGGAACAAAGACAACTTAGAATCATTGCGAAGACAATTATGACTTGGAAAAAACGCATCTTTCGCAGGCGAAACATCCGCTCAACAGTGGTTGCGTCGCGGCTCAGTGATTCTTCATCCGGTCGAGGAGGTTTTTTGTGATCCGTTGGACACGGGGATCTTCCTTGCTGAAATCCGTGTCAGGCGGGTTGACCGCGCCGGGCGGACGTGAGAGCAGCATGTTCCACCAACAGGTGGCCGCATTGAACACGATGTTCCCCTTTGGCCCGTTGTAGATTGTCGCGGCGTATGTCTTGTCCAGTTGTTTGTCGCGGTCGCGCACTTTGCCGGCGGCCAGCACGACGAGGCTGGGATCGTCGCGGAACGGAGGCCCGTGATATTCCCATCCAACCAGTTGCGGGATGCGGTCGCCGCGCTTCATGTTCGTTCCGGCAAACAGCCAGTGATCCGGGGCCTCGCAAATCCAGTCCGCCGCGCCGACGCCGTAACTGGTCGCGCCGAGCAACTCCTGTTCGTCGGGGAAGTTGTCGTCTTCCCCGCGAGTGTCGAGGCGTCCAAAAATGCGGTGGGGCCGGCCGTCGGATGCGGGCTTGATGTAGATCTCGCCGTGCACTGCGTTGCCGCTGAGGAAAGCGAGGTTGACGCCCGCGTCGCGCGCGGCGATCGCGTTGTTGAACATCTGCCGGGTCCAATACTCGTCGTGGCCGACGGAGAGGAAGGCTTTCGCCCGCCGCAGGCCCTTTGGTTCGGCATGCGTGTCGAGGTTGGAGACGTATGTGACATCATAACCTTCGCGCTCCATCCAGAAACAGAGCGGATGCTCCCACAGCAGAAATTCGCCGGAGCCGTTGGTGAGCGGATTGAACTTGGCTGGCCGGCCATTATAGAACAGCGAGTAGGGCCGGTCGAAACTGACGTCATTGCCCGGCAACGTGTGCCATTTCTTGTCCTTGTAGTCGTAGAGGGAGCGCCATGCTGGCCAGCGGTTGTAGGATTGCCACGTGAGGTCGGAGCATTGAAACAGAAAGTCAGCCCGGCGGTCATCGCGCACAATGAAGATGAAGTAAGCCTGAAACCCACTGCGCTCGGCGGTGAGCAAGCCCAAGTAAACGCCGCTGACCCAATGAGCCGGAATCTTGATTTCCAAGCTGGGAGACCAACGGCACTCAATGACATTCTTCGGACCGTCGCCAGGCGTTGGCTGTACGACGCCTGCCCGCTGCGCACGGACGCTCATCACGCGCCGCGCGCCTTTGCCGCCATAATAACCGAGCCGGAAAATGTCTGTCTGAAATCGCGACGGCGGATCGGTGCTGACAAACACGGTGAGTGTCTCGCCCGGCCGGATGCTGGCATGCGAGCAAAATGCTTCGATGGCCCGCCGTCGCTGGCAAAGCTCGTTGAGAGTTGTGCCCGCGACAGGCTGGAGCTTGGCAAGCAGCCAGTCGGCGGTTCCGGGGTGTTCATTCTCGCGACGGATGATGTCCGCCTTTGACGCCGCGTGTATCGTTGGCGCGAAAACAGCAAGACCAGCTCCCATCGTCATCTGCCGGAGAAAACAGCGTCGCGTCACGGGTCTGGCGATTGCGTGTGCCATGCTCAAAAAAATACACTACTCGGCAAGGCAAGAGAAACCAAATGTTTGAGGTTGAGTCCTATCGCTGATTCGTTTCCTTCGTTCGCTTCAGCAGCCGTTGGACGACCTCAACGATGCGGTCTTCGATGTCGCCAGACCAGCGGAACGCGGGGCGACCGTATTCGTAGAGAAACGCGCCGCCTTCGTAGCCGCCTTCCTCCCACACGCGGCGTGACGGGATGTAAGCGACGAGGTCATCAGCGTAGCCGCAGACCCACGTGCCGGGACCGAACTCCCTTTTGAACCGCAGCGCGTAATCCACCACCGTTTCGCCGCCCATGCTGATGAGAAGCAACTCGTTGCCGAGCCGCCACGCGTGGAGCGGGTACGGATACGCCGCCGCAAACTTCTCGCCGGCATCGAGCTTCTTCAACATACGCGAAGCCCAGCGCGCGCGGATGGCGTGCTTCTTCGCAAGCTCGGCCTGCAATTCCTCGCGCGTCACGACTTTCTCGTAGGCCAGCTCCGCGAACTCAAACGCCGTGCGCAAACTGGGTGACACAGGTTTCATCGGCCGTTTCACGGCAGCCTCGACGCCCTCAGCCAGCATCTGGCCGTAACGCTCGCACAGCTCGACGCGCCGGCGCGGCAACGGATTCTGGTCGGCGCCGCAGGTGTTGATGAACATGGCCGTTGTGCCCGGATGGTTCTTCTCCAGCGCAAGCTGCGCGAAACCGGGATAGTCACCACACCACTGGGTAAAATTCAGCGTCGTCGGATGACACGCATAACCGAACAACACAGCCAGCAGTCGCCCGTCCGCGCCGTTGACGGTCAGCACAGGAACGGCGTGGTCCACGGGGCCTTTCAGCGTCGCGCCCTTTGCCAACAGGTCGGCCACCTCCGCCTCGCGGTTGTTCCGACGGTTCACCGCAAACGTCGCGCGCCCTTCACTGATGTGGAGGTTCGCTGGCGCAAGATTCGCGAGCGCCGCGCCGACAACTTCGACGACCTTCGCCTCCATGAGCGCCGTGTACTCATCCACGAGAGCCACCTGCTCCGCCTCCACGGGATAATAGTCCACGAGATCGTTGGTCAATCGCGGTCCGCAATGGTTGTGCGAGAACGTGAGCATGACCTGATCGCGCGCCAGCCCGAATCGTTGACGGAGCTTCTCACACATCCGGTCGGCCATCGCCTTTGGGATGCCTTGGAAATCGGTGGTCACGATCACCGCTCGCTTGCCATCGGCATCTTCAAGCGCGAGCGCCTTCATCCAGAGGTCGTGCAGCTTGCCTTCCGGCGCGCGCTTCGTCCCGTACCCCGCGAGCCAGACGGGTTTCTCCGGCGTGATGATCGCCTTTGCGACGCCGGCCCTCCACGTTTCGGCGGGGCAGCAAGGGCGAGCCAGCGCGAGTGCGACGGCCAGCACAATAAAAGTCAGGTTGCGGTTCACGCGTGGACGCGCGGCACCCAGCCGAGGCCGGGCACGTCGCGGACTTCGTCGGTGCCTTCGCGGACGAGTCGGATGTTCATGAACCGGCAGAACCGCTCGATGTCGCGCGTGTGGTCGCCATAGAACACCACGCGATGCAGGCCGCTGGACCACGTCTCCAAAAACTTTTCCGGATGTTCGACGCGCACGGTGACTTTCGTGCGGCAACCACGGTCCACCAGCGGACTGGCAACGGCCAAGCCGGTCGAGAACAACATGATGTTGTCGCCGATGAGCCGCGCCATCGAAACCGGCTTGTTCACCGGCAACTTGACTTGCAGCACGACGCCGCGGTTGTCTTCGAGGTGGCTGCGCAACAGATACGGATGCGTCGGGCCGTTCGGGCCTTCCATCTTCAACGCCGACACGCAGTGGGCGTGGATGATCGTATTGTCGGAGTAATCGAAGCACGGATCAGTGACGAAACCAGGCCGGTCCACCAAGTAGGTGAAGATCAGATGCGTCATGGTGGACTTCAGGTCGGCCTCGCAGATGCCGCCGAGGCCCATGCTGTTGAAACGCGAGAAGCCCAAGCACGGATAACCCATGCCGCGATCAAGCAACCCCACGCCGAGGCAGTTCATCGTGATCGCCACCGCGCCCTCAGCCTTCATCATGTTGACCATGGCCAGCGTCATGCGCGACGCTTTGAGCACGTCCTCATGCGATGGCTCGACCTTCTTGACGGCATGACGCAGCCAACTCTCCGCGTCGGCGCGGGCAGCGGCTTCGTCCACCGCCTTGTAGGCGGCTTCGAGTTCCGGCAACTGAAACGATTTGATCTCCGTGCCGAACTTTTCCCTTATCTGATTGACGTAAGCAGGGTCGGCGACGCGGTTGCTGACGTGGAGCACCTTGGTGTCCTTAAGCCGCCGAATGGCGCGGATCGGACGCAACGCAATGGGGATGTCCTCGAACTTGCTGCTCGCCCAGCACTCGATGCGTTTGCCCTCGCGCTGCCTGGCGGCGACCGTGTGCCATTCGTGGCCGCAGAACGGCTCCGCGAACACCACCAACGGTAAGTTCAATGTCGTCAACTCATCCAACACCTTCCCGCAACCCATCGTCATCTGGAGAAACAGGATGCCGTCGGTGCCGCGCAGCTTTTCCTTCACCGGCGCGAGGTCGGTCTCCAGAGTGACGAGACCGCAGTCAACAAACTCGATGTCGCCAAGCGACGGTTTGATCCGCGCAAGCTGGGCTTCGAATCGCTTCTGTTCGGCAGCGAGGTCCACAGATGCCTTCGGCCAAGCTGGACGCGCGCGACCGAACAAGACCTTGCCGACGCGAATCTTCGTCGCCGGCACCCACGGCGGCGGGATTGGCCCGCTCCTTGCGCGCCACAGCGCGGCGGACACCGGCGTTGCAAACGCCGTTGTTGCGCCCACGGCGGTGATTTCCAGAAATGTTCGGCGAGAGATAACATTATTCATGACAGACTCCTTTCTTGATTTAAGCTTAGAGCGCCCAACAAGACCGCGATTCCTGTAGCCGCACCCTTTACGGGTGCGCGGGAAACGCAGGCATAAAGCCTGCGGCTACGAGTTCTGTTACGCGCGCAAAGGTTCATACGACTTGCGGTGTGAGTTTGAACAACCGGCAGAAATCCACGAGTTGCTGGCGGAAGTTGCCGTAGAAGAAAAGCTGGTGGAAGCCCGGATAGGTGAGCACATCCTCGACGCCGTCGAACTTCACCATCACCGAGATCACACAACCACCCGCCGGCGGCACCTTCATGTTCTCCAGCACCCGGCCCGACGAGATGATCAGCGTCGTCGGTTTGTCTTTCGCCGCTGGCAACACATCGAGCGATGTGACCGGCTGACCGATACGCCACAACGGATGCGCGGTGGCATCGCGCTCGGCGTGGTGATGACGCAGGACATACGGCTCGGACGGCTTGTCGAAGCCGTTGAGTTTCGTCGGGCAGGAGCAATGCGCGCCGATGATCGCCTTGCGGGCGGTTTCGGCCACGGGGTCCTGCTGGAAACCGGGCCGGTCGAACAAATACTGCACGATGACGTGCGAGCCGACCGCGCCGATGTCGGCTTCGCAGCCGGCGGGGATGCCGTCATCGTTCATGCGCGACCACGCCAGACACGGCAGACTCATCTTGGTCGGGCCGAGCGCGCCGAGACAATCCATCGAGATGCCGTCGGCTTGTTCCTGTTCCAGAATCTTGCGGGCCACGACGTAACTGTGCGCGCCATTGATGACATCTTGGCGCGTGGCACCGATCAACGTCTTCGCCCGCCGGATAAGCTGCGCGGCGATGGAGCGCATCTCGTCGGTTTCGCCGAGCGAGTTGTAGAGGTCCACGAACGTGCTGGCAGGCACATAGCGGAGCTGAATGCCGAGATCCTTCATGACCTCTTCGCGACGTTCCTTTCCCTTGATGACCACGACCCGGGTCGCGCGCATCTTCGCGCCGGTGTGCAGCATCTTCATACCGTAGGCCGGCCAACTGAAATCGTCCGTCGCGTAAATGATCGCGCCGGTCTTGTCCGCCATCGGCGCGGTGTTGGTTGTGAACGACGAGCCGAGCGGCGAATAGATCACCGTCGGAATGCCGGAGTCCATCGCCTTGCCCGCGGTCGGCCACGAATGTTCCTGCCGATCCAGCAACACCACCAGCAAACCGTCCGGTTTGACCGCCTGCGCCTCGGCAATCCACGCCTCGGACTCCGCCAGACTGTAGAGCGGCGCAGACCGCATCTCGGCCTTCATCTTCAGCGACGCCGCGGTCTCCTGAATCTTGCGCGTGTAAAGTTTGAGGGCGGCTTCGCCGTCATAGACCTGTCCCGGCCAACGCATGCCGTATTCGCCCTTGCGTCGCACGAAGGCGACCTTGATTGACGGAACACACTTCGATCCCGGTCCGCACGGCGCGAACGGCGGCGCGCCGGCGGCAAGCGCGTCGGCAAACGATCCTCCGAGCAGTGTTGAGGCGGCGGTGACGGCTGAGGCGCACAAAAACTCGCGACGATTCAGCAGGTGGGAGTGGCAGCTCGCGGCGCAACGATTCGAGTGCATGGCAGGTGTCCTTTCTGCGCGCCAGAATACGCCGTCAACCGCGTCAAGAAAAGCCAAATGTGCGGTGTTAGCGCACCGGAACAAGCCGAGCGCAGCGAGACGCTTGTTCGGCGCAGGTCTCTGACCGCGCCGCGGGCTTGACCGAAGGTCTCCTCTGCCTTCACCACATGACCGGCGCAATCGGAACCCCGCAGTCTTCACCCGTTTCGTAACTGCGCGCCGAGGACCAACGCCAGTGCGACGGGTGCAATACCAGCCCTT
>Ga0136653_10002324_pt1 | contig 10426 bp, 9 predicted proteins | sample LakKivw275mmetaG_FD_94866 | JGI IMG/M metagenome (GOLD analysis project Ga0136653, IMG submission 94866) | Anoxic lake water microbial communities from Lake Kivu, Rwanda to study Microbial Dark Matter (Phase II) - Lake Kivu water 275m metaG... | ecosystem: Environmental > Aquatic > Freshwater >... | reverse complement strand
CGGTCGGTCATACTCCTCTCCTTTTATTCGGCAGGTCGGGCGCGGGCTCCGTTCATGGGCCAAGGGGTAACCACGGAATCCGAATAAGAGGGTCCGCGTCCAGGGCAAGGGCAATATTTTAAGGAGAGATGTATGAACATCTACGTGGGAAACATTTCCCGCACGGCGATCGAGCAGGACCTCAAGGACGCTTTCGCGGCGTTCGGCGAGGTCTCCACCGCCTCGATCATCAAGGACAAGTTTTCGGGCGAGAGCCGCGGTTTCGGCTTCGTCGAGATGCCGAACAAGGAAGAGGCCGAGAAGGCCATCGCTGGCCTGAACGGCAAGGACCTCAAGGGCCGTCCTCTGACGGTCAACGAGGCCCGGCCCCGGACCGATCGTCCCCGCACGGGCGGCGGCGGCGGCAGGGGCGGCTTCGGCGGCGGCCGCGGCCGGTATTGATCGCGAGTAGGGGGCATGTACGCTTCGTACGTGTCCCCGATTAGCTGATCTTATTCGAACGCCAAAGGGCGGATGTCCCGCGAGGGGCCTCCGCCCTTTTTTATTAACCCGGCCCGGCCGGAAGTTCAACTGAAACGAGAGAGAAGGTTAGAAAGAGGAACGGATACGCCGGGGCTTATTTTTTACGGGCGAGCTCGACGACGTCCGTGCTCCCATCCGGATCGGACCAGAAGCCCTTCAGCGATTCGCCGTCGAGCTCGCCCTCGCCGATCACCTCGCCCTGCGTGACCCCGTCTTCGAAGCCGTCCTGGCCCGGCCCGCCGCCCCGCTTACGAAGCTCCCCTGTCGTTGACTCTCCGCGAACCAAAGGGCCATAGTGCTTTCACCGTCCTGAAGATCACGGGCCCCGGCCGGCCCCCGCGGCGGCCGATCAGCGGGGGACGACGAGGATGACGACCCGGCGGTTCTTGGCCCGGTTCTCGTCGGTGTCGTTGGGGGCCACCGGCCGGCTCTCCCCGTAGCCGCGGACATCGAACCGAGCCTTCTCCAGTCCTGACGAGGCCAGGCAGGCGCGCACGGCCTCGGCCCGGTTGACGGATAACGTTTGGTTCTTCTCCGTCGTCCCGATGGCATCCGTGTGCCCTTCGATTACGATCGTCGCCTCGGGGAACTTGGCGATCTCCCCGGCGATCCGGGCGAGCTCCTCCCGGGCCTCCGGCTTGAGATCGGACTTATTGAAATCGAAGAGCACGGAGCTGCTCAGGGAGAATTGGAGCACCGACCCGATCGCGCCCACGGCGTCGATGTCGGCCCCGGGCCAGCTGCCGCCGCAGCCGGACTTCAGGTCGGTCAGGCGGACGTAATGGAAGAGCTGCCCCGGCTTGACGAAATCGCGGATATCGACCGAGGCCTTGCCGCCGGAGACGGCCCCGATCTCGATCCATCGGACCCCGTCCTCGGAAATCGCTAAGTTGGTGGGCTCGACCTGGGGGCCGATCTCGAAGATGTACAGGTCGGGCCCATCGATGTCCACGAGGGCGTTGTCGACGAAGCGCAAGGTCAGCACGCCGCCGCAGCCCAGCGTCGCGTAGTTGATCTCCTTGACGGGATCGTAGTCGGGCGGGCCCAGGGTGGTTCGCGGGTCCCTGTCGGCCTCGTGAGCGGCGGCCGGCGTGCCAGACTGGAAAGCGAGCACCTCGTCGGCGAAGGAAAGGTCGCCGAGCGGGAAGAAGACGGTCCCGCCGTGCCCGTCGGGATAGCTCTTGCCCGACGCCGCGGCCTGGACGTCCGGAGCGCGGCCGGGCCGTCCGGACGCCGAGCCGTCGCCGCCCAGCCCCGTTGAAAGGAGGAAGAAAAGGCCAAGGCCTAGAACGGAAAGGAAAGATCTCATCGAACCCTCACCGCGATATGATATCGAGCGCGGAAAATATCTTAAGAATTCGCTCTTCGGCCGTCAAGGGGCGGCCGTTCGCTCAGCGGGCCTTCTCCGAGACGACGATGGCCGTGACGTCGCGGACCTCTTCTCCCACATAGGGCCGTTGGACCTTGACCCAGAGGCGGGAATCCTTGATGTCTGCGGCGCCGTCGAAGATGAAGAAGGCCTCCCAGAGGTCGAAGGCCGCCTCGTCGCCCTCGAATTTCGCCGGCGTCCCAGCCGATCCCGATGTCCCGGCCATGGCGTATTCGTTGGCCAGCCCCTTGTAGAAGGCGGCGACCTTGGCGAATGGGTCCTCGGTGGTGTAGATCGTGACCTTCTGGGACGTCAGCTTAGCCTCGGCTAGCGCTTGCATGGCCTCTTCGGTCGCCGGCTCGTCGATCTTGGCCCCCGGATACGGCTTGAAATCCGCCGCTCCCGCCAGGCCCCCTAAGGCCAGGCACGCGATCACCGCGATAAGACGGGTCCTTGTCATGACCGACCTCCTGCCCCGGTAAAATAGCGCCCGGCCTGGTCCTTGTCAAGCCGCAGCTCCTTGACAAGAATGGGGATAAGTCCTTATCATTAAGACACGACTTAGTCAGGCTGGACTTGGCAGGCGGGCCGGCCCGCCGCGGGGGGGGTGACGGCTCGCCGGCCCGTCCGAACGACAGGAGGAGGCGGATGATCCAGTCACAGCATCCCCATGAGCCATCGAGGCGGGTCACCTTGTCGGTCGCCCGCTTCTCCCGCACGGCGAGGGCGGCCGCGGCCGCCGCCTGTTGCCTCTTCTTCGGCCAGTTCCTCTGGGCCCCTCTCGAGGCGGGTCCTCCGGCCCGCCAGCTCAGGCACGCCCAGGCTGTGTCGGCTATCCAAACCAAGGGCGAGGCGGTCAGCCGCGAGTTCTCCTTCTCGGGGGCCGATAAGCTCGCCGTGGAGCTCAAGATCGCCGGTCCGGGCAAGGTCCGGGCCAAGGCCGTCTGGAGCGGGACGGCCTCCAGCCTGGCCCTCATCCTCAACGGGCCCGGTATGACCCAGGCCTACGTCCGGCGCGACGGGCCGAGCCCCTTGAGCCTCGAGTTCGATCTTACAAGCGAGCTCGCATCGAAAGGAACCGGCTGGAGGATCTCGGTGGCCAACTATCAATCCGGCGCGACGGCCCGCGGCACGCTGACGGTTGATCTTCCTGCGGCCCCCGCGGCGGCTGCGCAAACGCAAGTGCGGCCGGCCGGAGCCCAGGCCCAGGCGACGGGGGAAAGGGCGCAGATCCAGACCGGGTCGGCGTCGGAAAAGAGCGGCGTCCGTCCCGAGGCGAACGTTGCGGCCCGGGGAAAAAGGCCTATCCGGACCGGCCTGAAAGGGTCAAGGGATCTTCGCCCGGCCGAACCGCCCGAGGACGAGACGGACGTCACCCCGCTTCGCGAATTCATCGAGAAGCGCATCGGCGAGATCTGCCGGTCGAACGAGCTCGGCGGCCTGCTCGTGCCGATCTTCTTCAAGTACCTCGAGGAAGTCGCGGCCGATCCCGGGCTCCTCAAGCAGTACTATCGCGCGAGCGAGCACAAGAAAGGCCAGACCCAGGACGAGTTCGACCTTCGCATCCGCCATGCGGTCAAGGCCTACCGGGAGATCTCGCCGGATTTCAAAACGCGCTACTTCGTTTCGGGCTATACACAGATGGGAAGGGGCGCACGCCTCGACCTCAAGCGCCTCGGCGCGGATGTCGTCCAGAAGGTCCGGCCGGGTCTGGGTCCCGAGGTCAAGCGGATCGTCCAAGGCGCCTTCTCCGGCCGCTTCTTCGTCCAGCCCGAAAAGGTCGCCCTGGCCCAGGTCCCCGTCGTCCGCCGGGGCGCCCGGCCGTCGGCCCAAGCCCAGGCCCGGGCGTCCGTCCCCGCGGAGCGGCTCTCATCGGTGGACGGCCTCATCGGCCGCGGCGGCGCTCTCCGCTCCGAAAACCGCCTGGCCGAGCTCCGCGACACGCTCCGCCGGTCCGGCGTCGCACTTCCCGAAACAACCGAGCGAAGCGCGTTCGCCCGGACTTTCTTCCCCAACCCCTCGACCCTCGGCGCCCTTCCTTCGCTCGACGGGAAGACGACGTCCGTCGATTACTGGCGCTACAAGATCACGCTCGACTGGTTCCATTGCCTCAACAAGAACGAGACGAGCAACGACGAGCCCTATTTCGGCCTCATCACGACGCTGCCCCAGTTCGACACCTCCGATACGGCCTTCTTCAGGTACCTCAAGGACGGCTGCCTCAACTGGACCTCGAGCTACACGACCCGGACCTACGGCGGGGTCGGCCGGGGCGAAGAGCACGGCCTCAAGGGCGATGACCGGATCGTCTTCGACTACCTGACCTTCAACAGTCCGGCCTCGTTCACGGTCCAGCTTTGGGAGGAGGATTACAGCAAGGGCTCCGTCGCCGACGGCATCCGGCTGGCCGCCATGGACATCATGCGGCGCATGCAAAGCGACATCAAGTCGGCCATCATCAGCCAGATCCAGGCCTCTATCGCCGACGCCATCCTCAGCCTGGGAGGGGGCGTCGACTCATCGGGGGTGCTGCGGCTCCTAGACCGAGTCTTCTCCGGCGGCCTGAGCCTGGCCGACTTCCAGTCGATGCTATTCAACCTCTATTCCGGGCGGGCCTTCGACGCCTCCTGGTACCTCATCTATTTCCTCTTCTCGGGCGGCGACTTCCTCCAGACCCTGGCCCTGATCGGAGGCGGCTCGACCGTCATGGGGGCCATCTTTCTGGGCCTGGCCGTCTTCGGCCCGGCCATTGCCGACATGTTCGAGGGCTTCTTCTCAGGCGACTTCGCCAAGGGGCTGTGGAACCTGTTCAAGATCGTCACCGTCATCCCCCTCATCGTCGAGCTGTTCAAGAGCCTGTTCACGAGCCTCAGCGGGTTCTTCCGGGCCGTCATGGCCTGGCTCGACCCGGACGATTACATCGGAGAGAGAACGGTCATCATCGAGAGAGCGACCGGTGACTGGCAGAACGACGCCCGCGATGGGGCCTGGAACCGGAGGTACATGGGCGGGGTCCCGGCCGACAAGGCCGAGGCCTTCTCCCGGAGCCGCGGCTTCGGCCCGACCAGAGACAATTCGTCCTTTTTTTGGGAGAACATCTTCTGGGTGCCGATGCTGAACATCAAGAGCGAGGCCACCAGGCCCTGGTACGACTGGGCCCAGCGGAAGTGGACGACCAAGACCTATGTGACCTCCGAATACAACGTCATGTACGAGGTCAAGCGGGAGGTGGCCGGCGGCCGTACGACTATCGGCTACTGGTTCCCTCCGACACCCGCCCTGAATTCGAAGATCATCTCCTATAAGGGCAAGTCCTCGCCCGACGCCTGGTGGACCAATCTCATCCGGGTGACGGTCATGAGCGCGACGACGGACAAGGCCCCCTGGGCCGTCCTGGTCAACGAAAGGACGGGCCAATCCTTCTACAGTCTGTCCGGGCCGGCCTTCGAGCTCGAAGCCTCGCCCGGCGCCGACTACACCCTTTATCTCATGAAGCTCACCGAGGGCGAGATGGCCGGCTACGTCTCGATCTACGAAGGGCCCGTGGTCAACGTCCAGTGCCCGCCTCCGGGACCGAGCGTCAAGAGCCCGCCCGGCGGAGGGGGAGGGGGGAACCCGCCCGGCTCAGGCCGTGCCGGGCAGCTCAAGTAGGGGGCCGCTCCTCCCGGCGCGGGCGGCCCCGGTTCCTTGACACTCCCGGAAGCGGAACGCAAGATGGCGTCCGCCGGGATGCTCTGGGAAAAGAGCCCCCTCATCGACGCCCGGGAAAAGCGGAAGCGGGGCATGGCCCTCTCGATCAAGCTGGGCCATTGCGTCTGTAACCCCCGGACCGATCGTCCCCGCACGGGCGGCGGCGGCAGGGGCGGCTTCGGCGGCGGCCGCGGCCGGTACTGATCGCGAGGGGATATGTACGCTTCGTACATGTCCCCGCTTAGCTGATCTTATTCGAACGCAAAGGGCGGATGCCTGAAAAGGCACTCCGCCCTTTTTTATTTGAGAGGGGATTTCTTCGTAGGCCTTCGCCCGGATCAGCGGCCCTGAACTGCCGTGAAACTAACGACGAAAAACAGAGTATGTATAATGAAGATGAAAAGCAGAAAAGGAAATTCCTCCCAACTTCATGATGAAGTCCGCCTCGTCGAGGATGAGCCTCTTCTCTGCCATCCCTCTCTCCTCTCCGTCCCGAAGATGAAAGAGAAGGATGCCATTAGCGCCGATAGCGTTCGTTGAGAGCGGACGCCGCGCCTCGCCAAACCCGGCGGGCCGAACGGGGACAGTCGGGGCGGACGGCCTCCGGTAGTCCCCCGTAACAGCAGGATGCGCCCATGCTGGGTCGGCCGGTCGATAATGGCCGCGGTTATCTGGTCGCAGGTGAGGATCGCGCCCCATTTCGATAACTCTGTGTTTGTTGTGATGACGAGGCTCCTCCTTTCGTAGCTGTCCGAGATGATCCGGAACAGGAGCTGCGCGCCGTGCTTGTCGATTGGCATGTAGCCCCATTCGTCTAGGATCAGAAGCTCGGCCTTCAGGATCGAGGCCAGCGTCTTCTCTAGGCTGCCGCCAGCGTAGGCTTCCCTCAGGCGAACGACCAAGTGCGACGGTGAATAAGCGTGTCCGGATGCCCCGCTCGCAGGCCACGACGCCGAGCACCGTCGCCAGTTGAAACAAGGCTCTTTCATTCATGCCCCATATTCTGGCTTACCCGCTTAAATCGTCGAAGAGCCGAGCGATGATAATCTTGGCATACTCGCAAGAAATCGGGATAGCCTGAATAATGCTTGACAAATGAAATCACACCCCCTATTCCTTATAGCAAGGTGAAGGGGTGGTTTTGTGAAGAAAGTTACATTTCTGTATTTCATCATCGTCATTTGGGTTATTGCCGTGGGCTCGCTGGTTGCGATCAGATATCTTTTGCATAGGCCTACCACGGCATCCGGATTATCCCGTGAGACACGGAGCTTTTTTAATAGTCTCGATTCGGATGTAAGGGAGAGTATCTCCCTGTTTGAGACTGGGCTAATTAAACTAAGTGATGGCACCATTAGGGCAATCGGTACTAGGTTTGAACCTGAGCTGGAGAACTTGATATCAGATCATAGAATTTCGTCAAGGAAGATCGATTTCTATGTCAAAGATCGCCTAGCCTTGGAAAGAAGGATGATGGCGGGGGAGGCATTTAGGACATTGAACAACGCCGAGAAGAAGTGTTTTGTTGATGGCTTTGGGGCGATTATCTTCCACAACGGTGATTTTCGGTTCTTTTATGATAAAGCCGTTTACCGAGATTATGTGAAGAAGTATGGCACTGAATGCTAGCCATGCGAAGAACTCAAGAAAAGCATGGACGTTCAATAAGCATATCTAGGAGGTCAAAATGACCAATAAAGCTTCAGTCGCCTTGCTTGTCTCACTGATTCTTCTGGGGATCTTCTTTGTTGTCTTGGAACTTCAAGCATCTCCGACTCCGTGCTACTCCGCCTATCTTTTTTGCGAGCATCAATGCTGGGGCGATTTCTCCTATGATTATTGCTGGGAGGGGGGTGGGGGTCTGATCTATTGCTATTTCTGGTGTGTTGATTTTGGCAGATCTTGCGGCTGGGCCGACCCCACCTACGGGATCTGTGCTGATCCCTTTTAGGGGTTTCTTCGGCTTGGATTTCACGGTCCCGATATTGACGACGATCCGCTCGCCGACCTCGAATCTTACAACATCCTCGACTAGCCCTCCCGCGTCGTGGTCAGCGTGGTTACAAACAGGACGGCCCGGGACACCGACGAAGTCATCACCGGGCAGGTTCCGCTCTGCCTGGGAAAGAGCGGTCGCGGCATCCGGCCGCGCAGGAACGAGCTTGAGTCGGTCAATCGGCTGGGCGTATGCCGAGGGATCCTTGTAGTGCCGGGAGACGTCGTCTTCCTGGGCTAGAGCCGAGACCGTGTCAGCCGGCGCCCACAAGATCATGGACGGGGACAAGGCCGGACGGAGGGAGTTCCACAAGAAGGTCGGCCTCAAGGCCGATCCGTCAATCAAGAAGTAACGTGCGAGGGCAGTGATGGCGCGGAAGCCGGATGGCCTCCGCTTAGAGCCGGAGCTATGGGACCCGGTCAGCGTTGCGGGATGACGAGCGTCGCGGAGGTGTGGCCGATCGATCTCGAGGCCCTGTCCTCGCCGTGGAAATGGAGATAGTACGCGCCCGGCGCCAGTTCGGCAATCGGGATCTCAAACAATAGCAGGCCCTGCGGCCCGCCGCGGATCCGGTCGACCCGGGAGAAAGTGACGGACGTTCGGGTCGCCGTCTTCGCGTCGACGACATAAGCCTGAAAAGCTAGGTCCGGCTCGGCCGTTCCCGGCGCCCAATAGGGGACCATGGCCTGAACCGAGGCCTTTTCGGGCGGCAGTTCCCCCAATATGGGAGATACCCGCGACCGGTCATAAGCGTATGTCTCCGCCAGGGGCAACGCGTCCTTCCTCCCAAGCGGGCCGACGTCGACATAAGCCGTCGCCGCGCCCTCCGTAAAGATCAGGGGCGTCGAAAGTTGGAGCCCCGTCACTCGCGCTGTCCCGATCGTCGCCAGGGCCGATCCCACAGCGCTCGATCCGGTGTCCATGTCCCTGGCTACGAGCCGGCACGAATATGAGCCGGATTTGAGTTCCGCGCCGGCCGTGATGATCACGGCCTGTCCCCGCGTGGGCGTCGGATCGGCCTCCGTCCGGACGACCGTGGCGACCTCCCCTTTTTCATCAAAGAAGATGATTATGTATTCGACCCGGCTCCCCAAGAGCTTCGCCGTCACTTCACCCGGGATCCCGGCGATGAGGCCGAGCCGCTGCCCCGCGTCGCCGACGTAGGCCAGGGGAATAAGCGGAATGTTGACGGGCATCCGGGAGAAGGCCCGCTCGTTTAAGGCCAGATCGTAAAGATGGAGCTCCTTTTCGAGCTTGGTGTACTCGCTGAAAGGCTTCGGGTTGAAGTAGCCGGATTGGGCTCGAACTTCGCAACCTTTGCGCTTGACCTTGATCTTGATGTCGTGGAAGCGGCCGTCCCATCGCTCGTTGATGCTGTAGCCGAGGATGTAGACGGCCCCGGTCAGGGTCTGGATCTCGTCGAGGGTCTTTTCGAAGACGTTCGGGTTCGAGAAATACCGGCCCCCCGTCACATCCGAGAAGCGCCGGAGGTAATCGCGTCCCTCGACTTTGCTGTCCGTGAAAACGCCGGTCCAACTCCCGTACGGAGATCCAAGGCTTGGGGCCTGCCCGCCTCGATTCTCGATTCCATAGAGATCGGCGTTCTTGGCCGATACATGCGTATCGAAAGCGTAGATCGCGCATCCGGCCGCGGCAAACTCCTTGAACATGGTCTCGTTCAAGCCCTTGAGCCTCGGGTCGCCCATGTCGAATTGGGTGCGAGCCTCCCTGCCTCCGGTCTGCTCCATCCTCCAATCCGGTGCCCCAACCTGGTTTCCATAGATCAGGGAATTCGGGACACCTCGCGAGAACAGAATGACGTGCTTCTGGCCGGGAATCGATCTTAGGGCCTTGGCCAGGGCCGTCAGCGAGCGAACGAAGTTCTGGGTCATTTCCTTCAGCTGTCCGCGTTCGGCCCGGGCCTCTTGAATATAGAGGGGGACCTTTTCATTCCCGCTATCCGACGGCTGCGAACCGAAAGCCGAAACAAGTCGCCAATACTGGGCTTCTATCTCATCGGCCCTTCCCGTTATGCCGCCCTGGTCGATCCTGGCCAGGACCTCCCGGACCTTGGTATGGTCTTTGGTCAAAAACTCGTGGACCTTGAGCCCGCCGAACGGCGAGTAGCTGACGGCGCCGATCTCGTCGTCCGGTTGAGCCCAGGTCTCGACGAATTTAGCCGCCACATCTTTGGCCTTGGCGATCCCCCAGGTATCGTTATAGGTCAGGTCAATGAAGAGAATGAATTTCCGTGCGGCCTCCTTCACGGCGGGAGTCTCGGCGGCCGGCCCTGGGGCCTCCCCAGGGATAGGCTCGTCAGGTTTCTGGCTGAGCCCATGTTTTTCGAATTCCGTGATCGTGACCGGCGTGCCGTTGTCGAAGAGCTCGAATTCGTCCCTGGTCAGATCCGGGATGGGCTTGCCCTTCTTGTCCGTGACATAGACATGGATGAGCTTGAGGGCGACGTTGATCTCGTGCTCGAGGGGCTTCGTGATCGCCTGCCGACTTCGGGCCCCTGACGGTGGAGCGCTGACGGCGGCACCTAAAAAGGCCAGTCCCAAAAGAACAATGACGACCTCAGGTCTTTTAACTCTCATCGGCCACCCCCGACGCGAAGGAACGGCACATACCGTGATCCTTTCTCCTTACATTATAATCGGGGGGGGGCGTTGTCAAGTTCAGTCGGATCCAGAGCTCACATCGACAACACTGTTTGGCACCTCGATGTCGGCTCATCTCATCCTGGGGCTGAAGCGGGTCCCAAGGGTCCGGCTGTTCGCCGGTTAAAGAGGTACGTGAGCTGGGTTTAGAACGTCGCGAGACAGTTCGGTCCCTATCCACGGTAGGCG
>Ga0136653_10002318_pt1 | contig 10431 bp, 7 predicted proteins | sample LakKivw275mmetaG_FD_94866 | JGI IMG/M metagenome (GOLD analysis project Ga0136653, IMG submission 94866) | Anoxic lake water microbial communities from Lake Kivu, Rwanda to study Microbial Dark Matter (Phase II) - Lake Kivu water 275m metaG... | ecosystem: Environmental > Aquatic > Freshwater >... | reverse complement strand
GAGGTCCCAATCCTCGGGCCAGAAAGGAGGTATTCGAGCGGCCAGGTATCGGCGGGCCGCCCGCACGAAGCGAGCGCCGCGGCGCGACGAAAGATGGGCCTCGATGGATTCCAGCTCCTCCAGGATCACGCGGGTCTGGTCCACACTGGTCCTCTTTTCGGACTCCCCAGGCCGCTCATCCCACACCTCCCGGCCCGTCTGCTGGGCGATGAAGTCGGCCAGGGAGCAGCCAAAGGCCTCCTGAAAGGATTGAGCGGGGGTCAGGCCGTGATCGGACAGGATGTACAGATCGTAATGACGGCGCTGGTATTTTCGCCTCATCTGGTCAATCTGGCGAATCTGAGCATCAATCCCTTTGAGCACCCGCAGGGCCTCCTGGCTGGTGGAGCCGAAATGGTGGGCCACCTCATCGTAGCCATAGTAGTTGGTGTAGATCGCCGGCACGCCCCGGTAGATGTCCAACAGGCAGGCGAAGGTCTGGATCTCACGGAACACTACGTTGACGATCACCTGGGACAGGGAGTACAAGGGCTGGGGGCGGCGCAGCTTCCTCTCGCGAAGCAATCGCCAGGCAGACAATCCCACATCGCGCAGGTACTCCCACAAGGAGAGCATGATCACGCGCCCTACCCGCAGGGGGTTGAGACAGAAGAGCAGGAGGAACCCCGCGCCCCGGACGCTCTCGAAAAAGTGATGCCGGTTGAAGGCACTGACGGTGAGCAGGGAGAGGCGGGCTCCGCCATCCATGAGGCTCACATAGCTGGAGCCTCCCTCCAGGATACCTCGGCGTCCGGCGGCAATGCGCTGCTGTATGGCCTGAGCGTGGTGGGGCAGCTGACACACAATGGGCTGCCCGGTTTGCTTATCATACCAGCGGAAGGAGGGGATGTCAAAACTGTTGCCGAACATCAGGCCCGCCTGCACCGCAGGGGTGGTGCTGGGCACTCCACAGCGCCAGCGGGCCAGCTTCAGCTCTCCCCGGCGACAGAGGCGGGTCAGGTAGGGCATATAGCCTCCCTCCATGGCGGCCAACAAATCCTTGTGGGATAGGGCGTCAATCTGGAGGATAATAAACCCCTGTCGCGTAGGCGCTTCCGGTGAGGGGCTCATCCCCAGGTGATGAGAGAGGGTCTTGTATTTGCGGGTGTAATAGAGATCATAGAGCGAATCAGCCAGGTCTACGATCCTCTGCGACATCCAGGTCATGGGGACCTCTGTCAAGCAGCGTCTTCGCGTCGTAGCGTCATTGCGTCTCAGCCCCGACGTTTAGGCGCTTGGACGCTATGGCGCTTGTTCACGCGAGTCTCGGCGGACTTCTCTCGCCCAAGGTCTAACCTTGGCTCCACCACCGTCGCCCCGTAGCAACCGAGGACGTCTCGATGGTGCTGGTCAGTAGTGATCAGCATGTGGATACGATTGTCCATGGATGTATTATCCTAAAAGCGGGGGCAACTGTGAAGATTGCCCTCTGGTGACCTTACGCCGAAAAGCCTAAAATGGAGGCCCAAAAGTCGCAAAAAACGAGTTCAGTCCTTGACCCAAGGTGGACAACTGGATATAATAACAAGTGGCTAAGCTGAAGGTTCTTGTCCACAGCAAGCTTTTCCTAATCTGCGAAGCTGAGCGCACTGACCATTATGGCACAAAATGGGTGTAACATCAAGTAGAGGCAACGAGTAACGGGTGGATGGAGCAATGAGTGGGCTGACTCCTTGTTGACTCGATGCCTCGTCAACCCGTTACCCTCTTGAGTGTTGAGAAGCTTTGGAGTGGAACACATGCGACTGCAGAAACCCGTCGTAACGCTGAACTTGAACAGTCACCTGCCCCTGGTGCTGCTTACCGTGTTTCTGTTCCAGCACCTTGTCAGCCCCTCCCGGGTGTGGATCTACCTCATCTGCGGTCTGGGAGGGCTGTTGGTGATATCCTACCTGTGGGCACGGGAGATGGCCGAGCGGGTGCGGGCCTTTCGCGATCTGCGCTACACCTGGATTCAAGTGGGCGACTTGCTGGAGGAGCAGTTCGCTCTGGTGAACGTCTCCTTCCTGCCTGTCCTGTGGGCAGAGATCAACGATGACTCCGATGTGCCCGGCTACTCCGCCAGCCGGGTGGAGACGCTCCCTGCCAACAGCGAGCGGCACTGGACGACTCAAGGTCATTGTCGCCAGCGAGGGCTCTTCACCCTGGGCCCCTGGCAGGTACGGATGGGCGATCCCTTTGGCCTTTTCAGCGCTATCCTTCAGTACCCCGAATTTGAGACCTTGCTCGTCTATCCCCCGGTAGCCAATCTGCCGCCCATCCAATTGCCTGAAGGGACCACCAGTGGCAGCATCCGCTCCCATGTGCGGGCGCTTCACGTCACCACCAATGCGGCCGGCATCCGGGACTATGCCCCAGGTGACAGCTTCCGCCGCATCCATTGGCCTTCTACAGCCCGCCGGCAGAAGATCATGTCCAAGGAGTTTGACCAGGAGCCCTCAGGCGATCTGTGGATCATCCTGGACATGGATGAGGGCGTGCAGGCCGGAGAGGGGGAGGAATCTACCGAGGAGTACGGGGTGATCCTGGCCGCCTCCCTGGCCGATCGCGTCCTGAGGGAAAACCGCGCTGTGGGGCTGGTGGCCCACGGCGGAGAGCGGGTCTTTATCCCCCTGGGCAAGGGACGGGGGCATTTATGGCGCATACTCCGAGGGTTGGCCCATGTCACCACGGCCAGCAATGGCACTCTTGCCGAGACGCTGGAGGAGGAGAGGCGGAACCTGAGGCGGGGGACCACGGCCCTGGTCATCACCCCCTCCACCGATCCCGCATGGGCGGGTGAGCTTCTGGCGCTGAGCCAACGGGGGATTGCGACCACGGCCATCCTCCTGGATGCGGCTTCCTTTGATGGCCGCACGGATGGCCGGACGCTGGCCATGCGGTCTCTATTGGCCGATCAAGGCATCCCCACCCACATTGTCGCTCAGGGCTATCCCTTCCAGATCCGACTCCAACAGCCGGCTGGCCGTTGGGAGTTCAAGGTGCTGGGCACCGGGCGGGCCATCGCCGTGCGCCGGCCGCACAGGGTAGGAGTGTAGAGAACATGGGCCTGGTCATTCGACTATTTCGCACGCTGAGAACAGAAGAGGGATGGCTGACCTTCATCCTGGGCCTGGGCCTGGTGCTCTGCCTGCCCCTGGTCATGGCGGAGATCAATTGGGTTCCCGGGCTGAGCACCACCGTGCCCATCGCGCTGGCGGCCTACCTGCTGGGCATCCTGCTGGCCAAATCCCCCTTCCCTGGCTGGCTGGCGACCCTGGTGTCCGCTGCGATAGGGGCCGAGTTCGTGGCCAACCAGATAGGCCGCATCCTTCCTCCCCTCGTCCCTTTGGTGGAGGAGATCATCCGAGGGGTGAGATGGCTGTGGCAGCTATGGTGGACCCACACTCTGTCCCCTGACCTTCCCTTCCGGGAGTTGGCCCTCCAAGTAGGGGAGCGGGCAGAGCTGTTCTATGCCCACATCTGGTGGTGGGGCTACTCCGCGCTGACAGGTGAGCCCTTTACCGATCCGACCAGTACCGTGTTTCTGCTGTTGATGGGGCTGATAGTATGGGGGATCAGCGCCTACGCCGCCTGGGGCCTCTACCGCCGGCGGCAGGTGCTGGCTTCTTTCCTGCCAGTGGGGCTGGGCCTGACGGTAAATGTCTTCTACAGCCGTCAGGGACAGTGGTACCTGCTGGGTTTTCTGGCGGGGGTGATTTTCCTCTCCGCCTGGGAGCATTTGTTCGCCCTGGAGCAGAAATGGAAGCGGACGGGGATGGATTACGCGGAGGCCATCCGGCTGGACGTGGCCATGGCCGGGCTGCTCACCTCCGCCGTGATGCTGGGGCTGGCCTACCTTTTTCCCTACATCACCACCTACAAGGTGTCTATCCTCTTCTGGAAGTATGCCGAGCAGCCCTGGCGGGTAATGGCCGATACCGCCGACCGGCTGTTCAACGAGGTGGAGAACCCCGCCGGCCCTGCGGAGGAGGGCCCTGAGATCCCTGCCGGGCCCATCGTGGGCGGCATCCCGATGAGCGCCATCTCCGGACTGCCCCGACTGCACCTGCTGCGCCAGGGAGAGGAGCTGGGCAGTCGGGTGGTGATGTATGTGGATACCGACGAACCGCCTCCCCCTGTGCGTGAGGAGGAATACTACCTGAGGCTCGAAGAGTTAGAGAGGGCTCCCAAGCACTACTGGCGGAGCATGACCTACGATGTGTACAATGGGCGGGGGTGGCAGAACTCGGCGGAAGAGGAGAGGTCCCTTCTGGCCAATCAGGCCATCTCCAACCTCGGTGAGTGGGAAGCACGCAAGCGGCTGAAGCAGGAATTTGAGCTTTTGACCCCCTACGAGTTGGCCCTCTACGCTGCCAACCAGCCCTTTATTTTCGATCAGCCGGCCCAATCCAGGTGGCGGAGCGCCGGCGATCTGATCGGCGTGGAGAGCTCTTCCACAGAGATCACCTACACAGCGGTCTCGCTGGTGCCCGAGGTGACCTCTGACCAACTGCGGGCTGCAGGGGATGAATACCCGGAGTGGGTGACAGAGCACTACCTGCAGTTGCCAGACACCCTCCCCTCACGGGTGAGGGAACTGGCTGAGCAGGTGGTGAAAGAGGCAGAAACCCCCTATGACCAGGCGCTGCTCCTGGAGAATTACCTGCGCAACTATGACTACTCCCTGGACATCCCCTCCCCCCCTCGCAACCGGGATGTAGTGGATTACTTCCTCTTCGAGCTGCAACAGGGATACTGTGATTACTATGCCTCCGCCATGGTCGTCATGGCCCGCAGCGTGGGGCTTCCAGCCCGCCTGGCGGTGGGCTATGCCATGGGCAGCTATGACTACCTTCGGGGCAAGTACACCGTGATCGAGAGGGACGCCCACTCCTGGGTGGAGATCTATTTCCCCTCTTACGGCTGGGTTGAGTTCGAGCCCACTGCGGCGCGGTCTGTCTTCTACCGCCCTGGTGCACCTCCGTCTCCATTGGGTGGGGGGACCACACAGCGTCTGCCTCCCAAGTCCCTACCCGAGGAGGCGGACACGGCGGCTAGATGGGACTGGCGGTCGGTGGCCATCGCCGGGGGATTGATGCTCTGGCTGGCCTTCCTGGCCCTATCCGGGTGGCGCCGCTGGCGGCAGGCACGGATGACGCCAGCGGACTACGTGGGCCGCTTCTGGGAGCAGCTGATCCGCTACGGGATGCGATTGAAGGTCATGCCTCGACCCAACCAGACGCCAGTGGAGTACGCCCAAGCGTTTAATAGCCGGCTTCAGGAGCGGGCGCTGGACACAGCCCACTGGGCGGAGCGGGTGGCGCGGGATATCCGGCTGGCACGCCGGGAGGTTAACTTGCTCACCGAGGCCTACGTCCGGGCGCGCTACAGTTCCCATCCCCTGACGGGGGAGGACAAGTACCAGGTGATACACACCTGGAAGCAACTGCGCCGGCGACTGCTCTTCCTCTGGCTCGCGCCAGTGGTACCATAAAAGTCGGAAGGCAGAAGGCAGAATCGTTCTGCCTTCTGCCTTTTCACTTGATGGCTATAGCATGATGATACTCAAAGTGGGCCCTGAACAAGGGCTGGCCTTTGGGGAGGAACTGAAAAGCCATCTAGCCTCACTCTCGCAGGGTGTCACGTTGTGGGCCATTCTAGCGGCTGTGATCGCCTTTGCCCTGTTCCTGTCCACATTGCAGACAGACATCAACGGCAGCGAACACCCCTACGCCACCAACGTAGGCAACTTCCAGAACGCGCTGCCTCGTTGGGGCCTGGTGCACCGGCCGGGATATCCCCTTTACTGCTTGACTGGCTCGCTGTTCGTCAACGGGATGCGCCTCCTCGGCCTGGAGCCGGCGGCTGGAGCATCGCTATGGTCAGCAATCTGGGGTGGGGTGGCGGTGGCCCTGCTGACCCTTCTGGCTCACACTTTGGGATCGCCAGCTCCGGCAGCGGCCTGGGGTGGATTGGTGGCGGCTCTCTCCACCTCCTTTTGGGCGGATGCCTCTCTAGCCGAGGTGCACACTCTGACCACGGCCTTCGTCGCCGCGTCCCTGCTTCTGAGCCTTCGCTTCGAGGGAAAGGGCCTGCGGGCTAATCTGCTCCTACTCGCTCTGGCCTTCAGTCAGGGCATCACCCACCAACGGAGCGTCCTCCTCCTGGCGCCAGTTACGCTGTTGCTGGTAACGCCCCGCCTTCGGTCCATCGGCCGGGAGCTTCTCCCGATGGCTGGCCTGGTGGCCCTGGCCCCTCTGGTGTATCTATACCTTCCCCTTCGCGCCTGGCAGGGGGCCAGTTGGATGTCCAGCGTCTCCCCCGGGACGTGGCATGGTTTCTGGGCCATGGTAACGGACACCAAAGTCGAAAGGGTAGTACAATGGCCGAGGAGCTTAGCCGAGGTGGGGATACGGGCCGAAGGCATGTTGAATATCCTGGCTGACGATCTGCCACTTTTCGTGTTGGCCTTGGGACTTCTGGGGCTGCTTCTCCCAGCTTTGTCCGGGCAGCGCTGTCGAGCCCTGGCTTTGACCCTGGCCTGGGTGCCTTATGTCCCCCTGTGCATTCTGATCTGGGAGGGCCGTGTATCCGATGCGCTCCTGGCAGCCAAGCTGCCCATGGTCCTCCTGAGCGGGGTGGGACTGGCGCTGCTGGCCGGCTGGCTAGCCCGCTGTCTGCCTTGGACCACATGGCCTCTGGCGGCGGTGATGGTCGCGCTGCTGCTGGGGCTGGTGGTGGCTCACCGCCCGGCGGTTCTGGCCATCAGCCGGGATCGAGCAGCAGAGGAGATCATCGCCACTGCAGAGCAGGTGGCTTATCCTGTAGAGAGCCGCCCGATCGCTTTCATGGCGCTGTGGGGACGTGACTTTTGGGCCCTGGCCTACGCGCAGGCATTCCGGGGGCAGCTTCCCGGCCTCAATCTGGTGCCCCACGATGCCCATTTCGGGGAATTGATCGCTAACGGAAGCCGCCTGCTGACGCTCAGCCGGACGATGTACCGCTGCCCGATTTCCTGGTGGGAGGAACGCCTGGGGCGAGTTCACCTCACTTCCGCTGCACCCGGCGTAATTGAGCTCGGCACTGTACCTCTCCTCCACGCCGCTGAGGTCCCAGCGGGTACAAGCCTTGAGCTGGGCAATTTCATTCGGATCCTTTCAGCGCAACTGATGCTGACGAGCCCGAAGACCTACCTGTTGACCATCTATTGGCAGGCGGAGGATATCCCGCTCTTTGATTACAGTGTGGCGGTCCACCTGGTGAGTCACGATCCCCCATGGGGGCCTCAGGACATCCTGGCCCAGGCGGATCGAGCCCACCCCGTGGATGGCTGGTATCCCACCTCTCGCTGGAGCAAGGGCGAGATCGTCAGGGATCACTACCTGATCCGCACCCCGGATGGGGGTCAGCCGGTGGCCGTGCGGTTGACCATGTATCGGCAGGCAGCGGATGGTCAGTTCATCAACAGCGCCTGGCTGTCGCTGCCCCTGTCCGTCTCACCGTGACGAGTTGCGCTCCGTGGTGCAGTGGCTGGCTGGCAAGTATCGTCAACTTTGGCCTCACCTGCTGTGGACCAGGCGGTAGCAGAAGTGTGGGGGCTGAGTGGGGAGGAGTTGGGGGGATAGGGTGGGAGGTTACGATCTTGAGAAACGCCAGCGACACTCCATCCGCCTGCCAGGGTACAACTATACCCAACCGGGGGCTATTTTGTCACGATCTGCACCCACGGGGGAGAATGCCTGTTGGATGAGGTGGTAGATGGCGAGATGGTGTTGAGCGAGTATGGGAGGATCGTGGACGAGGAATGGCATCATACAGCGCAATTGCGTCCGTATGTGACCCTAGACGCCTTTGTGGTGATGCCCAACCACATTCATGGCATTCTCTGGATCGAAGGTTGTAGGGGCGAGCCTCGCCCCTACCCGCCTTGTGGGGTAGCACCGGGGTCATTGGGTACCATCGTAGGCGCGTTCAAATCGGTGGTCACCCGTCGCATCAACCAGATGCGGGGCACCCTTGGTGCTCCCGTGTGGCAACGCAACTACTGGGAACACATTATCCGCAGCGAGCAGGCTCTCCAGGCCATCCGACAGTACATCCTCAACAACCCAGCCCGCTGGCACTTGGACCGTTACCATCCGGCGGCTGTAGGTCGGGATCCACAGGCGAAGGCTCTGTGGCAACTGCTGCGGGAGTAGGGGCAGGTCTCAGACCTGCCCCTACTACAACTAACTCCGCCCCCATTCATTCTTTAGAATGGCATACTCCAGGCTGTCCACCAGGGCCTGCCAACTGGCCTGGATAATGTTCGTGGAACTACCTACTGTGCTCCAACTGCGCCCGTCGTCGGCGGAGTCGATGAGCACCCGCACCTGAGCACCGGTACCCTCCTTTTCGTCCAGGATGCGCACCTTGTAGTCCGTGAGGTGCGCATTCTTCAGTTGGGGATAGACGGGTAAGAGCGCCTTGCGCACCGCCTTGTCCAAGGCATTGACCGGGCCGTTGCCTTCGGCTGCAGTGTGGATCACCTCGTCACCAATGCGCAGCTTGACCATCGCTTCAGACACCAGCCCCCGCCCCCACCGGCTCTCCACCAGCACCGTGAAGTCCAGAAGCTCGAAAGGAGGCTGGTATCCCAGCTGCGTCCGCCGCATGAGCAGCTCCATGGATCCCTCCGCCCCCTCAAACTGAAAGCCCTGGCTCTCCAGCTCCTTGACCCGCGCCACGATGGCCCGCACCTGCTGGGGGTCTTCCTCCAGTGAGATGCCGAACTCGCGGGCTTTGGCCAGCACATTGGCCTTGCCCGACAATTCCGAGACGACCACCCGGCTGCGGTTGCCTACCAACAGGGGATTGATGTGCTGATAGCTCTCCTCGCATTTGGCCATCGCGTCGGCGTGCATGCCCCCTTTGTGGGTGAAGGCACTGGCCCCCACGTAGGGTTGGAAGGGATTGTGGCTGAGGTTGGCGATCTCGGCCACATAGTGCGAGACCTCAGTGAGGTGTGCCAGTTGTTCGGAGGACAGGCACTCAAACCCCATCTTGAGCTGAAGGTTGGGGATCACGGAGCATAGGTCCGCATTGCCACATCGCTCACCGTAGCCATTGATGGTGCCCTGCACCTGCACCGCTCCATGTTCCACTCCTATCAGGGTGTTAGCCACGGCCAGCTCTGCATCATTGTGGGCGTGGATGCCCAGGGGTACATCTATCGTCCGCCGCACTTGGTCCATAGCCTGGGCAATCTCGGAGGACAGGGCTCCACCATTGGTGTCGCACAGGATGATCCGTTCCGCGTCACCTCGATCTGCGGCTCGCAGTGTCTCCAGGGCATAGTCGGAATTGGCCTTCAGGCCATCGAAGAAATGTTCGGCATCGTAGAAGACGCGCCGGCCGTGGGCCCGCAGAAAAGCACAGGTGTCGGTGATCAGGCGCAGGTTCTCCTCCAGGCTGGTGCGCAATACCTCATGCACATGCAGGTCCCAGCTTTTCCCCACCACGGCCACCACCTCGGTGTTGGCCGCGAGGAGTTGCTGCATGTTGGGGTCCTCGGCCGGGTCCATCCCCACCCGGCAGGTCATGCTGAAAGCGGTCACTACGGTCTGGTGCAGGCCCAGGTGGGATGCGCGCTCGAAGAACTCCGCGTCCTTGGGATTGGAGCCTGGCCATCCCCCCTCGATGTAGTCAATCCCCAACTCGTCCAGCTTGCGGGCGATTTTCTCCTTATCCGCCAGTGAGAAGGAGATCCCCTCTCTCTGAGCCCCATCGCGAAGGGTTGTGTCGTACAGTTCCAGGTTCCTCATCTCTCCCCCTTTCTGTCATGAAGGGTCAGCCTTTGGAGCTCCCCACAGCTCCCCTAGCTGTGCTATCTCCCTCGCAGCGACGACGGGGGAGGATGGAGAGATCAACAGAAAAACCTCCCTGTGGGAGGTCTTGGATACTACGTGGTGTGAACTGACACCTGGTGATCATCCCCTCCCAGCAGGCAATGACTCCTCAATAATGGCTATGAGGAGAGCAATGGAGCGGATGATCAGAGTGTGCCGATGGTATCCGTTGGGCATCAGCATCACGATCTCTGAGATTCTATTTCCATCTGGCGCGGCGAGCCAGCAAGCGGTCACGCACGCCTTGAGGGTCAAAGCGGGACTCATTCTGCATTCGCACCGCGTTCGCCTGGACTTCTCGTTGTTGCAAGTACGCTTCGACTTCCGATGGCCATCGGAGGTAATAGCCGATCACGTGATAGACATCGGCGAGATTCAAGGAGGGATACTGCTGGACGATTTCTTCAGCAGTTGCGCCGTCAGGGTAGCACCACAGAATAGCGTGGAGTTAGTGAAGTTGCTCTCCAAGCGGAAAAGGGGTTATCATTGGGCTTGGTTATAACCCAACTAACCCGCTTGGAGG
>Ga0136653_10002317_pt1 | contig 10431 bp, 5 predicted proteins | sample LakKivw275mmetaG_FD_94866 | JGI IMG/M metagenome (GOLD analysis project Ga0136653, IMG submission 94866) | Anoxic lake water microbial communities from Lake Kivu, Rwanda to study Microbial Dark Matter (Phase II) - Lake Kivu water 275m metaG... | ecosystem: Environmental > Aquatic > Freshwater >... | reverse complement strand
TGAAACCGGTGGTGGACACTCTGGTGGTGGAAGGCTTTGATGGGGAATGGTATATCTATGAACTCCTGCCGGCCTACAATCCCTTGGTGGCGGGCAATCCCGACGCCGTCGATCTTTATACCGCCTGGAATTCGCTGGACGGGATCACCACTGCCAGCAGCCGGCATCAGAAACGCGGCGTGGATGACGACGGCGATGGCATCATCGATGAGGATTTTGTGGGCTACACCTTCCCCCTGCGCCAGGCTGACGAGCTGCCTGTCCAGTTCCAACACTTTGGCGGCCAGCACATTGCCCAGACCAACAACTATGCCACCATCACCGAAGGCTTCAACTCCGAGATCTGGTTCCCCCTGGGATTTATGGACCTCTCCGACCGCAGCTTTGCCAGCTATGCCTTCTCCGCCCCCTACGACGATGATGGGGACAACCGTCTGGATGAGGATGGAGCGCCGGTCTCCGAACAGGATTTCATCTCCTACTATTACGACTACTGCCCTTTCGGCACGGTGGGCGACCGCGACCTGGGACGGGACAGAGCCATGAACCGGCATTATCCGCTGCGGGTGCGGGTGCGCCAGATGAGCTACCAATGGAGCTATGACTACATCAAAAATCTGGTCTATGTGGAATTCAACATCACCAACATGAACATCGCCACCCAGGACACCCTGTTCGACTGCACCATGGGCATCTATATGGATTGCGACTGCGGGCCGCAGACCATGACCGGCATCTATGAGGACGACCTTTCCGGCTATGTGAAGGGCACCGGCTATGAATTTGCCTATACCTACGACGCGGACGGCGACGGCGGCCTTACAACGGGCCTGATCGGCGCCCGGGTCTGCACCCCCGATCCGGAACAGCTCAGATTCCACTGCTGGTATTGGAAAAGCGACGACGGGCCGGACGATTACAACCCCTATTCCTTCAATTATGCCCCCCGCCGCACCGCCAATGAGAAATACTGGCTGCTGACGGGACGCAACCCGGATGACACCAAGTTTCAGCCCCTGCGCCCGGAACAGGACGACATCACCGAATTCGTGCAGCCTTCGCCCAACGACACCCGCTTCCTCTTTTCCTTCTACGGCGCCCAACCCGGCACCCCGGATTATGACGACACGGAAAACGGCGTCTATTACAAGCGCTGGAACCTGCCTCCCGGCCGTACCATGAAGATCGTGGTGGCTGTGTTTCCCGGCGACAACAAGGAAGACCTCAAGCGCACCGCCCGCTGGGCCAAGGAGATCTATGGCCAGGCCCAGACCCTGGTGACGGTGGTGCTGCCGGACACCTTTCCGCACTACAATCCCCCCGAACCGCCGGACATCCCCAAACTGTTTGCGGAACTGAAGGATGACGGTAACCGAATTGACCTTTATTGGGACAACCGCAGCGAATTTTCCTATGATACCAAGGTGATCAACAGCGCAGTGATTGGATGGCAGAATCCCAATAGCCCGGTGTTCAAGCCAACCCTGGACAGCGATCCACTCTTTGTGGACTGGAGCGGTTTCCCACCCCAGTTCCAGCCCAATCTGAACGATCCGGGCTTTGCCTTCAATATGAACGCCACCGTCAATCCCTTCACCGCCTACCGGCTGCGGCACGATTTCCAGGGCTATGGCGTGTGGGGCAGAAGCGGCAGCGGCTCGCAGGAGGATTGGGTGCTGGTCGAGCGCTGGGACAAGGTGGATACCGCCCAGGACCATGCGGATTATGTGGTGAACAGCATCAGCCTGCATGCGGATTCGCTCTATGTGGATTATGGAGGTTACATTGGCATCAACAAAGGCCTGCCCAACCGCAACGAATGGCAACCGGAGACGGATTATCCGCTTTATACCTGCTATGACGAGAACTACTTTTTTGCCCCCAATCCGGCGGAGACCTTTTATGGCTTTCCGATCTATGATCCCGCCGTGGAGTGGTCACCGGGGCTGGAATATGAGTCGGAACAGATCGCCATGGCCAATCCCACCCTTCCGGACGAGATCATCAAGAACCTGCAGGCCAGGCTGTTCAAGCATCCGGAGATGCGGGACGATGTGTTCTATGAACTCTACGACACCCGGATGATTCCGCTGCCCGGGCATGGCGGCCAGGTGGCGATCCCGGCTGTCGAGGGTGATACCGCAGCCCTGGAAGCGATGTGCGACAAACGCTTGTCCCGGCGCTATTACACTTCCTCGATCCTTTATCCGCGCAAGGGGATGGAATATTATGTGGCGGTGACCGCCTTTGACCGGGGCATTCCCTCCCACGACCTGAATTTCCTGGAAACCGGGCGGGACGCCGACGCCAACATGAAGATCTTCTTCCCCGGCAGCCTGGCCAAAGCCAATCTGGACAATATCTATGTGGTGCCCAATCCCTATCTGGGCAGAAGCAAGTTCGACGGCAGAAGGGAAAACGACAGCAAGGGGGACAAGAGCCGGCGGCTGTGGTTCGTGAACCTGCCCCAGCGCTGCACCATCCGCATCTATACCCTGGCCGGGGACCTGGTGAAGGAGATCGAGCACGACGGCGCTTATCAGGCGGACATCATCAATATCTCCAAAGCCGCTGCCCAAGGCCTTTCCGCCAGCGGTATCCACGATTGGGACCTGCTCTCCAAAAACCGCCAGATCATCGCACCGGGGGTCTATCTCTATTCGGTAGAGAACCGGGCTGACAACCAACGGAAGGTGGGCAAGTTCGTCATCATCAAGTAAACAGGGCCTTTTATCCCTGCCCAGAAGAGGGGTGGTCTGGATCGGTTTGGTATATCTCAAAAGAAATTCTGCTTGACACCGGGCGTATCTCAGAATTTTGAACCTCACAGCAAAATTTGCAGAGGAGAAATGTGTGTATGCTTAAAGTGTCGTTAGCCCCCGATGGCAGGGAATACCCTTTGCCAACCGAGGAAGAAAATGCCAAAGAACGAGAGATACTGACGAAGATAACCCAGGAGCAGCGTGCCCTGGGACGCAAGATTGTGGCGGTGCAGGGCCTGGGCTTTGTGGGCTGCGTGATGGCCACCGTGGTTGCCGACGCCACCGATAAGGACGGCAATCCCTATTACTATGTGCATGGGCACCAGAGAGCCTCCAAACGCTCCTTCTGGAAAGTGCCGGTGATCAATTCCGGCATCCCGCCGGTGAGCTCCTCCGATCCTGAGGTGCCGGAGATCTTTCACCGCACGGTGGTTGAGAAGAAGAATTTCCGTGCCACCAGCGAGGATTTCGTCTACAGCTTGGTGGACATTGTGGTGGTGGATATCCAGCTGGACGCCACCAAACCCTCCTTTGGAGAGGCGGAAAAGGGCTTTTGCGACCTGTTGGCTTTCCGCGAGGGTATCAGGACCCTGGGTCAGTATATCCAGCCGCATTGCATGGTGCTGGTGGAAACCACCGTTCCTCCCGGAACCTGTGAAAAGGTGGTGAAACCGATCCTGGAAGAGGAATTCACCAAACGCGGTATCGATATCAACCTCCATCCGCCCCTGATCGCCCATTCCTATGAACGTGTGATGCCGGGTGCCAAATATGTGGCTTCCATCCGTGATTTCTGGCGTGTGTTTTCCGGCATCAATCAACAGAGCATCGACCTCTGCCGGGAATTTTTGACCAACTGCCTGGATGTGGAAAACTATCCACTTACCCAACTGGACAACACCAATACCTCCGAACTGGCCAAGACCATGGAGAATTCCTACCGGGCCACTAATATCGCCCTCACCCTGGAATGGGCACGCTTTGCCGAGCAGATCGGCGTAGACCTGTTCAAGGTGCGCGACGCCATCCGCAAACGCAAGGGCACCCACGACAACCTGCTGCGCCCCAGTCTGGGCGTGGGCGGTTATTGCCTCACCAAGGACCCTGTGCTGGCCAACTGGGCGATGCAGACCCTGTTCGGGCTGGAGGGCTGCCTGGATGTGGCCATCCGCTCCGTGAACATTAACGACACCATGCCGCTGCACACCATAGAGATCGTCAGAAAGGAATTTGAGACCCTGCGCAACCTGAAGATCGCCGTGCTGGGCGTTTCCTATCTGGAAAACGTGGGCGACACCCGCTACTCGCCATCCAAAACACTGGTGGAGTTCCTGCGCAAGGAATTTGCCCTGGCCTACACCCATGATCCCTATGTGGAAGTCTGGCCGGAATTGGAGGATTCCCAGGTGGAAAGCGACCTGAATAAGGTGCTGCCGGAAGCCGATGTGGTGATCTTCGCCGTGGGACACGACCAGTATAAGAACCTCCGGCCAGCGGAAGTGGTGGCTCTGTGCGGCACCAAGCCCCTGATCGTGGATTGCTCGAACTTCCTTTCCGACGCCACCATCGCCGAATACAAGAAACTCGGCTGCAAGGTGCGCGGTGTGGGAAAAGGGCATATCATAGACTGAACATCCCCACTACTCTGATAAACTAAGCAGGCGGGAAGGCTCCCGCCTGTTTTGTTTGCCCCAGAAATAACTTGCCAAAAACAGCCCTCCCCCCAGTCTGACCAAAACCAATGGTGGAGGAATCATGAACACCAGTTACAAAAACATGGAGATCAAGATCAAACCCATGAAAATGGGGTTGCTGACAGCGATTCTGCTCAGCTTGCTGCTGTTTGCCATCCTGCTCTACTTCTTTCTGCCCGTGTTTTCCCTGCGCTTCGTGGGCTGGGCGTTCGGAGTGGCTTTCTGCTTGTTTCCGCTGTTCAGCATAGCCCGCATCCGCAAGCTGGCCATCATCATCTATCTGCTCCTGGGACTGTTCGTGGTGCTGGGCATCCTTTCTTCTGCTTCGCTGTTCCAGTCCCGCAACTACCGCAACCTGATCGGTGAGGTGAAACAGACCGAATTCACCGAACTGGTCTCTCCGGTGAAACTGGACCAAGTGCCGATCGTTGACCGCAACTTCGCCGCCTCACTGGCGGAAAAGAAGCTGGGCGAGGATTATGCCCTGGGCAGCCGCGTAACCCTGGGTTGGCCCACCCGCCAGATGGTGGATGGACGGTTGTTTTGGGTGATCCCGCTGCTGCACAGCGGCTTTTTCAAATGGCTGACCAACGCCTCCAACGGCACTCCCGGCTATATCATGGTTTCCGCCACCAATCCGCAGGACATCACTTTTGTGCGAGAGCTCCAGGGCAGGCCGGTGAAGATCAAATACCAGCCCGAGGCCTATTTCAACCATGACCTCCACCGCCACCTCTATCTGCATGGCTATGTCACCCGGGGCCTGGCCGACTTCACCTTTGAGGTGGATGACGATGGCGAACCCTATTGGACCACCAAGGTCTATACCAACAAGGTGGGCATAAGGGGACCCGAAGCCATCGCCCTGGCGGTGGTGCATGCCGGCACAGGTGAGATCAGGCATTATCCGCTCAGGCAGAGCGATGGCGGGTGGTCGGATGAGAACATCCCGGCCTGGATCGATCGCGTCCAACCCGCAAATTTCGTGCTGGCTCAGCTCAACTGGTGGGGTGCCTATGTGAACGGATTCTGGAACACCGTATTCGGCAAGCGGGACATGCTGATGGTTACCGAAGGCTACAACATTATTTATGGCAACGACAACCGCAGCTACTATTATACCGGCATGTCCAGCGTGGGCTCGGATGAGGGAACGGTGGGCTTCCTGCTCACAGACACCCGCACCAAGCGCACCCATCTTTACCGCATGAGCGGTGCCACTGAATATGCCGCCATGCAATCCGCCGAGGGCAAGGTGCAAAACTTCAAATATACCGCCACCTTCCCCATCCTGGTCAATATGAACGGCGTGGCCACCTATTTCATGACCCTGAAGGACGGAACCGGCCTGGTGAAGCAATTCGCCTTCGTCTCGGTGAAGGACTTCAGCCTGGTGGGGGTGGGGGAATCCATCAAAGCTGCGCGGGACAACTATCTGATGATGCTCGCCAGCAGCCGCACCGGCATCCTGCCCGGCGGCAGCGCTGAGAAAATTGCCCTCTCCGGCACCATCGAACGCATCGGAACGGACATCAAGGAAGCCCGCGCCTATTACTACCTCAGCCTGGCGGAAACTCCCGGCTTCATCTACATCGCCACCACCGACCTCAGCAGCTTCCTGCCGGTGGCCAAACCCGGCGACAGCGTGGAACTGGAATATCAGGATACCGGGGAGAAAGAGATCAATCTGAACGCCCTCAGGATAAGCAACCTGGAGTAAGGGAAACCTGCCCCATGTTCCTCTGATGATCTATTCCGGTCTCAGCAAGAGGCAGCTATCATAAAGAGCTTTGAACATAGAGGCAAAAAAAACGGGCATCGTTCTGATACCCGTTTTTTAAGGACTGCGCTATTTGAATTTAGCGATACTGACTAGGGTGTGACAGCCGGAGTAGCTTCTCCAGCCAGTGTATCCACTGTATCCACAACTGCCGGAACATCTTCGACCTGAAGAGTGTCCACAGCTTCCGGTTCGGCGTCAACTTTCTTCTTGCAGCCGATGACTGTCAGCATGCTGATGAGCATCATAGCGATCAGTAACAGTACGATAAGTTTCTTCATTTTTGATTCCTCCATAAGTGAAATCCGTATTTTTTTGGGTTTGTTTTTTTTGATTTAAGGCAATTTATAGCCCTGCCACAGGCTTTTGTTTGAAAGATCATTTGGGGCTGAAAGCCTTTAGCAATCTTTCACACAGTCCTTACTCACATCTATATACTGACATATTGGGTGCCACAATAACAACTATGATATTTTTGGCAAGTTATTTTTTCAAAAGTAGGCGTCCACTCCGGCATGGATCATCCCGGAACCAAGGTCAGCAAAGCCTTTTTCCCGGTAACCGAGACCATATTCGATGCCCAAGATCCCCAGGCGGGTCTTCACCTTGATGCCCAAACCAGGGGCAAAGATATCCTTGCGGTAGCGGTTATCCGGCAGTGCGACCAGACCCTGGTCCCAGAACAAATAGACTCTCGATTCGGCACCCAGCAGGTAGCGCAGTTCCGCGCTACCCCAAGCCAGGCGCCAACTACTGAATTCATCCTCGCGATATCCCCGCAGGGAATTGTAGCCACCCAGGCGGTACAGCGAAAAGTCCTCGGCGGCGGGGTCATCCAGATTGCGCAGATGGAAGCCGAGGGCGGAAATCCAGCGCCGGGAAAGGCTGAGATAGTTCACATTGTCCACTTCGAAAGCGCCGCGCCACTTCTTGCCGGTGTCCGAATTCTGGATACGATACAGCACGCCCAGTTCAAAGCCCTTTTGCGGATTCAGGTTGCGGTCACGGCTGTCCAGGTTCCAAAAGGCGCCGATGCTGCGGGTGGAATTCTTGCTTATTTCGTCACTTTCTTCCAGCTCCGGAGCAGGGCTTTCCAGATAGCGGAGAATGCTCTCGCTCGCCAGTTCCAGGCCGTAGCGCTGGTTGCCGTGGTAGGAATAGATTTCGGTTTCCAGGCGGGATTTGATCCAGGCGTCGTCCTGCTCGCTGCGGTTGAGGAAGAGATCGCCGGAGAGGGGAAAACGGTGTGGCCCGGATTCGTGGTAGGCCAGCTCCAGTTCACTGTTGAGGGTGGTCTTGCGCCAGTGCAGAGCGATCGAGCGGTCGCTGCCCCAAAGGTTCATAAAGCGCAGGCGCAACAGCCCGGTAAGCTCATATTTCTGATTGCGCTGGCCCAGCCCCAGCACCCCTTCCAGATAGGTCATCCTGCCTTCCTCGATCCGGATCAGGAGGCTGGATTCATCGATGGGTTCGATCAGGCAATCGGTGATGTAGCTCTTGCGCAGGATGTTCTGTTCGGCGGCAGCCAACACGGAGGGGGTAACCTGCCGGGCGCGGTCGAGCCCGGAAAGCCTGACCAATGTGTTGTCCCGGGTGTGCTGATTGCCTTGGAAGAAAAAGCGTTCCAGGCGGAAGGGTTTGCCCTCGCGGATGCCGATCCAGGCGGTAAGCCCGTCTGCCTGCACCAGGGAATCCAGTTCCACCACTGCAAAGAGATATGACCGCTGTTCATAGGCCTGCAAAACTTTCTGCATCAGCGCCGGAAGTTCGCCGATCCGAAAACTCTGCCCTTCGCCCAGGTAGAGCACGCTGAGCAGCTTGGCTTCGGTGAAATAGCGCATTCCGGTGAAGCGCAACGCCACCTCGTCCGCCGCCATCACCTCCTCCAGGCGGAACCTCAGTTCCAGTTCGCTTTCGGAAAGGGGAACCAGCTCCGGATTGGAGATGCGCACAAAGGGGCGCCCCTGCCTGTGCAGATAGGACTGCATGGCGTTCAGGGCGGCATTCACCACCGCGGGATCATATTCGCTGCCGGTGGTTAGTGCCGCTGCCTTTAGCAGCGCTGCCTCTTCCAGGGGAAAATTGGCCTCAAAGCTGATCCTTTCCACGGTCAGGGCTGCCACAGAAACAAGCAGGAACCAGTTCAGCAGCAGCAGGAAGCCGGTTTTCATGGGGAAGGGATCAGTCCCGGTCTGCCTTCAGCACCGCCAGGAAGGCTTCCTGGGGCACGGTCACGCTGCCGATCTCCTTCATCTTCTTTTTGCCTTCCTTCTGCTTTTCCAGCAGCTTGCGCTTGCGCGTTACATCCCCGCCGTAGCATTTGGCCAGCACATCCTTGCGCATGGGGTTGATCGTGCTGCGGGCGATGATCTTGGCGCCGATGGCCGCCTGTAGGGCGATCTTGAACAAATGCCGCGGGATCACCTCCTGCAGGGTGTCGGTAACGCTTTTCCCCCAGTTGTGGGCTTTGTCCTGATGGCAGATAAAGCTCATGGCATCCACCTTTTCGCCGTTGATCAGGATATCCACCTTCACCACGCGGGAGGGGCGGAAGTCCTTGAAGGCATAGTCCAGCGAGGCATAACCGCGGCTGACGGTCTTCAGTTTGTCATAGAAATCGAAGATGATCTCGATCAGGGGCATCTCATAGTGGAGCGCCACGCGTTTTTCATCGATGTATTGGATGTTTTTCTGGATGCCGCGCCGTTCCTGCGCCAGTTTCATGATGTTGCCGATATAATCCGTGGGAACGATGATCTCGGTATCCATATAGGGTTCATTGATGGTCTCGATCAGGTTGGGATCGGGGAAATCGATGGGATTGTTGACCACAAGCTGCTCCCCGTTCTTCAGATCGATCTGGAAGCGCACGCTGGGCGTGGTGGCGATGATGGGGATGTTATATTCCCGCAACAGGCGTTCCTTCACGATCTCCAGATGCAGCATGCCCAGGAAACCGCAGCGGAAGCCATAGCCCAGAGCGGCGGAGCTTTCCTTTTCATACACCAGCGAGGCGTCATTGAGTTTCAGCTTGGCGATGGATTCCACCAAGTTCTCATAGTCCTCGCCATTGATGGGGAAGATGCCGCTGTAGACCATCGGTTTGGGCTCCATAAAGCCAGGCAGGGACTGGGCGCAGCCTCCCTTGGCGAGGGTGATGGTATCCCCCACGCGGGCATCCGCCACTTCCTTGATATTGGCGATTATGTATCCTGCCTCTCCGGTGGTGAGTTCGGTCTGGGGAGCGAATTTCAGCCCCAGATAGCCGATCTCCTCGATGTCATATTCCCGGCTGGTGGAGAACAGCTTGATGCGGTCGCCTTTGCGCAGCGAACCGTCGAACATCCGCACCAGCACCACCACGCCGCGATACATGTCGAAATAGGAATCGAAGATCAGGGCCTGGGGAGGCTTGTCCGGATCGCCCTGAGGGGCAGGAAGCCTCTCCACCACGGCATCCAGCAGTTCGATGACGCCGGTGCCGGCCTTGGCGCTCACTTTCAGGATCTCGTCCGCGCCACTGCCCAGAATCTCGGCCAGATCATGTTCCGTGCCTTCGATATCGGCTTTGGGCAGGTCTATCTTGTTGATCGCCGGAAGCAGTTCAAGGTTGTTTTCCAGTGCCAGATAGAGATTGCTCATGGTCTGCGCCTCGATGCCCTGGGAGGCGTCCACCAGCAGGATGGCACCCTCGCAGGATGCCAGCGCCCGCGAGACCTCATAGGAAAAGTCCACGTGCCCGGGGGTGTCGATCAGATTCAGGACATAATCCTCCCCTCGGTAGGTATGGACCATGCGCACGGCATGGCTTTTTATGGTGATGCCTTTCTCGCGTTCCAAATCCATGCTGTCCAGCACCTGCGCCACTTCCATGCCCTTACCGATCACATGGGTGGCTTCCAAAAAACGGTCTGCCAGCGTGGATTTGCCGTGGTCGATATGGGCGATGATGCAGAAGTTTCTGATGTTTTCCTGTTTCATGTGTTTCCTTGTCCTGATGGTTCCCCCGCTTCCAGGGGCGATGCTTTAATTGCCATATTGGCAGGAAAATTCCTTAAATTGCGTTCCTGCTGTTTTGTCAACCTTAATCCTGCCCTGAAGAGGAGGAGGCATTGCCAAGGGAAGGGTGGTTTTGATGCGTTCACACGATGAGCTTGACAGATTTAGCCAATTGCGGTATTTGTTTTCTTGATTC
>Ga0136653_10002314_pt1 | contig 10436 bp, 7 predicted proteins | sample LakKivw275mmetaG_FD_94866 | JGI IMG/M metagenome (GOLD analysis project Ga0136653, IMG submission 94866) | Anoxic lake water microbial communities from Lake Kivu, Rwanda to study Microbial Dark Matter (Phase II) - Lake Kivu water 275m metaG... | ecosystem: Environmental > Aquatic > Freshwater >... | reverse complement strand
AATATATACTTAGGATACCTTTAAAATGAATAAAAAACCATTTTCAATCATAATTCCTGTTTTCAATGAAGAACAGGCGATTACTAAAGTTGTTAATGATTTAAAAATAGCTTTTCCAGAATTCGAAATTATTATTGTTAATGACGGTTCAACCGACGCAACCGGGAGGATTGTAAACGAGCTGCCGGTGATCACTGTCCACCATCCCCATAATAAAGGCTATGGCGCCAGCCTGAAAACTGGGATTAATATCGCGACTAATGACAACCTGATTTTTTTCGATGGCGATGGTCAGCATAGAGTAGAAGAAATCCCCCAACTTTTAGAAAAAATCGAGCAATATGATATGGTGATTGGTAAACGTACCATCAGCAGGCATCGTCCGCTGCTAAGACGTCCCGGAATGTTAGTTTTAAAATGGGTTGCACAAATTCTGACCGGGCAGAAAATCCCGGATATAAACAGTGGTTTTAGAGCTGTTAAAAAAAGCGTCATGAAAAAATATATACACCTCTTACCACAAGGATTTTCTGCATCTACAACAATGACACTGGTTTTTATTTCGCGTGGATATAATGTAACCTATATACCGATCAAAGGCGAAAAGCGGGTTGGAAAAAGTACCGTTTCAATATTTAAAGATGGTTTTAATACAACGCTATTAATCCTCCGTATGATTGCGTTGGTTAACCCATTAAAAATATTCTTGCCCTCATCAATAATACTTCTAATTACTGGTATTCTTTGGAGCATTCCCTATCTATTCAAGGGGCAAGGTTTGACGGTTGCTTCATTATTTTTACTTTCTACATCAATTATCACCTTTTTTATTGGAATATTAGCCGACCAAATCTCACAACTACGCCTGGAGAAATACGAATAATGTGCGGTATTTGCGGGATATACAATTTTAGTCAACAGTCACCCATAAGCCCACACGTGCTGCGGGAGATGAATGATTTGCTCATCCACCGGGGACCTGATGAGCATGGAACATTTATCCAAAACAATGTTGGTCTTGGAGTACGACGTTTAAAAATCATAGACCTGAAGACCGGCCAGCAACCTATATCGGATGCCAGCAATCAATTCACAATTGTATACAACGGTGAGGTCTATAATTATAATGAAATCAAAAGACAATTAGTCAACCAGGGTTACCAAATTAAGTCTCAGTCCGACACAGAAGTAATTCTCTATGCATACATTCATTGGGGCTTGCGATTCGTTGATTATCTGAATGGCATGTTTGCCATTGCAATCTGGGACAATCCAAAACAGCAGCTGGTAATTGCCCGCGATCGAATTGGAATCAAGCCCTTATTTTACTATCAGGATGATGAAAAATTGATCTTTGCCTCGGAAATTAAAGCGATATTGTGCCATCCTTCCGTTGATCGAGGTCTGGAGACTGACTCACTTTATTATCATCTGTCATTGAATTACATTCCAGAAAATAAAACTCTTTTCAGAAATATTCGCTCGCTTCCTCCAGCTTATCTCATGACAATCAATAATAAAACTACTGAACTAAAGCAATACTGGAAAATCACGCCGACTGAGCCAATAAAAGCTAAATCATTGAATCAATATCAGGATGAATTCATCAATCTCTTTCAGGACTCTGTCAAAATCAGATTGCAAAGTGATGTGCCGCTGGGTGTTTTCTTAAGTGGCGGACTCGATTCAAGTTCAGTTGCTGCAATTGCAGCTGCGGTTAATCCTTCGCCAATCCAAACATTTTCGGTCGGTTTTGAAGAAAAGAGTTTCGATGAAACGCCCTATTCCAATCTGGTTTCTCAGCATTTAAAAACAATCCATCATCATATCAGTATAAAACCAAATATTCAGTATATCCTGCCACTGATTGTTAGACACATGGAAGAGCCGACTGCCGATTCATCGGCTATCCCCGTCTATTATCTGTGCAAATATACCCGGCAGCATGTCACCGTTGCCCTCTCAGGGGACGGCGCCGACGAAATTGCCGCCGGCTATGAAACCTACACTGCCGATAAACTTGCGCGGATATTCAAACATTTCCCTCCTTTTATAAACAATGCTCTCCAAAATCTTGGAAATCTGATTCCCACTTCGTTTGAAAAATACTCATTATGGATGAAATACAATCGCTTTTTTAAGGGTTTAAACCAGGACGAGGCGCTGTCACACTTCCTGTGGCGAATAATCTGGTATTTTGATGAAGTTGCGCAGGTCATTCACCCTGACTTCTTAAACGATCGGAAAGTATTTGAAATTCAAAGTCAGTTTAGCAATATTTTCAATCAACCGGGCAATCAAGATTTTTTAACTAAAGCCCTATATACGGATACCACCTATTATCTGCCTAACGATATGCTGATCAAGGTTGACCGGATGAGTATGGCTAATTCCCTGGAAGTCAGAGTGCCATTTCTCGATTATCGTCTGGTCGAATTTTTCTTTAATTTACCCTCAAAATATAAACTGCGTTATCTAATCCAGAAAAAATACCTGATCAAAAAATCAATGGCTTCGCGTCTACCACGCCAGATCATCAATAGACCAAAAGCCGGGTTCAATGTTCCGATATCGTACTGGTTCTTAGCCGATTTAAATGATTTAATGAAAGATATTATCTTTGCCTGGGGGCCAGCCGAAATTCCATTCCTGAGCTGGAAAATTATACAAAACACCTTTGAAAATCACATTAAAAAGCGAGAAGATAACGGCTACAAACTGTGGTCTATTTTGATCCTGGTGCTATGGTATAAGGAATTCATCAAGCAATCCAATGTTCATTAGTGAATTAAAACTGTTCAGCCTGATTCTGGTCCTGGTTTTTATTCCGGGTTGGACTATAATCAGTATTTTTTACAAGCAGCTGAGTTTATCCCGGGAAATTCTCTTTTCCTCAATAGTTGGACTATTTATTTGGTCAACTCTTTCGACAATCGGCTTTATTTTTGCACTTAGTCTAAGAGCAATCTGTAGTTGCTTGCTGGTAATTACCATAGTTTTGGTAATTACCAATTTATATCTAATTTTAAAGCGGCAGGCAATTACCATTCCCCATCTTCATTGGACAAAATCGAAGATTATACTTGGGTCATTTTTAATTCTCATCATAATTATTACCTACTGGAAAGGCAGTTTTCAGGATGGCGATGCCTGGTATCATGTTGCTCAGGCAGTGAATTACTTAAACCAACCGAAGATGGTTTCCGAGAGTGCCTATTTCAGTGGTTTTCCGGCTGGCACACTCTATGATTTCAATGCCTGGCATACCTTCATAGCCGCCATCTCAATGTTTGGCAAGTTCCAGCCTAATTTTGTCTGGATAAACCTATCCGTCATATTCTTCCCGTTGGCGGTAATAGCGCTATATGTCTTTATCAATACGGTATTTAAAAATGAAAACCTCTCCACCTGCGCGACAATCCTGATTGTCATTGTTCAGTTTGTCCGTTTCAGGTTTGCATTTCTTGGTTCCTCAATAATTCCCAGTGCTCTTTGTACAGGTCTTTTAATGCCCACATTCTTCACCGTTCAATTCTCTGAAAATTTGGATAGAAAAACTTTCCTACTGCTAACGATTCTGTTTATTAGTGCATTTTTCCATATCTATTATTTTATCGTAATTATCGGATATATGATTGGATTCTATCTTGTTGATTTTTTTATCAATCATAGAAGAATTAACGAGTTAATCATTAATTTTGCTAAAACTTGCGGATACTTTCTGATCGGACTACCACTGCTATTTGCAATTTACTACTATTGTTTGAAACATTATTCACAGACTTTCCCGGGGACGGAATTACCGCTGACCATACTCTTCAAAGACTACCCGGTATTTTCATTAACTACCGATAAAATTCCCTTTTACTTATCTGTCATCGTAGGCATAATTCTGGTGATCAAAGCATCCGAATGGCGTCGAAATAATGGACAACTTTTCATATTAACCAATATTCTTATTGTCCCGGTTTTAATTTTCAATCCACTGCTGTTGAAACTTACCTCTCAATTGGTTCCATTAAATCTTATAGGACGCCTGACAGAACCCTTTTTTCTTTTAATTCCCCTGTGCTGGGTAATCTGGAAATACTTCCCCAGAAAGTTTTTAACAAATCCACTTAGGATAAAAGTATTCTCAATAATTCTTTTAATTCTTAGTTTATCCGCTGTAGCCCTTCTGCCCAACGAAATTAAAGACCGAATTATTTCATACAACAAATACAAAGAGCCAATGGGATTCTCGGATTTTACACAGCATTTTCAACATTCCATTCCCAACCAAGCTTTGGTAATTTCGGACTCTTATACGAGTTACCACTTACCTGCTTTTACTGATGTTGATATAGTGTCCATGACCGCCCATTCGACGCCACCACTCGATTTAAAAACCCGAATTCGTGATAATAATCGCTTCTTCAATCCTCTTCTCTCCCCTGAAATCAGGGAATCGATCCGAGAAAAATATAAGGTAGACTATGCTGTGATCAATCGAAGCATGATCCCATGGACAAATATTGAAGATTCTGACACTTTGTTCATTGCTTCACTGTATCCCTTTTATAATTGTCGCAAACCAAATACGGTTGTTTTGAAAATAAACCAGATAAAAGATCCACAAGAAAAATCATTGCCGAATGTGGTCAAATATAACAACAGCCTGGCTCTATTTCCGAATCCAGATATAGAAGATAAAAATATATTGATATGGAAGCATGCCGGAATGATATATCTTAAAATTTTAAAACCTGCTCCGGAAATTTCATTTCATTCAAAAGGCGGTACTCATCATGTGTTCTACTATTCTGTTATTGATAGAGATCATCATATTATTGAAGAAAACGTATTCATAAATGATTTCTCACCACGTAAGATTTATCATATCAATAATCTGCAGCCGGATTCATGGATCATCTTTTCAGGAAATGGAATATCACCTTTGACGGTTCAAATTGCTAGGTAGCTATTGATAAGTAATATAAATGAAGGTCATGATTAGACAAAAAGGAAGCCAAAATGAAAATTGCCTATTTTTTAAATTCATATCCTAACGTGCACAAAATAGTTGCCCACGACGAAATGATCGAGATGCACAATCGAGGTCATCATATCCTTGCCGTATCGAATTATCCCGGTGAAAGAGAACTTACAGAGGAAATTCCCTTCCAAGTTGCAACTTTAAAGCATAAAGTTGCAGTAATACCCTCTTTAATTACATTTCTAATAAATCCAATTCAAACTGTAATATTCATAAAGCAAATAAAACCTCACATTGGAATTATAGAAGCTTTATCATTATTAAATTTTACTCGGAAGTATAAACTGAAAGATTTTGATCTAATCCACTCTCATTTTGTATCGAACGCCGCCTTAAAAGGCTATCTTGTTGCAAAGTTTTTAAAAATCCCTTTTAGTGTAACCAGTCACCACTCAGATATTATTTTCAATCCATTACCTGAACTAAAAGAGATCATTATAGAATCATCCCTTTTTATTACCATTTCCAATTATAATAAAAATTTTCTGGTAGATAAGTATTCTGTCGATCCTGGCAAAATCATCGTAAATTTTTGTGGAATATATATAAATCAATATGCACGAAAAAATATAGAATATCCGGTTCAATTTACTATTATCTCAGTAACCGGTCTGCGCCCTGTTAAAGGAGTTCAATATTTAATCGAAGCGTGTAAAATCCTAAGCGAAGAAAAAATCCAATATCAATGTCAAATAATCGGGGGGGGGCCGGATCAAAAGTGTATCCAAGAGATTATTGATGAACAAAAGTTGTCAGAAAATATTCATTTGTTAGGTAAAATTCATCCCGATTATATTAAAGATTATTTATTAAAATCATCCGTTTTTGTCCTTCCCAGTCTTTCCGAGGGCATTCCGGTGGCTGTCATGGAGGCCATGGCGATGGAATTACCGGTAGTCGCCACCAATATCACCGGTTTGCCGGAAATCATCGAAGACGACGTCAATGGCTATTTGGTCCCACCTAAAGAGCCCCGGGCGCTGGCAGAAAAGATAATTGATCTATATAATAATCCTGAAAAGAGGATCGCATTGGGGAAAGCCGCCCAAAGAACAATCGAACAGAAATTCAATCTGCAGAAGAATGTCGCCCGCTTCGAAGAATTAATCACTCGCCAGGTTTAAACAGGTCGCAAAACATCTCTCCGGGTGTGGTGGATAGAGTATATGTTGCCAGAAGATAAATCAGCGGAAATCCCAGCCCCTTTAAGACTAAAGAATAATAAGCCCAGTCAATTTTAATGACATCGCCCAGATACATTAATAAGGCATATCCAACTCCCGAAACAATCAATGGCAATCTCAGGGTATTGAAAAAGACTGTCAGGGACATTTGAATCAATTTTTTTAATCGGATAATACTCCAGACAAACGCAATGGTCATATCAATATTGACTAAAATACAAACGCCGGTCAACCCAAAATAATGGATCGTCGGGTAGAGGAAAAGTGTTAAAAAGATCACCTGTACCAGCGAAATGGGCAAAAGCCGATGGGGTTTGCCTTTGGCAAAAAACACACTGCCCGTCCCCGAACCAAGCGAGCGTAATCCCCCGTAGTATGCAATCAGCTGGATTGGTAAAATCGCCGATACCCAGTGGCGTAAGAAGTGATTGATCACCTCAGGCGTTAACAAGATCAGATAAAAGGTTACCGGAACCGTTAAATAAGAAATGTACTTAAAGGCTCGCAAAAACCCCGTGCGTAGGCGTTCTGTATCACCGGCGATTTTAGTAAAGCCTGGAAACAATACCTTACCCAGTACATTGGTAATATTCGTAGCGGGAATGTTGGCAATCCGGTAGGAAAAATTATAGACCCCTAGGGATACCGTACCCAACATTCGCCCGACAAAAAAGTCATCAATATTCCGGATACTAAAATTCAAAATATTCAAACCAATCACGCTTTTCCCAAATCCGAACAACTCCTTAAATATCTTAAAATTAGGCTTTGTATGAATAGTAACTGGCCTTAAAATTAAAGCCGCAAGCAGCTGTACGATATCCGCAGCAAGCACACCGATTACAAAAGCCCAGTAATTCAAACCAAGCAGGGCGAAAAGCACGGTCACAATTCCATAAACCGTCAGATTAAGAAGTTCCGGTATTACTCTCTTCTTGAAATTTATCTCCCGGGATAGTAATGCCATCGGAATACTGGATAAAGAATTCATTACCAGACTGATCGTTAATATACGCAGAAGTAGCGTGAGCCGGGGTTCGCGGAAAAAATGTGCCGCTATAGGCGCCAGACAAAACACAAACAGGTATAAAAACAGACTCCATAAAAAAATCAGCACCAGTGCCAGCGACGCCGCTCCTTCGATATCATTCTTCTGATAGATCAGGGCGGAGTTAAATCCCATTTCCCGGATCATACTGATAGCATTGACGATGAGAAACCCATACCCGATAATACCAAACGCTTCCGGCATTAACAACCTGGCGAGGATCAGGGTGGCAAGAAAACTGATCGCCCGGGAAATCATATTGGCCCCGAATACCCAGATCGAGCCCGATACCATCTGAGATTTAATTGTCTTATTATCATCCATAATCTGGACTAATATCAAGTTTTTCGTGAAATTATGCAATAACTATGAAAAAAGTATTATTCATCGCCTATCACTTCCCGCCGATCGCTGGCGGAGGCACATTTCGGTCGCTTAAGTTTGTTAAATACTTGCCGGAATTTGGCTGGTTGCCGACGGTCATCACGACTAATACCAAGACTTCCTGGGCTTATGATAATGAGTTGTTAAAAGAAATTCCACCAGAGGTAAAAATCATCCGGGCGCCGGAGTTGAATTTTTTTTACCTGCATGTTATCTTTTCAAAAATCGGACTCAGTGAATTATACCGTAAGTTTAAAGACCGCTGGTTTATCCCCGATGACAAAATTGGTTGGCTTCCCTTTGCTTATTATCAGGGGCGAAAGGAATTAAAAAAGCAGCATTATGACCTGATTTTCTCTACATCGCCTACACCCTGTGCACATCTAGTTGCCCGGAAATTAAAAAAGACTTTCAACATGCCCTGGATCTGTGATTTCAGAGATTACTGGACGATGCACTTTACCTATCCCTATGGAAAAACCACCCGTGGAAAATACGAAAAAGAACTCGAGCTTAGTTTTTTCCAAAACGCCGACCGGATTATCACCGTTTCAGAGGGAGTTAAAAGAGATTTCCTTACCACTTACTCGGATAGCATTATCCACGTGATTACAAATGGCTACGATGACGATGGGATGAGCAATATTCGAAAATGTACGAAGTTTAAAATATTGTATACCGGTTCTTTTTATGGACATTACAATCCGGCACTTTTCCTGTCTGCTGTGAAAAAAGCAGTGGAAGAACAACCTGCATTAAAGCGTTCGCTTAGCCTCTTTTTCGCCGGAAATTACCCGCCGGATATTAAAATGATGTTCAATAAATATCGGGACTCTTTTACATTAAACTATGTAGACTTCATGTCTCCCAACCAATTGGAAAAGGAGTACCTGTCTGCCGCAATTCTATTGCTCATCCTCCCGGCTGATAAGCATTATGCAACCTATCTTCCCGCGAAATTATTTACCTATTTGAATAAAAACTGCCCCGTATTTGCGGTAATTCCTGATGGCGAAACAAAAGCATTATTGCTAAAATCAAATATTGGTTTCTTTGCGAATCCCAACTCTGCTGAAGATATTAAAAACCAGCTCATTTTTCTCCATCAGCTCTGGCAAAACGGCAACCTTCGGGTTGAACCAAATGATAATTATATCAGGCAGTTTCATCGTCGGCATCTGACTGAATCTCTGGTAAATATTTTTAACCGGCTTAAAAATCAAAGGTAGTAATGTTAGTTTATCTTTTACAAAATCCGGTAGGTAACTGGTTGATTGACGAAATCAATGAGATCCAGCATTACTTTGAGGAATTCAAGATCATCACATTAACTGAAACTGAAGAGAATAAAAAGCTGAAGTCTTATGTTGCCCTGCCAAAATATACTCATTTTATCACACTTGGATTGTTTTTTACCCGTCCCTGCAAATTTTTAAAATTATTAAATGAATTCCGACCTCAAATCGGCGCCAGAATGGTTTACCGGGCTTTTTCAATCCATGCATATCTTCGGCGATTCAAAACGGAAAACCTGCATATTCATTGCCATTTTGCCACCACGACCACCTCTGTGGCACTCATATTAAATCGACTCAATAAAACTTCATACAGTTTCACCGCCCATGCCTATGATATTTTTGATAAAACAATCGATCCAAGCATAATAGCCGAGAAAGTCAGAGCGGCATCATTTGTGAGGACAATTTCTTCGTTTAATAAGCAATTCCTGGCACAAATGGCGTGTGATGAATCCAAAATTCAGGTCGTGCACTGCGGAATTTATACACCTAATTTCCAAATGTCCGATTATTCACACCCATCAAATTTCACGAAAATTGTCAGTGCATCCAATTTGGTGGAAAAAAAAGGGTTTCATCTGATTCTTGAGGGCTGGGAGAAAGAGCCGTGCAACTATCCCAGACTTCAATGGAAAATTGCCGGAAATGGTAAATATCATGAAATCTTGAAAGACATCGTTACCAGCCGGCAGCTGCAGGATCAGATTTTTCTATTACCCTCCATCAATCATCAAAATTTAGCAAATTTTATATCCGCCGGAGATATTTTTTTATTGCCGTGCGTACAGACCGATGATGGTAATATGGATGGAATTCCAGTAATCCTCATGGAAGCCATGGCAATGGGCTGTATCGTTATTTCAACTCCAATTTCCGGTATTCCGGAGCTTATCGAACATGGTAAGAACGGATTCCTTATTCGTAAGGCATCATTTAGTGCCTTATTAACAACTCTATTAGAAATTAAAAAAATACCCAGCCCTAAAATCAATCAAATCAGAGTTGCAGCTCGTCAAACAGTATTGGAAAATTTTAATATTGAAAAAATAGCTGGAAATATTACAGACCTTTTCAGGAATTATTTAGATCATCAACCACCACCTAACTTTTAAATTGTACTCTCCGAAGTAATTTTACCATGAAATCTCAAAACAGATATTTGATTTTCATGGTAGAATCATATTTTAACCCTGAAGTAATGAACCTTGCCACTTTCATTAATAATTATTAGGATCGCCTATCATTAGAAATCAACCTTTCAGGATTTTCTATTTCTGCTTCGAGGGCTTCAGCCGCCTGGGCAATATCAATAATCACATTCGCGAAACAGTCGGCTGGCTGGCAAAATTTGGGCATACTGTCCACTTCTTCAATCCGGACATCGTTAAACCGACTTTCGACGCCAAAGTCGTAATTCACCCCATTCCGGTTATCAATATTCCTCTTTTACGCTGGATTATTTTCGAGGCTCTTTCGTTTTTCATTTT